>JAEEGL016200245.1_pt1 | contig 15478 bp, 5 predicted proteins | sample 9134231 | NCBI WGS metagenome assembly JAEEGL01 (sample SAMN16246548, study PRJNA631951) | gut metagenome | biome: gut microbiome; feature: rumen; material: fiber-attached | host: Bos | place: Iran: Karaj | collected 2018-10
CCAGCAGTGGATCGCCCGTCCCCTCTGCCGCCTCGACGCCATCCGCGCCCGCCACGACGCCGTCGACGCCTTCTGCACCGACCGCGCCGCGCTCAACTCCGTCCGCGATCTCCTGAAAGGCGTCCGCGATCTCGAGCGCCTCGTCGGCAAGGTCTCCCTCGGCCGCGCCACCCCCCGCGACCTCCTCGCCATCGCCGCCTCCCTCGACGCCGTCCCATCGCTGCAGGCTGCGCTGGGGGCGCCCGCAACGGATGGATCTGGAAGTGCCGCAGGACCGGTTCCGTCCGGCCCAGCGGGCACCTCCCTCGCATCGCTCGCGGCCGCGCTTCACCCCCTTCCCGGAGTCGTCGCCCGCATCCGCGCCACCCTCGTCGACGAGCCCCCCGCGACTCTCGTCGACGGCGGCGTCATCCGCGAGGGCTTCTCAAAGGAGCTCGACGACCTCCGCGCCATGGCCGCGGACGGCCGCGCCTGGATCGCCCGCTACCAGGCCGAGCAGATCGAGCGCACCGGCATCAAGAACCTCAAGATCCGCCACAACAGCGTCTTCGGCTACACCATCGAGGTCTCCACCGGCCAGCTTGCCAACGTCCCCTCCGACTACCAGCGCAAGCAGACCATCGCCAACGGCGAGCGCTTCGTCACCCCGGAGCTCAAGCGCTACGAGGAGCAGATCAGCACCGCGCGCGACCGCTCCATCCTCCTGGAGGACCAGTTCTTCCAGGAGCTCCGCGCCGCCGTCGCCGCCGAGATCGACCCCATCCAGCGCACGGCCTCCGCCCTGGCCGATCTCGACGTCCTCTCCACCCTCGCCGACCGCGCCCTCGCCCTCGGCTACGTCCGGCCCGACATGGTCGACGAGCCCGTCCTCGAACTGCGCGACTCCCGCCATCCCGTCGTGGAGCAGCTCCCCGACGCCGAGCGCTTCGTCCCCAACGACGTCCTCCTCGACGGCGATGCCAACCGCCTCGTCATCATCACCGGCCCCAACATGGCCGGCAAGTCCACCTACATCCGCCAGGCGGCCATGATCGTCGTCATGGCGCAGATGGGCTCGTTCGTCCCCGCCGCCGCCGCCCGCGTCGGCCTCGCCGACCGCGTCTTCACCCGCGTCGGCGCCAGCGACGACCTCGCCCGCGGCCGCTCCACCTTCATGGTCGAGATGCAGGAGACGGCCAACATCCTCCACAACGCCACCGCCCGCTCCCTCGTCGTCCTCGACGAGATCGGCCGCGGCACCTCCACCTTCGACGGCATCAGCATCGCCTGGGCCGTCGCCGAGCACCTCCACAACGTCATCGGCTCGCGCACCCTCTTCGCCACGCACTACCACGAGCTCACCGACCTCTCCATGACCCTCCCGGGCGCCAAGAACTACTGCGTCCTCGTCCGCGAGCAGCGCGGCGGCATCGCCTTCCTCCGCCGCATCGTCCCCGGCGCCGCCGACAAGAGCTACGGCATCGCCGTCGCCCAGCTCGCCGGCATGCCCGCGCCCGTCGTCGAGCGCTCCATGGAGATCCTCGCCAACCTCGAGGAGAGCGAAACCGCCCGCGACGGCAGCTCCACCCTCGCCCGCCCCCGCAACCACCGCTCCACCCTCACCCCCGACAACCGCCAGATGCTCCTCTTCTAAAGTCCGAAGTCCGAAGTCCGAAGTCCAAGGTCCGAAGTCCGAGAGTCTGTCCCCTCACCTCTTCCCTCTCACCTTTTCCCTCCTCATGCGCATCGCGATCCTCTCCGACCCCCATTCGAACCTCCGCGCCTGGAACGCCGTCCTCGCCGATGTCGCCAGCGCCCGGGTGGATCGCATCCTCTGCCTTGGAGACCTCGTCGGCTACGGACCCTCCCCCGTGGAGGTGATGGAGTCCGCCTACAGCCACGTCCATGCGTTCGTCCTCGGCAACCACGACGCCGTCGTCGCCGGCAAGATGTCCCCCGACGTCTTCAACGACCGCGCCCGCCGCCTCATTCTCTGGACCCGCGACCGCATCGGCCGCCGCGGCGCCGATTTCCTCGGCTCCCTCCCGCTCGTCCTTTCCGGCGAGGACTACCGCTGCGCCCACGCCAACTTCGTCCGCCCCTCCGCCTTCGACTACATCCTCGAGCCCGAGGACGCCGCGGCCTCCTGGGCCGCCACCCGCGAGCAGCTCCTCTTCGTCGGCCACACCCACGCCCCGCGCCTCTTCGTCCTCGGCCAGAGCGGCACCCCGCACTCCCTCGACCCGCAGGACTTCTCCGCCGAGCCCGGCAAGCGCTACATCGTCAACGTCGGCTCCGTCGGCCTTCCCCGCGACGCCGACGGCCGCGCCTCCTACGTCATCTTCGACGACCGGACGCGCGCCGTCTACTTCCGCCGCGTCCCCTTCGACATGGACGCCTTCCGTGCCGATGTCGCCGCCGCCGGCCTCGACCCCGCCGACGTCCCGCTCCTGCGCCACGACCCCCGCCTCCGCCTCGCCGCCGTCCGCGAAGCCCTCGACTTCTCCCCCGCCACCCGCCGCGAGGACGAGGCCCGCGACGTCGTCGAGACCGCCAGCGCCGAAGTCGCCAGCGCCCGCCGCCGCGCCGCCCACTGGAAGGGCGTCGCCCTTGTCGCGGCCCTTCTCGCCATCGGCCTTGCCGCATTCCTCTTCCTCCGCGCCCGCCAGGCCGCGCCGGAACCGCTGTCCTCCCCGGCGGCGGAGTCCCTCGCCGCGCTTTCCGACCTTCCGTCCGGCCCCCTCCTGCCGCCCTTCCCCGACGAGCGCGCCGCCGACGGCGGCATCGCCCCGTGGGGTCTGTCCCTTGACAACGCCCGCAACGTCTCCCTCGCCACGGACCGCGATACCATTCCCGCCTCTCCCGCGCCCGTCCCGGTCCTCCGCTTCTCCGTCTCCGGCATCCCGCAGTCCGTCCGCCTCATCTCCCCGCCTCTCCGCATCGACGCCGAACGCGCCCCAGACCTCGTCTTCGACGCTGCCATCCGTCCCGAGGACGACTTCCGCGGCCGGGTCCAGGCCGTCCTTGAAACCCGCGTGGCGCCCGATGCGCCGTGGACGGCCTACGAGACGCTGGAATATGCGCCGCCGAAGAAAACATCCAATCTCCTGACAGTGCACCGCAGTTGGTCCTCCAGCCAGAAGCTCCCCGCCGGCATCCACTCGGTCCGCGTCGTCCTCGACGGCAGCTTCTCCGGTTCCGCCGTCTTCTTCCCGCCGACCCTTTCCCGCAAGTAGGCGCGGCTTCCGGCCTGTCTTCCCGCCATGACCTTTCCTCTCTTCCTCGCCCTCCGCTATCTCCGCCCGCGCCGCAACGGCATCTCCGCCATCACGGTGCTGGCCGTGCTCGGCATCCTCCTCGGCGTCGCCGTCCAGATGGTCGTCATGGCCGTCATGACGGGCTACGGCATCCGCTGGAACGAGCTCGTCCTAAGCTTCAAACCGCACATCACCGTCCAGCACGAAAGCGGCTTCGTCGAGGAACCGGACGAACTCGCCGCCGTCATCCAGGCCGCCGCCTCCAATGATGTCGTCTCCGTGACCCCCGCCGCCCAGACCCCCGTCATGGTCCGCAGCGGCGAGCGCATCCAGACCCCCATCGCCATCGGCGTCGACCCCGACCGCCCCGGCATCGTCGATGCCCTCCGCGAACACCTCCTCGCCGGCCGATTCGACATCGCCGACCGCAGCTGCATCCTGGGCGTCGACCTCGCCAACTCCCTCGGCGTCGGCATCGGCTCCAAAATCCTCGTCTACAGTCCCCTCAACCTCTCCAACCCCGACGAGCTCTACCTTCCCGACGAGCTGACCGTCGCCGGCGTCTTCGACATGGGCATGCGCGACTACGACGCCGCCTTCGTCATCACCTCCCTGGAGACCGTCCTCGATCTCCTTGGCGAATTCGGCGGCGCGCAGCTGCTCCACGTCCAGGTCCGCGACCCGCAGCTCGTCTATCCGCCCGCCCGCGCCATCGCCGGGGCATTGGGGAGGGAATACAGCGTGCGCACGTGGCAGCAGGCCGACGCCGTCCTCTTCGGCGCCCTCCGCACCGAGAAGACGATGATGTTCGTCCTTCTCGTCGTCATCTCCGTTGTCGCCGTCTTCTGCGTGGTGAACACCCTGCTCATCGTGACCATCAAGAAGACCCGCGAAATCGGCCTCCTCAAGGCGCTTGGCTTCTCGTGGGGCAAGATCGTCGGCGTGTTCGTCCTCATGGGCCAGCTCCAGTGCGTTGTCGGCACGGCGCTCGGCGTCCTCTGCGGCTGGCAGTTCCTCCGCCACCTCAACGACATCGTCGGCTTCCTCCTCCGCCACGGCAGCGACGTGTTCCCCAAGGAGGTCTACATGTTCGCGGACATGCCCTGGAGCATCGTCCCGGGCGACGTCCTCGGCACTGTGCTTTTCGTCCACCTCTTTTGCCTCGCCGCCAGCCTCCTCCCCGCGTGCCGCGCCGCCCGCATGGACCCCGTCGAGGCTCTCCGTCAGGAATAGCCCCCTATTCCCCAGCCCCCAGCCCCCGCATGGGTCGTTTTGCCTGCCTCTCTTTTCGACTTCCGCGTCTCCCGTCCTGCCCCGCGGGCGAGCGACGTCAGCCCGCCGCACACGCGGACTAAAATTGGCTGAAAATTCCATTTGCACTTCCCGCCGTCATCTCCTATACTACCCATGCCCATGAGACAAAAAGGACTCAGCATCTTCCATCCTGACACCGCCCTCGGAATCCTCCTTGCGGGGATTATCGCCGTTTGCGTATCTTCTTGCGGTAAAAAGGATTCCGAAGAAGTCCCGAAGGCTGTCGCACCCGCTCCTTCCGCAGTGGAGACTCCCGAAAGCACCGTGTCCACCGCCGTAGGCACCGCCGCCGCAAAAAAGCAGGAGGGGGCCCAGACGTACCAGGAGCACGTCGCCGAAATTGGCAAATCCGCGAAGACGAACCAGTCCCTCGCCCGCCGCGTGGCCATGGCGCAGGAGATTCTCCAGGCCCGTGAAAAGGTTCTCCGGGAATCGGATGACAAGATTCGCGCCCTCTGCGACGAAATCGAAACCCGCAAGACCGCCCTCGTCGCCGCGCAGCAGGCCCTTGCCAAAGCCGAGAAGACTCTCGCCGATGCCTTTGCGGCGGATCCCGAATGGGTCGAGGCGCACCAGAAGGTTGAAGCCATCTCCAAGGAGCGCCAGGCCGCCCTCGCGCGCACCATGGTCGAAATCAACGAGGCCCGCCGCAAGGGCGTCCACCATGCCCCTCCCGCGGAGTCTGCGGCCCCAGAAGCCCCTTCCACTCCTGCCCCCTCCGCCCCGGCGGAGTCTGCCGCAGGTTCCGATGATTCCTCCCGTCCTGCCGCGCAGGCGAGCGGCGAAGCCGCCGCACTCGCGGAACCCTAACCCTTTCTCCTTATCTCTCTCACTCACCCCTCTCTTACCAAGACAAGGAGCCACGAACATGAAAAACACCTTCTCCTCGATTGTCCGTTGGGCCGGCCGCGCCGCCATCGCCGCCGCAATCCTTCCCTTCGCCGCCAAGGCCGCCATCTTTGATGTGACTTCGGCTTCGGCCCGCCGCATCAAGACCTATACCACGGGCGAGACGATCGGCATCGTGCTGGAGCTCGACATCGACGATGCCAGCGGACTCATCGATACCGCCACCATTCCCGAGGGCTTCGGCTTCCGCTTCGCCCTTCAAGATGGAACCGTCCGCGTCGCCTCCTTCGCCGCCAACATCAACCAGGGCGGATACGGACTGCTCTTCCAGTACGTCGTCCAGGCGGACGACTACTCCGAAGGCATCTACAGCGTCGACGACGTCCAGTTCGCAGGTTCGCTCCTCGGAATCAAGAACCAGGCCGGCGTGGAAATCGGCGGCATCATGTCAATGATCGAGCCGCAACCCTACGGCAACATGATTCCCCTCGAGGACCAGGACGACAACGACAACCTCAAAATCAACCCCGAGAACGCCTCTATCTTCAAGATCAACTTCCTGGACGAGTACGGCGAGAAGATCGCCGCCAACACCACCGCCGCCTTCGTCGAAGGCCAGGAGGCCGTCCGCTACGTCGTCAACATCGGCGCCAAGCCCCCCGCAGGCGAACCCGTCACGGTCACCATCAACTGGGGCGCCGCCAACGTCTTCGCCGAAGAAGAGACCACGGTTCTCTCCTTGACCGAGGCCGAGACAATCTTCACCATCGAGAAGATTCTCGACGACGGCGCCAATCCCGCCTCCACCTCCAAGCACAACTACACCATCACCGGCGTCACGGAGGGTCGTCCCTCTGCCACCATGCTCGCCAGCGTCCAGAACATCGCCCCGGAAATCAGCGGCTTCTTCGGCTCCGTCGGCCTCACCACCAACACAGCCCTCGCCGTCGACCAGGAAATCTCCGTCACGGTGCAGGTCGAGGACATCGCCGGCGAACTCGACGACCCCTTGAACGTCACCTGGCGCTTCGGTTCCCGCACTCCCACCTCCGTCACCACCCAGTGGATGGGCACCTACTGGGAGTCCACCGCCATCGGCACCATCGCCGAAGGCTACTCCACCATCTCCGTCTCCATCTACGACAAGGACCGCGGCGGCGTCTCCACCAACGCCCTCATCTTCGCCGAGGCCGGTCCGCTCCTCAAGGCCACGGTCGCCACCACCATGACCGACGGCCTCAACAACCTCGGCAACGGCACCATCGAAATCGTCCAGCCCGGCTCAGGCTCCATCGCCTGGGACCCCGACTACGGCAACCACCTCCCCACGACCGCCACCCGCGCCATCCTCCGCGCCCACGCCTACACCTCCGCCGAAGCCGACGACCAGTACGACAGCTTCTACTACAAGTGGTACAACGAAGAGGACGCGGGACTCGAGAAGAACGACCACACCCGCGGCCTGAAGGCCGGCTACGAGCCCATTTCCCGCGACGCCACCGTCAACCTCCTCGCCGACGACTCCGCCCCCGCCGCTGACCGCGCCCCGATGGACCGCGTCGTCCAGTACTACTTCTCCCGCGAGCTCTACCGCCCCGACAACTTCGGTGACATCGACGGCGACCGCCTTGGCGACGAATGGGAGATCCGCTGGTTCTCCCAGACCGCCCGCAACTTCACCGACCCCGTCTCCGGCGAGTTCGTCCGTCCCGCCGAGTCCGGCGCCCCCGTCCGCGCCGACCAGGCCACGATTCTCTTCGACTTCTCCGGCTCCGGCAACATGGACGGCGACGGCCTCCCCGCCAACTGCTTCGCCAATATCGACTACGAGGGCGCCTCCGTCCAGGCCTTTGCCTACCCGCTGCCCGCCAACTCCGTCCGCCAGTACGGATACATGCCCCTCGGCGGCAACCACATGGTCACCCGTGACGAGGAAAGCGACATCGTCGCCTTCCGCGCCAACACCTACGTCAACCAGGGCGCTCTCAAGAACATCTTCGTCGACTTCAACAACGAACTCGAATTCCGCGGCGTCGGCCTCTACAACGGCTACGTCGACGAGGCCGGCGACACCATCAACTTCCGCCCGATCGGCGATGGCGACGACCCCAACACCGACCCCATGAACTCCGATACCGACGGCGACGGCCTTCCCGACGGCTGGGAGTACTACTTCTGGGCCGTTGCCAACTACAACATCGGCTCCGACCAGTGGCTCGCCTTCAACGGCGCAGCCCCCTCCGGCGGCTCCTATCTGGGCTCCGGCGACCCCATCTCCCGCGAGGACATCCTCAACACCTTCAACCCCACTTCTGCGGCCTTCGTCGACGAGGACCTTGATCACGACGGCCTCACCAACCTCCAGGAATTCGCCCTCGGCACCAACCCCATCCACTGGGATACCGACGGCGACGGCCTCCCCGACGGCTGGGAAGTCGAGTTCGGCGTCATCGACAACGGCGAAAGCTCCGGCGATGAGGAGGAAGTCTCCACCGCCACCCTCGTCCTCAACCCCCTCGTGCCCGATGGCGACTACAACGACGACGGCGACTGGTTCGCCATCGACGGCACCATCCGCCACTACGATGTCTTCCTCGCCTACGACTTCGACCCGCGCGTCGGCTGGTGCGACCCCAGGGTCCAGTCCGTCACCTACGCCGGCACCACCTACAACACCTCCTATCCCTACACGGATAAGTTCACTGCTCTCGAGGAGTTCAACCTCGGCGCCTGGTACGTCGAGCACGGCACCGTTGGCGCCCTCCAGGGTACCGATCCCAATGCCGCCAACTACTGGGGCAAGTGGACCACCGACCCCCGTTCCCCCGACACCGACGCCGACGGCATCCCCGACGGCTGGGAGGCCTACGTCAGCCTCAACGCCAACGTCGACACCGACGCGTCCACCGACAATGAGAGCGATTCGCTGAACAATCTCCACGAGTTTCTCTGCGTCATGGCCGCCGAGCAGTACCCCTACATCGCCGACGCATACCAGAGCGAAATCGACGAGTGGCCCAACAAGCCCTGGCCTACCAACCCCAACGCCTCCGTCGGCGAGGGCTACGCCCACGGCGCCGACACCGACAACGACCAGGTCCTCGACGGCTACGAGAAGGACCCCAACGTCAACCCCACCAGCTGCGACACCGACCGCGATGCCCTCCCCGACCTCTGGGAATGCTACTACGGCACCGATCCGCTCATTCGCGACTCCTTCATGGACTATGACGGCGACGGCCTCCAGAACTGGCAGGAGTACCTCACCGGCGCCGTCTGGCACTGGCAGTATGACAAGTGGTACGACGCCTTCCGCGGCTCCACCGGCCCCGGCGAAGGCGACGTCCAGATGTTCGACTTCCTCGTCGACCCCGAGGACGCCACCGGCACCTACGGCGGCTTCGGCCGCGGTCCCCACGGATGGGACTGCGCCGCCAGCACGGCCGACGGCAAGTCGTTCTACTTCCTGAGCGCCGAGGTCCGCAACACCCAGCCGTCCTCCCCGAAGCTCTTCGGCAGCACCGCCGCCTTCAACAACCCCGGCTACACCCGCTCCGGCGTTGCCGAGGACCGCACCGCCGGCGCCGTCACGTACGCCACCACCGATCCCTGGAGCGTCGACTCCGACAGCGACGGCATGGACGACTTCTACGAGGCCTTCCACGGGCTCAACCCCCTCTACGGCGGATCCATGCTCGGCAATGGCGACATCGTCGGCATGACCGACGATACAACCGGCAACTACTATCCCAGCACGCCGTGGGACCTCGTCTCCTACCCGTGGCTTTCCGGCGACCCCAACGCCGACCCCGACAAGGACGGCCTCTCCTCCCTTGAGGAATGCGCCGACCTCTCCGCTGCCGGAGGTTCTCACCACACCGACCCGTCGCCCTACTGGCTCACCGACACCACCTACGAGCGCTCGTTCGTCAGCCTCTACTACCTGCCCGGCGACGACCTCTCCGACAACTGGTATTTCGGCGACAACGCCCCGGACTACGTCTTCTCCTTCGAGACCAACGAAGGCTACGACACCGACAACGACAACGTCGGCGACCGCAGCGAGGTGACGGTCGATGAGCTCAGCGCCAAGGCCGACCCGCTCGACTTCGACAACCCGCGCCGCCGCAAGGCCATGTACTTCAACGGCGTCGATGCCGCCTGCCGCACCCGCGGCACCATCTCCGAGAACGATTTCAGCACGTTCACCGTCGAGGCCTGGATCTGCCCCGTCAACCCCGCTGCCGGCCGCATCCAGACCATCGTCGAGCGCGCCGCCGTCGTCCCGCAGGACACCGCCAAGGGCGACATCGAAGGCAAGCGCATCAACTTCCGCCTCTCCATCACCGAGATCGGCACGCTCCACGGCGAGTTCCACAACTTCCAGGGCGCGCACGTCACCATGGAGACCGACGTCGCCAACACCGGCCTCCGCGCCGGCGTCTGGTCCCACGTCGCCATGACCTACTCCGGCAGCCCCGCCGACTCCGGGTACCTCACCATCTACGTCGATGGCGTCTCCAAGAAGGCCGCCGCCAGCAGCCTCCAGGCCTTCAGCGACGTCGCCTGCCCGATCGTCATCGGCGCCTCCGACTCCAATCCGGCCGGCGTTATCGGGGATTCCGAGCCCGAGCTCACCGACTACTTCTACGGATGGATGGACGAGGTTCGCATCTGGTCCGGCGCCCGCTCCGCCGAGGGCATCCGCACCACCATGAGCAAGCGCTTCGACCGCGACGACGTCGCCGCGTGGGCCTCCGCCTCCGACAAGATCGCCGTCTCCGCCGTGAGCCTCCGCCACCACTACACCTTCGACAGCCTCCCCGACCCCGTTCCGTCCGTTGACCGCGACCCGGCCGCGTACCTCTTCCCCTCCGACATCGAGTCCCTCCCCGTCGGCTTCGCAGAGGTCTTCACCGCCCCCAACGACGGCTCCTACCCCGGCGTCCCGTGGTGGAACTCTTCCGCCTACGTCAACTACCGCTACGACACCCGCCACATCCCGTGGATCGAGGACTCCGTCCTCCACACCGGCGACGGCACCATCATCGACTCCCCGCCCATCGTGGCCATCACCGATGACGCCGGCAACGTCGCAGGATACCGCGAGTACTCCTACTCGGCTTCCTTCCCCTCGCCGACCAACCGCGTTGTCACACGCACCGTCGGAGACCTCGTCGCCCACTTCAAGCTTCCCAACGGGCGCAACCCCTACGGCACCGGATACAACGCCCCGGTCTATGGTGAGAACCTCTCCTGGTCCGTTGGCACCACCACCACCACCAACGTCACCGTCGACGCCAACGGCGTGACCAACACCACCACCACCGCCGATGCCACCGGCACCGTCACCTACGGCGGCTACTCCGCCAACGAAGGTGCTCTTGAGAGCGGCAACTCCTCCTGGGAGTTCACCGACCTCCTCCCGCTCGGCGGCGCCGTTGCCGACATCGACGTCGCCCTCTGGGACGGCCAGGGCGTCGGATACGAGCTCGTCACCGTGGATACCGACGGCGACGGCATCCCCGACTACTGGGAGACCCTCTACGGCCTCGATCCGTTCAACGCCAGCGACGCCTGGGACGACCCCGATGCTGACGGTCTTGACAACCTCGCCGAATACCGCTCCGACACCAACCCCGCCGCAGCCGATACCGATGGCGATGGCTATCCCGACTACCATGACCGCGACACCGACAAGTCCCTCACCTACGGCGAGCAGTTCGACGACCATGACGGCATGCCCTCCTGGTGGGAAAACCTCTATGGTCTGAATCCGCGCGTCTACGACGCCGCCACCGATCTTGACGGCGACGGATGGTCCAACTACTCCGAGTACCTCGCCGGCACTGACCCGGCCAATGCCAACCTGTTCCCCGTGCCGCCGCTCCTCGCCAACATCCATTACGATGGCGACAAGATCGATGGCACGCTTGTGGTGTACGCCTACTCCGCCACCCGTGCAGTCGGCAAGCCCGATGCCGTGTACATCCAGCCCGTTCAGGCCAAGGGCATCGGCGGCCTTGCCGTCAACCAGGAGTACCTCGCCACCATCCACGACGGCGTGGCCCACTACGAAGGCCAGGTCGCCCTCGGCAACATCACCGACGGCACCTTCACCCTTCAGGGCTACTCCACCGAGGCCTTGCTGGAACAGACTCTGACCTTCGCGGCTACGCCCGATCCGGGCTCCTTCTACTGCCGGGCCTGCGGCACCATGTACACGCCAGCGAAGATCATCGAGACCGGTGACGCCGCCACCCCGTACATCTGCCCGCACGGCCATACCGACGTCCTGGCCGCCACCGGCTACTCCGCCAGGCTCGCCGCGACCGCCGGCTCCGGCCATATCGACTACACCACCGGCAAGTGGTACGTTGACATCACCGAGTTCCCGCCCGATGTCTTCGCGGGCTACACCCTCGTCGCGAACTACTCCTCCGAACAGGGCTCCGCGTTCTCCTTCCCGATGCGCCGCAAGTGGACCTCCAACGTGGACACCACATCCGGCCTCATCGCCGCCGGACATCTCCGCGAAGGCAACAACGTGTTCTTCGGCTTCCTTGACCTTGACGGAGACCTCCTTTTCGATGAGGGCGAACCCGCTGGCATGGCTCTCTATTCGAAAATCCCCGTCGGATCCGGCCCCGTCGAAATCGACATTCCGCTTACCGATTTCCTCACCGGTTTCCCGCGCTTCTCGTGGGAGCCCGTCGAGAACGTTGGCGGATATTCCGTCACCCTTACCACCGCTTCGGGCGCTTCGATCTTGTCCGGCTATGCCGTGCCCGCCGACCGCACCTACGTTATGGAGCAGGACTTCCTGTCCAGCGACGGTGTCAACCTCGGCTCTGCCGCCAATTCCATCATCGACTGGAAGGTTCAGCCGATCTACGGCGACTACAATCCCGGCGCAAGTGCCAATACCGCCCCCGCCATCGCCTCGGGCTCCATTACCAACAGCGTGAGCAATACCTCCCGCGGGGCGCTCTCCATCCAGTACCCGTCCGCCGGAGTCGCGGTGAGCGATGCCTCCCTCGCGATTCGTTGGACAATGGACTACCGCAACGAAGGCGTCCAGATCGTCCTCCGCAACACCGACACCGGCACCGAATACTTGAACAAGGTTTGCGCCCTGCCGCGTCGCGTCGGCTCTCTCAGCGGTTCTTACTACTACACCTATGAACTGCAGAAGGCCCTTGGAAACGGCACCTTTATCGACCTTCCTGACGGCCACTATACACTTACTCTGACCGAGAACATCAAGTCCACCGCCGTCACCGCGAAGACCGCCTCCGTGAACTTCATTGTGGATCATGACGGTGCCGATTCCACCGCCACCGCCGATGGCCTTGGCTCCATCTCAGGCACGGTCTCCTACTACGGCAAGATTCCGTTCACGATCCAGGACGAGGTTCTCGCCACCTTCGACGGCGCCACGACCTCGGCATCCGCCGCCCTCTCAAGGTCGCCGGTCCCCGGCACGGTCACCGTCAAGGTCGTCTCCGGAAGCACCACCCTCTTCACCGCCAGCGACAACGGCGCGCGTGAGGGCATGCCCAACCAGGCGCTCTACTCCGTCTCGGAGGAGATTCTCGCCGGATCCTATGTCTCCTACGGCGACGCCCCCGCCGTTTCCCTGGAGCTCGCCACGGCTCCGGTCGCCGGCGCCCGCCTCGTCGCCTCCTACAAGCAGTACGAGTGCCCCATTCGCGTCCAGGCCTTCCGGTGCGTCGATGGACCTTCCTTCAGCGGTGCCCCCGCCGCCCAGGTCTCCCTCTACACGAAGGGAGCGTTCGTCCTCGACGGCCTTCCCGCCGGCACCTACTGCCTGCGCGCCTTCATCGACCAGGATCTCAACAACGTCCTGACCTATTGGGAGTCCATCGGCTATGCCATGGCCGTCGTCCGCAACACCGTCGGCATGGAGAACTTCGCCTCCTTCGACGTCCCGCCCGGAGCCATGAACGTTGACATCACCATCGCCGACAGGGACACCGATTCCGATCGCCTGCCCGATTCCTGGGAGTACTACTACTACCGGAAGCTCAGCTCCCAGGGCGGCGAGACCGAGAACAAGGTCGGCGTCTACCTCTGGCAGGAATATGCCGACGGCGAGCTCGACTCCAACCCGCTCATCGAGGATACCGACGGCGATGGACTGCCCGATGCAGTCGAGTACCTCCTCGACTCCGACAACCACAACTGGGATACCGATGGCGACGGCATCGGCGACCTCGAGGAGTTCCTCGCCGGCTCCGACCCGGCCGACGCCGCCAGCGCCAGCCACTTCGCCGCCCCCGCCCCGACCTTCCTCGCCGACGGCACCCCGGCCCTCGAACTGGAGACCCCGGCCCTCATCAAGGGCTTCTACATCCAGTACCAGCTCCTGGCCAAGGACACCCTCGACGCTCCGTGGTCCGTCGCCGACACGTCCGCGCTCATCGGCATCTCCAAGGATTCCGATCAGGCCGGCATCCCGCGCGGCACCGTCACCGTCAAGGATCCCGTTGCCGCAGGAGCCGCCTTCTACAAGGTGAAGGTCCTCTTCGAGAGCGACACGATCCTCGACCGCTAAGTTTCCCCAGCCCCCCTCCGCCCCAACGGAGGGGGGACCAGTCCAGACTTCGGATCCTCGGACTTCGGACTTACAACTTAGGACTTGCATTTCAACATCCAATCCCCTATCATTCCCGCCAACCCCGCAACGGAAACACCCTCCATGACCCGCGCCAACATCCTCCTCTCCTCTGCCCTGGTCGCAACCGCCTTCGCCATGGGCTGCGAATGGACCTCGTCCGATGGCATCGCCTGGGACGAATCCTATGACAACGTCAACTTCTCTGGCACCTATCCCATCGGCAACATCATCGCCGAGACCGAAGAGGGTGGCGAATCCGAATCCGGCGGCACCGCTTCCGATACGCAGACCATCAATGGATCTTCCGGACAGCTGAAGAGCTCCGGCATCCAGAAGGCTTCCATCACCGTGTATGCGAAGGACGGCGGCTCCAGCTCCGGTACTGCGGATGCACCGGGTCCCTTCACGTTCGACAACCCCAACTATTCCGGCTCCATCAGTGAGGCCGGCTTCGTCAATGCGAACATTGACGGTGCATCCATCAAGAAGATGGTTGTCTCCTACACCTATGCCCATTCCGTCCCGACCACCTCCGGTGCCGTGACCTCCATCACCGTCCACCAGACTGGCCAGAACGTCACAATGACCCTGAACGACGGCTCCACCTTCTCCGGCAAGATCTCTGGCTACGATACCACCGCCGACAACATCAACAATGCCGCCCAGGTCATCGCCAAATACAATGTCTCCGGCGCCAAGGGCAAGATTCATGGAACCCTCACCAGCACGACGTCCAGCCGCATCATCGACGGCGTCCTCACCATCAAGGGCTCCTCGACCTCCTTCTCCGGCAGCACTGCCGGATCCGGCCGCGCCAACACCTCGGATACCACGACCGACTAGCCGGAATCCGTACCCATTTGAAAACGGGCGCGTGCCTGCCGGCACACGCCCGTTTTCCTTTTCCGACGGCTCATCGAATGATTCTCTATCAGACCATGGCCGACCTTGCCGCCAGAGGCTCCCGCGTTTCGCTCGCGGTGGGCTTCTTCGATGGTGTGCACCGTGGCCACCAGCGTGTGCTTCGCGCCGCCGTCGCGCGCACCCGCGCTCTTGGCGGCGAGGCCTGGGCGCTCACGTTCGAGCCACATCCGTTGGCCGTTCTTGACCCCGCCCGCACCCCTGCGCTCCTCACACCGCCGGACCTCCGCGATGTCTTCCTGAAGGAAGCCGGTGTAGACGGCGTGGTCGTTCTGCCGTTCACGCCGGAACTGGCGGCGCTGTCGCCGGAGGAGTTCGTTCGGCGGCATCTTATTCAAGGCGAATGGGCGCCGGAGATCGTCTTCGCCGGCGCCAATTGGCGCTTCGGCGCCAACGGCGCCGGACGCCTCGCCGACATTCCCGCGCTCTCCGGCGGCCGTATCCGGGTTCGCCTCGTCCCCGCGCTCCTCGACGGCGGCGAACCCGTCTCCAGCACCCGCATCCGCGCCGCGCTGGC
>JAEEGL016722181.1_pt1 | contig 15477 bp, 11 predicted proteins | sample 9134231 | NCBI WGS metagenome assembly JAEEGL01 (sample SAMN16246548, study PRJNA631951) | gut metagenome | biome: gut microbiome; feature: rumen; material: fiber-attached | host: Bos | place: Iran: Karaj | collected 2018-10
CCTGCAAGGAACTGGATCCCGACGTCCTGGCGAAGATCGTCTGGGCTCTGGAACAGACAGAGAAAGACCCTGAATTCATCGCGGAAGCACAGAGCATGGGCATGGGCATCAACATGCTGTTTGGCGACGACTTCAACGCTTACATCAAGGGCGTGGAAGACACCATGAAGGGCATGATGAAAGACTTCGGATGGGAATAATTTCCTGAAGAAAGTTTAAGCGACTGAAAGTGAGCCGGGCACCGCAGCAATGCGGCGCCCGGCTTTTTACCGTTCATTGACAGGAAACATACGGCGAGGTATATTGAATACAATGACAAAAATTGCATGCAATTCAAAAAGGCTTTTCCGGAAAATGCCGGAAAGGTATCGGCTATCAAATTGAGCAGCCGGAAAGGAGCGTGTCTATGTCTTTTACTCCCAATCACGGAATGGTAAAAAAACCTGAAAACTGCAATCGGAGAGCCTTGTATAAATCTGTCGGCTATACGGACAGCAACCTGGAACGGCCGATCATCGGAATTGCCAATTCCTGGAACGAGATCGTGCCGGGGCATTTTAATCTTCGCCAGGTGGCGGAATTCGTCAAACGCGGGATCTATGCCGGCGGCGGGACCGCGGTGGAATTCGGCACCATTGCCTGCTGCGACGGGATCGCGCAGGGAGACGGCATGTTCGCGATCCTGCCGACCAGAGAACTGATCGCCGGCAGCATTGAGATGATGGTGCGGGCACACAGCCTGGATGCGATCGTCCTTTTGGGTTCCTGCGACAAGATCGTCCCGGGCATGATGATGGCCGCGGCGAGACTGGACATTCCCGCGATCCTGATCCCCGGCGGGCCGATGCCCGGCGGGCCGGTCCTGGACAACCGGCCGTCCGACTCGACGTCTCTCTCGGAAGCGGTCGGAATGATCAAAAACGGCAGGATGACCGTCGAAGAGATCTATGATTTTGAAGATAAATGCGCGCCTGCCTGCGGAAGCTGTTCCTTCTACGGAACCGCCAATACCATGTGCTGCGTTTCGGAAGCCATGGGCCTGACGCCTTCGGGCGGTGCCGCGGCGCCGGCATACCTGGCGGAACGGCTCAGGATCGCCGAGAGCGCGGGCGAACTGATCGTAAAGATGGTGCGGGAAGGCCTTACCGCACGGAAGATCCTGACACTGGACGCGATCGAGAACGGCATCATCTACGTTAACGCGACAGGAGGTTCCACGAACGCGGTGCTGCATCTGACAGCGCTCGGCCATGAACTGGGGATCGAACCGGAAACGATCCTGAAACTGTTTGAAAAACATGGAAAAACCGCGCCGCAGGTCCTGAAGATCAACCCGTCGGCCGCGTTTAATACAGACGACTTTTATCAGTCCGGAGGTGTGCCGCAGGTTTTGAAGGAGCTGAGACCGATCCTGAACCTGAACTGCATGACCGCGGAAGGAATGACTCTTGGAGAGCGGATCGACAGGACGCCGCCCTGCAAGACGGTAAACCGGGAGATGGTGAAGACCGTCGACGAACCGTTCTCCGTCGGAAACGGGCTGGCGGTCCTGTACGGCAATCTGGCGCCGGAAGGCTGTGTGACCAAGCCTTCCGCGATCAGGGAGGATATGCGGTGCTTCTCCGGCACGGCAAAGGTCTTTGATTCCGAAGATCTCGCGATCGAATCGATCCTCGGCGGAAAGATCCAGGCCGGCGACGTCGTGGTCATCCGGTACGAAGGACCCAAGGGCGGCCCCGGCATGCGCGAAATGTGCAACGCCATGAAATATATGTACGGCATCGGGCTTGGTTCCTCTACGGCGCTGATCACGGACGGCCGTTTCTCCGGGACCAATAACGGATGCTTTGTCGGCCACATTTCGCCGGAAGCGGCGGACGGCGGCCCGATCGCGGCTGTGCGCGACGGGGATAAGATCACCATCGATATTCCGTCCCGGGAGATCACGCTTCACGTGCCGGAGGAGGAGATCCGTAAACGACTGCAGGAAGTCGTCAAACCTGCTCCGCGTTTTACAAACGGATATCTTGCGTTCTACGGAGAACATGCCGCTTCGGCTTCCGATGGCGCGGTGCTTCGCTGATCAGCTGTTTGGGATCCGCGTGACGGCTGCTGCCGGACACGCCGGGGAAAAGGGGGAAAGATGTACAAATTAGAGGACATTAAAACGATACTGATCGCGGGTTCCGGGATCATGGGTTCATCCTTCGCGCAGATCTTTGCCAGGGAAGGGTACGAGGTCATTCTCTACGACATTTATGAAAAAGCGCTGGAGCAGGCGGTCCATATGATCGAAGTGGGGCAGCAGGCGCAGATCGAGCAGAACAGGATCTCCGAAGAAAAATCGAAGGAACTGATCTCCAGGATCCATACGACCAGTTCCAAAGACTGTTTTACAAAGGCGGAATTCGTCCTGGAAGCGGTCGTGGAACGGATGGATATCAAACACGCTTTCTGGGCGGAGCTGTCGGAAGTGATCTCGCCGGAAGCGATCCTGGCGACCAATACCTCCGGCCTGCCGGTCACCCGGGTAGCCGAAGCGGTCAAGGATCCGGGACGCTTTGCAGGTATGCACTGGGTAAACCCGCCGCACCTGATCCCGCTGGTGGAAGTTATCGCCGGTGAGAAGAGTAATCAGGAGACCATCGACGTGATCTACAGTCTGGCGCAGAAGATCCAGCAGAAACCGATCAGGGTCTATCATGATCCGCAGGGCTTTATCCTGAACCGCCTGCAGTACTCCGTCATCCGCGAAGCCTGCAACTGTGTGGCCAAAGGCTACGCCAGCCTCGAAGACGTCGACAACGTCATGAAATACGGGCTGGGCATGCGGTATGCGGCGATCGGTCCCTTCGAGACCATCGATTTCGGCAATATTGAAACATTCTATAACGTCGCGACCTATCTGTACAAAGATCTCTGCAACGATACGGGAGTCCCTCCGCTTCTGGACAAGGTATACCACGAGGGAAAACTCGGCATCAAGAACGGCTCGGGCTTCTATGATTACAGCGGAGACAAGGCCGATAAAGCGTTGGCCAGGCGGGATAAAATGTTTATCCGACTTTACAACTGCCTGTTCGGCGAAGACGAATAATTCCTGTATAATAGAGTCGTACTCATCAACTGGTTCACAATAGAAAGCGGTGGAGGAAAATGGGAAAGAAAATTTTGGATAATTTCGAAGGCTACTGCTGCGCGATCATGATCGCGGTCATGTCGGTAGTGGTCTTCCTTCAGGTGTTCTTCCGGTTTGTGGTCAAATCATCCCTTCCCTGGTCGGAGGAGCTTTCCCGGTATCTGCAGGTGTACATCACCTTTTTCGGGACGGCGTACGGTATTAAGACAGGAGCCCATCTGGGCGTGGAAGCCTTCGTGCTGCTCCTGCCGAAAAAGCTGCAGAAATACCTGAATATTCTGGTGCAGCTGTGCAGCCTTGCCGTCTGCGCGCTGATCCTTTATTTCGGAGTCAAGATCGTCCAGTCACAGATGGCTTCCGGCCAGGTATCGCCTGCGATGCGGATCCCGATGTGGATGATCTATATCGCGATCCCCATCGGCATGGCTTTCTGCATCATCCGCTATGTGCTGGGGATCGTCGGAGCCGTTAAAGAACTGGGCAAAAAAGAAGAGGAGGTGGCGCAGGCATGACGACAGCATTATTTGTAACTTTTGCGATCACCGCGATCCTCGGTTTCCCGATCTGGGTCGTCCTGGCGTCTTCGTGTTTTATCGGGATCGCCGTGTCGGGCAAGATCCCGATGCTGGTCATCGCCCAGCGGATGTTCACCTCCGTCGATTCGTTCCCGCTGCTGGCGATCCCGCTGTTCATGGTCGCCGGGAACCTGATGGAAAAAGGCGGCATTTCCAGACGGCTCATTAATTTCTGCAACGCGCTGCTCGGCAGCTTTACCGGCGGTCTTGCGATGGTAGCGGTCCTGACCTGCATGCTGTTCGCAGCGATCTCCGGTTCCGGTCCCGCCACAGTCGCGGCGATCGGCGGCATTATGATCCCGGAAATGGTGAAGGCAGGCTACAGCAAGCCGTTCTCGGCTGCGCTGATGTCGGTGGCCGGCGCGATCGGCGTCATCATCCCTCCGTCGCTGCCGATGGTCAACTACGGTATCGCCGGTTCCGTATCGATCTCCACGCTGTTTGCGGCAGGCTTCGGTCCCGGCATCCTGGTCGGCGTCATGCTGATGGCGGTCGCATATTTCTCGGCGAAAAAGCACGGATACGGCCTGGACAGCAAAACACCGTTTTCCTGGGCCAATCTGTGGAAGAGCTTCAAGAGCGCGTTCTTTGCGCTGATGATGCCGATCATCGTTCTGGGCGGCATCTACGGCGGCATTTTTACCCCCACGGAAGCGGCGGCCGTAGCGGCCATTTACGGTTTCGTGACGGGCATGTTCGTCTACAGGGAACTGAAGCTGTCCCAGCTGCCGGAACTTCTGATGAATTCCGGCAAGAGTACGGCCATGGTCATGATCATCGTCGCGGCAGCCTCCAGTTTCGGCTGGATCCTGACGTCCGCGAGGATCCCGGATATGATCGCGAACTTCATGATCAACCTGTCCAACAACAAGTTCGTGATCCTGCTGCTGATCAACATCTTCCTGCTGATCGTAGGATGCCTGATGGACGTAACGGCGTCGATCATCATCCTGACGCCGATCTTCATGCCGATCGTCAACCGGTTCGGGATCAACCCGGTCCACTTCGGTATCATCATGGTCGTTAACCTGGCCATCGGCATGTCGACGCCGCCGCTGGGCGTAAACCTGTTTGTTTCCTGCGGCATTGCGAAGATATCGATCGAAGAAAACGCGAAAGCAATGGTCAAATTCCTGATCGTCAATATTATCGCGCTGCTTCTGATCACGTATCTGGAACCTATTTCGCTGGTCATCCCGAAACTGATGGGACTGATTAAATAGACCGGAACAAGTTTAATTGCTTCAAAGTATCAACCAACAAAAAGGAGGAAAATCAATGAGAAAAATCAAAGCAATCATTGCGCTGGCGATGAGTGTAGCTCTGCTTGCCGGCTGCGGTTCTGCCGCGGCTCCCGCAGAAGCTCCCGCAGCAGCACCTGCGGCTCCCGCAGCAGCGGAACAGACGGCTGAGGCTGCTCCGGCGTCTGAAGCGGAAGTGACCTGGATCGCTTCCTGCGCGAATACCGGCGATCATCCGGCGGTACAGGGCGTCATGAAGTTTGCCGAACTGATCGAAGAGAAGAGCGGCGGCAGGATGCACATGGACGTTTTCCACAGCGCTCAGCTTGCCAGCGACCGTGACTGTATCGAAGGCATGCAGATGAACACCATCCAGTGCGGCATCATGGTCAGCTCCGCCCTGGCCGGCTTCACGGACACTTTCCTGATCTTCGACCTGCCTTTCCTGTTTGAAAACAGCGAACAGGGCATGAAGCTCTGCCAGAGCGAAGTCGGTGAATCCATTCTGGCCACGCTTGACAATATCGGCATCAAGGGCCTTGGATTCATGAACTACGGCATGCGCAACATCACCAACAACGTCCGCCCGATCAATGCACCTGACGACCTGAAGGGCATCAAGATCCGCACCATGGAGAACCCGATCCATATGGCAGCCTTCTCCACCATGGGCGCTGACCCTACACCGATGGCGTTCGGCGAACTGTTTACTGCTCTGCAGCAGGGTACGATCGACGCGCAGGAGAATCCGCTGAGCGTTATCACTTCCAGTAAGTTCAACGAAGTCCAGAAGTACTTAAGCGTTACCGAACACGTTTATTCCGCAGCTCCGCTGATGGTCAGCAAAGCGGCGTACGACGCGCTTCCGGACGACCTGAAGGCCGTTGTCGACGAAGCCGGCAAGGAAGCCTGCGCATGGGAACTGGAATTCCTGGCTCAGGAAGAGACCAAGTGGCTCGGCGAGATCGAAGCTTCCGGCACAGAGATCAACTATCCTGAAAAGGCTCCTTTCATGGAAGCTACCCGTGCGATGTACGATCAGTTCATCGGCGACGAACCCGGCAAGATCCCTCAGAGCCTGCTTGACCAGGTCGCGGAGATCACCAGCAAATAATAAATAAAGGAAACGCCGTAATATGACGATCCTTTAAGGAACAGACAAAACAGGCGCTGCGCAGGGAACGGTCCGTCACCCGGCAGCGTCTGTTTTTATACGGAAAACTGAAAAACAAAGAATCCGAACGAACAGCCTGAAAGAGAAGAATTGTAAAAAACGACCGTTATTGGTACAGTAAAAATACGCCGTATTTTTTTGCTGTATCGTCCGGGATACCGGGCAAGGTGGATCTTTATCATGCGCAAATTCAGGAAAAGAGTATTTGAGATCATTGAAGCCGCGCGCGTAAACGACAGGGCCAGTTTCGTATATGATATCGCGATGATGATCACGATCGTCATCAGCCTTCTTCCGCTTGCTTTTAAACATCCCCCGGCGATCTTCGAGACCACGGATTATATAACGACGGTCATTCTTGTCGTCGATTATCTTCTCCGGTGGATGACGGCGGATTTCAAACTGAAGGAAGGGTCCCGGTCATTTGTCAGATATCCGGTCACGCCATGGGCCGTTGTGGATCTGATCTCGATCCTGCCGACAGTGATCATGCTGAACAACAGTCTCCGCATATTCCGCCTGTTCAGGATGGCGAGGACCTTCCGCGTGTTCCGTGTGATCAAGGCTTTCCGGTATTCCAAAAGCCTGAAGATCATTTCCGTAGTGATCAAAGATTCCGCGAACGCGCTGATCGCGGTCGGTACGCTGGCGGCCGGCTACATCCTGATCTCCGCGATGATCATTTTCAATGTGGAACAGGAATCTTTTAATAATTTCTTCGAGGCGGTCTACTGGGCGACGGTCTCTCTGACGACCGTCGGATACGGGGATATTTATCCTGTCACGACGGTCGGGCGGATCGTGGCCATGATTTCTTCGTTGTGCGGTGTGGCGATCGTAGCGCTGCCGGCAGGTATTATTACCGCCGGCTATATGAGCGTCCTCCAGGAGAGCATGGAGATGAAGTCGATCATTGCGGAAGCGGCAAAATACGCGGCAGAGGAAGCCGCGAAGCTAACGGCCGGGAAAGTCACGAAGACCGCAACGAAAGAAGCTGCGAAGCTCGCCGCCGAAGAAGCAACCAAAGCTGCAACCGGAGAAGCGGCCAAACTTGCCGCGGAGGAAGCGGCAAAAGCCGCCGCCGAGGAAGCCCGGCGGCTGATGCGCGGTCCCTTCTGACCGGGATCTTGGCCGTATGGGCTGACGGAACCGGATACCTGAACAGAAAAACAATAAAAAACAGCATTTCCCGATTGACAGCCGGACAGCAGCCGGCGTAATATAACTCCATTGAACGAAAGGGGTTCAAACAGGGGTCGAAAGACCTTTTGTTTGAACCCCATTTTTTGCGTGTAGCAATGAGCCCTGCATGGACGCGAGATATGCCGCGTGTGAGCTGGCTCACAGATGCGGCAGTATCGAAGCGGACATATACGGCGAATGCCGCGGCAGCGAGCAAACGAAGTTCGCGAGCTGCCGGCAGGGCGGAATTGAAGATGCATCGGCCTGTTCACAGACGTAGGGAATTGAAACAGCCATATTCGGAAGAAACGGAGATCAGAACCATGGCAAAGTACATTTTTGTTACCGGAGGTGTCGTTTCCGGGCTGGGGAAAGGGATCACAGCCGCGTCCCTGGGCCGTCTTCTGAAGCAGCGCGGCCTTAAGGTCGCGGCCCAGAAGCTGGATCCTTATATCAACGTCGATCCGGGAACGATGAGCCCGTACCAGCACGGGGAAGTATACGTCACGGAAGACGGGGCGGAAACAGACCTGGACCTGGGCCATTACGAACGCTTTATCGACGAGGACCTGAACAAATACTCCAACCTGACGTCGGGCAGAGTCTACTGGAACGTCCTGAACAAGGAACGCCGCGGCGAATATCTGGGGTCGACCGTCCAGGTCATCCCGCATATCACCAACGAGATCAAGGACGCGGTATACAGTCTGGAAGAAAAAACGGGGGCCGATGTCATCATTACGGAGATCGGCGGCACCATCGGGGATATCGAAGGACAGCCGTTCCTGGAAGCGGCCAGGCAGATCTCCCTGGAAGCGGGCCACGGAAACAGCCTGTTCATACATGTTACGCTGGTCCCTTATATTCACGGATCAGATGAGCACAAGTCCAAACCGACCCAGCACTCGGTCAAGGAACTGCAGGGAATGGGGATCTCTCCCGACATCATCGTCCTGCGTACGGACGTGCCGATCACCGAAAGAGCCATATTCGACAAGATCGCGCTTTTCTGCAACGTCCGTCCGGACTGCGTCATCGAAAACAAGACGGTCTCCAGTCTCTACGAGGTCCCGCTGATGCTGGAAGAGCAGAATTTTTCCGGGATCGTGTGCCGGGAACTGGGGCTTTCCGCACCGGAGCCGGATCTGAGGGAATGGAAGGAAATGGTCGGCCGGATCCATGGATCCAGTGAAAAAGTGATCATCGGCCTGGTCGGAAAATATACGCAGCTTCACGATGCTTACCTGTCCATCATGGAAGCGCTGCATCATGCGGGATACGCGGAAGGAAAAGACGTGGAGATCAAATGGATCGACTCGGAACTGGTCACGGATGAGACCGCGGAAGAGCTTCTGGAGGATACGGACGGAATCCTGGTCCCGGGCGGCTTCGGATCCCGCGGCATCGAAGGGATGATCAGAGCTGTCACCTACGCGAGGACGCACGGAAAGCCGTTTTTCGGGATCTGCCTGGGACTCCAGGTCGCCGTTATCGAAGCGGCGCGCAGCCTGGCCGGCCTGAAGGATGCCGATTCCGGGGAGTTTAACGGAAACAGCCCGCACAAGGTGATCGACTTCATGCCGGGACAGAGCGACGGGATCGACAAAGGCGGGACGCTGAGGCTCGGCGCTTATCCCTGCAGGATCGTACCGGGAACGACGATGGAAAAATGCTACGGAACGGACCTGATCTATGAAAGGCACCGCCACCGTTACGAAGTAAACAACGATTACCGGCAGGTGCTGGAGGCAGCGGGACTGAAGATCAGCGGTCTTTCTCCGGACGGCACCCTGGTCGAGACCATGGAGATCACCGGACGGCCTTTTTACGTCGGCGTCCAGTTCCATCCGGAGTTCAAATCCAGGCCGAACAGGCCGCACCCACTGTTTCAGGCATTCGTCAGGGCAAGCGCTGATACGCGGAAGGAGGCAGAAAAATGTTGAAGCCGAACCATCATTATGCGGAACTGCAGAATTCGTATCTGTTTTTTAACATCGCGCAGAAGGTGAAAGCCTATTCCGAGGAAAATCCGGGCTGTCATCTGTACCGGATGGGGATCGGGGACGTGACCCTGCCGCTGTGCGGCGCGGTGATCAGGAAACTCCACGAAGCGGTGGACGACCAGTCGAAGCAGGAGACTTTCCACGGTTATATGCCGGAGACCGGCGCGCCTGTGCTCCGGGAAGCCATTGCCGCGCATTATCAGGCCCGCGGGGTGGATATTCCCTGGGAAGAAGTATTCGTATCGAGCGGCGCCAGCGATGAACTGGGCGATATTCTGGATCTTTTTTCACCGGAAAGCGGCGCGCTGATCCCTGAACCCGTGTATCCGGCCTATGTGGACGCCAATGTGATCGCGGGACGGAAGATCACGCATCTGCCTTCGGGAAAAGAAAACGGATTCCTCGCGATGCCGGATCAGGCGCCGTGCGGAGCCGACGCGCCCGGCCTGATCTATCTCTGTTCTCCCAACAACCCGACCGGCGCGGTGTATTCCAGAGAACAGCTTGCGCAGTGGGTGGAATACGCGAACAGGACAGGAGCAGTCATCCTGTTTGACGCCGCGTATGAAGTTTTCGTCACTGATCCGGCCCTGCCGCACAGCATTTTTGAGATCGAAGGAGCAAAGACATGCGCGATCGAGATCTGTTCGCTGTCCAAGACGGCCGGTTTTACCGGTACAAGATGCGGCTATACCGTGATCCCGAAGGAACTTGAACGGGAAGGCATGAATCTCCGGGAGATGTGGATCCGGAACAGGACCACCAAGACCAACGGTGTTTCCTATATCATCCAGAAAGGCGCTTCCGCGGTCTTTACCCCGGAAGGCCAGCGCGAGATCCATGAAAACCTGGACGTTTACAGGAAAAACGCGGCCGTGCTGACCGATACGTTCGACCGGCTGGGGCTCTGGTACAGCGGCGGGAAGAATTCGCCGTATATCTGGCTGGAATGCCCGGGCAGGATGTCCAGCTGGGAGTTCTTCGACCTGCTGCTGCACAAGGCGCAGGTGATCGGGACGCCGGGCGTGGGATTCGGCGCCTGCGGGGAAGGGTATTTCCGCTTTACGTCCTTCGGAACGCCGGAAGATACGAAGGAAGGCGCCGCCAGGATGGAAGAACTGCTGAAAACCAGGTAACAACATTGTTTCCATAAATCGTTTTTTAAGAAAAACGCGCGAAAGGAGGAACCCATATGTGTACGATCATGTGTCTGTCGAAAAGGAGTATTGCAAAAAATGAAGTGGAGACCTATTTCGCGCGTACTAATTCCAGGGGTCCGGACAGGACCCGCATCGAGGAGACCGGGGAAGGATATCTCTGCTTCCAGCGCCTGTCGATCATGGGCCTGCACGAAGAGGGCATGCAGCCGTTCCATCTGGACGGAAACAGCCTGGTCTGCAACGGGGAGATCTACGGATTCCGGAAGATCAAAGAGGAACTGTCCGGAAAGTATCAGTTTATCAGCGACAGTGACTGCGAAGTACTGCTCCCGCTTTATAAAGAACACGGGACGGACATGTTTCCGATGCTGGGCAGTGAATTCGCGCTGGTTCTGTACGATGCGGAAAAAGAAGAGTTTATCGCGGCCCGGGATCCGATCGGCATCCGTCCGCTGTTTTACGGGTATGACAGAACAGGCGCCGTCGTATTCGCGTCGGAAGCGAAGAACCTGGTCGGTCTGTGCGATGAGATCACTCCGTTCCCGCCTGGCCATTATTACCGGGGCGGAAAGTTTTACCGGTATGAAGACCTGACGAACGTTGAGATCCGGAAAGACGAAAGCCTGGAAGAGATCTGTGCCGGGATCCGGACGAGGCTGACGGATTCGGTCATTGCCCGGATGGATGCCGACGCGCCGCTGGGATTCCTTCTGTCCGGCGGTCTGGATTCGTCGCTTGTCTGCGCGATCGCGGCGAAGAAAGCAAAACACCCGATCCGGACTTTTGCCATCGGGATGGACACGGACCCGATCGACCTGAAATACGCGAAGATCGCCGCCGATTATATCGGCTCCGAGCATACGGAATTCCATATGACGGCACAGGACGTGATCAACGCCCTGCCGAAAGTGATCGCGCTCCTGGGAACTTTCGATATCACGACGATCCGCGCGTCCATCGGCATGTATCTCTGCTGTAAGAAGATCCATGAGACCACGGATATCCGGGTGCTGATGACCGGCGAGATCTCCGATGAACTGTTCGGATACAAATACACGGATTTCGCACCGGACGCCGAAGCATTCCAGAAGGAAGCCAAAAAGCGGATCGACGAGCTTTATATGTACGACGTCCTCCGGGCGGACCGATGCATTTCCGTGAACAGCATGGAAGGACGCGTCCCGTTCGGGGAAAGCGGATTCGTCCGGTACGTGATGGGGATCGACCCGGAGAAAAAGCTGAATACTTACGGGATTGGGAAATATCTGCTGCGGCATGCTTTTGAGGATGAAAAGATTCTGCCGGACGAGATCTTATGGCGGCAGAAGGCTGCGTTTTCCGATGCGGTCGGTCATTCCATGGTGGACGACCTGAAAGCGTACGCGGACAGCATGTATACCGATTCGGATTATGAAGAACGGATCCGGAAATATGACTACTGCAGGCCGTTTACCAAAGAAAGCCTGCTGTATCGGGAGATCTTTGAGGCCTATTACCCGGGACAGGCCCGGATGATCAAGGATTTCTGGATGCCGAACAAAGAATGGGAAGGGTGCGACGTGGACGACCCGTCCGCGAGGATCCTGAAAAACTATGGGGCCAGCGGTTTTTAAAACCGTAAAACATACAGCTGAAAAGAAAAAACAGAGAACCGTGTGATTTTTGGAAGGAGAATGAAATGAAAGAAGAATTAAAACTCCCCGAACTGTTCGGAAGTATGGTATTCGGCGAAAGCATGATGAAACAGCGGCTTTCCCCGGCGGTTTTTAAAACCTGGCAGCGCTGCGTCCTGGAAGGAAAGCAGCTGGACCTCGATACCGCCAATGAGATCGCGGAAGCGATGAAGCAGTGGGCGGTGGAAAAAGGCGCGACGCACTATACGCACTGGTTCCAGCCAATGACCGGCTTTACGGCTGAAAAACACGACAGTTTCATCGAATCGACAGGCGACGGAAAGGTCATTATGGCCTTTTCCGGGAAAGAACTGGTCCGGGGCGAGCCGGACGCCTCCTCGTTCCCGTCCGGAGGCCTCCGCGCGACGTTTGAAGCGCGCGGTTATACGGCCTGGGACCCGACGTCCTTTGCGTTTATTAAGGACGATTCCCTCTATATCCCGACCATTTTCTGCTCTTATTCCGGCCAGGCGCTGGATAAAAAGACCCCGCTTTTAAAATCGATGGACGAAGTATCCAGGCAGGCGGTCAGGATCCTCAGGCTTTTCGGAGATACCGCGACCAAACGGGTCACGGCGCAGTGCGGGCCGGAGCAGGAGTATTTCCTGATCGACAAAAAACTGTATGCGAAGCGGGAGGACCTGAAACTGACGGGCCGGACGCTGTTCGGCAACAAGCCGCCGCGCGGCCAGGAACTGGAGGATCATTATTTCGGCCAGCTCAAACCCCGCGTATCCGCGTATATGAAGGATCTGGACAAAGAACTTTGGAAGGTCGGCGTCCTTTCCAAGACCAAACACAACGAAGTTGCGCCGTCGCAGCATGAAATGGCGCCGATCTACTGCGGGGCCAACCAGGCTTCGGACCAGAACCAGCTGACGATGGAAATGATGAAGCGCGTGGCGGACAGGCACGACCTGGTCTGTCTCCTGCATGAAAAACCGTTTGCCGGCATCAACGGCAGCGGCAAACACGATAACTGGTCGCTTGCGACCGATACCGGGGAAAACCTGTTCCGGCCGGGTTCCACGCCGGGTGAAAACGCGCAGTTCCTGCTGTTCCTGTCAGCTTTTATCAAGGGCGTCGACGAATATCAGGACGCGCTGCGGTGCACCGTCGCCAGCGCCGGCAACGATCACCGTCTGGGCGCGCAGGAAGCGCCGCCGGCCATTCTTTCCGTATTTCTGGGGGACGAACTGGAACAGGTGGTCGAAGCGATCATCCAGGGAAGATCTTTCAGCGGCAGTGGAAAACGTACGCTCCAGATCGGAGCCGACATCATTCCGCCGATCCCGCAGGACAACACCGACCGCAACCGGACTTCGCCGATGGCTTTCACCGGGAACAAATTCGAATTCCGGATGCTGGGCAGTTCCCAGTCCATTTCCGGCCCGAACATCGCGCTGAACACGATCATGGCGGAAGAACTGAAGCAGTTCGCTGACGTCCTGGAAAAAAGCAAAGATTTCCGGAAGGATCTCCAGAAGCTGATCCGGGACACGCTGAAAGAACACCGCCGGATCATCTTCAACGGCAACGGGTATGATGACGCATGGGTGAAGGAAGCGGAAAAAAGAGGCCTGCACAACCTGCGCTCGACCGCGGAGGCGATCCGCGAATACGCTTCCGAAAAGAACACCGCGCTCTACGTCGGTCACGGCGTTTATACGGAAGAAGAGCTGAAAGCCCGCTACAACATCCATGTGGAAACGTACTGCGCGCAGCTGGAGATCGAAGCCTCGACCATGGACGATATGATCAGGCGCCAGATCCTGCCGGCGGTCTCTGCTGTTGCCGCGGAGCTCTGCAGACGGATGGGCGACCTGAAAGCAGCGAAGGTCCCGGTGGTCTACGAGACGGAGACCTGTGAAAAACTGGCCGTCCTGACCGACGCGCTGCTGGATGCCACCAAGAAACTGGAGGCCCACATGGCGAAAGTCCCGAAAAATGCCGAAAAAGCGATGGACTATTTTCATGAAGTGATCCTGAAGGATATGAGCGCCGCCCGCAGGGCTGCAGACCAGCTGGAAGCGATCACGGATGAAAAATACTGGCCGTATCCGGTCTACAGCGAGCTGCTGTTCTCGGAATGAATTGCGGCGGCGCCCGGGCAGAAGACATTCTTAGTCATTGAAAAGAAGGGTAGTCATTTTCCGGTGAATTGAGATATAATAGTTTTGTACAAAAGAACTACCATACCGGCGGGAAATTATAGTAAATTTAGACAAAAAATTAACAATCCGCAGATCACAGCCAAACGCCTGTCTGAGGAAATGGTCTGCGGAAAAAGAAACCGGAAAGGAGTCGTGCATGGCAAACCAGGACAAATCCTATCTGCAGCAGATCGGGGCGTACGGACAGCTGGTCGTTTTATCGGGGCCGATCGGAGTCGGGAAGCGGACGATACGGGAAGAGTATTTAAAGCTCCATGAACATGCGATAAAGCTGCCGACGGTCACCACCAGAGGACCGCGCGAAGGCGAAGTGGAAGGCGTAGATCATTATTATGTTACGTATGAACAGTTTGACCGGATGATCCGCAGCCATCAGCTGGTCGATTACGATTACTATAACCGTGTCGGCTACGGGACGACGAAAAAGTCGATCGAAGACGCCAGGGCGGCCGGTCGGGACGTGCTGATGATCGAAGACATGGTCGGGGCGATGCGTGTCAAGGCGCAGTATGATGACGCGGTGCTGATCTTCTTCCTGACGCCGACCTGGGAAGAACTGGAAGACCGGATCCGTGCCAGGAAAAGCGCGGTTGGAAGCCTGGAAGACCGTCTGTTCCACGCCCAGGAACAGATCCTCTGCGCCGACCAGTTCGATTACGTCGTCGTTAACGACAAGGTGGAAAACGCGGTGCGCCGCCTGTACGCGATCATTCACGGCAACCGTTATTCCAAGCCGATGATGAAAGACTTCCTGGAAAGCTATGTGAAGAGCGAGATCGACCCGATCGTCGTGAACGAACTGAAGTAAGTCCTGATCTGAAGATCAATACAGAATAACGGGAGTGTGCGGTGCCGTATCCATTCGATGCGGCACTGCTTTTGTTTCCGGCTGGAATTAGGAGGCGCTGTAATCTATAATAAATTCTGGTTGACCATAAGCAGTTCTATGTTATGGAGGCAGTAATGGACCGCAAAAAAGTATTTCTGACCGTACAGTCGGCACTGTATATCCTGCTGGCTGTATTCTTAGCCGCCTCGGTGATCGGTATTTACCGCGACGGTCTTGCACTGAAAGCGGAGAACCCGCTCGCATGGATCTTCTCCAGAGAGAAGGCCGCGGAGTGTTTCCGGCCGATCCGGCCGCTGTTTTTCCTTA
>JAEEGL010534739.1_pt1 | contig 15476 bp, 13 predicted proteins | sample 9134231 | NCBI WGS metagenome assembly JAEEGL01 (sample SAMN16246548, study PRJNA631951) | gut metagenome | biome: gut microbiome; feature: rumen; material: fiber-attached | host: Bos | place: Iran: Karaj | collected 2018-10
CACCTGCTCAAAACCGCCTCCGTTGGTCTCCACGCGGTCGAAGCACCCCATCTTGATGATTGCGGGGGCTACCTTCAATAGTTGGTCAACCCTCGGCTGATATTTGCCGGAGGACTGCCACAAATCTCTGAAAACGAGATTAAATTTTACTTTTCTTCCCATTTTTTGAAGTTTGGAATCTGTTTTTTTGATGTTTTACAATTTAACGATTTTTTCCACACGGCCCTTGCCGCCGGTGAGTTGCTCCACCGCCTTGTTGATGGCTTGCTGTACCGCACCGTCAACGAGTGCGGCGACAGGTTTGGAGGCTATCTGTTTGGGCTTCTCCTCCTCGGGCGCAAACTTGTTGACCGCCTTGATGAGCAAGTTGCCGAAACAAATAACAAGCAACAGCACAACGAATACTGTTGCAAGCCCCACGCCCATAAGCAACAGGGCTTCAGAAAAATTTCCTTCCATTTCTTGTATCGGTTTGTTAGTTTCAATAATGACTGCAAAATTATAAAATTATTTCTTAATAATTATACATTTTCCCACGAAAAAATTTTTTTCATATTAATTTTTTGTAATATGCCTTTACTGAGGTGTAATTCAAGCCTTTAAAAAACATTTTTCCAGCTATGGTAGGATTTAGTTGTTGAACTTTTGATATGTCGAAAGTGATTGTTGCGTTTTGTTCGATACAATCTGCGGCATATACAAAAAACAGAGGGTTGATTTTGTAACCCGAAATTCTGCCGCCTCCACCGCGTTCTTTCCGAAGTCCTAATTTTGCTTTATCGACAGACACAAAGTCGCCGTCAAAAATCGCGTTTTTCTCCGTCAGAAATTTTTTTAACATTTTAGGTGTCCATACTTTATAATGATTGCGACCAGCCGGACGGATTTCGCCTTCGATAATTGCCCATTGGGTTATTTGGTTGGATGGCATCATTACAAGGATACCTTTTTTGTCTTCTGTGCAGATTACGTCGGCAAATTTTTTCGTGTTTTGGTAATTGTTTGTTACTGCATTTTGCACACTTGCCGTTGTGAAATTATTAACGTTGCTGCCCATTACTTCAAAAAAATTCAATCCTTTTTGCTCATTGAGCATTTCTTTGAATTGTGGATAGCGTTCTGTAAAGTCTTTTGTTACATGAAGTTGTCCGTTTTCTTTGTATTTAGGCAAATCAGGTTCGCTTGTTTTCGCTCCTGGCTCTTTAAATTCTATCGTATAAATCACAAGGTCTATTACTGTGATTAGTGCGCTATCGATGCCGTTGCATCCGCCTGCCTGAATCAACATTCTACGTTTGTCGGAGGTGGAGTAAACGTAGCGAGGCATCAGGTTGTACGATTGCAGCAAGTGAATAATTGGTTCGGGGATAAAACTATGGTTTTCAAAGCAATTGACAAACAATTCTAAATGAAGCATATTTGCAAAAGTTTGTGCATAGACACATTCGCTGAATACCGCCGACTGAATGTTGCTGTGGTCGGCGTAACTTCTTCTGATTTGATGTTCCAAAGCCGGACATTTCAAATTTAATTCATTGAAATCCAAATCGTTGCTGCGCGTTTTTGTTTTGTTCCACAAACGCATCCTCTGGGTTTTATTGAAAATGACCTTTGTCGGCTCAATTTCATAAAACTCCCGCATTATTTCTTTTTGTGATTTTGTGAGTGGTATTGTTGTCATACGTTCACCTCCAATGCTGTGTTTGAGTGAATTAGATCCAATGTGGAATTGTCTATTTTTAATCCCAATATCTTCAAAAAACGCTGATTGATAGCATCTCGGTAAAGACGTGGGTATTTGATGTTTTCTTGAATGCCTACGTTGTTCTTTTTGATTACAAACTCACCTGCCCGTCTTGACATTTCGTCAAAGGTCTCTTTGAAAAACTTGTGGTCGTCTTCGCTCAGGCGATTGTATATTATTGGCATTTTCATCAATAGTCCAGACGGGTACGTGATGCCACCGTCATAAAGCCGCCAATGCCAATATGCAAACGACGAGTTAATCAGACAGTAAACGTAGTCGAATTTTTTTTCGTCGTTAAAATGCAGAACTGTCTGCCCGTTTCTGTTCATAATGCCTGGAAATGCCGTTGTAAAATAACGGCACGTGTTTGGCATAGACAATGTGTATTGTCCGTTTTTTGAAACAAGTTCTTCGAGCTTGTGGTTTTCAGATTTTTGAATAAGGCAGTCGAACAATGGCTGCAACTCCTTGAAACACTTATAGTATGCGGTAATTTTGTCTGAAATCTTTTGCCTTGATTCCGACAAAAAGTTTTCCAAAACTTCGCATTTCAAAAGTTTTTGTCGTTCCGACGATTTAAAGCGAATCATTGGTGTAAGCCTGAAACCTTCAGCGTCGCCTTCCGTCTTTAATACCGTTATCGCAGCCCTTACGGAATTGCTTGTGTTGGTGTTGAAGATGCCATGTTTTCTGCCGCAGAAAATGTTGCCGGGTACGTTGTCGAATGAATATATTTCGCCCGAATAACGGTTAATAATTTTGCGTAGCGAGTAGAATTTTGTCCCCGAAATAAAACTGTATGGAGTGATGATAACCGCTGATTTACAATTTGTTATTATTTTTTCCATAAATACCGCGTATAATTCCCGCGAATTATTGAGAACAGGTGTCTCCTTCCAATCTTTCCCTACGTGTTGTATGGCTGTGTAGGGTGGATTGGAAATCACTTTGCAGTTTTCGGGCAACGATATGTTCTTGGACATGAAATCGCCGCAGACAATGTTTATTTTGTCCTTTAAATCCTTACCGTATTTAAGTAAAATTGATGTTTTGCAGACGTTGAGTGCTATCGCGTCGTTGTCGTAGAGAAAAAGTTTTCCGTCGCGAATTAATTGTACCGCTTTTTCTTTCCCTATTAAATCTAAAAACGTAAGAATCAGTTTGCCCGTGCCACATGCTACATCGCAGATGTTGCTACCGTCCAAAGTGTCAAACCATTTGCTCATTACCTGCGCAATGTCGTCGGGCGTGTAATATTGTCCGTTGTTTTTTTTAAGTTGCTTGTCTCTGACGGCAAGACCTATTTCGTACATTTCGCCAAAATTCTTGACGTTCAAAAAATCAGCGTTGTCGCCGTATGTCAAAACGTAATCGCAAATGTAATTCCAAGTATTTTCGAGACCGTTATTTTCGACATCGGTGGTGTAGTTTTGAAGCGTATATGATTTTAATTTTGCAACAATCGACGGGGTAAAAACCACTTCGGCATCATTCGGCGGGGTCTTTACCTCATCATTAATCTCGTCAAAAAGACTTTTATAGAAATAATCGCGTTTCATTTTTCGCCTTTCCTTTGGTCTGCAAAATTAAAAAAAAACTTTTACTTGCACAAGCACAGCACCGCCACGCCCGCCAAAATGCCGCACAGGATGTACGCCTTTTGCTTGATGTGCTGTTCGTGAAACAGCAATGCGCCAGCAAGGAACGATATTATGACGTTGCTCCTTCTTATCAGCGACACGATGCCTATCATTGCGCCGTCGGTGCTGAGACCGAGGTAGTAGAGAAAGTCGGCAACGGTGAGGAACAGTCCTATAAGCGGTATTGTGGCCTTATATTTAAAAGGTGTGGTCTTCTCCCGCGTGGGATACCAGAATATAAGCATCATGCCCAACGCCAATATGAATTGGTACAGCGAAAACCACGCCTGCACCTCCATCCTGTCGAGCATCACGGTACGGAGTAGATATTTGTCGTACAATGCTGATATTGAGCCTATTAACGTGCCGCCTATCAACATATATACAAAAATGTTGTGTTTGAAGGAGATGCCTTCCTTCCTGCCGCAGTTGGCGTAGAGGAATAGGCATACGAGTATTATGGCCGCGCCGAGCCATTGGTATGCATTGAGCCTTTCGCCGAGTACAAGCACCGCGCCGAGGAGCGTCCAGGCGGGTGCGCTCGACCTCACGGGGCCCACGATGGAGATTGGCAGGTGTTTCATCGCATAAAAATTGCACAGCCATGATGCCTGTACGATAAAAGTTTTGAGGATGATGTACAGTTGGTTGCGTAGGCACGTGCCGCCCACGGCAAATGGAGTGCCTTCCAATATGCCGAATCCAAAGGCTGAGTCCAACAACATGGGCAGCATCAATACCAGCGACGCGCCCGACGAGATGAGCATTACTACGAGTACGGCGTTTTCTTTGACCGACTGTTTTTTGCAGACGTCATATACGCCCAAGAAAATGGCGGAAAAAATTACCGGCAGTATCCACATTTTTTTATTAAGTGTGTGTCTATCAGTGTTGTGAAGTTTTGTTAACGTCTTGGGGACTAATCACGGGGCGGATGGGTTCGCCGTAGAAGCGGTCGGCACTGCCTATCCAGAATCCTGTGGCGTATTGCGTGAGTTCGTATCCGTGTTCGGGGATTTTGACGGAAACGCTTGAAGACCACAGACAGCCGTTTTCCATAAACATGATGCGCTTGGTGTCTTTGATGCAGCCACATGCCGGCAGCAAAATCGATTTGCCGTTGGGCCCTGTTACCTTGTAATAATTGGCGTTTGCACCGTTGACCCATTCCCATTCGCAATCGTTGCGGAGTTCTTCAAACTCTTGTTTGGTGGGCATACGCCAGCCGTTGCCCCAGTTTTGGACGGCGGCATCGTCTTCGGGCGTTAATGTATATACAGAGTCAACAAAATATTTGCTGCCAGATTCGAGTTTGTAGTTGTACTTGGTGAGCATGTTTTTGAGATCGCAATAGGCGTATGTCTCCCAAGTGTAGGATTCTTTTGGGGAGGTTTCGCCCCATGCGAAGTATGAGCCGGGCATCAGCGGGTGGGTGGCGTCTATGTTGCACGTACTCCACAACACGCTAACGCCTATGTCCACGTATGAATGTCCGCTTGCGGTGCCGCTGGTGTCGTAGGGAACGTTCCAAATATCGTTGTCTTTGTTGATGTCGGATGCTTCAAATGATTCGATGCCGTCCTCCTCGCAGGCAACAAAACATACGGCCACTATGACCAGTATATATGTTAAAAAATTTTTCATTTTTTGAGTGTGTTTTGCATTATACTTCGAGGGTGCAATAATAATAATTTTTTGTCTAATAGCAAAGAGTTTCAATTGATTTTTGTTGCATAAAAAAACGAACCCCGAAAAATGATGGTTTCGGGGTTCTTGGAATAGCCTATTGTCTGTGTGTCATTTTTAAGAAAAGTAGCCTTTGTTTGTCTTTGTTTATTTACTATAACGTAATAGTTTCAAAAATGTTTCATTTTTGTTAATTTTTTTTTAATATTTTCACATTTTTTTCGATAATTTGCTTCACAACCCTCTTCACAGCCTCTATATACTCGTTTACAATTTGGTATTTGCAGTGCTCCGCCATTTCGCTGTCGGGCATCTGATTGTTTATACGGGCTAATATTTGCTCGCGTGTGGCGTGGTCGCGCTGCATTACGCGGGCGATGCGGGTTTCGAGTGGCGCGGTAACGAGGACGCAGAAGTCGGCCTTGCGGTAAAAACCGCTTTGTATTAATATCGCGCTTTCCATGAGGATTAACGGCTTGGCGGCATTGTCGGCGGAGAATCGGGCGAAGGCTTCGTGTACCAATGGATGTATGAGGTCGTTGAGGCGGGCGAGGGTTTCGGGATTGGTAAAAACTATGGATGCCACGTGGCGGCGGTCGAGGATGCCGTCGGCGGAGTAGATGCCGGAGCCAAACATCGCCTTCATGCCTTGGATGGCGCGTGGGTCGGAGTCCTGAATATTGCGGGCAACGTCGTCGCAGCAGAATATGGGTACTCCGTATTCTGCAAATATCTGGGAAACAGTGGTTTTGCCGCTGCCAATGCCGCCGGTGAGTCCTATTGTCTTCATTATTGTTCTATTTTCTTTTCGATGAGGTATTCTACTGTTTCGGGAGAAAACGTGATGTTGCTAACGCCCATGTTTTCAGGCACTTTGGTAATCCTCACAGCGAGAAACTTGGGTCTTACGATGCCCGTCAGGTCGTTGAAATCCACTTCGGCGGCAAACATTTCGCGGGAGATTTTCTTGTAGTTGTTCCAGCCGACATTGAATTTGATGGTGGCGTTTTGAGAAAAAATCCTGAGCGATACAGTGTCTGGGACGTTGATAACACGCAGCGGCACATTCACAGTGTTTTCTGTAAATTTTTCCACGCTGATTGTGGCGTCGGTGGATGTCAGGGGACAGTTGACGCCGTTGGGGATGGCGAGCCTCACTTTCTGAGTGGTGGTCTTGCTTATTTGGTGCAGCGTGAGGAGTTCGGTGTGTATTGCCGTTACGGTGTCTATGATGATTGCCGAGCCGTTTATCGTGATGCTGTCGGGTATCAGGACGGGGGGGCTGGCGAGACGGTACTGCTTGGCGAAGGTGATGTCATGATCCAGAATCACCGGCACTTTCACATGGCGCGAGAGACCGAAGTCGAGTTTTATGGTGTCGGGTTTCAGGGATATGAATTTGTAGTCGGCGGGCATCTGCAATTCCACTTGGGCGCGGATGTCGTCGCCAGTAACGAATTTTAGAGTCGAGTCCGATTCGGGGAAAGTCCTGATGTCGAGTTTCGAGAGGTCTATCCTTATCGGCGAATAATTGCCATTGTGGGCGAGCAGGAGCGACCCTCGTGCGGAGAGCGTTATCTGGAGTTCGTCGGTGGTAACGCCCGGCACGAGGATGCTGTTGCGGGGGAGTCCGTAATATTCTACCTTGAAGGTGGCGTCGGTGTTGATTGTGCTGCCTATCTTGTTGGTAAACCAGCAGGAGATTGCAATCACCACCATCACCAGATATGTGAGGAGGTTTCGGTTGATGCGCGTCCGTTGTAGCCTGTATATCAATACTTTGGCGCGGCGCATCAGTGTCTTCTTTTCTGTCATGTCGTGTTATCTGTATTTTTGCAACAATTCTTTTGCGCGGTATTGGCGCAGGGATATTGCGTTGTTCCAGTCGGCGTGCGCCCCTTTGCGGTCGCCTTGCTGGTATTTGGCGAGGCCGCGCCACAGGTATATGTCGTGCAGGGTGGGGTCGATGTCGATTGCGGAGTTGAGGTCGTTGATTGCGTATTGGTTCATCTGCGCCTTGCAGTATGCTATGCCGCGCAGACGGTAGAATTGGGCGTCGTGCTTGGTGGCGGAGTTGATGAGGCGGAGCGCGTCGATGGTGTTGTTGTCTTCGATGTAGATCTCTGCGGCGAGCATCTTGGCAGAGTCGCTGTCGGGCGCGAGGTCGAGCAGGCGCGAGGCGTAGCGGGTGGCGGCGGCGTAATCCTTGGCGCGGAGGTAGGCGAGGGCGGCGGCGTAGATGCGCGTATGAGGCGCGTCGTCGTCGCGGACGGCTTTGGAGTAACTTTCGGCGGCCTGCCCGTATTTGCCCATCATGGAGAGGATGTCGCCTTTGAGGGCGAGGTAGTCGTTGTTGGTGGGGCGGTGTTTGAGTGCCTCGTTGATGTCGTAGATGGCCGACTTGGAGTTTTTGTCGTTATAATAATTGAGGGCGCGCAGGTAGTAGGCGTAATGGCATGAGGGCGAGCGTTTTATCAGGCTGTTGAGGGTCTGATAGGCGAGCGCGTCCTTGCCGTTGTTTACCAAGTAGGCGGCGTATTGGAGTTCGTCATCGATGCTGCCGGATTGTTGCGCGGAGGCTTGGCGCAATGGCAGCGTCAGGATTGCGATTATTATGATTGCTAATTTTTTCATGTCAGTTGGCTTTTATCTTTTTGTTGTATACTGTGATGTATCCGTTGATGTCCCTGTATTCCAGACCAGTCAACCGTCGTTCATAGACGGTGCATTTGTAGAAATATACGCCGTCTTGTACCAACGAGCCGTTTCCCTGGTCGGTGCCGTCCCAGTTGATGTCGGGGTCGGTGGTTTCGTACACCACTTTGCCCCAGCGGTTGGTGATGGTCATCTCTATGTGGTCCACAAACTGGTATGGCAGCGGATGGTAGAGGTCGTTTTTGCCGTCGCCGTTGGGCGTGAAGACGTTGGGCAGACGGTAATAGTCGCACATGTCGAGGCAGGACTTGTTGTCTAAGACGCCTTCGTTGCCGGCTGAGTCGCGGGCTGCCACGGCGTAGCATCCAGCCATGCCGTTAGTGGGGAAGTGCTTGTATTCCAACACTTCGGGACCTACTTCGTCTAATTTTGACAGTTCGCCGTCGAGGGTTTCGGAATAGAAAATCATGTATTTTTCTATGCCAAGTCCGCATACCGTGTCGGGATGCCAGGAGAGGTGGTTGTAGTTTTCGGTGCAGTGGGAGAGGGCTTGGAGTTTCACGCACGGCGCAATGGTGTCGATGGGCGTGGCGTATGCCTCCTGCGACCAGTTTTCGATGTGGTCGGGCAGTCCGGGGGCGGAGTAGTAGCCGATGGTCTTGATTTTGTAGCCGTATTCAAGACCGTTTTCGAGGTTGTAGTCTGTGTAGGAAGGCTTGTCGGTCTCGCCAATTTTCACAAATTCATCTGCGCCGGGGTCTTTGCGGTAAATTTCAAACTTGTCGTTGTGCCACGGCGTTTCTTCCTCGTGGTTGATGGTGATGCGGCGGTCTGACGGCGTTAATGTGATATACACCGATGTAACCTCGTCTGTGGCGCCGTTGTCGCGCAAGCCGGATTTGCCTGGGGCGGTGTAGAAGAAGGTTACCACGTATGCCGAACTATGGTTTTTGGTGTCTATGTCCTTGTTGATGTACGTGGTGTCTTTGAGTTCTTCTTCCGAGTTGGCGGTTATTTCCGGGATTTTGTTTTGGACGCCTACATCCTTGTTGTCCTTCACTTGGATTTTGTATTTGAATGGCGGCACCATGATGTCTGGGTCAATGGGTTGCAATGGGCGGGTCCATTTTACGGTAACGTCGCCGGTGTTCTCGTCGGTGGAATTGACAGAGACGTTGGTCATCGCTATCAGACCCCTTACCAATATGGAGCGTTCGGGTGGCGAGGGCTGGCTCTCCGCGCCGTCGGCAAATACGGCAGTGATCCTGTACGAATATAAGAATCCGCTTGGAAGGCCTTTGCCGTTGTTGTCGTCCACGAATGTGGTGTCGTTGCCGTTGTGGATTTCGGCAATTAGGTAGTAGCCGGTGCCTTCGCGGATGCCGGTTTCGCAGATGCCCGGCTCGTAATCCTCAAGCATCTTGTCTTTGCGGTAAATCTTGTAGCCGGTGGCGTTGTAGTTGCCGCCCTTGTTCCAGTCGAGTTTTATCTCGGTATTGTTGTTGGTGAGTTTTTCTATGTTGGGATGGGGCGCAATCACTCTTATATTAATAGTGCGGTATGCGGTGAGCGGCACTTTCCAGTCGTTGTCGTACACCTTTATTAATAGTTCGTATGGCATACGGCGGACGTGGTCCTGGGTGGTCTGCCACGAGAAATGTCCTATGGGTGAGTGCGTCCAAGAATTACCGGTGGTGAATGTGGCGGGCGAATTTGCCACCGCGAGAGGGCCGCCGGACGCTTCCATCTTCATCATGTCGTGGTCTGGGTCGGAGGCGGTAACGTTAAATTCGAGATTGTCGCCCGCCAGGACGCAGTGGTTGCCAGTGTTGTCGATGATTGGGGTGTGGTTGTCGGTGTCGATGACGTCAACCTGGATGTCGCGCAACACCTGACCAATCTTGATGCCGTTGCGCCATTCCTCTATCCACATTGCCACATTGTAAGTGCCTGCTTGCGAGGGGCGTTCCCACACAAAATCGCCGGTGATGGGGTTCACGTATATCGAGTCGGTAACGGGAGGTAGGGTGTAGCCCACTATTTCTTGGCCGTCTTGTTGGAGGCACGTGGCGATGCGGTATGATAGGCTGTCGCCGTCGGGGTCGTATGCGCCGGGGTTGTGGACAAAGGTCTTGTACAATGCCGCCTTGTCCATGGGGGCGTTGAGCAACTCAGGCGAACTGTTGTTGCCGATGGAAGCGTCTATTTTCAAAGTTGTCTTGATGGAGAACACTACGTTCACGGAGTTTGGGATGTTGGTAACGCCATCGTTTCGGTTTGGGTCCTCCATATATAATACGTATGTGCCGGGGCCTGCGAAAGTGTGTTCGCCTCGATATACATTTTTTTTGAGGTAAGTGAACGACACCGAGTTGATGTCGTCGAGCAGTGTTCCATTGCCATCTCGTGTTACGGTAACTTTGCCGGTGCCATCGCCGCAGTCCACTTCCAACTTTTCGCGGTCTGCCTCTGTAAGCGTGTAGCAATACGTATAGACGATTATCTGGTAGCGATAACCCGATATGTGCTTGTATGTGATTTCGCCAGCCCTGTTGTGCGTGGCGGATGCCGTGCCTACCGTCAAAAACGCGATGATAGACAGCAGTAAATAAATTTTTGATATTATTTTCATTTTTTACGAAAAAAAGTCTTCATTAAATTTCCACAAAAGTAATGAATTTTTTAATTTTATGCCGAATTTTAATCAATTTTATGAATTAGAGAAAAAATTGCTATGTCAGATAATACCAATCGCACTTTGTATGAGGAACTTGGGAGCGACGACCTGAGTTTCGTCTATCTCGGCAAGTTTGACAATTCGGTGCTCGGATTTGCGACGGAGATACTCAAAGGGCATATATCTAATACCACTGATTCGGAGGGCAAGAAAAACAAACTGTCTTTTTTGATGATAGAGAGTTTTCAAAACATCCTCCGCTACGGGCTTGCGGGACGTGCCGCCGAGATTACTTCCGGCGAAGTGTTCATCGTGCGCAAATATATGGGCAGTTATTATATCACGACGGGCAACTTTGTGGAAAACGTCAACATCGCCCCCATGCGCGAAAAACTGGAGCGTGTAAACTCCCTCTCGCCCGAAGACTTGAAGAAATTGTTTATGATGACGCTCCAAAACAAGAAAATCTCCAAGCAGGGCGGCGCGGGGCTTGGTTTTATGGAGATGGTGCGCAAGACCAAGGAAAAACTCGACTTCGACTTTGTGGAGTTGGATGCCGACAGGTCGTTTTTCTACTTCCAACTGAGGCTCAAAGACCGTCCCGACGACGATTCGCCGGCGTTGCCAATCGCCTCCGCCAAAAAACTCAAGCAAATGATGGAGGGCAACGGCAGGTTTATAGCCTTGAAGGGCGATTTCCGTCAGTCGGCCATCACGCCGATACTTTCCATGGCTGAAAATAACATCAGCGAGGAGAGTCTGCGTACACAACGCAATGTGTATCATGTACTTGTGGAGATGCTTCAAAATATCGCCCGCCATGCCGCTCAGACCGAGGACGGCAGGAGGGAAGGCATGTTTTCGATGGGGTACGACGGCGCGGCGTTTGTGGTGAGCGCGTCAAACGGCATCGAATCCGCTGCCGCTGAGCGTCTGTTGGAATATGTAGGCAGGCTCAATTCGATGACGCACGAGCAACTCGACGATTATTATAAACGTGTGCTTCGAGATGGACATGATGATGCAACTATATCTTCGGGGCTTGGTCTCATCGACGTTGCCCGCGACAGCATAGACGGCATAGATTGCACCGTGTCTGGCGATGAGGCGGTCAAGTTGCTCTCGATGACGGCCAAATTATAAGGTGTGATTGAAAATAATATTTGTACAAAATACTTATTATGTTACGAAAAATATATAGAGAAAGGTCGGATTTTTACCCGAAGATGGTTTTCGACAAGGAGAATGACAGATTCTTGATAGAGGGACGGTCGTTGCCAGAGGATTCAGAGGCGGTGTATGGGCCTGTGCTTGAATGGCTTGACGATTATGCCCTCGAACCAAACCCGGTGACCAATGTAGTTTTTAACCTCGAATATTATAATTCTGCCTCGTTGCGCAAATTTGCTGACATTCTCAAAAGACTAAAACAAATAGGTGCTGATGCCGGCACAAAGGTTTCTGCGGAATGGTACTATGAGGAAGGCGACGATTCGAGCCTCGAAAACGCCGAAGACCTCGCCTCTTCCATCGGCATCGACATGGTGATGAAGCCGTTTGAATAGTGGTTGAGCCTTTGTGTTACAGTCCCTTAATCCATTCCACTAATTCTGCCATGTTGTAATCGCGGCTGTTTGCCACCCCCCACGGCGCGGCAAAATTGACGTCGATTCCAAGGTTGGAAACCATCGCCATCAATGTGATGCTTTCGGTGATTGGCACTGTGGCGTCGAGCGTGCCGTGGCGTATGAACCATTTTTTTGACATTGAGAGGTTTTGCGGTGTGATTTTTTCGCTGATATTCATCTGCAAGACCCTCTGCGCGTAGTCGGCGGCAGATTGGTCGCCGTATGCTTTGATGGCGAGGGTATTGTAGTAGTTTTTGTAACCGTTTTTGTACGCCAATGTCCTGATGTAATTGATGTAAGTGTTTAGGTTTATGTCAATGAGGTATTCGTCGTCATCAAAATTTTTGGAATCCTTATAATATACCGTCCCCATGTCTTCGGAGATTTGTGCGCCGCCATCCATGGCTTCTCGCGCCGAATTGAAAATAATGTCTTTCAGATAGTTGCGATAAGTGTTTGCATTGAGCGGTGCTTCTGTTTCGGGGATTAGCAGTGCAAGCGATCTGATGAAATTGGGGAAGTTGCCCTTGCCGTCCATGAGCCATTCGCCGCTCTGTGCCGCGTCCATCGGGTTGGCGAGCGGCGCAAAACATGCCACGCCATAGATTTGGTCTGATACGTCTGCCGCTCCTAATTGTTTGAGGGCGTCGGCGTAGATGGGATTGTTGGCGGTGGCGCCGAGCAATGCCGCGAGTCCGCCGCCAGCCATGTAGCCGGTGGCGATTATTTTTTCAGAACTGCCCGGAAGTGTTGCGTCGTTGGCGCGGAGATAGCGCACGGCGGCTTTCAGGTCGATGAGCGGCGCGGGAAGTTTGCCGCAATATTCCACGTCGGTTTCTACGGTCGCTTTCTTTTTCTTCTTCTTTTTCTTGACAGGCTCGGTGGATTCGCGTGTGTTGATAGCCAGCGAGTTGTGCCCGCGACATCCAACGACGCATACTACAATGCCGTTTTGGAGCGCGAGTATGGTCTCGTCGTCGGCAGAGGGCTGTTGGGGCGTTGCGCTGCGGAAGTCGGTGGTGTATGTTTTGAGCAAAATCGGCGAGTCGTCCTTGGCGTTGTCGGGTGCAAAGATGCTCATACACTGCGTGTTGGTGTCTATCGGATTGTTGACGTAACATATCCGCTCGTATGCCTTGTAATGCAAATCCCCTTGTGCAGCCGCCATTGAGACGGCTGACAAGAACATTATTATGGTTGAAAAAAATTTCATTGTATATGTCAATTTATTTGCCAAAATCGAGTTTGACTCCGCCCATGAAGGTAGCCTTGGGCATCGGGAATCCCGCGTAGGTCTGGTAACGCTCCGCCATGATGTTTTCGGCGCGGACGTAGAGTCGCACTATTTTGGTGATGTTGTAGCCGAAGGTCGTGTTCACGAGGGTGTAGTTTTCCTTGATGGGGTTGTCGCCGGTGGCAATGTAGAGGCCAGAAATGTTTTCGATGGATGCGTTGGCGGTCCAAGAGCCATGGCGGTAGGTCGCGCCGATGTAGAGTTTGCCTTCTGGCGCGCCTACAATCGGTGTTTTCATGTGGAGGTACGAGTAGTTGGCGTTGAGAGTCCACCAGCGACCAAAGGTGTAGTCGCCCTCGATTTCAAAACCGTAATTGCGGAAACTGCCTGTGTTCAAGTTGATTGGCTTGGGCACGAGCGGCGGTTTGTGTGTTTCGATTTTGTTTTTGCCGTCCACGATAAACATGTTGAAGCCAAGAGTGCCGTTGGTGCCGCGTTTGAAGTAGGCGAGTTCGTAATTCATCATGCGCTCAGGTTCGAGTTGGTCGTTGTGCGGCGGAAACATATACATATCCCTGATTACTGGGTTGGCAAATCCTTTGGAAACCAGCAATTTGACATCTTGTGTTTTGGGAAAATGGAATACAATGCCGCCTTGCGGAACAATCTCCGTGCCTACCTGCGAATGGTGGTCAACCCTCAGCCCAAAATCCAATGTTACCAATCCCGTGATGCCTTGGCGGATGTCGATGTAGCCGGCAATTTCGTTTTGGTCTTCGGTGGTGTAGTCGGATTTGTGAGTGCCGTTGGATTTTAACTCCTGCCAAGCGTCGCCGCCAAAGTTCTGATAGTCAAAGCCGAAGGTGATGTTGTTGCCGGTGAAAATCCTCAGATTCTGGAACGCGGTGATGCCGGCGATGTGGTCGTCGTGTATATAATAATAGTCGGTGGGGGCTTTGTCGGGCGCGTGTCCGTCGTCGATGTCGTGGTGTCCCCAGTCGTAGAAGGCGCGGATTGTGCCGTCGGTTTTGCCGTAAGTGTTTGACACCGAAATACTTGCAAGCCCGCGAGTGATTTTGCCACGGAAGTCGAGTAGGGGAGAGTCGGTGGGTCCGGGGTTCTTAAATTTAAAGTGTGTGAGGTCGAGGTCTGCCGCTGTCTTCCAATTTCTGTTGAAGTCGTAGCCCAACTTTGCGAAAGCCGCTGTCTGCTCAAAATCTGAGTGCGTACGGTGGCCGTCGGTGCGTTGGTAGTTGACGTTGGCAATGGCCGAAAACTTGCCGCTGCGAATCATGTTGCTGCTCTCAGCCGTTACCGTGCCGTAAGAACCCGCGCCAATGTTGACACTGCCATTATAACCATCCTCAGTGGCTTTTTTGGTAACGATGTTGATAACGCCGCCCATCGCGTTGGAGCCGTAAAGCACCGACGCCGGGCCGCGCAACACTTCCACTTTTTCTGCCATCATGCCCATATAGGCATCGGGAATCGGGTGTCCCATGAGGCCGGCGTATTGCGGCTGTCCGTCGATTACAACGAGGAGGTTGCTGCCTTCGCCAACGCCTCGTATCTTCATTCCGCCGGCGGAGTTGGTGGATACGCCGTAGCCTATCACGCCGCGAGATGTGGCAAAAAGTCCCGGTGTGAGATCCATAAGTGTCGGTAGCACAGAAGTTTGATAATTGGCGGTAAGTTGCTCGCTGGTGATGGACGTAATTGTAACGGGCAGTTGGCGCAGCAAAGTGGCGTTGCGCGTGCCAGTTACCACTATTACATCGTGGCGTTGCAGTGCGAGCGAATCTTGTTCGTCGGCTGTCTGTGCTGAGGTGGCAAGAGTGATGCCGCAAAGCGCAAGAGTGAGAAGTTGTCTTGTCATTTTTGATGTGTGTGTATTGTTTTCCTGTCCGTTTGTTTGACGATTTGTGTTTGCAAAAGTAAAAAATAAAATGCAAAGAAAAAAACTTGCACATAAAACAAAAAATTTCTATCTTAGCCGTCTGAAACAGATACTAAAATAATAAAACATAAATTACTGAAATCCATGACGTTACTTGAACAAATAAGAGACAACGCCAAGAAGGTGGGCAAGCGCATCGTTCTTCCCGAAGGTGAAGAGGAGCGCACTCTCAAAGCCGCCGACGTTATCCTCGGCGAGGGAATCGCACAACTCGTGCTTATCGGCAACCCCGACACAATAGCCAAAGAAGCC
>JAEEGL010793654.1_pt1 | contig 15476 bp, 15 predicted proteins | sample 9134231 | NCBI WGS metagenome assembly JAEEGL01 (sample SAMN16246548, study PRJNA631951) | gut metagenome | biome: gut microbiome; feature: rumen; material: fiber-attached | host: Bos | place: Iran: Karaj | collected 2018-10
GAACTTGATCCAATGACTAAAGCACCATAAGCAAATTTACATGAAATTATACCTATTAAAAATACTACAAATACTATTGCTATAGCGAATGAAATGTTATCTTTTCTTAATTCACTAGATTTTTTTACTTCTTTATCGGGATTATAATAATTCTCAATATAAGAATATACAACTAGTGGATAAATCATTCTACAGAATGTTCTAAATAATATATATACATCTGGTAATATAGGAAGTATATATATGTATAATGATAATATTAAACGATATGCTATAACTGGTTTAATACCATATCTTGGACTTATATATGAATATAATAAGTTACTTGATATACATGAAAATGTAACAAAACCTATTAGTAATAATAAATCATTTAGTTTATTTAGATTATAAACTCCACTATATAAATTTATATCAATTAATACTGTTAATACTAATGTTAGTATTTTTGATGCTCTTATATTAACTGTAAGGAGTCTATCTCTTAAGATTTCTGTAGATACAATAATAACTATTGTTGGTATTATATAGATAAATATATTCTTTATATTTAATACTGTTCCATTACGATAAAAACCAGAATAAATACCTAGTGTATAAAATAATGCTAGATATAAAATAGCAAATAAGATCATTATAGATAATATTTGTTTTTTGTTAGTGAATGTATTGCTTTTCTTTCTTAGCATAAAAGAAGAAGCAATCGCACCAACAGTTGTAATTAAAGCTAGTATTATACTAGCTTTATAAAATGGAAAAAAGGCACATATAATTAGTGCTATTATTAAAACAGTTTCAAAAGTTAGAGCTTTTACTCTTTCTTTTTTCATGTGCCTTTCACCCCTTTTATGTTTTAGTTAAATTAGTTTTGTGGATTTGCTTTTAATGTAGCTGAAATTGTTGTTGTTATATCTTCTTCAACTGGAGTCTTAAGAGCTTCAACTGTAATAACTAGGTTAGCATCGTCTCCGTCAGTTCCTTTTTCAGTTAATAATGTTCCAGCTAAGCTAGTAGCTGTTACTCTAAAGTAATTACCATCACTATTTGTGATTACGGCATTTTCTAATGCTGCTTTTAGTGTTTCACTATCATTTCTAAATGGTAATGTAATTGTTGCTGTATCACCTTTCTTTGTGAAACCAGTTAGAGTAAATTCTACATGTTGATCATCAACTCTGTTGAATACTACTGTTCCTACTCCTGTGTTACTGAATGTTGCAGCGGTTTTGAAAACGACGTTAAAGTTGTTATCATCTACAGCAATTGTAGCAGTTGAATCATTAACAAATAATGTTTTACCACTCATGGCTGCATAACCTACTCCTAATAATAGTACTGCAATAATAATTGCAAAAATTCCTGTTCTTTTTTTCATATCTTCTTCCTTCTTTCTTCTGCAAATAGTTTACTATGCTAACTCGTACTCTATTATACATTTCTATTATATCTTTTTTTTGACAAAACGTCGACACTTTTTGGCTTTACTTAACACTAAAAATGACACTTTAAAAGTGTCATAATTTTACACCATCCTTGTGGGATTTAAGATATTCTTTTGCATCGTTAAATGTCATTAAAGGAATGCTCTTATCATATCTATGTTTAAGGAATGTTTCGCCTACTACATAAGCTGTTTGTTCATGAGGGTTTGCGTAGCTGAAACAATGTCTCCAACTGTAGTAATAATCCATGAAGTCTTTGCATGCTTTTTCATACTCTTCTTTGAACTCTGGTTTATCTTCAGTAAGAATGATAATATCTATTAATCTATTGATATGATTTTCTTGTCTACAGAATTCATCTTCATCTTCGTGTCTTTCACCAAATGGTGTTTCCATTTTTGCTGCTTCTTCTAATAAGCCGCCAAGACGTGGATATTCTCTTTTCATATCTTCAACGATAGCAGCTATTCTTTCTTCTTCAGTATCATAATAAGCAGTATATCTATATTGCATTGTATGATCTATTTTATCTTGCTCTTTAGCTCTTTTTGCTTCACGGATTCTATCAAGTTCTGCTTCGGCTTCTTTATATGTTATTAAAATGTTTCTTGGATTTTGTTGATGTTCTTTAAAAGCTTCCATTATCAAATATGGAGGTTGTTCTTCTGGATTTGCATATGTAAATTCTTGTTTCCAACTACGATATGCTTCTATTAACATACTTACTGCTTTAGCATATTCATGTCTAAACTCCGGTTTGTCTTCAGTAACTATTACGATATCAATTAATCTATTAATTTCATTTTCTTGAGCACTAAATGCATCGTAATCTTCATGTCGATAACCGAATGGAGTTTCTAATCTTGCAGCATCAAACGCTACTTTACCAAGATTTGGGAACTCTCTTAGAATATCTTCTGCAATTAGTTTAATTCTTTCTTCATCGCTTTCACAATATGCTGTATAGTAGTACTTCATTTTTTCCATACTATCACTCTTTCTATATTACTCTTTAATTATATCATATTATTTTTTATATAAATATATTATATATAAATCTAGGCAGTCTTTATTTCTATCATAAATAGTATTATTCATTATAGGAAACATATGATAGAAATCTTTTTTATCGTAAGCAAATACAATGTAGTTATCATCATCTAATTCTAGATCTTTAACTTGTATATCGTTATAATCATCTACTTTATGATAATCTCTTCTATTCATATATTCTTCAAAGACCTCTATATCATTAAAGTTTTGATTTAACTCTTTAGAAATGTCCAATAGCTCTTCTACTACATCTTGATAATCTTGATTAAATACTTTAGCAAAAGTTCTGATTACACAATTACTTCTGCCTTCATTGTCTGTTATATAGTATTCTTCGAATTTCATATAATCACCTATAAATCTTTACTATAATAATCTACTTTTACTTTTGTTCCATCAGGATATACTTCATAGCAAGTTTTAATATGTTTTGTAAAACCATATTTAGTATATATAGCTTTATTTTTGATTTCTGTAGGTTCTACTCCTAGAGTTGCTCTAGTGTAACCTCTTTTCTTTAAATCTTCTGTCATATATTTGAATAGTTTAGAAAAATAACCTTGGTTTTGATATTTATCTACTGTTCTAAAAGCAAATAGATAAACAGTAGATTCATCAATTAAGTCATCAGAGTTTTCGACTATCTTTGAATCAATTGCTGCTGTTGTTTCACAGATTATTTCGTTATCTAGAAAACCATAGTATGTAATTGTCTGATTATTCTTTGCTCTTTCTAGAGCACTCTTTTTCCATTCTGTCCAATTGAATTTTTCATTTTCTTCTGCATGATCTATTTCGTAATCCCATTTTCTATTCATCTCTTCTAGAGTTGGGATTCTGCATATATATTCTTCTTTCATTTCTTCACTTTCTTATTGAGAATCGGTGCTACCATCATTGTGTTCAATTTCTGTTAATTCACTATCGTCGGTTATACTACTTTCTATTTTTTCGGTACCCAATCCCAAATATTCAGTAAGTTTATTCACTAACATTAAAGCTCCTTGAACAGGTACTGCAGTATAACTTGGCATATCCTCTGTTGCTCCGCTTGCAGCATTTTCGATTATATCTGTACGTAGGGAACCAATTATCATTTTAGAGAATGAGTTATTAATGTCTCCCCAAACGCTTGTAACTGTAACATCTTTTTCTCCAGCTAGATATTCATCTAGATGGTCAAATAAGGCAAGGTTAATTCTCATGACATTTGTCGGATTACTCATAAATTGTCCTAAGTATTTAGAGAACGGATTATGTGCACTAGTAAAATAAGATTTAAATGCTTTAACGATAGCAGAATTTGTCCCTTTTAAATCGCTCATAGCGTTTTTCCCTAATTCTTTTCCTAATTCACCTATTGAAGCTCCACTAGAAGCACTTTTAGCTGCGCCAGTTAAGCCTTTAAACATTTGACCGAATGAATACCAGTCGATTGCTGAATTAACTCCTGAAACTAATATTGATAGTTCTTCAGCTAATGTAGTATCTTTGTGATCTTTATATAATGTTTCGGCTTGTTCGCCACTACCATAACAACCACCAAGTAATATTGCTAAAGCTCCACCCCACACTTTACTTGAAAGGGCTGCGCCAACTCTAGTTTGAATCCATTCAGAAACGCCAGCAATTGTATTTGATGTTTCTGAATTATAATCTAGAAAACTGTTTTCGTTTTTATTTTGAAAATATCCTGTAGACATTATTTGATCATGTACCCAGTCATCTGCTTCAAAAGCAATAACATCAGTAAAGAATCCATCTACATCTCCCTTTATTTGATCTGATGCTGCTTCGTATCTTGGATCAATTAAGGAAAGAACTTTACCTCCTAAATACAAATAGATGTCAGCAGTTGCTTTTGTGCTCCAAATAGCACCATCACCTATTTTTTCTGTTAATCTTAGTGCTCCATCATTTAAAGAGAGCATAAACATGTCTGCTGTATTAAATACTTTTGCAACGTCACTATTTGTTATATCTCTTAAAACTTTTATAACGGCTTCATTAAAATCACCAGGTGTAGATTCATACTCTACTTCATCTGCAACATATTCATCTAGGTCTACAGTTAAATCTGTTGGGCAAGCTAAACGACCTCCACCAGATGATCCTGATGTAGTTGGACTAGAACTGGAAACACTTTTGCCACTATATGCACCTAGTGAAGAATTAATACTACCAGCTGATGGTAAACTACTACCACCAGAGCCTTGATTTGGTTCTGCCATAATGCCACCTACTTTATACTATAATTTTATCACATATTACTTATTAATCTTTAAATATTTCTAATAGTTTTACGTATTCTATTAATACTTTTCCTTCATTAACAATATCATCATTTATTATATATTTTTTATATTTATCTGCATCTTGAACTTCAGATCTTAGTACTTCAAAAGAGAATCTAAAATCACCGTCTTCATTTCTTGCTAAAGCCGTTTTTTCTCCTGGTTTATAAGTTTTCTCTTCTGTCCAATTTGGATTATATACACATATAATAAAATCTCTTTTATTATTTAATAAATCATCTAATGCTTTTTCAGTTAAAGTATAAATTGGTTTTCTTCCATATTTTTTATATCTTTTGTTTTGGTATCTTTTATTGTCTTTAGTATTGTCTAATTTATCTTTTACACCTAAGAACAATAAATATTTTTGAACTGCTTTTAAATATTTTAATTCTTGTTTACTATAATAGATTTCATCTTCTTCAGGAATAGAAAAATATTCTGGTGCACGATATAGATCTTTTATTACATCTTCAAAAGTATGTTCATGAACATGACCTATTACAACCTCTTCTTTATAAGTACCATCATCTAATAATTGAATAGTTTTATGACGTATGTTGTATGAGTAATAAAAACCGTAATAAGTTATGTCTTCTATGGCAGAACTAAGTGAATCACAAATTTTCATTTCACCCTCATCATTATATACGTATTCTAAAACTGCTCTTTCTTTATTCCAAAAAGGAGTTGGTAAGTTATTATTCTCAAACTTTTTATATTTTGTTTTATTTTGCATATTTATCACTTCTCTTTTTTTATTATATCAAAAAAGAGCAATCATTTGATTGTTCTTTTATTCGTTTGATTTTTTAGGACTATTCTCACCAATTAATCTTGTATAGTAAATTGCTGCTGAGAATTCAACATATGGTATTACGTATATCAATGGAATAATTAATACACATAAAATGAACCATAGAATAAATGAAAGTATGAATACAAAATATTCAAATTTATGACCTTTCATTAATTCCCAACTTTCTTTAATTACATCGCCGATACCTTTGTCAGGATTATCAACAATGTATGGAAGAACTTGTGAGAAACCTAAAGCAATTATAAATCCAGGTATAATTAATAATACGAAGCCAATTGCAGTTAATACTGTAGTGATTAATGATACTACAGCTATTGTTATAATGTGTTCAAAAGCGAATTTAACGCCATCCATAGCTTCACATTTTTTACCTCTGATAATACTTAAAACCCAGTAAACAACTATTACTGAAAGTATTGCAGTAATGATACCAGTTACAAGACTCCATAGAGATCCTGCTGTTGTTGTTTGTTTAACAGTTAAACCAAATAATTCAGTTTCTTCGTATAACTCTGCACCAAAGAATTCAGGTAATTTTTCGAATAGGAAATTAATTAAACCTATAACGATCATCATAATCCAGAATTCTACCATGTTACCTTTCATTTTCTCTTTTGCTTCAGTTTTAATTCCATCAGTCATTCAAATCAAACTCCTTTCTTATTTTTATTATATAATTTTTTTAATCAAAAAAAAACTTAATTTTTAAGTTTTTTATACAAATCACAACATGGTTCATGAGAGTTAATTATTCCTACTGCTTGTAGATAGGAATAGATGGTTACACTACCTACAAATCTCATTCCTCTTTTGAACAAATCTTTGGATATATTATCAGATATTTCATTAGTTGTTTTACCTACTTCACATGTTATTTTTCCTTTAGTAAAAGTACATAGGTATTTATAAAAGCTACCATATTCTTCTATTATAGTTTTATATATTTTTGAATTATTGATACTAGCATTTACTTTTAATTTATTTCTGATAATACTTGGGTTGTTTAGTAATTCTTGAATCTTTTTATCATCATAATTACATACTTTATCTATATCAAAATTATCATATGCTTCTTTAAAAGATTCTCTTTTGTTTAGAATACACTCCCACGACAAACCTGCTTGAAATGTTTCTAGAATAAACATCTCATAAAGATAGTGTTCATCTGTATTTAGTCTTCCCCATTCTTCATCATGATATTCTTGATATCTAGGATTTCTATTCATTGCGATCCAATTGCATCTATTCATTTTTATTCTCCTTTAAATATTCTTCTTACTCGATCTGAAATACCACATAGTATTTCATAATTTATAGTATTACAAATGGATGCTATATCATCTAATGTTACTATTTTATTATCCCAGATATAAACATCTGTTCCAACTTTTACATTTGGTATGTTGCTAATGTCAATCATACAACTATCCATACATACTGTTCCAATAATTGGTGCTTTTTTATTATTTACTACAACGTATCCTTTGTTTGTTAAATCTCTTCTTAAGCCATCAGCATAGCCGATAGGAATTGTAGCGACTAATATTTCTTTTTTAGATATATATTTTCTTGAATAACTGACTGATGAGTTTGGTTCAAGTGTTTTTAAATAAGTGATCTTGGTTTTTAAAGTGCTAATTGGCTTTACTTTTATTATTTGATTTGAACCAGGGAATGATTCATAGCCATACATAATAATGCCGGGTCTTACCAGATTAGAAACAGATTCAGGGAAGCACATTAAACCATTAGAGGCAGACGAATGAATATATTTTATGTTTGGTATTTGTTCTTTGACTTTATCAACACATTTTTTAAATATGTCTAATTGTTTTAATGTGTATTCTTTATCATTATCAGCCGAAGAAAGATGAGTGTATACCCCTTCTATTATTATGTTTTTATGTTTACTTAATAATGCTAATACTTTAGTTAAGTCATTTGGTTTAATACCTGTTCTATTCATTCCAGTTTCTATTTCTAAATGGACTTTAATATTTTCTTTTTGTTTTATTAGTTCTTTTATAAAAGTTATTTCACTTATACCAATTGTTATATTATATTTTATAATTTCTGGTATATCTAAAATAGATGGTTGATTTAAGACAAATATTTCTTTTTTATAACCAGTATTTCTTAAATCAATTGCTTCATCTACTATTGCTACACCAACAATATTAAACATATTTAAGATGTCTAATTCTTTATTAATGTGAGTTCCATAGCCATTTGCTTTTATAATAGGCATTAACTCTTTGTTATGAACATATTTTTTTATTTTATTTATATTTGATATAAAAGCTTTTTTATTTATTTCCATGATAGTAGGTCTCATTAATAAAACCTCCCTTTTCTTTAAAATATAATACTCTTTTTAGAGAAAAAATAAAAGTACTCTTTCGAGTACTTATTTTAATGACATTTTTTCTTTTACTGTCTCAAAGTATAACTTTGATGAATCAGGGAATGTTAAATTATCAGGAAGATTATCAGATAATTGAATTTCTGACATTTCATATTCTTCAGGAAGTTTCTCTAACTTCTTTATTTCACAATAACATAATAAGCCATATGTAGATATCTTATAGATACATACTGGTGTTACTTCTATTTCAGTAGCACCTGTTTCTTCATACATTTCTCTTTTAGCTGCTTCCATCCAAGTTTCGCCTTCTTCGATATGGCCACCTGGTATTTCCCAACCATTTCTTTTTTTATTGTATGAGAACAAGTATTTATCTTGATAGCGACATACACATATTACTCTTGTTAATTCTGAATCTTTACAATGTCCTAATTCAAATAACTGGATATCAAACATTTAATCACTCCTAATAGATTCCTTTAGATATAACAAGTTTTCTAACTTTGTTTTTATCTTTTCCTGCTTCATCCCAGAAGTCTTTTTGTCCATAGGCAATTTCTTCTGGTTCAAAGTATTGGATATTTCCTTTTTTATCAGAATATACTTTTAAGAAGTAACCTCCAACTGAGTTGATAAGTCCTTGTTTTTGTTGGAATTGTGTTTTAGCACATAGTGCTGGAACTTCGATACATTGAACATTACGATATACGAAGTGATAACTCTTATGATAATGTCCCATTAATAATACTTTTGGTTTAGTATGTGATTCAAGTATTTCAATTCTCTTTTGAGGTTTATATGATAATGCTTGAGATGATCCTCCACCTGGATGATCTAATACATATTTAACACCATTAATATTAATAGCACCTGTATCTTGTCCTAGGAAGTGCATGTCTGGACGACATTTACTTACCCAGTATTCAACAGTAGCTTGACCATTTTTATAATGAGTTTCATCATGACTACCTAGAATATAATGAGTTTCCATTCCATCTATGTAAGGATACATTTCTACAGTATAACCAACTTGTTCATCAAATCCATGTAAGAATTGTAAACGTGGGTTTTCTGGACGGTTTGGATAATTTCCATCAGTCATATCACCAACGTGTAATACTGTTTTAATTCCTCTATTATAAGCTTCTTGATATAGTTCATTTAATAAGTGTAATTGTTGTTGATTGTTACCAAAGTGAGTATCTGAAACAACTAATAATTCAGTACATATTAAATCGTCCATGCTACTCTTAGAAATATTTTGTCTCTTTGGTGTATTCTTTTTGAATACTATTTCATTTTCAACTTTTACTAATTCTACTTTTTTACCACACATATCCCAGATGTATAGTAATCCTTGTAATTCTTTATAGTTAAGACCAAACTTAGCCATGTAAGCATCAATAGTCATACCATTACGTGCATAGTTTAAGAACTTTAAGGCTGTATCAATACTTGCTTGATCTACTGATGGTTTAGCAGATGTAGTATTTAACTTAATTGTTGGTCCATTATTTTCTTGTTTATTACTTATATAATAAGGTGAATCAATTGCTGTGAATGATTCTAACTTACCTTTTTCATCAGTTTTAACTGTTGCATACCAAGCACCAATTGTGTTTGAATATCTTTTCTTTTTCATTTCCTTGTCTGTTGCACAAACACCAGGAACAGAAAGACACTTAACATCACGGTAAGAGAATTTCTCCATTTGAAGTGCTCCACCATAAACGAATAAGTCTGGTTTATCTTCACTTCTGGCAGCATCAATTATTTGTTGAACACGATATGATGCAGTATATGTTTTAGATAAGTTTGCACTCATTACTTGCATCTTAACGCGATCTACAGTTATATCACAAATATCTTCTCCTAAATAAACCATATCTGGTCTAGCATCAGATATTCTTTTTCCTATATTAACTTTATTTTTAGATAAGTGTTTATCATCTAGTTTACCTGAAATGAAGTATGTTGTTATTCCTTCTACTTTAGGGAAGTTGGCAACAATGTAATCTATTTGACCTTGTGTATCAGTGATAAAGTTTGAATCATCTGTTATTGGTTTTAAGCCAGCAGAAATATTACCACAAATGATTACATTGTGGATTCCCATTTCTTGGGCTTTACGATAGATATCATTAAGTATAGTTAATTGTTGGTTGTTAGCTCCAAGTCTAACATCTGAAATACCAACAAATTTAAATTCATTTGAATCATCTGTTTCAAAAGAATATGTACTTGTTTCTTTATCAATAATGTCTCCTTGATTGATGATATGGAAACCATCATCAAATTGTTTAACAACAATATTGTAACCAGCTTCATTTAAATCATGAGCAAGTCCAATAATTTCATAATCACTATAACCCAAGGCACTAGAAACTAAGGAAATATGTTTTTCCTTTTTAGTTAGTTCTAATAATTGATCTATAGTCTCTTTAGAATATACTTTTTCCTTTTCATCTTCTTTAGTTGCTTTGTCAAGCTCTTGCTTTAACTCGTTGCTTATCATATAAACCTCCCAAAAAAAAGTGGCACTCCGAGAAGAGCACTACTTATTAATTTCAAAATAAAGTTGTATACTTTTACCTTTTACCATCTTTATCAACTCTACATTCTAGATACATTATACCAAAAAGGAGTTTAAAATGATATTATTTTTTTAATAAAAAAGATAACTTTTTTACTGTCTTGCTATTACTTTTATTTATATGTGGATTATAAAGTATGGAACGACCGCCCTTTTGTTCCCAATCATCTGTGTTTCTAGAATCATCTTCTAGAATGATAGTATGGGAAGTTGGTGTGAATACATCACTTTTAGGTTGTTCTGGTAAGACAAAGAAGATAGGAACATAGAAACCATCGTTTCTAATTATATCTGTCTTTTCTCTTCCTTCATAGAAGGAATGGATACGTGTAATAAAACCTTTTAATATTTCAAGTTTTTGTAGTTCTAGAAGTGTTTCTTTGGCATCGGGGATTCTTTGACATCCTTGATAAAAAGAATGCCAATCAATACTGTTTAAATAATCATTCCAAAGATCAAAGTCAGTACAACCTTGCATGGATTCATTAAACTTAGTTTGTGAATCAAAATATACACCATCAAAGTCGGATAGTAGTATATCTCCTTGCTTAAAATACTTCATAAAACCACCCTGTTAAGTGTATTTTATCATAGATTTATCAACATAAAAATATTTTTTTATAAAAAAAGCAAGTAAATACTTGCTTAGATATTTGTTTTAATTGCTTCAGTCATTCTTAGATGATAACCATTTTTAAAATAGAAATTTAATCCCAAGTCATTGTAAGCGAAGACACCAATTAGTATATCTTTGCAGCCTTTATCTTTTAAATGACTTTCCATTTTAGCTAGTAGTTTTCTACCTACTCCTTTAGAACGACATTTATTTGTAACAATAAGTTCACTTACTCTTCCTCTTTTAGGAGCCTTAAAACCGACATCATCAGTTTCTTCATTATTGATATAACCAGCAACTAATCCTACTATTCGATCATTATCTTTATATAAATATATATGACCATCATTATTATTTACTGCATCCATGGTTTCTTTAAAATATTTTTCTTTGAAACCTGGTTTGCAAACATTATAACCTTCTATATCAAGTGAAACAATATATTGATGTAATTCTTCTAATAAGTTCTTAACATCTTCCTCATATTGAGATTCATAATCTATTATCATGTTATTCCTCTTTTCATTTATATTATATATTAAAAAAACTATATCTTGAAGATATAGTTTTAATTAACTATTTGATGAGCCAGAACTCTTTTCTTGTCTTTGTAGCCAGTGTAATGCATAGTCTGTATCACCATCAGGTGTAGTATATTCTTTTGTCCAAGCAACTTTTTGAGTAGCAGAGTGTCCTGCTCCTAAACCAGTTAACTTAACTGTTCCACCTACAGAATTAATATTTCTTTCAGCATTAGATGCTGCAGCATAAGAAGTAGAACCACCATTTTCACCAGTACCATTAAATATCCATGTTTTTGTATCTGAGAAAGCATCAGTAACTTTTCCAGAACCACTGATTGGAACGGCTGCTGCGAAGTAGTCAGGATATTTATTAACCATTCTATATGTAACAATACCACCATAACTGTGACCAGCTACAGTAATCTTGTTAGTATCACCATTGGTATCAGCAACAACATTATCAGTTAAATTCTTTAATGCTGTTTCTAATCCTGGTGCTTCGTGGTTAGCAATATATGGCATGATAACTGTTCCTTCTGGTGTTGCTTCTTTGTTATAAATAATGCTTGTTAAACCATTCGTTAACCAACCAGATTCAGAACTTGCTGAACCATGCATCCATAATGTTGTTGGTGTTCCAGTTACATCACGACCATAATCTGGTGTATATACATAATATGGTATATCAAGGCCTGTTTCCTCATCATGATATACAAGTCTTTCTGAGAAAGTACCATACTTTAAATCATCAATATAATTCATGTAATATGTATCAAACTTATTTTCAAGTTCTTCTTTTTTAGCTGCTCTATCAGCTTCATATTCATCGTTAGTAGGCATCTTATCAATCTTAACGCCTTTTTTATTGTAACAAGTAGTGTTACCTTCTTTATCAGTAACTTTCTTACCTACATAGTTACCTTCTTCATCGTAGTATAGTTCTATCTTATTGCCTGCGGCATCTGTATATGAGATAGTCTTACCACCATATGTATTATTCTTTTCAGTTTTTTCTGTCATAGCTCTATAAGCTGAATCTAGAACGCTACGAGTATCTTCGTCTAATGAATTAAATCCTTCAGTTATTGCTACATTTGCAAGTCCGTTACTCTTAGAAACAAAGTCTCTTGCACTTTGTACTCCATCTAGAGTTCCAGCATTATCACGATATGCTGCTTGAGCATCTACTGCGAACTCGCTATTATTTGCAGATATTATTGCTACTACTTGAGACCAATTATCAAAGTTTTCATGGAAGTCATTAAATGTAGATGCGTTATAATCCCAAATGTTTAATAACTTGCCACCTAGATCTCCATATGCTGAAGATGCTAATGAAGCATTAACGTTTGCTTCAACAAAAGCATTAATTGTATCAAGTGTGTCGGCAAAGGCTGCAAAATGATCTTCAATTGTTTGCATTTTGATTGCGACATTTGCAACGCTAAATTTTTCATCTGCCATTATTTCACCTTCTTTATAATTCTTAAGACTTAGTTATACTATAAGCCCATTCTAGAGCTGTCATTTCTTCTCCTTCTGGAGTTGTATATTTTGTACCGTTATATGTATCATCTTGTGTATAACTGTGGCCTCTTCGGTCAAGTACTTGAACTTTTCCTGTTCCACCATTACTTACGTAATTATCAACAATAGATTGTTGTCTTGCTGTACCACTCATATCACCATGATCGTATTCACCACCGAAGCCCCAAATCTCAGTAGATGTGTTAGATGTTATTGGCATTGATCCACTGATTGGAACGGCTGCTGCATAGTAATCTGGATATTTATTTATCATTTGATATGTTGTCTTAGCACCATTACTATGACCAGATATTGATATCTTATTAGTATCTCCTTTATTCTCTCCTACTTCGTAATCAGTTAATTCTTTTAATGCTTCAAGATTTCTAGAATCACTGAAGTTCTCGATAAATGGAACGATTACTAATCCTTCTGGTGTTACATCTTTATTACTTACATATTTTGGTAAACCATAACTATTTATTGTACTCATGCTGTTATCATCTGCTCCACCATGGATGTACATAATTGTTGGAATACCTGTAACCTCAGTATCACCATAATCTGGTTTATATATCCAATATTTTATTGTTAAACCGTTAGATGCAGTAAATTCTGTTAATTCGTAAGAACCATATTTTAAATCATCTAAGTGATTTAAATAGTTAGTATCAAACTTCTTCTCAAGTTCTTCTTTTTTAGCTGCTCTTTCGGCTTCATATTCATCGTTAGTAGGCATCTTATCAATCTTGACACCTTTTTTATTATAGTATGAAGTATTATTATCTTTATCGGTAACTTTCTTACCTACATAATTACCTTCTTCATCATAGTATAGTTCTATCTTGTTGCCTGCTGCATCTGTATATGATATTGTCTTACCACCATATTGATTATTAGTCTTTGTTTCTTCTGTAGTTGCACGATATGCTGAATCTAAAACTTCTCTAGTTTCTTCATCTAGTGAATTGAATCCTTCTGTTGCTGCTACGTTAGCAAGTCCGTTACTCTTAGAGACAAAGTCTCTTGCACTTTGAACTCCATCTAAAGTTCCGGCATTATCACGGTATGTTGCTTGAGCATCAACAGTAAATTCACTATTATTAGCAGATATGACTGCTACTACTTGAGACCAATTATCAAAGTTTTCGTGGAAGTCTTGGAATGTTGCAGCATTTTGATTCCATAGACTTATTAGTTTTCCACCTAAATCTCCATATGCTGATGATTCTAATGATGCGTTAACATTTGTTTCTACAAAGGCGTTAATTTTGGCAAGTGTGTCAGCGAAGGCCGTAAAGTGGTCTTCGATTGTTTGCATTTTAAACGATACGTTAGTTACACTAAACTTTTCATCTGCCATAATTTCGCCTCCCTAAAAATTTTTTTATGCGTTTTCTTCTCTTGATTGGTTAAATGCCCATGTTAATGGGTTAATTGTTTCACCAGCACTGTTTGTATATTCTTCACTATATGTCTTATTTTGAATACAGTGTCCTTCACCTTTGAATACATACATATCTACATCGGCACCTGCATTCTTTAGTTTGTTGTATGCTGATACTGTAAGATTATATTCACAATTGTGATCACCTGATCCATGGAAGAACCAGACTTTAGTATCAGAATCAGCTAATGTATCAAGGTTAGATGGTACACCACTAACTGGTACGAATGCTGAGAATGTATCTGGATGTCTTGCAATAACTTTATATCCTGCAATAGCACCCATACTATGTCCACTTAGAGATATCTTATTACTATCTCCATCATTTTCTTTACTTATTGATTCAGCCAATTCAACAATAGCATCTTGATAGTTTGCTTTGAAGTAATCACTTTGTGTCTTAGCTTGAACTGAGATAACAATACCTTCTGGAGTAACATCTTGATTGTTCAATAGTTTTGGTAATGATTGATTGTTTACTCCTGAACCAGTTTCACCAGAACCATGTAAGTAAACATGAACTGGAAGACCAGTTACATCTCTACCATAATCTGGCATGTAGATATAATATTCTATCTTTGTTCCATCAGATGCTGTAAATACTTTCTTTTCATAAGAACCATATTTCAAGTCATCTAAATGATATTTATAATAACTATTTAATTCTTCTAATTTATCTAAGCGATCTTGTTTTTGTTGTTCATATTCGCTCTTAGTAGGCATCTTATCAATTGTTTCATCTTTACGATTGTAGTATTTAGTTCCGCCACCCTTGCTTTGAACTTTTTTACCTAC
>JAEEGL013371178.1_pt1 | contig 15476 bp, 14 predicted proteins | sample 9134231 | NCBI WGS metagenome assembly JAEEGL01 (sample SAMN16246548, study PRJNA631951) | gut metagenome | biome: gut microbiome; feature: rumen; material: fiber-attached | host: Bos | place: Iran: Karaj | collected 2018-10
CGGAATGATATCGCATTTGCATTTATGCACCTGCAGATGTATAATATCACTACATCCACAGGTGTAGTTATGTATGAAAGGATTGAAACTCAATGAAGATCTATCACGGTTCAGATCATATCGTTGAAAAACCTGTATACCATTACGGCAATAAACATAATGATTACGGCTATGGTTTTTATTGCACTGAATACAGGGAACTTGGTATGGAATGGGCCTCTTCTCCCGTGTCAAACGGATATCTTAACTCATATAAGCTTGACACCGACGGTCTTGTGACCCTGAATCTGAACCGGTACGGGATACTCACATGGCTTTCCGTCCTCCTGCAAAACAGGACTTTCACGATCGCTTCTCCGCTTGCCATAGAGGCACGTTCATATATCACGTCAGAATTCAGTGTCGATATCGACACCCCGGATCTGATCATTGGATACAGAGCTGATGACAGTTATTTTTCTTTTGCAATGGATTTCATCAACGGCACGATCTCCGTTGCCCAATTATCGGAAGCAATGAGACTCGGAAATCTTGGAAATCAGATAGTGATAAAGAGCAAAAAAGCATTCTCACGAATATCTTTTAAGGATGCAGAATCGGTTGACAGCAGGATCTGGTATCCCAAACGTGCGGCACGTGACGAGCAGGCCCGAAGATCATACTTTTCCATGGATAAGAAATATGTCCGTGGAGATATCTATATTACCCGGATATTGGATGAGGAGATGAAAAAAGATGACCCGCGCTTACAGTGAACTCTATATTTCACACGCTCAGACCGCTATGGGATCAATGCTTGATTACGCTGTTTGTGATCTCAAGTGGGAACTGAACGAATTCTATACGGCTTTCATTAATTCCGGTGTCTCATACCGTTTCGGCATAGGAGATCCTAAATACATCGCAGGAATGTCCGGGATTGAGATAGCGCGCGATGTCATCATGCGGGTGACAGGCAGATATGAAGACAGAGAATCAGGTTGCAGAATCGGAAGATCCGCCGAATATTGGACAGGATGGTCACTTGCATATTATGAGTGGTACAGGGATATTCCGTTTGAGAAGATTGAGCGGACTGTCCCCGTCACACAAGTAGTCGAGATGTACAACCCGTATCATGAAGCTGATATCTCGAAATTTGTAGCGGAAATAGATAAACGAATATATACGGTGAATGAGGAAAAAACGCTTGCCAGACTGCGTGCTTATGCCGGATTAACGCAAAAAACCCTGGCAGAACGCTCAGGTGTATCCGTACGTATGATAGAACAATACGAACAGGGAAAAAAGGATCTTGAACATGCGCAGGCCGCGACTGTTGTCAGACTGGCCCGTGCACTGAACTGCCGCGTCGAGGACCTCGTGTAATATCGTCATCAAAGCACAGAAAGAATAAAACGTCCTATAGAAAAATGTATTCATGAAATAAAACGCGAATTTACCAATACACTCAACGTAGGTGAAGAAACAATAGAATTTACGATCTCGACCTGATCCTTGAATTGATATATTCAATATCCTTTTTGGTCTTGAATGCATCGATGCAGAATGCAAGGACTAAAACGACGGCAACATATATGAAAACCATCCAGAAGTTGCTCTTATAAAACCATCCGACGATAAATCCGAAGCACATTACGATCGCGCATGCGGCGGCATATTTGACCAGATAACTTCCGATGATCGAAAGCGTCATATATTCATCTATCAGATAGTTTGCGGCGGATATGATAAGCGATAATCCGAACAGCTGCAAAACGAGTTTGATCTCAGCCGTCATCCCGACCCATATGATCGATATGGAAAATACGCAAAGTATCATCAGCGCCGACAATATGCATGTGTCTCTGAGTATTCTTTTCATGCTTCCTCTTTCTTAAAAATCCTCTTTATATCGGGAAGATATTTCCTTGAAACGATCAGCTTCTCATCATTATCCATGACAGCTTCAAGATGACTGTTCCTGATCTGTTTGATCTCTTTTAAATATGCGGTGTTCATTATGCATGTCCTGGATATGCGGACAAGTCCGGTATCATACATCCGCTTTTCGATATCGGCCATCGATCCGTCAAACCGGTAGACCTCATCGCTCGTATAAATGAAAAGTTTTCTTTCGACATTCTCAATATAGAAGATGTCGGAGACGCAGACGTTCACTGTTCCCTCTTCTGTCTTTGCGGCAAAAGAAAGATCCATTCTGCTTATCTTTTTGATGAGCCCGTCAACCGCATCATCCCACTTGGGATATTCGACGATAACGGTCAAAGGCTGATCTTTAACTTCTCTTTGTACGATCCTCATTGTTTCTGTTTCTAAGTTTCCAAAATTTAACGCATGCAGCAATGACGCTGAGTATTAACGCGATGATGCCGCCCGTCATGCTGTAAGGCGCCCATGTAAAAAGTATCTCTTTAAGCCCTGCTCCGAATACGAGCGGCATGATCGTGCATATCAGTATAACGAGCACGGCTGCAGTGATCCCGAGTACTATGATCACGCTTCTCTTCCTGATGATCGCAGCAGTCACGATCAGTATTACGCCTGCTGCCGTCACGCAGGAAAAGATAATATCAAAGACTGTCCATACATCGGTCGGAACAGACATCCGTTCTGCGGATCCCGGATCTTCCAAAGCTCCGTTTACAACCATTTCAAAGATCCCGTTACAAAGTCCGTCCGTAGACGCCGCAACATTCAGATTCGTAAGCACGCATACACCGACCTTATCATCTTCGGAAAAGACGATCCTGGAGGAATAATTCGGTGTGCCTCCGGAATGGCCTATGCATCCGTTTTCAAACTTTTCCCAGCCCGAATGATAATCACCGGTATTATCAAGGTGTTCTTTTACTGCGTTTACCAACCGCTGATACTCATCGGGAATATCTGCCTTTCCAAGCCATATCTCCATCCAGCGCGCCATATCGGCAGTATCAGAATAAAAATATCCTGCAGGGATCCTTCCCTCCACAACAGGTATGTCATATTTAAAGCTGTGTCTGTAAGCAAGCCTTGAACCTGAAATAACACCCGGGGCTGCAGCAGGATCGGATCCGGATTCACCGTCAGATGATGCTCCGGGCTCGGAACGGTCAAGCGATACATATGTATGTTCAAGTCCGAGCGGGATCAGGACCTCGCTTTCCATATACTCTTTATACGAAAGGCCCGTTGCCTGCTCGATGACTGCGCCCAGAAGATTAAAATTCACATTGGAATAAGCATACTCACTTCCCGGTGCAGACTTAAGTTCTTTTCCCCAAATGCCAAGCGCCCATTCGTTGAGCGTCATTCCTTCTTCGGCGCTCGGATAATCACTCTCTGCATTGGTATATCCGCTCGTCTGATCAAGGAGTTCATCTATCGTTATCTCCTGAGGTTTTGATTCATAGATGGCCGTAAAACCCGGAATGAATTCAGATACCCTGCTGTCATGGTTTATTGTCCCCTCTTCTATCAGCTTATATATGCCAAGGCCGGTGAAAGCTTTGGTCATCGACCCTATCTGATAGAGAGAATTTTCATTGCCGTAGAATCTGACTTCACCGGAATCATATACGATGACGCTCACCGAGTCACACTTTGTCTTTTGCCTGAAATCATCGATGTATGACGATACGGCATCCTCAGGTGATGTGATCATCCCGGAAGCGCAAACATCGAGTTGTCCGGCAGTAATAAGTGACAGTGCAAGAAACATCATTAATGCAGCTTTAATCTTATTCATATGCAATCCTCCATAGATCTGATGGTTTGATCATAGAGGATTGTGATACATACTTCCATAGCTACATACACATGATGCAAATTAAGATGCAGATGTTGCATTATCTTATCTTGTTTTCATATTTTGATATCAGATCGAGATTCTTGATCTCGTAGTCATTCAAGATACTCTCATCAAATTCGGACGCTTCGATGACCCCTGCATACCAGTCCATTTCATCAAAATATGCCTGCAGCTGCGCGTCTTTGAATTTCCTGCCGTGACGCGCATATATTTCGTTACGTGCTATCCTGAGTTCATCTGCATCAAATTCCTCAAGATCGGCTTCAGTCAAATACCTGCTGTCACTGTCGGGGATGAGCTGACCGTCTGTGAGTGTTGACTGGTCCACATCTCCGCCGTTGGTCGGATCGAGTATGAACCATTCAGGCAGATTGGATATGAAATGTATCTGATTGCCTATATAGGAAAAAGTGACACAGTATGTCACATACTCCCACGTATCATATGTAAGCGTATAGACATCATCAGCCACCTTGCCGGAGATCAGGCTTACTTTAAACTGATTGGTATCGCCGTGCTCAAATGCATACAGATCATAGTCCTTAAGGTATACCCAGTCCAAAGGATACTTCATATCGGAATACTCATAACCTGTCGTTTCCTTGACATAATCCTCAACATCCTTGCGTGAAACCGTTGTAAGGTCGGTCATCAGTTCTTCTTCACCGGTCTCTTTTAAATATGCTTTGACGATATCCTTGGACGGAAAACCCTGGTCAAATCCGGCGCCGACATAGAACACGCTGTCCCATGCGATATAAGTCGGGTCCTCATATGTGCTTAACAAAAAACCATAATATCCGACATCACTTAATTTTCTTTCTAAAGCTGCAAGCTCACCGCTTGATAAATCTCTTCCGTCAGTTATCGCGCCGCCCGGATTGCCTGCCATGGGTGTCCATGAAACCTCGATGCATTTAAACTGGTTTGCAAGCTCCCAGAACTTTTCTTCATCGATGTCGACCTTAACTGAATCTGCGGGAGTCTCGGTACCGGTGGTATTCTCGTAAAAGGCTATGCCGCCCTGTATCATATCTTCCATGCTGAAGAAAAAGTCATCCCATTCCAGTTCCCCGTCTTTGCCGAGATGACACTGGCCGAAGCATGAATTCATGGCTCCGCTCGATCCTGAGTGATAGAACTTGCCGTCTCCCATATAGTGGTATCTGTTACGCGCCCATCCCTCAAGGAAGCAATACGGCTCATCGTCTTTTATCGTAAATCCGCTGTATATATAGCTGACGGGAATCTGACTGTCATATTCAAATCCGTCGTTTTCTCCGATCAGAAGTTCCGGAATACCGTCATCATTTAAGTCTGTAAATATGTATCCGATCACCTTGGTAAGATCATCGCCCTCAGGATACATGACTCTTTCTTCTATACCCATCGAAACATATTTGTAGGTAGTTCCGTATTCAAGTTCTCCGCTTTTTAAAAGTTCACGAACTTCGGTCAATACGTCTTCGTACATAGTTTCAGGATTGGATTCTTCTTCCGTCGCAGAATCAGCATTGCCTGTCTTAAAGCCCTGTCCGGAATTTGACTCTATATAATCCACGATATCCTCTTCGGGCTCTTCAGGTTCGGATTCAGGCTCTGAAACCTCTTCCGTCACTTCTTCGGCCGTTTCTTCCTCTTTTCCCATTCGGTCCGCGATCATATCCTTGATCCCGCATCCTGTGAGCATGGATGTACCGAGTAAAATACATATGGTCGTTGTAAGCAGTTTTTTTCTGGTCATAATTTCCTCCGGGTATATCTGTGATCTATATTCTTTAGTCTAATCCCACACAATATCTTAGGCAAACAGATTTCTTTCTTTAAGCCATAAAACCGAGGACTTAAGCGCCTCTATCGTCTTGGTCTCCAGGACGCATTTTGCATTTCTTTCTCCAGCAAGATCAAGTCTGTCCGGAAGATCGATCTCACCGTCTCCGAGCGCCAGATGATTCTTCGGCGGATTCTCCGATCCGTCATGTATATGGAAATGAATGAGATCATCTTTATGCTCCTTGATGAATGGTACATCGACCTCCTTTACCGCCTTGGAATGGCCTATATCCCAGGTGAGTCCGAACTTCGGGCTCTCAAGGAGATACTCAATCGCCTTTTTCTCATAATCACGGAAGCCGTCCGTATTCTCAACTGCGATCCTGATGTCGGAATCTCCGATCCACTCTTCACACAGAGACCGAAACGCAGCAAAGGACTTCATGTAGGTATCGAAGTCCCTCTCATACATCTGCACCTTCCTGTCGGGCAGGGTGATGTAGATGCCGTGGTGCATATGCATATTTACGGTAAGAGGCTGCGTGGCATCGCCGTATTTATCACGAAGCGGGATGAACTTTTTGGCGACATCTATCGTGCGTCTTACGGTCTCAAGATAAGCATCAGAGACCAGTTCATTAAAGTCTGCGATGTTTAGGTTTTCATCGAGATGGATCGTGTAGTAGATATGCGCATCCTCAGCAGCGCTTATAAACTCATCCGTCATCTCAAGACGGTTCACCTGATACTCGGGGAAGTTCATATTAAGCTCAATGAATTTAAGCCCCAGTCCGCTGCACAAAGATACATTATCCGCAAGCGTCTTATTCTCAATAAGTGTAGGCATTCCAAACTGTAACATGATCTTATCCTTTACTCTGTGAGGTCAAAACCGAAACTATCCACTCTGGATCGGGCGCGGGCTTTTATTACATATTATTCTGAAGGATCGACTGCAGTCACGGGCACGTTATCATCTTTATCCCAAGGCGACATCCAAAGCCATCATAAGTGTAAATCCGACCGTGAACATGATAACGCCGATATTGGAATGCTCTCCTTCCGACATCTCAGGGATCAGTTCTTCAACAACCACATACATCATCGCGCCTGCAGCGAAGCTTAACAGATAAGGCATCGCAGGTATGAAGAATCCGGCCGCAACAATGGTAAGTGCAGCACCTACCGGTTCTACCGCGCCTGACAAAGCTCCGTAAAGGAAAGCTTTGCCTTTGCCGTTGCCGTCCGCGCACAGTGGCATTGAAATGATCGCTCCCTCCGGGAAGTTCTGGATCGCGATACCGAGAGCAAGCGCCAGAGCCCCGCCCGCCGTTATCGACGCGCTTCCCGACTTAAGCCCTGCATATACAACTCCGACAGCCATGCCTTCAGGGATATTGTGAAGCGTGACCGCAAGCACCAGCATGGTCGTCTTCTTTAAACTTGCTCTGGGGCCTTCGGCTTTTTCGGCATTCATATGAAGGTGCGGGATGACCGAATCAAGCAAAAGCAAAAAGAGCACACCGATCCAGAAACCTATGCATGCCGGAAGAAAGCTTAAGTTCCCTTTCGATTCGCTCTGCTCCATAGCCGGAATGATCAGGCTCCAGATCGACGCAGCAACCATCACTCCGCTTGCAAAACCCGTCAGGGCTCTTTGGAGGGCCTTACTCATTTCTTTTTTCATAAAGAATACGCATGCCGATCCGAGCGCGGTTCCTGAAAAAGGTATCAAAAGTCCCATCAATATTTCAGTATTCATATATCATCCTATTCTCTGTTTCAAAACGGGTTAATCGCTGTCGATCTCTATTATATCATTTTTATCTTTAAATACATGGGTTGACATTCGGGTTAGCTTATGCTAACCTTTCCTATGAACAAATTGTTTTTTGTTCACAGATACACATGTGATTCAAAAGGAGCACACAAATGGGCAAAGCATATTCTTCCGATGAAAGATCGGATATCAAGGTCCGCATCATGGAAACAGCTCTTGATCTTTATCATGAAAACGGTTCCAAAACCCTGAATATCCGTGAGTTAGCCAAAAGAGCAGGCATCTCTCAGGGCGGATTTTATAATTTCTGGCCGGACAAGGACAGCCTGATACTTGATGTCATGAAATACCGCGCCACCCAGAAACTCGACATGATCAGGACATCTTTTGATGATTCATGTAAAGCACCTGTAGATTTTCTTACTTCACAGATCTGTTCATGGTGCGTTGATATGAAGGCCAAGCTTGATACCAAACCGATCTACCGCGAGGGCATAGATTTTCTCCAGAATACATCAGCCGGCAAAGACAACCGTTTCCAAACCCTCTACTCAGATTTCTTAAACGACCTGTACGAATGCTGGTTACGGGCAGGGGCTGTGGAATCGATGGATATCACGGGCGTGATCAATGTGATAACTTCCGCATCCATACTGCTCTCCAACTCAGATAAGTTCGATGGCGGCTGTTTTGAAGACCTGATAAGAGCTTATGCTTCTTCCGGCCTGAAACTGTACATAAAAGAAAAGGAGCATTGAAATGTATATCAAAAACTTTGAAGAGATCAAAAAAACGGACATTCCCGTTGCGGGCGGCAAAGGCGCAAATCTCGGTGAGATGACGTCGGCCGGTATTAACATCCCCGCGGGTTTTGTGATAACCGCTGACGCTTACAGGCTATTCATAAAAGAAAACGGATATGAGCAGATATTCAAAGACATTCTGGATGAAGCCGGATGCGATGAACAAAAACTCACACCCGCATCAGCCAGACTCCGTGATTATATCTTAAAAGGTACTATTCCGGATCCGGTTATGAAAGAGCTGTCCGATCAATACAAAGCTCTCTGCGGGCAGGGCGAAGCGCGTGTTGCGATCAGGTCGTCCGCTACCGCCGAGGATCTGGCTGAAGCTAGTTTTGCGGGACAACAGGAAACATATCTTGGGATTCACGGGATCGATGAAGTCAGCGAAGCAGTAAGGAAGTGCTACGCTTCCCTTTGGGGCGCGCGTGCGGCCATATACCGCAACAATCTCGGTTTCGATCAGACAGACGTTGCGCTTGCAGTCGTGGTCCAGACAATGGTTGCTTCCGAAAAGGCCGGTGTACTCTTCACCTTAGATCCGATCGGAAAGACACCCGATACCATGCGGATCAATTCAAGCTTCGGTCTCGGTGAAAGTGTCGTGAGCGGACGTGTGACTGCAGATTCCATACTGTGCGAAAAAAACGGTAATATCATCTCTTACGACTGCACATCGAAACTTACCCGGATCATCTATGACGAAAACGCGACCAAAGAAGTCCCTGTAGATCCCGCGCTTCAAAACACACATTCACTGTCTGAAAAAGAGATAAAAGATCTGTGCGCTCAGGGCACACGGATAGAAAAACACTACGGCATGCCTATGGATATTGAATGGGCGATAGCAGACGATACGGTATACATCCTTCAGGCAAGGCCCATAACGACAATAAATACGGACAACGCCGACGAAGATGAAGATCTCATAAGATCATATATCGCAGGAAGCAGGATCTCAGGCCCCGCCAAAAGCAATATGGCTTTCCAGCTTGAGAAGATGCCCTATGCCTACAGACCGCTTGATTATGACATCATCATGCAGATCAATCATCAGAAAGCAACAATCTTTGAAGAAGCGGGAATCATATTAACAAGCGATCCGCAGATAGATGACGACGGGATCATGACTCTGCCCGATCCGCATAAAAAAATAACCAAAAACATAGTTAAGATCCCATCGATCCTAAAAGAGACAAAAGACTTTGAACACTGCGCTTCCGTCTGCAAAAAGTTCATGCCGGGTTATGAAAAAGAGCTGTCAGAATATGCCGATTGGGATTATGATTCGCTTTCACTTAAGGAATGCACAGATCTTATCAAAAAGGCATACGATCTGCTCGGAAGATTATGTTATGACCGCTTCAGATATGCTCTTTTCCCGTCCGTGATAGCCGGAGATCTGACAAGAGCCGTAAGGAAGATCGATAAAAAATACTCCAACTACGACCTGCTAAGAGATCTTGATAACAAGACCAGCGTGATCACAAGAGAAGTCGCAGAACTCGCTGTGCGTATTTCGGAAAATGATGCGCTCAAAGATTCCATCCTGTCCGGACAGGATTACGTATCGATCACAAAAGATCATCCCGAATTGGTTGACATAATAAAAGACTTCATGGAACGCAACGGCTTCAAATCAGACTTTAACTGCTACTGTGTTGAAGCAAGGACTCTCATAGAAGATCCGGACAGGCTGCTTAATATATTAAGGCCTCTTCTTAACTCCGAGGACGGAACGGGATCAAATGATCAGTTAAGTCACAAAGAGATTATGGACAGGCTGGAAGTTATCTGTAAATCCAAATATCCGAAACTAAAAAAACGGATCGAAGCATTCCGCACTTTCCATCTGGTCCGTGAAGAAAGCCAGTATCTGTGGGAGGCGCTCTTCTATTACATCCGCAGGATGCTTGTAAGATTAAATATCCTGCTGCTCGGAAATGACGATTATCTCCACGGCATATCCAATCTGTTTTATCCCGAACTGATAAACGCCTGTGAGCGCGGATGCCTTAATGATTCGGATAACGAAAAGATCCTCAGAAGAGATTCAAAACATGCGCTTTCACAGAAAGTATGGGATGCATCCAAGCTTCTGGTATTCGATTCCGACGGTGAAACTTTAAAGGGGATCAGCGGAAGCAGCGGTATCGCAGTCGGAAACGTATGTGTTATCCACTCTCCCTCCGAATTCTACAAGATGAAAAGCGGCGACATCCTCGTGTGCGAACTTACGGATCCCGAATGGACACCGCTGTTTAAACTGGCCGGAGGAGTTGTCGCAGATACAGGCTCATCCTTAAGCCACGCAGCGATCGTCGCAAGAGAATTCGGAATCCCCGCGGTACTCGGCGTGGGATTTGCAACCTCAAGATTCAAGGACGGCGATCTGATACGCGTTGACGGAAACAAAGGTATCGTAAATGAGTGCAGATAAAGGATCAAGAAGAGAACAGATACTTACGCAGCCCGTCTTTACGCTGCTCATACGCATGTCGATACCCACGATAATCGGCATGCTGATAATGACCGTATACAACCTCACGGATACGTTCTTCATAGGGAGGCTTGGCAATAAGAGCATGACGGCTGCCATAGGCATAGCATTCAGCCTGGTGAGTTTCATTCAGGCTCTGGGATTCTGGTTCGGCTACGGAAGCGGCAATGCCATGTCCAGAGCTTTGGGGGCAAAAGACGAAAAGCAGGCCGAAACCGTATCTTCCACAGGCCTGTTTCTTGCAACAGTTTCAGGCATTATCCTCACTCTCGTATTTCTTCCTTTTTGCAAAGAACTTGCAGGATTTCTCGGGGCAGATGCATCGGATGATCTTCTGCGTTACAGCACACAATATATACGCATAATCCTGTATTCTGTCCCGGTATCCATATGTGCCACAGCCCTGTATAACCAGTTAAGATTATGCGGCAATGCCAAAGACGCGATGTTTGGATTAATGTCCGGAATGCTTCTTAACATGATCCTCGATCCTGTATTTATCTTTACTTTCAAAATGGGATTCATAGGCGCCGGATGGGCAACATTTACGGGACAGGTTACGGGTGCTGCACTGCTTACTTTTCTTTCTTTCAAAAACGGAAACATACACGTAAGCTTTACAAAAGCAAAACTAAGCAGAAACAATCTCTATCACATCCTGATAGGAGGAGCTCCGAACTTTTCAAGGCAGGCTGTTACAAGCGTTGCTGCGATCCTGCTTAACATCGCAGCTTCTTCATACGGTGAAGAAACGATCGCCGCGCTCACGGTATCCGGCCGTATCGCCGCGCTGGCCTATATGGTCGTAATCGGGTGGGGACAGGGGTTTCAACCTGGCTGCGCGATGAATGACGGAGCAGATGAATATGACCGTGTTAAGAAAGCTCTGAAGATAAGCGGCATCACCGGAACCATATTTTTAATATTCGCTGCCGTTCTCCTTGCCGTCTTTGCCATGCCCGTATGTTCTCTGCTTACCAAAAACGCAGAAGTGATCACTCCTTCCGTGACCATTCTGCGTCTCCAGTGTATCAGTCTGCCTCTCATGGGTATATATGCACTTTCAAGTATGTTCACCCAGAACATAGGCAGGTATTATTCCGCACTCATCATCTCAATTGCGAGACAGGGGCTCTTTTATATACCTCTGCTTTATATTATTCCTCCGTTATTTAACGTTCCCGGACAGTCATCAGTCCTTGGTCTGTACTGTGTCCAGCCTGTTGCAGATATTCTGGCCACGGCTCTCGGTGTCTTCATCATGCATAAAAATCTGCGCAGTCTGTCCTGATACAAAAGTGTGCCGGTCTGTTATGCCAGTTTCCAGCTGACAGCCTGTTTTCTGCCTGTGATGAAATTCTTATAGATCCCATCCCGTTTTATAAGTTCAACAAGAAATTATTTTTTCTTCTTATATCCGCAGTCACAGTACGGACCGCCGGTTGCAAGTGTATATTCCCTGACAAAATAAGCGGCTCTGCCAAACTCGCTCATTGTATAGTCCAGATGACACATGGCAGGAACAAGGTCATAAAATCCATATTCCTTCATCAATACGCAGATACCGCATTTCAAAAACCTTGCTTCATATCCGCTGTCATCATCATACGGAATAAAATCCATGTTCCATGAATACGGATTTCTGTCTGCAGCCTTCATATCCGCAGTCCTCTTCATTCCGTTTATGCCCTTTTCGGTGAACTTCTTCTTTCCGCCCATCCTGCAGAAAGCCTTTGTAGCAAAATTGGTCATCGCCTTCTCATAATAGGCGGTTGCTTCTTCCGGAGTCGGTTTTTGTTCCATGCTCAATAATACGGATATCAGAATGGCGCAGTTTACGATATTGGTTTTGAACATATCGCCTTTTTCAAACTCAGGAAGTTTGCGGATTATCTCTTTATATTTCGGCTTCGCGTCTGTCATGATCCGTTTTGCCGTATCATTGCTTTTCTTAAGTTCTGTGATAAGCGCTTTTTGAAACGAGCCTGCATACAAGGGCCACATTACCGCAGGCATTCCCGAATACTTCATCTCCCAAATTCTCCTTATGCATTATCCTTGTGTGATCATTCTTTCGTTAAACATACGGCGCATACAAGATACATGACCAGCCACCCGAATGATTCCGTACCCGAATCCAATCCCTCTGCGATCAGATTCAGCAATTGGCCGAATAAGATACCGCATACCGCCGGTCCGGAGCAACGTTCCACTCTATACCCATGTATGCATCCGGATCCGAACTCGTTCCTATCGTTCCGAAGCCAAGCAGGTAATCACCGAAAAAAACCGGATCAAAATTATCACTGTCTATATGACATACGTATTCTTACCGTTTTCTTTGGCGATATAAAGTTTTTCATCCGCCGCAAGATATAAAGATGCAAAGTCCGTCATCTCCTCACCGCCGCCGTTTATCGCCACGCCGAATGAAAGTGTACACTTCACATTATCACCCCTGAACCTCTTATCAAATTCTTCCATGATCTTTCCTATGAGTTTTTCTATCTCAAGAGGCTTGGTCACTCCGCGGATATAGAACATGAACTCATCGCCGCCGATCCTGCAGGGGATCAGCATGTCTTCGGGATAACTCATAAAAATATCCGCATAGTCGGTGAGAACCTTGTCCCCTCTTCTGTGTCCGTATGTATCATTGACGGATTTGAAATTATCCATATCGGAGATAACAAGAGCGCCCGGATGTTTATCTGCGATCTCCCCGGCTACGAGTTTGTCAAACTGTCTTCTGTTATACAGTCCCGTCAGCGGATCATGGAATGCCATGTTTTCCGCTTCGTCAAGCTGCTCCCTGTGTCTGGTCGCATCCAAAAGCCATATGGTATATCCCTGAATATATGAATCATGCCGGAGTTCTTCAACCTTTACTTCGTATAGTTTGTCATCACAGCTGATCTCCGTGATCTGACCTTCAAGGATCTCTTTAATGCTCACATTGTTTTTTGCAGGGGAATTGATCAGGCTGTAGTCCCCCAATATACGCTGCGCGAGGGCATTGGTAAAAGTCACCACCAGTCTGTCGTCCATGATGATAACACCCTCCCCGGCTTTCTCAAGCGCATTTTCACTGGCGATCGCAACGGAGTTTAACGTACCGTATCTTGTAAAGCACAAAGTGAGGAATATCGCAGCTCCCACGACACCGAGTCCCGGAACTTCATATCCGCCCGTGATACCGGTCAGCGTGATCGCATACGGTATCCATATAAACATTGCCGCAGCAAAGATCAGTCCCACCCTCTTTTTTTCAAGCGCGGATCCATGCAGCAGACTGTTGATCATGATAAAGAACAATTCAACGACGATAACGAGTATGAATACAACGGACAGATAATAACCTGTCGCATGTACGTATTCAGGTTTGGTATATCCTTCAAAAGACACTGCCTTTATATCACTGTAGAAGAATCCCGTGACCGGACTGATGACGATCGAATAAACAAGCGCAAGGGCCGCGAGAATATGTGCGATATATATAAACAAAGGCAGTCTGATCCGCCCGCATTCCGAAGTGAAAACAAGCACCGCGACGAGCATCAGAAGTTCTCCGAAATACTCGACCGCTGCAGCCATGTAGAACGTTTCAACTCTTGAGGCGAGCAGTTCTACGATGAATCCGACGATATAAAAACTCTCAAGAACGAGGAACGTGATGACCGCCGACTGCATTCTGCTCGCGCCTGTACGGAATATCCCTATGAGCATTACAAGGATTATGAACAGGCAGATAACATGGAACCACAGATAGATGTCGTGATTTTTGACATTGACTTCTGCCAGATATTTGATAAACGTAAGCAAGAGCAGATGTGCGGGATAAAATGCGTAAAAGAAGAATCTGCCAAGATGCACATTTCCCTTCTCTCCGCTGTAAAGCCGGATCACGGGAAGCGCAAGCACAAATCCGAGCAGATATGCCCTGTCATACCAGGTCCAGTTTACCCGCGAAAGGTTAAAGACCTGATCAATAACCGCCATACCTGAAACAATGAAAAATGTTAAGAAGGTTATAGCGCAGACCCATTTGGCCTTGTCTTTAAACGTCTTCCCATAATAAAAAGCAAGCGTAAACAGCTGCGGTGTGACCGGCCATCCCGCGATCGCGGTGCTTACTGCAAAAAGCAATATCACGAGCATGGTCTTTTGCCACTTCTTAAGCGACTTATGCTCTAAAACTGCCAGCATAAGAAGACTCAGCAGATGGTCAAACAATATGCTCTGCCTGTATCCGTATTCTTCCCGGAAGAAAAGATAAAAAGGAACGATCGAAACTACCGCAAAGCTCGCAAGCCTGTTTATATATCCACGCAGGCTGTGCGTCTTCCTGTATCCCTCTGCTATGAAAAAGCACATGATCGGAATCGTAAGGCGTCCGATCACATGCATCACCTGTGCGAGCGGCGTCCTAAAATCCAGAAATCCCCAGGCGATATGATCGATCACCATTGCCGTGACGGCAATCAGCTGGAGATGTGTTTTGTTCAATGAAATCTTACTGTTCATATATAAAACCCACTGTTCTTACAGACCTTTTTCTTGACGCGGTTATCTCTTTTTGTTATCTTCAAATCATTTCAAGCACATATACAATTAGTTTATGAAAGGAAGTCTGTAATGTCAAAAACAAACTGGAAACCCGGAAACATGCTCTATCCTCTGCCTGTAGTCATGGTCAGCTGCGCGGAAGAAAACAGCAAACCCAATATAATAACCGTAGCGTGGGCAGGAACTATATGCTCGGATCCCGTAATGGTATCGATATCCGTAAGAAAAGAACGCTACTCTCATGACATCATTGAAAAGACG
>JAEEGL014828439.1_pt1 | contig 15476 bp, 12 predicted proteins | sample 9134231 | NCBI WGS metagenome assembly JAEEGL01 (sample SAMN16246548, study PRJNA631951) | gut metagenome | biome: gut microbiome; feature: rumen; material: fiber-attached | host: Bos | place: Iran: Karaj | collected 2018-10
ACTTGAAGGGGGCGGAAGTGAATGACAGCCCGGCGGGCTGTCAGAGCCGCCCCTGCCCGAGCGAGCATTCGTCATTCGCGTTCAGCGAATGGCGAATCCGCGCGAGCGAGACAAGTCCTCTTGCCCGCACCAACAAAGGGCAGATACCATCAGGTATCTGCCTTTTGTTCGTTCAGACATACCGACGCCGGACCTCTGACGCGCCGCAAGGCGCGGCATAGGGCTTTGCGGTACGCTGTCATGCGTCTCCCGCTGCACGTGCCGCAAAGCCAAGGTTCATAGTCCTCTTGCCCGCACCAAACAGTACAAATCCGAACCCAAGGCCAATTGGCGAAGGGTTCGGGTTTGTCGTTTATTTCGGCGATCCGAATTTGACCTCAAGCAAGAAAAAATGAAAAACGGAGGTCAAGAAAATGAATCTGAACATCGGTAACATCGGAGTCTGGGGGCGCGGGTGTCCGGTGGACACCTCTGCCGAAGGCAGAAGCACCGACCGAGGCGGCAGCCGAGACCTCCCTGACAAGCGGCTGACGAGGCAGCGGTATTTGGCGTGCCAAATACGTTGCTTGTCAAGGTGTGCCGCCGACAGTTGCAACGGATTGATAGCCAAATTCAGTGCTTGCTAAGATAATGTTAATTTACGCTATTCTTAATCGTATCAAACAGACAGACCATGCCTTCGCTTAATTCTCCTTTTAACGGATATAACACGAAGTTCAAATCGTGATCGTGATTCTTAAAATAATGAGTTATCAGGTTGGTTTTACCGAGTTTTGTAAATGTTTCTTCGATCTCTTTTGTATAAAACTCAGGCGTCATATAATCATATTCGCCTGAGAAAATATGTATCGGAATGTTCAAATCAGGCAGCACGTCTTTATTCGGTTTCAGGAGCGCGTGTTCCTTAAACCACCCGGATGTTAACCTGATTGCATGGTTGTTTTTCAGCCATTCATCGTTGCCGCTTTCTATCGCTTTCAACATTGCATCAAGATGATCGCGCGGACTTTCCGGATTTGCAAAGACGGCAAAATCTACAGCAGTCAGTTTCCCGTCCATGTCGTTGTCAATATCTTTGAATTCGAAATTGCCAAATAATGCTTCGCGTACCCCATAACGGTCACGATCAAAATCTTCTTTTGAAATATAACCTTTTCTGTCGTAATCAAAAAACCTCCGATATGCGATCAATGCCGCATTCCCGTTTAATTGCCATTTTAAAATGTCAAGCAAGTTTTCGTTGCAGTATCCGCAAAGAAACATTCCGCGGATCTTGCCGGTTTCTTTTGCGATCAGAGGCGAAATAATGGTTCCTTCGCTCCATCCGAGCAGCCAAACGGGAATCCCTGCATAGTTTTTTGTAATATAATCGAGGATCGCCAAAACGTCGTTGACAGAGTTGTGCGGCAGATAGGTTTTGTACTTTTCTTCATCAATTTCAACGAAATAAGGTTCACAATCACCGTCACGTACCCCTCTCGCACTGTAACGGCAATAAGCAATATTTCGCTTTGTCAATTCATTGGCAAAAACGTCGTGATAATACCAAATCTGACCGTCCTGATTTTTTCTTTTGATATTGTAAGTATTCGGACCGGAACTGTTCACGTAGATCACGACACCGTCCGGCCGTTTGTCCGGGGTGCTGATCAAAACTTCAATATCAAACCCATCGCTACTTTTAACGGTAAAATGACTGCTTTGCATTGATACTCCTTGTTTTTTCAATTATTATCTTTCGTTTCTCCCTGCTGCAAATAAAACATAGCCTTTTGAGTTTCGACCTCCGCACGGAGTTCTTCTTCGGTAGGCAGATACAGTTTATACTTTGACGAGAACAGCTGTTCGTTGCCGTGAAGAACAGAATATTTTGCGATATCTTCATCGGTGTCGGAGCAAAGTACGATCCCGATCGTCGGATTGTCGCCCTCGCTGCGCTTCAGTTCGTCAAACATTCGGATATACATATCCATCTGCCCGACGTCCTGATGGGTGATTTTGCTCGTTTTAAGATCAATCAGCACAAAGCATTTCAAAATGTAATTGTAAAAAACTAGATCAATAAAATAATCTTCCTTTTCTGTATGAATTCGTTGTTGGCGATTGACGAAAGCGTAGCCCTTGCCAAGCTCCATCAGAAACTTTTGCAGATTGGAGATAATACTCTTTTCAAGCTCTGTTTCAGTAAAAAACATATCATCGGAATGCAGGCGCTGTTCCTGCGTGAAGCCGTACTTTCACAGATCCTGATGCTTTAAGGCGGGGAGCATCTGTTCCTTGATGTACGTCAGATCCTCCGCGTCCTCCGGGTGCTCCTTGGCGAGGCGGTCCATCTCGCCTGCGTTGCAGTAGACGGGATTATAGTTCGTGCATCCGGTCGCGTCGGACATGGAAACAAGACAGAGGCCGAGATCCACGTCGATGGTAAGGTTCTTCGTCTCTTTTGCCCAGAGGAGATAGCCGCTCGCGGCGCGCAGATCGCGGTCGCTGCTTTCGCAGTTCACCCAGCCGCGCCCGAAGGGCTCCAGCTTCGTTTTGAATTCACGCATGATGATAGCCTCACTTTCAAAAGACAGGCGGGGACAAAGGAAGCCGCATAGTCCCCGGATGATTATTGTATTATTTTGGGGATGGGGTGACTCATTGAAAGGGAGCTCAGTAAATATTTATCAGTCTTTTGGAGGAGAAGAACTTTATACTTCCGTTGAAGAAACGGCTGCAAATCCACCATATTCGCTGCCCGTTTTAAGCAACCTCCCTATATCGAGTATAGACATAGTCGTATATACGCTGACGCGGCCGCTTTGGTTTGTTGTTTGTCGGTCCGGTGATCCGGTTCAGCTATCAAAACTCCGCGCTTCTCCGCAGATACCGCGTCGGCTCCCGCAAAAGCTGCTCGAGCAGGCTGACGGACGCGCCGCAGAGGATGCTGTCCTCCGTCGACTGCGTCGCCGTCCGCACCGATACGCTTTCCGCCACGGGAGGCAGGAGGTATCGTTTCATCGCCTCCTCCGTCATCGCCGCGAACGCCTCGCCCGCCAGAGCGAATTTGTCCGCGAGGATGATGAGCTCCGGATTCAGGATGTTCGTCAGATTCGCGAGTCCGATCCCCAGATATCCGGCCGATCGCTCAAGCGCGCGCAGTGCGAGCCGATCCCCCGCCGCCGCGCTCGTCAGAACGTCCTCCGCCGTGGCCGCGGCCGCCCCGGTCCCTTCCTCAAAGAGGAGCGCGTCGTAGTCCGCCTTCAGCCTGCGCAGAGAACAGTACATCTCCAGGCATCCCCGGTTGCCGCATTCGCAGCGCGGGCCGGTGAAGTTCACGCACATGTGCCCGATCTCCCCCGCCGTGCCGATATGTCCCCGGTACAGGCGCCCGTCGCAGATGATCCCCGCGCCGATTCCGTCGGCCGCCATCACGTACAGGATATTGCTCCGATCCTCCGGATTGCCGTGCCAGAGCTCGGCGAGCGCCCCGCAGTTCGCGTCGTGCTCCAGCACGACGGGAAGGCCGTAGCGCTCCTTCAGCTCCGCGTGCAGATCGACCTCCGCCCAGCCCGGCGCGCCGCTCATCAGCTCGATCCTGCCTTCCGCCGGCAGAAAGGGACCGGGGAGCGCGACGCCGATCCCCAGCACCGCCGCATCCGCCGGCAGCGGCAGATCCCCGAGGATCCCGTCGAGCTCGAGGAACATCCGGTCGAGGAGCACCCGCGGCGGAGGCGGTTCGGGGAAAGTCCCGGTCCGTTTGCACAGCTGCGTTCCGTCCAGCGCATACAGCCCCGCCGTCACGTAACTGCGGTTGATCTGGACGCTCAGTATCGCGTAGCGGCTGCGGTCGATCGCGAGCCCGATGGACGGATGGTGCGTTTTTCCCTCCACCGTGCCCGTCTCGCAAAGGAGTCCCCGGTCGATCAGGTCCTTTGTGATATACGTGATGCTCGCCTGTGTCAAGCCCGTCAAAGCCGCCAGCTCCGCGCGGGAAATGACGCCGGATCTATTAATCAATTTAACTATAAGTGCGATGTTCTTTTCCCGGGAGGTCTTAGCGTTGTTCCCGGGTTTTCTTCTGCTGTTCATGGTGACCTCGGATCCGATCGGATGAGCGGACGCCGCGCCCGCTTTTGTTTGTTATACCTATTATATCAAGGGATCTCCCGGAAATCAACCCCGCGGCTCGAAAAAACCCGCCGGGAAATCGCCCCGATTCCTTGACAAACCGGCCATACGGCGGTATAATTAAATTACTTAATACATATCAGATCCCATGCGGATCGAGAACAGGAGAATCGTCATGGAAATGTTTAGGATCCCGAAAGAAAAACGCGAGACCTTCGGCTTCTCCCCGGAGAATCCGACCGGTTCCAGAAACGGCGGTACAAGAGGGAGGGACTGCGACAAGCTGCACCCCTGTGAAAGCATCCCGGCGGGCGGCACGCTGACGCTGTGCGAAACGGACGGCCCCGGCATGATCACGCACATGTGGTTCGGCTCCAATCTGGCGCACAATTTCATTCTGCGCATGTATTGGGACAACAACCCCGAACCGTCCGTCGAGGCGCCGATCTCCGCTTTCTTCGGGCACGCGTACGATCAGAACGTTACGGACCGGGACGGCAATTATATCACGATGGACTCCGAGCAGGTACTGCTTGCCGCCCGCCAGGCCTATAACTGCTACTGGGAAATGCCGTTCCGCACCCACTGCCGGATCACGCTCGAAAACAGAGGCTGCGGCGCCGGCAGCATCTACTACATGATCACCGGCTGGCGCGGGGAGATCCCCGCCGACGCCGGCTATTTCCATGCCGGATACAGTCAGGAGCGTCCCGTCACGAAAGGGAAAGCCTTCACCGTGGTCGACACGATCCGCGGCAAAGGGCGTTTTGCGGGCATGTTCCTCGCCGTCGGCCTCAACGGAGAGGATTCATGCTGGGTCGAAGGAGAGGCGCGGATGTATATCGACGGGGACGAGTTCCCCACCATGAACTATACCGGAACGGAAGACTATTTCGGCGGATCGTTCAACTTCGGGAACGATTCCGCTCTCCATACGTATACGCCCTTCAGCGGACAGTACGTCGGCATGTACGCGATTCTGGGGAATATGCGGGAATACTACAACCACCAACAGCGTTTTTTGCTCTACCGCTGGCACGTCCGGGATCCGATCTTCTTTGAGGAATCCTTCCGTATGGTGATCCCGGACATGGGCGGCAGACCGCGCTACGACGACTTCGCCTCCGTCGCGTTCTGGTATCTCACGGAGCCGAAGGGCCTGCCCATGACGCTGCCGCCCGAGCGGGAGCTGGACGTGAGATGACCTTGCCCGGTCTGTGCTTCGCGCAGGAAAGGAGAGACTATACGATACCCGCTCGCCCGTTCCCTTCTCGCAGTCGATGACGCTCATCTGCCGCTTCACGCTCCATAAGACCGCCGACGGGTACCGGCTGTTCCGCTCCCCGATCCCCGCCGTGACATCTCTGCGGATCGGAGCGGGAGAGAACGTCCGCTTCGGTGCCGCGGACACACTCTGGCTGCCGGTACCGGGCGAACTCCTTCTGACGCCGGAGGGAGACGCCCCCCTGCGGATGACGGTGAACGGACACGGGTTCGCTTATGATCCGGCGGCAAAGCATCTGACGTTCACGAGCGGCAAGGAATACACGCTGACGTCCGACGAGCCGTTCACCGTGCGGATCATCACGGATACCCGCTCCGTGGAGTTCTTTATTTGCGATGAGATCTCCGCCACCTACTTCGCGCCGGACGCGGAGAAGACGTTCTCCCTCGAAGGGGAGAACGCAAAAGCGGAGGGAACGCTGTGGAAACTGCGGAGCATCTGGGACGAGGACCGATGAGATCCGTCAGACTCTTCGCCCGTGATTTCCACTGTTCGCAGGACTGAGCCGAAGAAGCGGCCCGGCCCCCGCACATAAGAATAAGCCGTACCGATCCCGTCATTCCGCACGGGATCTGCAAAAAAAGGAGGAAACGTTTTATGGGCACCGAGCGATCCAAGGTTCCGTTTGTCGTCTGGCCCGATACCGAGGAGGAACAGAAGGCGGCGCTTGAGACGAGCGAACAGCTCGCACAGTTCAAAGCGTACAGGACGCGCATCAGGGGACACAAGTACACGCCGCGCTACCATTTCTGCGCTCCCGACGGACTGATCAACGATCCCAACGGCCTTTGTTATTACAGGGGAAAATATCATCTGTTTTATCAGCAGTTTCCTCCGGCCGATTTCCGTCCGCACTGGGGGCACGCGGTAAGCGGCGATCTGGTGCATTGGGAGGATCTCCCGACGGCGATCTATCCGGATCCCGAAAACGGCGTCTGGAGCGGAAACACGGTCGTCGAAGAAGACCGTACCGTGGCGATGTATTACGGATACAAACGCGGGATCATGGCCGCGGAGTCGCGGGATCCGCTGCTTCTGAACTGGAAAAAGATCACGGGCGACGCTGTGATCCCGGAAGGGGGCGAGTTGCCGTACGGGGTATACGATCCCTGCCTGCGGCGCGAGGAGGACGGATACTACGCCTTGTCGGGGACGTACGTCATGACGCCTTACGGCCGGCGGATGACGGAGCAGCAGTTCTATTCAAAGGATCTCGTCCACTGGGTCTGGCTGGGGGAGTTGATGGAGGAAAATCCGTTTCTGACTGCGGGAGAAGACGGCGCGTGTCCGTATTTTATACCCATGCGGGACGGCCGGTATCTGCTCCTCCATTTCAGCCACCGGTCGGGACCTCACGTCTACTCCGGCACGTACGATAAGACGACGCACAAATTCCGCCCCGAGCATCATGTGAAGCTTGCCTGCGAGACTCCGGCGCGCGGGACGCTGCACGCCCCCTGCGCGATCAGCGACGGCAGCGGCGGCGCCTACTGCCTTTTCAACTGTACCGACGGACGTGCCGACGACGGCGAATATCCCCGCAACGGGATGATGAGCATGACGTATCACGTCACGCTGGATGAGGACGGCGCGCCGGTGTTCTCGCCGCTTGCGCAGTATGACGCGCTCCGCGAGGATCTTCTGTACGACGGGAGTTTCACGTCTGCCCAGGAGGAGCGCGTCGCGCTGCCCGTGCGCGGCAAATCTCTCGACATCCAGCTCACGGCGGATCTCTCCCGGGCAAGCGGGTTTGAGATGGAGGTGTTCTCCTCCGCACGCGAACGCACGCTGATCCGTTTCACCGAGCGCAACGGCAACCGCAAGCCTCCCCGCGCCTACGTTTGTGTCGATTCCGTCCGCTCCTCCCTCGATCCTCTGCAGTGGGCGAACATACCGGAAACGGCGGTCGTCCCGGTCATGGGGGACGCGCGCCGGGTGGATATGCGGATCCTGCTCGACGCCTGCACGGTCGAGGTGTTCTGTCAGGGACGGGTGGTTTTCAGCACGGCGTACCCGACGCTCCCGGAAAGCGGCGGTATCGCTTTCACCGCCATCGGCGGCCCCGTCGTCTGTGAAAGCATGAAGATCTGGAGCATGAAGACGATCTACTGAAACCGTGCGGACCGGTCCCGGAGGATCCGCGGTCCCACAGTTCCCGGACGGCGTCAATATCAATACTATCTCACAGATAAGGAGAACAACGACATGGCGAAACGAACGATCACTCTGACGGACGGGTACCTCCACTTCCCCGTCTGTACCGTGAAAGATCTCAGGTACGTGGAGATTCTCGACGCGGAGGAGAACATGCTCGGCGAGTTCCACGTCGGCGCGCTTAACGAGGAGCCGTATTCCTGGTATCCGCTGAAGCTGCACGGCATGGAGGGAAAAAAGGTGGAGCTCGTCTGCCGCGCCGATGTGCCGGAGGATTATTTCGATCGCGTCCTCGTCGGCGGGAGCATCGAGGAACGCCCCGAGCTCTACCCGGATATTTATAAAGAGCCGGAGCGCCAGAAGATCCATTTCTCCTCCCGGCGCGGATGGCTGAACGACCCGAACGGGCTTGTGTTCGTTGACGGGAAATTCCATATGTGTTATCAGCACAATCCGCTCGGAAACCGGCACGGCGGGGTGAACATCAGCTGGGGTCTGGCGGTAAGCGAGGACGGCGTTCATTTCCGCGAGTACCCGGACGCGATCAAGCCGTCGGACTCGAAGACGCACATCGCCTCCGGCAGCGCGATCGTGGACGAGGACGATATCTCCGGGATGGGCAAGGGCACGATCCTTGCCGCGTATACCGCGCTGGCGTCCTGGATGCACGAAGGGCGGCAGGGCATCGGAACGAGAGGACAGATGCTCGTATACAGCACCGACGGCGGATTTACGTTCAACGCGTTCCCCGAGGACCCGATCATCCTCACAAAGGACCGCTTGCCCTGGCGGGATCCGAAGATTTTGCGCACGGACGACGGCAGTCTGTGCATCGCCGTTTTCGAGACGTATGAAGAGAAGAACTGCGTCAGCTTCTATTCCTCGAAGGACTGCAGAAACTGGAAATTCGAGTCGAGGACGATGGATCTGTACGAGTGCCCGGATCTGTTCCGCCTGCCTGCCGCTGAGACGGGAGAATCCATGTGGATCCTGTACGGCGCGAACGGGAAGTACCGCGTCGGGACGTTCGAGGACTACCGCTTCACCCAGATCGGAGAAAGCTTTTATCTGGATTACGGCTCAGCGACCTACGCCGGGCAGACGTGGAACTCCCATCCGGATACACAGGGCAGATACCACATCGCGTGGATCGGGTCGGAGGACAAGGTCTCGCCCGTTCCCTTCTCGCAGTCGATGACGCTCGTCTGCCGCTTCACGCTCCATAAGACCGCCGACGGGTACCGGCTGTTCCGCTCCCCGATCCCCGCCGTGACATCTCTGCGGATCGGAGCGGGGGAGGCCGTCCGGCTCGACGCCGCGGGTGAACTCGCGCTGCCGGTACCCGGCGAACTGATGCTGACCATCCAGGGGGACGCCCCCGTGCGGATGACGGTGAACGGACACGGGTTCGCCTATGATCCGGCGGCAAAGCATCTGACGTTCACGAGCGGCAAGGAATACACGCTGACGTCCGACGAGCCGTTCACCGTGCGGATCATCACGGATACCCGCTCCGTGGAGTTCTTTATTTGCGATGAGATCTCCGCCACGTACTTTACGCCGGACGCGGAGAAGACGCTCCGCCTCGAGGGAGACGGCGTACAGGCACAGGGGACGCTGTGGAACCTGCGGAGCATCTGGGAAGAGAACGCATGAGATCCGTGAGGCTGTTCGCCCGTGGGTTCAACTACTCGCAGGACGGACCGGGGAACCGGCTGGTCTATCACCTCTGCGGGTGCAACATGCGCTGTCCGTGGTGCGCCAATCCGGAGGGGCTCGACCCGGATCGGGAGGGCGCGGACGTGCGCGAAGTCCCCGTCCCCGCGCTGCTTGAGGAGATCCGCTCCTGCGCGCCGATGTTCTACGACGGGGGAGGCGTGACCTTCACCGGAGGCGAGGCGACGATGCAGCTCGACGCGCTTTGTGAGATCGCGGCGGCGCTGCAAAAGGACGGGATCGGCGTCGCCGTCGAGACGAACGCGACGCATCCCCGCCTGCCCGCGCTCTTTCCGTATCTGCAGCTTCTGATCGCCGATCTCAAGCATCCCGACAGCGAAACGCTCGCCCGCTTCACGGGCGTCCGCGGGGAGACGGTATACGAAAACCTGCGCCGCGCGGCGCAGGCCGGAGTCCCGCTGCTCGTGCGGATCCCCGCCGTCCACGGCTTCAACGACGGGAAAGAGGACGCCGCCCTCATCGCCGCGTTCCTGCGGGAGCTGAACGCCCTGCGGCCCGCCGGGGCGGAACGGATCCGGGCGGAGCTGCTCCCCTATCACGAGTACGGGCGGGACAAATGGGAAAAGCTCGGGCTGCCCTACCGCGTGACGGACGGCTTCGTCGCGCCGGAACGCATCCGGGCACTGGAGGACACGCTGCGCGAAGCCGGCGTCAGCGTGATACATACGTAAGGAGTATGCCTATGCTTACAGCATCCATCATGACGGACATGGCGAAAGCCCTGTTCCGGGAAGAGAGGGAAATCAAACGCCTGGACGGTTGGTTTCTCGTAAAGGAATCCTATATGAAGCACGAAGCGGAGACGGCCGGGATGTCCGAGGTGCGCCGCGCCGCGGTGCTGCTCCGGCACGCCGTGGAGGAACTGCCGCTCTCGATCAGTCGGAACGCCGTCTTCGCCGGGACGCAGCGGGACGCCTTCGCGCGCAGCTACGCCCTCATCAACCCGTCTTTCAGGGTAGAGACCTTCTCGGGCTACTGCGATCCCTCCGCCGTGTACGGCGACATCGAACCGAATGAAGAATTTCCCCCGGAACGGATCGCCGCGGTCAAAGCGCACGACGCGGGGAGCGAATACGTCCGCCTTCTGAGCGAGACCTACCGGAATGCGGATCGGGACACGGCGGAGGTCGCGTATTTCATCGAGCAGGTGACGGGGCACGTGATCCCCGATCTGCGGTTCCTTCTGAAATACGGCGCAGAGGGCGTGCTCGCGCGCATCGGCGAGGCGGAGAAAAAGCCGCTCGACGGCGCGCAGCGCGAGCAGTACGCCGCCATGCGGATCACTGTGGACGCGCTGCTCTGTCTCGCCGGACGGTACGCCGCCCTCGCCGAAAAACAGCTCCGTACCGCATCGGACGAGGCGGACCGGGAACGACTCGGCGAGATGGTCCGTATCCTAAACAAGGTCCCGCGCCGGGGAGCGGAGACGCTGCCCGAGGCGATCCAGAGCTTTCTTCTCGCGTGGCAGCTCATGTGCCTCGAGCAGGCGCCGAACCCGTTCGCCTTCTCCGTCGGGAACGCGGACAGGATCTTTGAGCCATACCGCGCCGCCGGGGATCTCTCCCGGGAGGAGACGGCCGCGCTCTTCAAGCACTTTCTCGTCTTCTTCAACGTCGCTGACCGGAGCTGGGCGATCTCGCAGAACGTCATCGTCGGCGGGCGGGACACCGAGGGACGGGATCTGACGAATCCGACGACCTACGCGCTGCTCGACGCCTACTATGACATGAACCTGCCCCAGCCGATTTTGTCGGTGAAGCTGCACCGGAACACGCCCGCGGCGCTGTATGAGGAAATGGGGCGTTTCTTCTTCACGCCGGGATGCCTGACGCCCTCGCTGTTCAATGACGATTCGCTCTTCGAGGTGCTGGCGCGGGCGGGGATCGGGCGGGAGGATCTGCCGGACTACTCGATCGCGGGCTGTCAGGAGCCGCTCATCATGGGACGGGACAGCGGCAACACGACGAACAGCTGGCTCAACCTCGGCAAGATCCTCGAGCTGACGCTGAACGGCGGCCGGTCCCTTGTGACGGGGGCGGTCCTCGACCCGGAGCAGACACAAAAGGCCCCCCTCGAAAGGCTGAAAACGCTCCGGGAAGACTTTTATGAAAACGTAGAAAAATACGTCCGCCGCATGACCGAGGCGGCGAACGGGGCGTCCGAGGCGCTGTCCCATCTGCCGGTCCCGTTTCTGAGCGTTTTGATGGGCGGGCTCGAGAGCGGCTACGACGTGCGCGACGTCCGTCATCAGGGCACGAAATACAACGGCAGCGGATGCCTCATCCATGGGCTCGCGGTCGCCGCGGATTCCTTTGTCGCCGTCGATCATCTGCTCAAAGAACGTCCGGAGGACGCCGGGACGCTGCTCGACGCGCTGCGCTGCGATTTCGAGGGATACGACGAGCTGCGCGCGTATCTCCGCGCCTGTCCGAAATACGGTGAGAATCAGGCGGAGCCGGACCGGGAGGCGGCAGAGGTCGCGGGGCGCGTCGCGGACATCGTGCGCGCGGCGCGCAACTACCTCGGGAATCCCTTCCGCCCGGATTTCAGCACGCCGTCGACGCATCTGCTCTACGGATATTGGGTCGGCGCGCTCCCGGACGGCCGGAGGAGCCGCGAGATGCTGAACTACGGGATCGACCCGCTGGCGGGCGACGCGCACGAGGGCATGGGTTTCCGCATCCTCTCGGCGTGGAAGCTGCCGTATGAGAAGATGTGCGGCGGCTGCGCGTCCCACCTCGGGATCGACCCGCGATACTTCAGGGAGAAGGAATATCCCGCGCTGGGGCGGGAATTCGCGCATAAGGTCGTCACGCCGCTGTTTTTCAATGAAAAGAACCCCAACCTCGCGCCGTTTTATCTCTACGTGAACGTGACGACGCCGGAGATCTTGCGCAAAGTGCTCGCGGATCCCGCGAAATACGCGCCGAACGGCGTCTACATCATGCGGATCCACGGGACGTTCGTGAACTTCCTCGACCTTTCCCCCGCGATCCAGCAGGACATCATCCGCCGCCTCGATCCCGCCTCCGCGTCGATCGCCGGTTAAGGAAAAACGGGGCCGGGATACGGGAAAGGAAGGATCGGTATGGCAGAAACGCTTATTTCCGTCGGGCTGGATATCGGCACGACGAGCATCGGCGCGGCGGCGCTGGAGTGCGGCGGCGCGTCCGGGATCCGCGTGCTGAAGACGGTCAGCGTCCCGAATCCGGGCGCGATCCCCGCGCCGCCGGATAGGCCGTGGGAGCGTATGCAGTCGACGGAAAGGATATGGGAGACGGCCGCGGCGCTCCTCGACTCCCTTCTGGAGGAATACAGAGTCTCCGCGATCGGCGTGACGGGGCAGATGCACGGGATCCTGTACGCCTCGCCGGACGGGAGGGCGCTCTCGCCGCTGTATACGTGGCAGGACGGCCGTGCCGGAGTCCGACACGGAGAGGACGCGCAGAGCGCGTGCGAGGCGATCCGTCGGCTGACGGGATACGCCGTGCCTGAGGGCTACGGTCTGGCGACGCACGTCGATCTGATGCGGCACGGGCAGACGCCGGCGGAGCGGTACTGCCTGTGCACCGTCATGGACTGGACCGTCATGCGGCTCACCGGTCTTTCGCGCCCGATGATCCACGTCACGAACGCGGCCTCGCTCGGGCTGTACCGGAGCGCGGAGCGGGACTTCGACCCGGAGGCGCTCTGCGCGCTCGGGATCGACGGAGATACCCTGCCTTTCGTGACGGCGGAGCCGCTCGTCCTCGGAGAGTATCGCGGGATCCCCGTGACCGCCGCGATCGGGGACAATCAGGCGGCGTTCATCGGAACGCTGTGGCCGGACGGGGGCGATCCCGCCGGCACCGCGCTGCTCAACGTCGGAACGGGGAGCCAGATCTCCGTGCTCTCCGACGTACCGGCGCGGGACGCCTCCGGGCTGATCGAATCCCGCCCGTTTGACGGGAAACGGTATTTGCTCAGCGGATCGGGGCTCTGCGGCGGACGCGCCTACGCGCTGCTCGAGTCGTTTTTCCGCCGGTACGCCGCCGCGTGCGGTCTGCCGTCCCCGGACGGGCGGCGCTACGACGTGCTGAACGCGCTGGCGGAGGAGGGCCGCCGCCGCGGCAGCGTCCTCTCCGTGCGGACGACGTTCTGCGGCACGCGGGCGGACCCTTCCCTGCGCGGCGAGATCACCGGGATCGGGGAGAACGACCTGACGCCGGAGGCACTCGCCGCCGGAGTGCTGTACGGGATCGCGGACGAGCTGTACGGGATGTACCGGCTGATGGACGCGGGGCACGTGCGCTCGCTCGCCGCCTCCGGGAACGCCGTGCGGAAGAATCCGGTCCTGCGCGAGATCCTGTCGGAGAAGTTCGGGATGCCCGTGACGGTACCCGGAAATACGGAGGAGGCGGCCTGCGGCGCCGCGATCTTCGCGGCGGGGAAAGCCTGACGCCGCTCAGAGCGGCATGTCTGACGCGCGGCGGAGCGGTTTTTGTCTTTTCCCGTTTCGCTACGCTCCACTACAAAAGGCAAAATACCGCTGAAAAAGATAAGTGCGAACTCTTTTTCAGACGGTAAAACAGGCAAGTTTCGCACAAAGAGGTAATGCATACGGTTGCTGCGTTACCCTCTTACAAAAAAGCAACCAATCCAAGAGGAGGAAAGCACCGTGAAAAAACTGACGATCCTTTTTCTGAGCGTATTGCTTTGGCTGACGTCCTGCGCGCCGGGCGGTCCTTCGAGCGGAACGGGGGAGGCAGAAGGGACGAATCCTCCCGCCGACAGCGTCACGGAAGCGGCGAAAACGGAGCCAGCCGCCGTACATGAGGTGCCGGACACCGTAAACCTGGGCGGACGGAAAATCATGGTATACAGCGGGGGAGCAGGCGACAAGCCGTACGAGCTGGAAGTAAACGGATCGGTCGTCAACGACGCCCGGGTCAGGGTGATCTCCGAGCTTGAGGAGCTGCTCAACTGCGACGTGGTGCTCGCTCTGGACGTGGAAATAGATTGGTCGCTGATGACCATGGTCCTCAATCCGCTGCGGAATTCCATTGCGGCCGGAATGGATGAGTACGACATCATTTCCGTTCATAAAGCCGCCGGCTCCATCGCTGCGTCTGAGGGGCTCATTTTGAATCTGAACACGCTCCCGTATCTGGATTTTGAAAAGCCGTACTGGTCGCAGCCCACGATGGAGAGCCTTTCCTATAAGGGCCGGAATTACTGGGCGACCGGCGACATTTCCCTGAACTTTATAAACGGCCTGTCCGTGACGTATGTCAATGCCGATATGTACGCGGATTATTACACCGAAGACGTGTATGGGGTCGTCAATTCCGGCAAATGGACGCTGGATAAAGTGGAGGAATGGTGCGCCGACGCGGCGAGGGATCTGAACGGCGACGGCGTGATGGATATGACGGATCAGTGGGGCCTGACGCTGCAGGATCAGGATCCCGTCGATTCCCTGATGTACGCGTGCGGCGTCACCATGACGAAAATGGACAGTCAGGGCGTGCCGCGGCTGGATTTCCCGGTGGAACACTTCATCGACGTGCACGACAAGATCTACAATCTTCTGAATCACTGCGACGGGGCCCATTTCACCACGGAAGTGGAGAACAGTCTTTCCGCGCGTTTCAAGGAAGGCCGGCAGATGATCTTCTTCTCCAAGATCTCCCGCGCGTCCACTTACACGGATATGGAATACGATTACTACGTGCTTCCGCTGCCCAAATACGACGAAGCGCAGAAGGAATACGTTTCTACCATCCATGACAGCGTGACGCTGTTCGGCGTTTCGTTCCTCGCACAGAAAACGGACGAGATCGCGGCGGTATTGGAGGTGTACGCTTCCGACGCGCTCGAATATACGACGCCCGCTCTGTTCGACGTCACTCTGAAGCACAGATACTCCCGCGACGCCGAGTCCGGCAGGATGCTGGACCTGGTAAAGAGGACCGTCGTCAACGATTTCGCGTGTTCCTATCCGGGCGCGATGCTGCTCCCGGCCTACAACAACCCGCTGTGCAATATCATGCGCGTCTATATCAGTACGCAGGACGTATCCAGCAAGCTCGTGGAGGATCTTCCCGCGTGGGAGGCACTGTTCAATAAACTGCTGGAGGCATTTGAGAAAGCGGCGAAATGATCGGGCCGTATCGCGGCTCGTCTTGCGCGGGAAAGGAGAGAGTAT
>JAEEGL015916031.1_pt1 | contig 15476 bp, 16 predicted proteins | sample 9134231 | NCBI WGS metagenome assembly JAEEGL01 (sample SAMN16246548, study PRJNA631951) | gut metagenome | biome: gut microbiome; feature: rumen; material: fiber-attached | host: Bos | place: Iran: Karaj | collected 2018-10
CGGCCGTCAAAGTAAAAATTATCCTCGTTGTTGCTCTCCCGTCCGGCCAGACAGGCGCAGGCAGCTTCAAGCTCAAACGGAACCATTGTCGATACCTCCTAAAGTATTGAAAAACCGGCATTTCCGGGCACAACGCACGGGAAAAACGCAGATACGCTCCGCGCCCTTCCCCGACACGAACCCGGAGGAAAACCGAAAATTTCTAACCGTTCAAAACAGCTTGGCTCTTGACATATGGAACAGATTTGTTAATATGTATCTGTGCGTTTTGGCAGCGATTTCCACAAAAATGGCAGAATATTGGAGGGATAAACGTAATTCTTTCCTGTCTGCATTATGAAAACTGAACGCACAGGCCTCGGCGGTCCGCGGGGGCCGTCCCGACAGGATCGCCGTCAGCGGAGTCCGCGCAGCGGCAGGGGGGAGCCTGCGCGGCTGCGTTATTTTCCGCTCAGGGGGTCTTTCCCGGAAGAGACCGCCTTTTTGATGAAGTCATCGTACTTCATGGGGCTGTACGCGGCAAAGACCTGGCCGAGATCCTCCTCGCACAATTCGCCCTGGTCATAACTGTTCGCTATGGCGGAGAGCCGATCTCCCGAGACGCCGAACTCGTTCATGTCCGCCATGGCGTACAGGATGGGAGAGATCTTGTCATCCATACGGTTTACCTCCTTTTTCCCCAAAACAGGGCCAGTAATCTACCCTATTATACACGGCACCTTCCCGATTGTTACACGAAAAGAAAAAAATTTTGTGAAGTGAAGTTTTATGATGCAGAGAGGATGCCCGCCGGGCGGCCAAACGGCGACGGAAAAGGCAAGACCGCCCTTTGAGCGGTTTTACGAGGACAATTATTTCCGGCTGATCCGCTATCTGTACGGCAAAACAGGGAGCATTCAGGACGCCGAGGATATCGCGGGCGACGTATTTATATATTGTTACCAGAACTATGAGAGCTTCGACCCCGAAAAGGGGTCTCTGACCACATGGCTGTATCTGGTTACGAACAGCCGGCTGAAAAACTTTTTCCGGGGGAAACGGCCGCAAACGGATTTTTCGGAGTTCGAGGAATGGCTTTTTTCCGTGGAGCCTGACATGGACCGGGCGGTCTACCTGGAGCAGCTCCGCTCCTTCATTGCCGAACAGCTCGACGCCCTGCCGGAGCGCCAGCGCCGGGTGGTGGTGCTGCGGTATTTTCAGGAGCTGAGCTTTGAGGAGATCGCGCGGCAGCTGGATACCACACCGGGAAATGTGCGAACGATATTGTCAAGGACACTGTCACGGCTGGAAGAGGCCCTGACCGCTACAAAATACGATTGGAGAAACTGAGACATGGCTGACATCTACAGAAAATCCGCACTGGAGAGGATATCCTCTCCGGAACAGATGGACAAGGCGATCACAGTCACTTCGCCGCTCTCCTGGCTGGCGCTGGGAGCGGTGACGGTGATTGTGGTCGTCACTTTGATTTGGTCCATCGTCGGCACGCTGCCGGTTACGGTGTCCACCATGGGCATCGTGACGGCGCCTACCAGCACCAATTCCGTGTACGCACCGGAGGCGGGGAGGATCCTTGAGATCCTGGTCCGCGAGAACCAGATCATCCGCAAGGACGAGCCCGTGATCAAATACCGGGTGGGCTCCTTCGGCGAGCCGCGGACGATCTGCGCCACGCAGCCGGGTGTGGTGACCAAGATCATGGTGACCAACGACAGCGACGTGAGCCGCGGCGGGGACGTCCTGCGCTTTACGCCTGCGTTCAGCACGAGGGCTTCCCAGGTGGTCGTCTGCTACGTCAAGCAGAGCGACGCAAACAAGCTGCGCCGGAACATGCAGGCCAGCGTCTCTCTTCAGTCCGCCGACAGCCAGACCTACGGGCACATGACCGCCCGCATCGTCAGCATCGACGATTATCCGGCCACCGAGTCGGGGATGAGCGACGTGCTGGGCACGGGCAACGGCCTGAGCAGCGCCTTCAAGGCTGACAATCCCTCGGTGGTGGCCGTCACCTGCGAGCTGCTGGAGGATCCCAGCACCGTCAGCGGGTATTACTGGTCCAACAAGCGCGGCGCGAAGAAGGAAGTGGACACCAACGCCCTTGTGAACGTCAAATTCATCGTGGATGAGGTACGGCCCATCACCAAGCTCTTCTCCAAGATGAAGGAGATATGGGAGGGGAAATAATTGAGCGGCTACGTTAAAACGCCTACCATCTTCCAGATGGAGGCAACGGAGTGCGGCGCGGCGTCCCTTACCATGATCTTCGGGTATTTCGGCAAATTCCTGCCCCTGGAGCAGATGCGCGTGGAAACGGGCGTCTCCCGGGACGGGTGCAATGCCGCGAACATCATGCGCTGCGCGAAAAAATACGGCTTCGAGGTCCACGGTTATCGCCGTGAGCCGGAAGCCCTGCGCTCCATCGAGCTGCCCTGCATCATCCACTGGAACTTCAACCACTTTGTGGTGTTCGAGGGCTTCAAGGGCAATTACGCGTACCTGAACGACCCGGCCATGGGGCGCAGGAGACTGACGCTGGAGGAGCTGGACGAGGGCTTCACCGGCGTGGTGCTCACCTTCAAGCCTACGGCGAGCTTCCAGAAGGAGAAGAAGCAGGGCACCTCCATGAACCTGATCAAGGCCCGGCTCAAGGGCCAGTACAGCGTCATTTTTCAGCTGCTGTACGTGGGACTGCTGCTCGTGTTCCCGGGACTTATCCTTCCCGTGCTCTCCCAGGTGTTCATGGACGATATCCTGGTGGGCGGCTACACCGACTGGCTGACGAAGCTGCTCGTGTTCATGGGAGCGCTGGTGCTGCTGAAGAGCGCGCTCACCTATTACCGGAGCCTTATGCTCCAGCGGCTGCGCTCCAAGCTGACGCTGATCTCCGGCAACGGCTTCCTGCGGCATATGCTGCGCCTGCCGGTCAGCTTTTTTGACCAGCGGTACGCCGGCGACCTGGTGGAGCGCATGGAGAGCAACACCAAGGTGAACGAGTTCCTGGCCGGCGACCTGGCGGAGACCGTGCTGAACATATTCGTCGCCGTCTTCTACTTCTTCATCCTCCTCTACTACAGCCCCGCCATGACGGCGGTGGGCATGCTGAATATCGTGATCTGCATGGCGGCGGTGTTCGTCAGCAACAAGATGATCTCCGGCACCACCATGAAGCTGCAGATCGCCGGCGGCAAGCTTTACGGCGCGGTGTGCGCCGGATTGAGCATCACCGACACCATCAAGGCCTCCGGCGCCGAGGCGGAGTACTCCGCCCGGATCCTGGGCTTCCAGGCCAAGCAGGCCAACATGGAGCAGGAGCTCAACCGTTACCAGCAGATCGCCGGCGCCATCCCCGACGCCGCCGGCAAGATCACCGACGCGCTGCTGCTGCTTGTGGGCGGCCTGCTGGTGATCAGGGGCGAGCTGACCATGGGTATGCTGCTGGCCTACAACTCCCTGTTCGACTCCTTCTCCGAGCCCGTCAACAAGCTGGTGAGCTTCATCCAGAAGATCCAGACTCTGAAGGCGGACCTCAGCCGCGTGGAGGACATCACCAATTATGCCCAGGACGAGCGCTTCACCGAGAAGACCGTGAAGGTCGGCGGCGGCCGGAAGCTCAGCGGCGAGATCGAGCTGCGGAACATCTCCTTCGGCTACAGCGCGCTGAAGCCGCCTCTGGTGGAGAACTTCAACTTCCATCTCAGAAGCGGCGAGTCCATCGCCTTCGTGGGGGCCTCCGGCTGCGGCAAGTCCACCGTATCGAAAATGGTCAGCGGCCTGTACCGGCCCTGGACCGGGGAGGTGCTGGTGGACGGCGTGCCCATGACCCAGGTGCCCGCCGAGGTGCTCAACGCCAGCGTCTCCACCGTCAGCCAGAACATCGTCCTGTTTTCCGGCACCGTCCGGGACAACCTGACGCTGTGGAACCCGGCCGTCCTGGAGGAGGATATGATCGCCGCCGCCAAGGACGCGTGCATCCACGACTTCATCATGCAGCAGAAGGACGGCTACGACTACAAGCTGTCCGAGGGCGCCTCCAACATCTCCGGCGGCCAGCGCCAGCGTCTGGAGATCGCCCGGGCCCTGGCCATCAAGCCCACCATCCTCATCATGGACGAAGCCACCAGCGCCCTTGACCCCATCGTGGAAAAACAGATCCTGGACAACATCAAGCGCCGGGGCTGCACCTGTGTGATCGTGGCCCACCGGCTCAGCGCTATCCGTGACTGCAACCAGATCATCGTGATGAACCGGGGCAAGATCGTCCAGCAGGGGACCCACAGGTCCCTGCGGGACGTGGACGGCTATTACAGGAACTTCGTGCAGAATTTGTGAGAGGAGGTGTGATATGGACGGCAGTGAGAATTTGATCCACCTTTACGGTACGGAAAACTATGTGGCAGAGGCCTCCGGAAAAGACGTATACATGGTGCAGTCGGGAACGGTGCTCGTTTTTATCGCGCCTCTGATCAAGGGGAGAACGGGTTCTCAGGTCTACCTGTGCGACGTGGAGGAAGGCCATCTGATCCCCGCGTTCCGCTACACGGATATCGAGCATGTCCAGTGGCGCTTCATCTTCAAATCCAAGGATGAAGCGGATCTTGTGATCCTTCCCGGAAAATCCACCAGCGTTCTCTGCAAAAAATTTGCCATAGCGGCGGGCCTGGGCAATTCCAATGAGAGCTTTGAACAGAGGCTGGTGGAGCATCACAGACGCCAGGTTCTGAAGGATGAAGTTATCATCGATTACAGCGGAAAGCATAACAAAGAGGTCCAGAAGGACACCGGCCACGTCATCAAGCAGTCGTTCAAGAGCGATGATGAGCAGATTACCGGCGACACTCCCGTTTACCGGGCCATGGCCTACGCCTGCAAAAAGGCCTCCATCCCTCTGGTCAGCTCGGAAAAGCTCTCGCTGATCTGCGGCGACGATATCACCGTCCCGGCCATCGCCAGAGCTTCCCGCTTCGCCTGCCGGGACGTGGTGCTGGAGCAGGGGTGGTACCGCAGGGACAGCGGCACCATCGTAGGCTTCATCGACGACAGGCCCGTGGCCTGCGTGCCCCGGGGGCAGGGCAGCTACACGGTGTTTTACGGTGACACCAATCAGGCGGAGCCTCTGACCCAGCAGACCGCGGAGACCATCAATCCCCGGGCCTTCGCCCTGTACCGGACACTGCCCGGAAAGAGCGTGAGCACGAAAGAGCTCATCTCCTTCGGCTCCAAGAGCATCCGCAGGGCGGACCTCCTGGTCGTGGTCATCCTGGGCCTCACGGGCGCCCTGATCGGCATCCTGCTCCCCTACCTGAACCAGAAGATCTACGACGAATACATCCCCCTGGGCAACGTGGGACAGCTGGTGCAGATCTGCGTGGTCATCGCCTCGTTCATGATCGGCAACCTGTTCTTCGACATGGTCAAAAAGCTGTCAGAATACCGGATCGGCAGCCACGTGGCCTATGATTTGCAGAACGCGGTGTATTACCGCGTGCTGAACCTGCCCCAGAGCTTCTTCCGCACCCAGGAGAGCGCGGACCTGGCGCAGAGACTGGCGTATATCGGTTCGATCGCGAACACGTTTATCTCCTCGACGCTGATATCCGGCCTGGGCTCGATCTTCTCCCTGCTGTATCTGTACAGGATGTTCAAATACTCCTCCAAGCTCTCCTGGATCGCTGCTCTGATGCTGGTGATCTACGCTGCGCTGCTGTTTTTCATCAGCCGCAGGACCATATCCATCGACAAGATGATCGAGAAGAGCAAGGGCGAGGCCAGCGCCAGACTGTACCAGTTCCTCAACGGTATCGAAAAGCTGCGCATCGCCGGCGCGGAGGATCGGGCAGCTTACGAATACATCGTGCCCTTTGCCGAAAAACAGTCCCTGGAGATCCGCAAGAACAGGTTCTCCGCCTGGTCGACGGTGATCACCGGCTCTGCCAGCGTCATATTCTCCATGGTGTTCTATTACATCATCGTGAAGAGCAAGATCAACCTGTCCACCGGCGCCTTCATGGGCTTCAACTCAGCCTTCGGCTCTTTTTCCGCTTCCATACTGAACATGATCAGCTCGGCGCTCACCCTCTACCAGCTCAAGCCTCTGTATGAGCGGGTCAAGCCTGTGCTGGAGACGGAACCGGAGGACAACGAGGAAAAAAGCGTTCCCGGCCCTCTGCAGGGCGGGATCGAGCTGCGCGGCGTGAAATTCGCCTACGACAAAAACGGCGTCAACGTGCTCAACGGCATCGACCTGGCCATCAAGCCGGGAGAATACATCGGCATCGTGGGCTCCTCCGGCTGCGGCAAGTCCACGCTGCTCAAGCTCCTCCTGGGCTTTGAGGAGCCGGACCAGGGCCATGTGCTGTACGACGGCGTGGACCTGAAGTCGCTGGACAAGCGGGAGCTGCGGAAAAAGCTGGGCGTGGTGCTGCAGAGCGGCAAGCTGATCTCCGGCAGCATTTACGAGAACATCACCATCACGGCGCCTCACGCCAACATGGACACGGTGATGAAGACCATCGAAACGGTGGGCCTCAAAAACGACATCGCCCAGATGCCCATGGGCATCCACACCGTTCTGAGCGAGAACTCCGGCACGATCTCCGGCGGCCAGCAGCAGCGCATCCTCATCGCCCGGGCCATTATCAGCGATCCCACGGTCCTGATCTTCGACGAGGCCACCAGCGCGCTGGACAACGTGACACAGGCGGCCATCTGCGAGAACCTGGATAAAATGAAGGCCACGAGGATCGTGGTAGCCCACCGTCTGAGCACCATCAAAAACTGCGACCGGATCATTGTCATGAACGGAGGCGTGATCCAGGAGGAGGGCACCTACGATCAACTGATGGCCCTGGGCGGCCTTTTCCGCCAGCTGGCGGACAGACAGCTGGCATGACCGTCTGCCGCGAAAACGGTACCGGACTGTCTGACACATTCATTCGTATTCGGAAGGTGATAGAATGGCACTGAAAATGGTTATTCAAGGGGACTCCTGGTCGCTGCTGGACGACGGAGTCACTGTATTGACGGTCAAGGAGCCCGAGGATGAAAAGGAGACGGTGCTCTCCGTCTCCGGGAGCCTGCGCAGCGACACCGTGCTGTATTTCAAGGATGAGCTGGCGGCCCTGGCCACCATGGGTGCGGATGTCGTACTGGACTTCTCGGAGCTCAAATATATCTCCAACGCCTGCCAGCAGGCCCTGCTGACGACACAGCAGCAGATGGACTCGCTCAACAAGGGCTCTCTGACGCTCAGGAACGTCCCGAAAGAGATATACAAGGAATTTGAACGGATCAACCTTCATGAGCTGCTCATGATCGAGTGACGGAGGCTGCCATGAGGTGTAGTTCTCCCCCCTACGAGGGCGAAGGCGAATACATATTTTTCAGCTACTGCCATGACGACGCCGAAAGTGTGTACCCCATCATTGAGAGGCTCTGGGCCGAGGGGTTCCGGGTCTGGTATGACAGCGGGATCCATTTCGGGGACGACTGGCCGGACGTGATCGCCACCCATCTGCAGAAAGCGGGCATCATGATCGCCGCGTATACCGCAAATTCCGCGGATTCGCACAGCTGCAAAAACGAGATCAACTACGCGGTGGAAAACAAGATCAAGATCCTCGCCGTCATGATGGAAAAGGTCAAGCTGCTTCCTGGTGCGAAGATGCAGCTGAGCAACTCGCAGTATATCCGGAAGTACACCATGGAGGAGGAGACCTTTTATTCGGAGCTGCTGAACGCTCCGGCGCTGCAGCCGTTCCGGGGCAGCCGCCCCGGCGGCACGGTAAAGATCCCTCCCGAGTTCCCCGCGGTTTTCTACAGGGTAGAGACGGGCGAGCTTTTCCCTCTGAAAAAGAAAACCACCGTGATCGGACGCATTTATCCGGGAAACAAGGTGGAGATCGGGCTGGGCAACAACGAGGAGATCAGCCGCAGACACATCAGGATCATAAGGCAGGGCAAGACGTATTCCCTGGAGGATCTCGATTCGACCAACGGCACGGAGGTCAACGGCGAGCCGGCGGAAAGCGGCGTGCCTGTCCCCCTGGGGGACGCGGCCTCCATCGACATGGGGAATGAGGAGTTCTTCTTTGTCAGCGGGGCTGCCCTGAAAGCCGCTGCCGGCCGGAAAAGCCTGGGACTGCTCAAAAGCGTCCGGACCGGAGAGCTCCGGCTGCTGACGGGAGAGAAGTTTTTCCTGGACCGGGACCATGTGTGGAACGGAGGCGTGCTGAGCAGCAACCGCATCAGCCGGAAGAACCAGGCGCAGATCATCTTTTCGGAGGGAGTGTATCTGGCGGAGGATCTTGATTCCCCCAACGGAACATTTCTGAACGGGATAAGGCTGAACGGGGAAAAGGCGGAACTCAGCGACGGAGACATCGTATCCGCCGTCAGGGAGAGCTTCGTTTTCCGTGAGATCCCCATTGGAGATCTGAGAGAACTAAGGTCCGAGAGGATCGACAAAACGATATACCGGAATTACGACGAAGACGCAGTCACTATGAATAAGCCGGAATGATCCGGGCAGAGCCGGGTCTTCAGAAACTGTACATGATCGAATAACGGAGGACGGCCATGAAGTGTTTTACCGCTCCCTACGAGGGCGACAAGGATTATATATTCTTCAGTTACTGCCACAAGGACGCAGCGCGGGTATACCCCATCATCGAGAGACTGACAATGGAGGGGTTCCGGGTCTGGTATGACAGCGGCATCCATCCGGGGGACGACTGGCCGGAGGTGATCGCGGGGCATCTGGAAAGAGCCAGCGCTGTGGTCGCGTCGTTTTCCATGGCCTCTGTGGAATCTCACAACTGCCGGAACGAGGTCACCTATGCGGTGGGGAACAACAAAAGCCTTGTCTCCGTTGTCCTTGAGGACGTAAAGATGCCCAGAGGCATGAAGATGCAGCTGAGCAGCTCCCAGGTCATTCGCCCCTATGAGGCGAGAGATATGGAGCGGTTTTATGCTGAGCTGCTGGCTTTCCCTGCGCTGGAAAAATGCCGTGACCCCAACCGGCGGGCCGGCCTGGCCGACATGGAACTATGGCAGCGCCATGTCCGGGAATACCAGGAAGCCGGGAACGAAAAAACTACAAGCGTCAATACGGATAACGGCTTTCTGGACTGGCTCCACGAGGAGCGGGACCAGGATGAGAAGCGCAGGCGCCGAGAAGAGGAAGAACGGAAACGCCGGGAGGAAGAGGAGCGCAGACGGCGCGAAGAGGAAGAACGGAAACGCCGGGAGGAAGAGGAGCGCAGACAGCGCGAGGAAGAGAGCGAGGATTACGACGGCGAAAAGACGGTAAGCAAATGGGGCAGGCGCCCCAAAAAAGAGCTGGTGCGGCCTGATGGCGAAGCAACGGTGCGTATAGAGCGAGAGACCGAGGAGACGAAGCGCAAGAGGCTTGAAGCAGAAGAAGCTGAGCGCAAGAGACTTGAAGCCGAGGCGGAACTGAAAAGACTCGCGGCAGAGGCGGAGCGCAAGAAACTCGCCGCTGAGGAAGCAGAGCGGAAGCGCCACGAGGAAGAAGAGCGGAAGCGCCGCGAGGAAGAAGAGCGGAAGCGCCGCGAAGAAGAAGAGCGGAAGCGCCGGGAAGAGGAAGAGCGGAAGCGCCGCGAGGAAGAAGAGCGGAAGCGCCGCGAAGAAGAAGAGCGGAAGCGCCGCGAGGAAGAAGAGCAGAAGCGTCTGCAGGAAGAGGAACTCCGGAAGCGTGAGGCCGAGGAAGCGGAACGCAGACGGCAGATCAGCATTGAACGCCGGAAGATGGCAGAGCGGGAAGCGGAAGCGCAGAAACGCGCCGGCTTCGACATAAGCGGGGAGGACACGGTCGTCGATCCCGGCGAAGTCACGATCAAAGGCCCAAATCCCGAGGACACGGTAAAGGACGGTGGGGCAGACGGTCCCACAATACGCCCCGATCCGCTGATCCCTGCCATCCTTTACAGAAAGGCCACAGGAGAGGTTTTTCCGCTGGAGAAAAAGCACGTGGTTCTCGGAAGGAGCCAGGATCGTGCGGATGTCGTGCTGGACGGGAACCGGGAGATCAGCCGCAGACACGCGGAGGTGATACAGCGGGACAAAAAGCTGTATCTGAAGGATCTCGGCTCCACCTTCGGAACAGAGATCAACGGAAGCCAGGTGGACAGCGAAGAGCTTGTAGAGCTGGGCAGCGCGGCTGCCGTCTCCATGGGCGGTGAGGAGTTCATGATCCTCAGCGGGACCTGGGTCAGGGACGCCGTGAAGCGTGACAGGATCGGCCTGCTGAAAAGCATCCGCACAGGGGAGGTCAAGCCGTTGACGAGCAAGCGGTTCCCGCTGGACCGGAGTCATATGTGGGACGGCGAGGTGCTGAGCAGTCGTCTCATCAGCCGGAGAGCCCAGACCGAGATCGAATGCAGCGACGGGGAGTTCCTGGTGAAGGACCTGGATTCCCCCAACGGCACCTTCCTCAACGGGGAAAAGCTGACCGGCAGGGCGGAAAGACTGTATGACGGCGACGAGATCTCCGTTGCGGACGAGAAATTTGTTTTCCTTGAAATCTCCATCAAGAAAAGGGGTTATCTCATATGAGCAAGAAAGTAATCGTTCTGCTTTTGGCCGCGGCGCTGTGCGCTGCGGCGCTGGCAGGCTGCGGCTCCTCGGGCAAGCAGCCCCAGCCGACATTTCCGCCTGAGAGAGAAGACGCTGAAATCGGCCCCGGTCCCGTTCCCGGACCGGTGGATCCGGTGGGTGACTATGTGTACCACACCACTCTCGACAACGGACTGAACCTGTATGTCTACTACAACGGCGTCTCCAACTACAAGCTGCTGCTGGAGTACGGAGATGTGAGGGAGAACCTGAAAAACCTGCCTCAGTTCGGCGACTATGTGGCGAACATCAACAAGCTGGAGATCGGGAGAGGCGTGGAGACCATCTGCGACAAGGCCTTCAAGGACTGGACAGCGCTGAAGGAGGTCTATTTCGCGCCCGACACCCGCATCATCGGCGAGCAGGCCTTCAGCGGCTGCACCGGGCTGACGGATGTGGATTTCGATGACGCCGGGATCACTTCCATCAGCAAGTACGCGTTCAGCGGCTGCACCGCGCTCAGGAACATCAAGCTGTGCGAAAGCGTCGCGGTGGTGGGCGACAAGGCCTTTTCCGGCTGCAAGGCCCTTGAGGAGGCCACCTTCGGCTCCGGCGTCGGGGACATGGGAGACTATATTTTCGAGGGCTGTGACGCGTTCCAAGACTTCACCACCGGCTCGAATATCCCGGACCAGGCCTTTGAGGACAACACCACGCTGAAGATCCTCACGCTGACGAATTCCGTAAAGAAGGTCGGGGATCACGCCTTTTCCGGGTGCACGGCTCTCGACCGGGTCTCCTGGTCCGACGAGCTGACCAGCATCGGGAACCACGCCTTCAACGGCTGCAAAGCGCTGAAAAAGCTGGAGCTGTCCCATCTCAAGGTCGACAAGCTCTCCATCGGCGACGGCGCCTTCTTCTCCTGCACCGGGATCACGGACATCAACCTGCCCCGTATCAAAGAGCTCACCATCGGCCTGTCCGCCTTTGAGGGCTGCACAGCGGTGACCCAGCTCGACCTGCCGGAGGGCGTGACCAAGGTCTCGGAGAGGGCATTTGCCGAGTGCACCTCCGTCACCAAGATCATCCTGCCCGTCTCTCTGAAATCCATCGGTTACGCGGCGTTCTACAACACTCCCAAGCTCCGCATCCTGGCCTACCGCGGGACTTCAAAGCAGTTCAACGAGGTGAAGAAGAACGAGTCCACGTCCAAGAGCTGGAACAAGGGCGCGGGCAAGAACGCGCCGACGAAATACGAATACAAGAACGATTGAAAAGTTTTTGATATCCTGTAACATATCGCCGCGAGCCGTGTATATGTATGTGAACACAAAAACAGGAGGCCGGATAAAATGACAGTTGACGCTTTGCTGAAAGACAGGGCATTCGCCCAGAAGCTGGCGGACGCCCAGGACATGGACGCCGTGGTAAAAATGTTTGCCGAGGAAGGCGTAACGGTCACGCCGGACGAGCTGATGCAGCGGACGCTCCCCCAGGGGGACGAGCTGACGGAGAACGACCTGGAGGACGTGGCCGGCGGCAGCATGATATTCAATCCCTTTATCGGCTGGCTGCGAAAGCTGCTGGGCTTCAGCGGCGGCGGAGGCGGCCACAGGTTCTGAGACCGGGTGGGCGAGCCCAGCGGGAAATGATGTGCGCAATACCCTTTATATAATTCTTGTGAAAGGAGACACAGCATGGACATTGAAAAACTGCTCCAGAATGAGGAGTTCAAGGCACAGCTCAGTGCGGCGAAGAGCTTGGCTGAGGTTGTGGAGATCCTGAAATCAAAAGGGATCGAAACCAACGAAAAGGAACTGGAAGAAGCTTATGCTCAAAGCCAGAATGGAGAATTGGGAGAAGGCGCGCTGGAAGGCGTCGCCGGGGGGAGAATATTTATTCCAAACCCGATTTTTCCCATTATTCCGTGGATCCCCTGGTTCAGGTGGCGTTAACCATTGGTATTGACCTGCGCAACTCGTTAGCATTCTGTATGTTGCTTCCGTAACGGAAGAACAAATATAATTTGAAAGGAGGCACAAGAATGATCAGAGACGAAATCATGGAAAAGCTCGGTCCCCTGATGGAAGACGAGACCTTCATGGCAGTTTTAAAAAACTGTGAAGGTGAGGACGCACTGCTTTCCCTGCTTGCCGAAAAGGGCATCGAGCTTACGGATGAGGAGATTGCGGAATTCAAAGCGTGCGCCGAGGAGCCCGGCGAACTGGGTGAGGACGACCTGGAAAATGTTTCAGGAGGCTGTGTCTCTCTCATTACTATGGCATTTATTCTTGGTGTAACTGTGGCGTACTTGCGCTGGCTGCAGACGCATAACCCAACCCTGTACAAGAACAAGACAAAAAGATTTTAATTGAAAGGATAGATTAAGCAATGAAAAAGGAAATTTTTGAGAAGCTTGAAGCACTCAACGCGCAGAATGATCAGGAGTTGATCGATGCGATCAACAACGCAAAGTCCCTGGAAGAGATCGTTGGGCTCATTAACGCCAAGGGGATTGCCATTACTGAAGCCGATTTGACGGGCTTTACTTCGGATGGCGAACTTACTGAGGACGCCTTGGAAGAGGTCGCAGGCGGTGGGGTTTCCTGGTGGCCTACTTTTAAAGGCGGATACAACGATGGCTATGGCGGAAAGAAGAAAAACGGGAATGACTTCTGGTACTGCTTGGGCTATGGAGTCGGCTCTTTCCTGCGCTAATAAACCTTCAACAATTGATATCGTGCTGATATTTAGCAAAACAGGGTAGATGTAAGAGTTGTTCAACTGAATATGATCATCAAGTTGAAGGTGGATAAGTTGCTGTGAGATTACATATTGCCGGAAATTATAACGGTGTGTTGGAGACATTACCAAGCCAAAGAATGGTTAAAAACGCTGTTAAGTTCCGCGAACCAACGCCTCAAAAGCTGTCCTTAGTAGGTAATGCGCTCTCACTTGGAATCGCTGTTTTGACTTTTTATACAGTTTATTTGAGATCAAGAACGGCTGGATTTATTAGTATTCCAGGCATAGGATTGGCATTGTTATCACTCCTTCCGCATGAATTTCTTCACGCTATCTGCTTTAGAGAAGATGTGTATTTCTACTTTTTCTTAAAAGGAGGAATGGCCTTCGTTGTTGGGTCGGAGGATTTTGAAAAATGGCGTTTTGTCTTTATGAGCATGTTGCCGAATGTTGTTTTTGGCTTTATCCCTTATGTGGTGTTCATGGTAAATCCATCTTACAGGTTTTTGGGTACAATGGGTGCACTTGCAATAGCTATGGGCGCAGGCGATTACATGAATGTGTTTAATGCATTGACACAAGTACCGAAAAACGGAAAAATCTTTATGTATCAAATGAGCACTTACTGGTATGAGGATACGAATGCTATATAATCAACGCCAGGAATGACAACTGGATTTCTGACACAACATTAAATAATACACAATAATATAGAAAGATCAAAACCCATTAATGTATGTTGTAATAGTCAATATTGGAGGTTACAGGATAAACCTGTAAATAATATAAAACCTCAAAAATGAAAGGAGTTTACTATGACTATCGAGAGAATCAATGAGATCGCCAATTATCTTGGTGCTGATGTCGAAAAAGCGAAGGCTATGATGGCTCTTTCGGCGGAAGACGCTGCTGCTAAGCTTACAGCTGAGGGCTTCACTGTTACAGCTGATGAACTGGTTGCGTTGGGTGAAGAGCTGAAAAAACAGGGCACCAAGGAAGGCGAGCTTGACGAAAACGATCTGGAGAACGTTGCTGGTGGTGTTGGCCCCTGCTTCTGGATTCTGGTCGGAGTCGCTGTTGGCTACGGTGGATATTGGTTTGCCCGCAACCACTAATTAGCAAGATTTGTTTCATCCGAGACGAATAGAAACAAAAGTATAATAGTTCTAGTTGCTTTCAAATGCTATTGATATATAGGGTCAAGCGGCTGTTTGACCCTATATATCATAAAAAAATCTATTATTTCATATTGCATAGAACAATTTGTTGTTTTGAAAAGAGAGATTGTTATGACGATCGAAGTACTCATGAAAGACGAAGCCTTTGCCGCAAAGATCCGCGAAGCAAAAGACTTTGGCGAGGTCGCCGCGCTTTTCCAGGCCCAGGGTTTTGATACGGATGAGGATGCCCTAAAGAAACTGTTGGAGTTTTCTTCTCAAGGGGATGAACTCAGTGAAAACGCCCTGGAGTCTGTTGCCGGCGGGATTTCCGGGAAATGGCCCTGGAACAGAGCGCAGGATATGGCGAACAAGGTGGAAATAGCCTATTGGCTTGCGAGAAACTTGTCCAGAGCCTGGTAAAAATTTGTCCGGAGAGAATCACACGGCAGCATGAAAGCCTGAAACATTTCATATGACAAATACGATCCTGACCCGACTTTCCGCCCGTTACCCTCAGCTCTGCCTGCCCATACAGGCGGGGCTGAGGGACACGGCGCTTTATAAAAACGCGGTGCTCCGGGGGCAGCCCGTGGAGGCAGAGCCCGACTTTTTCACCTCTCCGGAGGACTCCTTCACCGTGACGGAGACCCCTGTCGGGCCGGCGGAGGTGCTGTACCTGGCCGACCGGCGGGACTTCGAGCACGCTCTCCGGGCGCTGGCCTACCGCTGCGAGCCGGCGGAGATCCTGCCGTCGGTGGGAGCCAGCACCATCCGGGGCCTGATCAACTGGGAGAAGATCAACCGCCATAAAACCGGATACCTCCTCTCCGGCGGCGCCGACTGGCCCGCGGAGTTCAAGCGCTTCACCGCGGACAAGTCCAATTACATCGACACGCTGATCCTCCTGAGCGGGGGAGAGTACAGCGCCGTCCCCGCCGGGGAGCTGGGGCTTTCGGAGGCGGAGTGGCGCAGCCTCTCCCTGACCATCCGGAAGTATCA
>JAEEGL016089959.1_pt1 | contig 15476 bp, 11 predicted proteins | sample 9134231 | NCBI WGS metagenome assembly JAEEGL01 (sample SAMN16246548, study PRJNA631951) | gut metagenome | biome: gut microbiome; feature: rumen; material: fiber-attached | host: Bos | place: Iran: Karaj | collected 2018-10
GTTGAAAACATACAGGTCGGCAAGCGATACAGAGTCATTGGTGCATACTGGCATGTATAGCGTGGTGTCGCAGCATATCGTCTGCCCATAGGAATAGCCAGGATAGGCATAGGTGTAGTTGAACAGGGCCTCGATGTTCCATACGGCATCGGCAACGCTCATATATGCGGCCGTCCTTTCGTTGGGTGTTGCTTCGACAGCTTCCAGCTGGCACTTGAAGTCCATGATGCGGGCAAGCGTGGTCTCGTCTTCCCTCGCTTCAACGGCTTGGGGCATCTGTTCTTTCTTACAACCAACCATGAAGGCTGCCGCTGTTGCAACAATGATCAATGCTGCAGCCAGGGTTTTGGAGAATCTTTTCATTTTGTTGTGTCTTTAATTTGAAATTGTTGATGTTTGATTCTTTTTTCGCCCGTCTTGCATGAAATCCCTATCTTTGCAACGCAAAAACGGGCAGAGGATACCGCGGGCATTGGCCCGCAGTTAATGTAGTTCGTTTTGCTTCGGGTGCTTGACCAGCAGTGCAATCTTCCACAAAAGCCTTTGCTCTTCAAGCACCTATATATATAGCCTCACTTCGGAGGCTTTATCGAATGAACTTGGCCTTCTCCTTCATCGTTTCAGTGGTTTCTTAATCCGTTACCGTAAACTCACCAGCATACACGTCCCCATTGGAGAGCGTAAAGGTGACAATGTAATCCCCTGCATTGGGGATGTAAACTTGCAGACCGTTTGGCGTAAGCACAGAAGTGTATTCCACAATGGCACCTGCAGCTGTAGAAATCTCCACGGTGACCTGTCCGAGATTTTCAATAAACGCCACAAAAAGCACGTGGCCATTAATAATAGGATTGATAGAACTGCTCCTATCCGAACCGCCACACCCTGTACTTTCTGTCAACTCAATAGAAACCGGACGTCCATCTCTTTCATTTTTTGTTACATATACTCCACTGGCGTAGCAGAACATTCCCAAAAGGGTCAAGTAAAGCATCAGAATTGTCTTCTTGAATTTACTCATAGCTTGTTTTCTTTTAATGTTGTCACTTTTGTTTGTTTCGACAACAAAAATAGAGTTTCACCCTAAAACAATAACGGTCAAGTGTTGGAATAATGTTGGAATTATTATGATTGAGATATTATTTATTGATAATCAATTGTTTAAACAATTCCAAAAGAGAGTAAATAAGCCAAAAAGTACTATAAAATAAGACTTACTTTGTCTTTATATTTAGGTTTTTTCCTGTTAAACCTTTTTATTCTCCATTTATTAATTCACCTTACCTATTGAAAAATGGAAGATTTTAAAATATAGGTCTGAAGACTTTCCTCTATACCCAACAAAGCTTTCAGCATATTGGCTCGCTTCTTGATGGCCGAATAGGACTTGTACTGCAATACGGCAATCTGTCGTTCATCCAATCCCAACAAATACAATTGGCAAAGTTGCAAATCATCCCCGCTCATTTTGGGATCCTTGCTTAACAATACAGACTCAAAATTAGGATAATGTCTTAAAACACTAGCCTTCAATGCTGCTGCATCTTCTTCAGTAAATACTATGTTGTGCTTTGCACTATTTCGCACGGTGATGTTCTGGCTCCTTATACAATCATTAATCTTTTGGCATATCGACTCTTTCAAGAAAGCCGCACGCCGCAGCTCCATTTCTTCGCGCTGTAGGTTCAACGCTTTCTCCAAAGCATTCACTTGTGCTTCACGCTGTTGCAGCCCCTGTTGCAATTTCTCTTTTTCACGTTGTCGAGTTTGTTTCTCCCTTTCTATCTGTTTTTCCTTCTCTTTCATTGTCTTGTCGGTTTCCAAACGAATCCGCTCGACTTCTTCTTTATGTGCTTTGTCTTTTTCCTCCATCTTTTTCGCGACTTCGGTTTGCTGCAGCTCCATCATTTTCTTATTCTTAACTCTCATGATAAAGAATATGACCAAAGCAACTGCAATAACCATGAAAAATATTACGCCCACAATTTTCTTCACGGCTTTTTTTCGAGATGCTTCAGCCTGTTTTTCTTGTTTTTGGTTTTGGTACCCCTTATACATATCCTCGAGTTTCGAGACCAAAGCCTTGTTCTCCCCTTCGGGTTTCTTGCAGTTTGTTAAAAAACGCATAAGGGAATCTGCTTGTTTCCTGTTTCCTTGTAGATCATAAATAATATACAAATAACTAGCCGCTTGTTTTTGAAGCCCAGCTTTGAGATTCTCATAGACTGGTTCCAAATATTTTAACGCGGAATCGTAATTATTCTCATAGAAGAATATTCCGCCAATGGTCAAAGACCGGTTTAATCGTTCATTTTCAGTATTCGCCTGAATAAGAACATGGTTAAGTTCATCCAAAGCATGGGTTACGTCTTCTTTCATTTTATAGTCACAAAGAGCTTTGCTTGCAACGATATTTCTATAAACCATATTATCTGTAACCGCCATGTTTTCTAAAGCTTGGTCATAATAACTTTGCGCTTTTTCGATCTCATTCATCTTGTCATACTGCTTGCCTATTCGATACAGGATGTTGGAAACGCCAGTGGGCGAAGTAGGCGATATTTTGCAGTATACAAGCGCATTCTCATAGCAAGTGATGGAAGATTCCATCATAAACTGTTCTGAAAACAGGTCTCCAAGACGATTACAGGTATTCGCCATAAACTGAGCCCTTTTACCAATTAGCGCTTTTCCTTCATAACACCCCTCCATTAACTCCAATGCCTTCAAATATTCCGCACAAGCGTTCATTACGTCGCCCTGGTCATAATAGCCCGCACCATTAATATAATGTGCCCGCGCATCTAAAAACACATTCCGTTCCCGTTGGGACGCACCGCGTTTGTCCGCTTTGTGCGTGTCCGCCTCATCCGCCGCCACAATAGAATCAAAATAATCCACTGCTTGTAATAGCTCATCCCGATTGCTTTGAGGTTTATAATTCTTATACAGCAGTTCCGAAACCAACAGCTGACAATAATGCCCATTAAACTCATCAAGGCTGTCGGCTGCTGGGCTTATCGCAAACCTCTGCAACTGTGCCAAGGCACTGTCGGGTTGTCGCCACATCAGGCTGTCGATGGCAGACAATTCATGGGACGGCCCTTCGATGCTTCGACTTTGCTCAGCAACCTCAGGCTCAGGGACCTTAACCGAGGGCGAGCAGGCAGCTAAGGCTATCCCCATCACCAAACAAACCATGCAGCCGTGTAGGCATCTTTTCATTGTCATAGCAAGCGCTATTTTCATATCGCCGTGATTTTTCACTGCAAAGTTATAAAACATTTCGGCAAAACTAGCGTTATCTCCCTATAGTTTTGTATTTTTACCGCCCAAATTCATCAACCTATGAAGCAACTCAACCTCCTCGCACTCATCATAATGATGGTCTCCTCATTGGCCTCGTTCGCCCAAGACGGCGTCTCCATCGGTAACTGGCGCACTCACCTGCCCTATCAGAAAGTCATCGACGTGGAACCCGTCGGCTATAAAATCTATGCCGCCACGCCGTTCGAGCTATTCTACTATGACACACAGGACAACTCCATCAATATCCTGAACAAAATCAACGGACTGTCGGACATCGGCATCAGCAACATCGGCTACAATGAGAGCCAACGCAAACTGCTCGTGGCCTATGCCAACGCCAATGTCGACCTCGTCTGCCACGATGGCGCCATCCATAACATGAGCGACATCAAGGACAAAAACATCGTGGGCAACAAGAGCATCAACAATGTCTTCTTCGACGGCGACCTCGCCTACATCGCCTGCGGCTTCGGCATCGTGGTCTTCGACTTGAAAAAGGAAGAAGTGAAAGACACTTATTATATCGGTAACCATGGCGATGCGGTGAATGTCACCGATGTGGCCATCTACAGCAACCGCATCTATGCCTCCACCGACGACGGTCTGTATTATGCTGACCTCAACGCCACCAATCTGGCCAACTATGCCTCATGGCATTTCGACACCAGCGTCCCCCATCCCCACTTGGCCTACACCGAGATGGAGGTCTTCGGTAACAGGCTTTACGTGAATTACGATGGCGGATTCAACGCCGACACGCTCTATGTCCTCAACGGCAGCCAATGGGACTACTTCGACAAGGAGGATGTGACCCAGAAAATGGAGCTCCGCGCTTACAACGACCGCTTCATCACCACTAACCGCTATGGCGTTAGGGTGTTCGACTACAACAATAACCTAATGCTGAACATCTTCTCGCCAGGCGGCTCCATCGAACCCCTCTCGACAGCCTGCGACCCGAGCGGCAACTATTGGATTGGAGACTTGCGCCGCGGCCTACTCAAAACCAGCGACGGATGGAACAACATGGACGTGCGACCCAACGGTCCTGCCTCACAAAACGTCTTCGAACTGCAAGCCAGCGGCGACCAGGTATGGATTGCCACCGGAGGCCATGCGTCCAATTGGGGCAAACGCTACATGAAAGAGGGCGTCGCCCGCTTCGATGGCTCGTGGACCATCCTCAACGCCAACACCCTGCCTGACTTTGGCAACTATTCCGACTTCGTGTGTACCGCCACCGACCCGAAAGACCCTTCCGTCACTTACGTGGGCACCTGGGGCAACGGCATCCTGAAGTTCAAGGGCAATGAGTTGGTTGAGGTCTATGATGACAGCAACTCCACCTTACAACCCTGGATGCAAGACATGAGTCTCATCAACGTCAGCGGATTGGCTTTCGACAGCAAAGGCAACCTTTGGGTGGCCAACACCGGTGCCCCGTCGCTCCTCTCCGTGATGGAACGCAACGGCACTTGGCACGCGTTCAGCCTGGGCGGTAGCTTGAGCGGTATCGACATCGGCACGCTCCTCGTCGACGACAACGATTATAAGTGGATCATCCGCCGTGGCGGCGAACTCATCGTCTTCAACGAAAACAAGACCTTCGACAACCCCAACGACGACCAAACCGTCACCCTTAACACCGCCACTGGTAGTGGCCACTTGGCTGGCGCCGTCAACTGCCTCACCGTCGACAATACAGGTGCGGTGTGGGCAGGCACCGACCTCGGGCCATGTCTTTTCGAAGACACCCGCGCCCTCTTCAACGGCTCGGGCAACTATGACGCCACGCAAAAGAGAGTGCCCCGCAACGATGGCACCGACCAATATGACTATCTCTTTGCCAACACCAATGTGCTCTCCATGGCCGCTATCGAAGGCACCGACCAAATCTGGTTCGGCCTCGAATCGGGCGTCTACCTGATGTCGTTTGAGAAACAACCTACCGAGATTCACCACTTCAATGTCGACAACAGCCCGTTGCTCGACAATGCCGTCACCACCATGGCCATCGACAAGAGCGGCGAGGTGTTTTTCGGTACTGCCAACGGCGTCATCTCCTACCGTGGCAAAGCCGCTACTCCCGAGCCTCAAGTCAGTGACGTTGTGGCTTATCCCAATCCAGTCAGAATGGGCTTCAACGGCTTTGTTGGCATCAAAGGCTTGGTGTCCAACTCATTGGTGAGAATCACCACCGTCGACGGCACCTTCGTCACCCAGCTGATCTCGGAAGGCGGACAGGCCGTTTGGGACCTCACCAACATCAACGGCGAGCGCGTCGAACCTGGTGTTTACTACATCTTCGTCAGCACCAAGCGAGGCACCGATAAGTTTGCCACCAAGATTCTGATCATGAACTGATGGACGACAAGATCCAAGGCGTTGTCCTGCAATCCATCCGCTATGGCGACACCAGCCTCATCGTGAAGGTGTTCACCCGTCAATACGGCTTAAGGTCGTATATGGTGAAAGGCGCCTTCAACCGTGGCTCAAGCTTGAGGGCTGCCTTGTTCCAAAACTTGAATTTCATCCACTATGTAGAAGCAGGCAAGACCAACAAAGGTTCCCTGCACTACATGAAAGACGTGCAGCTTTCGTTGGTCTACCAAAGCATTCCCTTGGTGATGAACAAAAGCGCCATCCTCATGTATGTCAGCGAGTTGCTCTCAAAGACCTTGACAGAAGAAGCCTCCAACGAGACCCTGTTCGATTTTATCCAGCAATCCATGCATTGGCTCGACCTCGTAGAGGAAGGCTTTGCCAACTTCCCCTTGTATTTCACCCTTGAGCTGACGCGCCAATTGGGCTTCTACCCCAAGGCCAACCATCAGGAAGGATGGTGTTTCGACATGATGGAAGGCTCGTTTGCGCACGACTATCCCTTGCATCCCTATTACTATGATGCCAACGATGCCGCATGGCTTGCCGCCTTGCTCGACTTGGGCATCGACGAGGCCTGCAGGCTGCCCATGTCGACCCAACAGCGTCGTGCCATGCTCAATGGGCTGATCACCTTCATGCGCCTTCACGCCCCCGTGATGAACGACTTCCATTCGCATGAGGTATTGCAGACCGTGCTGCAATAAAAAAGCCAACCCGAAGGCTGGCTTTTAACAATCAAAATGAATGAAAAACACTACTACTATTTATCTCAAATCCACAGAGGTTTGTCCCACGAGTTTGCCGCCTTCTTCATAGACATCGATGAAATAGGTGCCGGGGCGCATCTCGAAATTGGTAGGCTTGCTATAGTAGGCCCTCACAGGGGTCGCCGTGCCATCATAGTTGACGCGCACCTTCTCGGTGAACTGCAGCGTCTCGCCATTGGCCTTGAACGAATACTCGTCGCCTGAACCCTTGGCAATGATAGCCTTGGTCGGGTCGGCAATGCGCACGTAGAAGAGCTTGGTGCCAGGAGTCACGAGGTCGTTGGCGGCCACCGTGAAGTCAACACGGATACGCTCGGCACGGTCGGCACGGTCGGTAGCGGTTTCCTTGCCACCACCCTTGAAACGCACGGCTTGTGCGCTGTAGTTGTAAAGCTTCAACGTGGCCGCTTGGTTCACCTTGCTGGTCAGCTCTTCCTTTTGGCGGGTAAGGGTGGTATTCTGACGGCGCTCGGCTTGGTACTCCTCACGGATGCGCTCGTTTTCGGCTACCAACTCACGGTTGACCGTATACAGCGAGTCCATTTGGCGCACATAGCGCTGCGAGATCTCCTGAAGTTGTGTGACTTTCTTCTTGATGCGGTTGTAATCCCATTGTGAATCAAGGAGTTTCTTGATCTCGACGGCGTCAGCTTGGATGATACTGTCCTTCTCGGCCAGTTCCTGGCTCAACTCGCCGTAGCTGTCTTTCAGCTCGTTGTGCACTTTCAGCAAGCTGTCCACTTCGGCTTGGAAGTCGAGGCGTTGCATCTCTTTTTCGGCCTTAAGATCCTCCAGATCGCCCTTCATATGGCTGTTGCGCACCAAGAGAAACACCAAGCCGATGGCCAAGAGGCCGAGGATGGCATAGAGCCATATAGGCTGATTTGACTTTTTCCTGTTTTCTGAATCCATGACTTATAGGTTTAGTTATTTTCTGCAAAAATAGAAATATTCTTTTGATTGACCACTCTTTTCGTATTACTTCTTCAAACGGGTTCCACCTTGGCCCGTGGGATATGCACCGGAATGCATTGACCCACCACATCGATGTAGACGATGAGATGGCGTTTGTTGCGGATGGTATCGAGTCGCCCCGTGAGGCCCTTCATGGGTCCGTTGATGATCCTTACCATCTGTCCCACCTTCAGCTCCTCGTCGTTGTTCATCTTGTATTCCTCGCCATTCTCATACTCACTGACAAACTTCTTGATGGCAAGGATCTGGTTTTCGGGGACAACGACGGCTTCTTTCTCGAAACAGACAAACTTGACGACCCCATACACATTAAGTATCGAGATGTACTGTTTGTCGTTGGAGAAAACGAACACATACGACTTGAACAAAGGCTCCTGCACTTTCTTGCGGCGGTCGCTCCATTGCTTGACCGTCGAGATCATCGGAAGATAAGCCTGTATGCCCATGTCCTCAAGCTGCATAAGCACCTTCTTCTCGCAGCGTGACCTAACATAGAGGGCATGCCAAAACTTCACGTCATGACTGTCCAAGGGTTTCGGGACCATAGTATTTAGTTCTCTTTGCTTTTCTTAAAAGGACGATGTTTTTGTTTTTCGGTGGCTTCGCTCTCACCGTAGTATTCGCTGCCATAGCCATAGCCGTAACCGTAGCCGTAGCCATATTGCTGGCCTCCATAGCGATAGCCATAGCCCTTCTCTGCTTGAATGCCATTGACCACGATAGAGAATGGCAAGTCGCGGCTCTCAAGATCCTTAATGATGCTGGCGAAGGCATTCTTGTTGGTCACGCCCTGACGGACGATAAACAGGTTGGCGTCGGAATGGCGCATCAGCAGCAAGGCATCAGTGACCAATCCGAGGGGAGGCGTGTCGATGACAATATAATCGTAGCGTTTCTTCAGTTCGGCAAATAACGCATTGCACTTCTCGGAAGCGATCAACTCGGAAGGATTGGGCGGGATGGGACCACTGGTAATGATGTCGAGCACCGGGATTTTGCCCGAGGCCTGAATGACGTCATCCAGACTATCCTTGTTACTGAGATAACTGCTTAAACCGACATTGTTGCTCAGACCAAACTCTTGGAAAAGCTTGGGTTTACGCAAGTCGAAGCCCAACAGCACGGTCTTCTTGCCATAAAGTGCATAAATCGAGGCGATATTGATACTGTTATAGGTTTTGCCGACGCTCTGCATGTCGCCCGTAACGAGCACAGTGCACGGCAACTTACTCTGCGTGATGAACTCGACGTTGGTACGAATCGAGCGGAACGATTCTGCTGCCGGTGATTTCGGGTTATTGACGACCAGAAGCGGATCCTTTGAGTGGGTCTGCATCACTTGTCCGACGATGGGATAATGCGTCAGCTTCTCCACCTCGCTGCGGTCGCTGATGGTGGTCTTGAAATAGTTCTTTAAGAAGAGATACAAGGCCGGGATCAGCAGACCGATGATGATGGCGATGAGATAATTCAACGAAGTGCGGGGCGATATTCTCACCGTGCGCTCCAGACGGGCCTCGTCGAGGATCTCGTTGTCGGGCGTGTTGGAAGCGCGCAAGATTTGGGCCTCGGCCAAGCGTTGCATCAAATACTTATAGGTATCGTCGGTAAACTCGAAATTACGCTGATAGTTGATGAGCTGTTGTTGCTTGCTGGGCAGTTGGCGCGACTCCGACTCGAGCACGCTGATACGGCGGTCAATTTCGTTGAGGCTCAGCTGTGCGTTATCGACAAGGTTGTTGATGGTCTCAAGCAGGGCTTTCTTCGTAGTGATGATTTGCTCGTTGAGTTTCAGAATCTCGGGGTGCTGCTCTGTTTGCGTGAGCAATTTGGTGGCTTTGGTTTGAGAAAGCATGACCAGGTCGCGGGCCAACTGATTGAGCATCGGGTCGTTGATGCCCATCGTACTCGGCGAGGCCAAGTTCTCGGGGTCGTCGATCTGGGTTTGGATGTAGGTCTGCATACGCTTGTAAATCTTCAGGTTGACGGCCATCTCGGCACGTTCCTTCCCTAAAGCCTGCAAGTTGGTATACACCTGGCTGGCCTGCAAGTCGAGGTTCATCAGGTCGTTTTGCTGGCGGAAATCTTTCAGCTCGGTCTCGGCCTGATTCAACGACTTCTGAATGCCTTCCAATTCGTTGTTGATAAATTCAATCGTGTTTTCGGAAACGAGGTTCTTCTTCTCCAGGCCACGATTGACATATTCGTTCATGAGCAGGTTGGTGAACTCAACGATTTTCAGCTTGTTGGGTCCTTTCGTAACCACCGAGGCCACCGAGGCCATCTTGCTGATGGGACTCACGGTGTAGTTGCTCATTTGCCTGACGAGGGCAGGATAGCTGTTGAGCCAAAAATACATCTTACGGCCACCGATGGTCTCGCTGTCGTATTGATCGGTCTTGGTGATGCGGATGCGATTGTAGCCGTTGTCGACCCATTCACCTTCCTTGTACTCGCCATTGATTTCAATCTTGGCAAAAGGATTGGTTTCCGTCGTCTGGCAAAGAATGAAGTCGTACTTGCTGAGCCCCTCGCCCTTGGCCTGAAGCCTGAAGTTGCCATCGGGAAGGAACGAGATCTCGTAGGCGAGACCCACGGCTTGTGGCACGCTACGCTCAAACTCCACATGGAAAGGAGAACTCTTATACATCTCGGTAGTAGCGATTCGGCCTTTGTCCATGTAGCTCACCTCGATACCCATCTTCTTGACCACACGTTCGGTAAGCGAATACGACTGGAGGATGGCAATCTCGTTGTCAATATTCTGCATGTTGCCGAAACTCATCGAAGTCATGATAGACGTCGCATCGTAACTGTTCCGCCCTTCCTTGATGAGCACCGTGCCCGAAGTTTGGTATACCTTGGTTGAATAACGGTTGATGACAAAACAGATGGCCAAAGCCGCCACTACAAAGATAACGAACAGATACCAATGGCGTAAGGCAATGTAGATCAATTGTTTGATATCAACACTTTGCTCCTCTTTGCCAGGCTGGGGGATGTATGCTTGCTTCTCGTTTGCCATAGTTGATGATTATCCGTTGGGGGTGGTTCTTTTCAAACTAAAGATCAGCGTAACGGTGGTCAATGCGACCGACACCACCGAGAGAACCGTCGAATAGGGGAAAGCGGTGAAGCCCCATTGCTTCATCTTGAGCGGCTCCACATAGACGATGTCGTTGGGTTTCAGATAGTAGTAGGGCGACGAAAGGATGTCGGCCGAGCCCAAGTCGACGGTGACGATTTCGGAGCCATTGTCGGTCTGCCTTACGATCTTCACCTCTTCGTTCTTGGCAAAGTTGGTCATGTTGCCCGCCATGGCAATGGCTTCCAAGAGGTTGATCTGCGACTGGTAGATTTTATACATACCCGGTTTGTTCACCTCGCCCAGGATGCTCAAGTTGAAATTCGACAATTTCACAATGAGGGTGGTTTGGGTCATGAACTTGTTCACCTCATTTTGCATCTTGTCTTTGGCCTGGTTAACCGTCAGGTTCTTCAATTCAATCTTTCCCGTCAAGGGCAGCTCGATGCATCCATCATCATCAAGGGTATATGACTGGAGGTAGATGCTAGCGTCCGACGAGAGTTGGGTCGACCGATAATCACCGGCAAGCGAGGCGGCGGTACGCTCATCCATCGTATTGATGAAACGGATGTAGAGATTGTCGCCCGGCTGAAGCTTATGGTCCACCGAACGCTCGTTCACATAGTTGACCGATTGGTTCTCGGCGGCCATCTGCGCCTCCTTCAGCAGCAGCATCTTCTTCTGAGGCACACATGAGGCAAAGGTCATTGCCAGCAACGCTGCCGCCAAAACAAATCTAAAAGGTTTGCGTATGTCTTTCATGTTCATTTGATATTTCTCAATTGTTCAAAAGCACCAGTTCCTTGACGCCGACAATCGGGGTGATGGGCATCTTCTGTTCAAGATGGAAGCTATAGGTACCAGGATCGCTGATTTGCAGGTTCTTGTTGATAGGAACGTTAAAGGTATAGCACCCGTCGACAAGTTCGGCACTCCACTGGCCATCCTCGTCTTTGAGCTTGGTGACATACTCCTTGCCCCTATAGCGGTCGCCTTCTTCGGTGAAGACGACAAAAACAAGGTCGATATAGTCGTAGGGATAGTCGTCGGTGAAGCTGATTTGCATACTCAAATCGAAGGTGGTAGGCGAAGTGATTTTGACATCCTTTTTCAAATAGTCAAAACGCTCCCAAACGGTATTGTAAAAGCTGCGCTTGATCAGCTCGTGTTCCTTCTCCTGACGTCCGCATCCGAGGAGACCACAGCACAAAACCAATAACACTAAAGTGATTCTCTTCATTTTCATAGGCGTATAAAACCGTGCAAATGTACGAAAAAAAGTCAAGCAAGTCCGTAATCCACGCCGTTTTTTGGCGAAAAGAATTTTTTTTGAAAAAAACGCCGAGAAGCCACCTTCGGTACGGAGAAAATCTTTTACCTTTGTCCTTCCCGATTAGACCTATGAGAACGAAAAACAACAATCTGTCAACCAGAAAGTTACTTATAATGGGCGTCTTCATTGCCATTGGAGTCGTCTTTATTGTGAAATTATTTGCCCTCCAAGTGGTCGACCAAGAATATAAAGAGCAGGCCGACAACAATGCCTTGCGTTTCGTCACCCAATACCCTGCCCGAGGCAAGGTGTACGACCGCAACGGCGAACTCTTGGTGTTCAACGAGGCCGTATACGACTTGATGGTCACCCCGAAACAAATTGCCGATGCCGTGAGAAAAGACACCTTGCATCCTTTCGACACCCTGATGTTTTGCCATCTTTTGGACATCGACAAGGCGTCGTTCATCGAGCGGATGGACAAAGCGAAGAAGGAGTCGTATTTCAAGTCCTCGCCTTTCATGACCCAGGTGTCGAAGGAAAGCTATGCCCACATCGCCGAGGTGCTCTACCGTTTCCCGGGGTTCTATTTCCAGACCCGCACGGTGCGCCACTATCCCAAATCCATTGCCGCCCACACCTTGGGCGACATCGGCGAAATCAGCAAGGCCGAATTGGACAAGGACACTGAAGGCGAGAAATACTACCGCAGAGGCGACTACATCGGCAAATCGGGCATTGAGAAGTCGTATGAGAAAGAGCTGCGTGGCAAAAAGGGCCTGAAGGTGATGATGGTCGACGTCCACAACCGCGAGATGGGCAGTTACAAGGACGGCGAGCTCGACAAGGAACCCGTGGCAGGCAAAGACATCTACCTGGGCCTCGATGCCGAGTTGCAGGCCTATGGCGAGCAACTGATGGTAGGTAAGATAGGCTCCATCGTGGCCGTCGAACCCGCGACAGGACAGATCTTGGCCTTCGTCACTAGTCCCACCTATGACCCCAACCTCCTCGTGGGTCGTGAGCGCGGACAACACTACAAGGAGCTGCAGGCCGACCCGATGAAGCCCCTCATCAACCGCGCCATCAGCGGCACCTACCCTCCTGGCTCCACCTTCAAGACCGTCGTGGGCCTCATCGCCATGCAAAGCGGTAGCATCACACCTGCCACCTGCTTCCACTGCAGCGGCACCGGCTCGCTACCCATCAAGTGCACCCACAGCCACGGCAGCAGCCCCGACTTCGCCAACGCCATCATGAACTCGTGCAACCCTTACTTCTATGAGTCGTTCAAGGCTACCATCAACAACCCGAAGTTCGGCGGCATCAAAGAAGGCTACCGGTACTGGAAAGAAATGACCTACAAATTGGGCCTCGGCCGCAAGTTCGACACCGACATCCCCTACGAACGCAAGGGCAACATCCCTGATTGCGAGTATTACGACAAGATGTATGGCGGCCAATGGAACTCGGTGACCATCCGATCATTGGGCATCGGACAGGGCGAGGTGCTCGTGACGCCCTTGCAACTCTGCAATATCGCCGCCTTGATTGCCAACGAGGGCTATTACTACCCGCCACACCTCATCAAATGCTTCGGCGACAGCACGGCCATCCCCGAGGTGATGACCACCAAGGTGGACCCGGGCATCGACCCGAAACACGTCCGCGTGATGAAGCGGGGCCTGCGCACCGTGTTCAGCGGCCCTCACGGCACGGCACGTCGCTACGAGCTGAAAGACATCCCGCAATGCGGCAAGACGGGCACCGCACAAAACCCACACGGCAACTACCACTCCAATTTCATCGCCTTCGCACCAGAAGAAAATCCCAAGATCGCCCTTGCCGTCATCATCGAGAACGGCGGCTACGGCGCCACCTGGGCCGCCCCTATCGCCAGCCTCATGATTGAGAAATACATACGCGGCTATACGGTACGCGAAGACCTGGAGAAACGCATCATGGAAGGTAGAATCTCATATAAAAACGAACGATGAACGAAAGAAACAGCATCATAGGAAAAGTCGACTGGCTGACCGTGCTCATTTATTTGGCTTTGATCATCATTGGATGGTTCAGCATCTTCTCGGCCAAATACGACGAAATGCACCCCAGCATCTTCGACATGTCGCAAGTGTATGGCAAACAGCTGATTTGGATTGGCGCCTCGCTGCTCATCGGCTTCATCATCCTTTTGATTGACGCCAAGTTCTTCAACGCTTTCTCGCTATGGATCTATATCTTCTTCCTCTTTAGCCTCTTCGCCGTGCTGGTCTACGGCAAAGCCACCAAAGGCGCCACTTCCTGGATCGACCTCGGGGCCGGCATCAAGTTCCAGCCCTCCGAATTCGCCAAAATGGCCACGGCCTTGGCCCTCGCCGGCCATCTCGACCGCCTCGACGTGGACCTGCAAAAGCGCAAGGACCAAATCGTGGCTGCTGTCATCGTGCTCATCCCCATGGCTTTGGTGTTGCTGCAAAACGACACGGGATCGGCCATCGTCTTCGTGTCGTTCATCTTCGTGCTCTACCGCGAAGGCTTCCCTGGGGCTGGTTGGGTGATGGCGGCAGGTGTCGTCGCCATCCTCCTGTTTATCTTTACCTTGATCTGGAGCCAAAAGGTCATGTACATCATCTTGGGCAGCTTGCTCGTCCTTGCCGTGGTGTATTACATCGTAGCCAAGCGGAAAGGCATCGTCAAGATGTTGGCAGTCTTCGCCTTCATGTTCGTCTTCGTTTTCTCTGTCGACTACGCCTTCCACAATGTGTTGCAACAGCATCAGCAAAACCGCATCCTCGTCATGCTCGGCAAGCTCGACGACCCACAAGGCGTAGGCTATAATGTGCACCAATCCAAGATCGCTATCGGTTCGGGCGGCCTCACGGGAAAGGGCTTCCTGCAAGGCACGCAGACCAAATACGACTTCGTGCCCGAGCAACACACCGACTTCATCTTCTGCACCGTAGGTGAGGAAGGCGGCTTCGTCGGCACCGCCGTAGTAGTGCTGCTCTATGTGGCGCTCCTGATACGCATCATCATCCTCGCCGAACGACAACGATCCACCTTCAGCCGTGTGTATGGCTATGCCATCGCGGGCATCTTGTTTGTCCACGTGGCCATCAATATCGGCATGACCATCGGCTTGGTGCCGGTCATCGGCATCCCCCTGCCCTTCTTGAGTTATGGTGGCTCCAGTATGCTGGCCTTCACCATGATGTTGGCCATCTTCGTGAAGCAGGACGCCAACCGATTGAATATTCTGTAATCATTCTTCGTAAATCGACGTCAAAGCGAATTGCTTCACATCGAACAGTCCCTGGTCGCTGAGCTTCAATTCGGGGATGACGAGCAAGGCCATGAATGCCAGCGTCATGAAAGGCGCGAAAAGCGTCGAACCCAAGCGTTTGGCCAAGGCGTCGGCGTTCTTGTAGGCCTGCGCCACCTCGTAGCCGTCCTCGTTGCTCATCAGTCCTGCCACGGGCAAGGGCACCGCCACCATCTCCGTGCTGCAATAGGCCGTCACACCACCCGTGTGCTCGATAAGTAAGTTCACGGCATGGAGGATGTCGCTATCGGTGGCACCCACCGCCACAAGGTTGTGACTATCGTGGGCCACACTCGAAGCCAAGGCACCTCTCTTCAAGCCGAAGCCTTTGATGAATGCCACGGCAGGCGTATA
>JAEEGL010093572.1_pt1 | contig 15475 bp, 16 predicted proteins | sample 9134231 | NCBI WGS metagenome assembly JAEEGL01 (sample SAMN16246548, study PRJNA631951) | gut metagenome | biome: gut microbiome; feature: rumen; material: fiber-attached | host: Bos | place: Iran: Karaj | collected 2018-10
AGATATAGTTATGCAATTCGAACAATTACAAAAAGACATGATTGCAGCCATGAAGGCTCATGATAAGGCAAGAAAGGATTCTATCTCTGTTTTGGTATCAGCAGCTAAGAAGATAGCGATTGATAACGGATGTCGTGAAAACATTTCCGAAGATATTGTTAATCAGGCTGTTTTGAAAGAATTAAAGAGTGTTAAGGAACAGATTGATACATGTCCCGCAGAAAGAACGGAATTACTTGAAGAGTACAAGGCTCGTTTGTCAGTATTCGAAGAGTATGCTCCCAAGATGCTTTCAGCTGAAGAAGTAGAAGCTATTCTTAAAGAGAAATTTGCAGATGTAATCGCTACCAAGAACAAGGGCATGATTATGAAGTCTGTTATGGCTGAACTTAAAGGTAAGGCAGATGGCAAGGTAATCAATGAAGTAGTTGCCAAACTTTGCAGCTAATCGGGAGTAAGAAAATGTTTGAAGCATGTGAATACAAAGTAATTCAAATAGACGGCGATTATGCCAATTTAGTAAAAGTGGGTGATGAGGCAGCAGAACCCAAGGTTGTTGCAAGAGCACTTTTGCCCGCTGACATTTATGAAGGATGCACCTTGAAATACGAGATGCTCCAGTATACGTTGGTAAATTAAAGATTAAGACAAAATAAAATACTTAAACGGAGGAAGAGAAAATGAAATTTGATGAATTGGTAGAAAAAGTAAGAGGGGCAGCGGCCAAGGTTGATGCTTCCAATATGGGATTTTTGGCTGTTCAGATTAATATTACAGGTAAGGAAAGCGGAGTTTTTTATGTAGAAGTTAAGGACGGTAAAATTAACGTAGAGCCTTATGATTATCACGACAGAAACTGCGCTATTACAATCAGCCTTCCTGACTTTAACAAACTTATGGACGGCAAGCTTGATCCTGTTCTTGCTTTCACAACAGGAAAGTTAAAAGTTGACGGAGATATCGGAAAGGCTTTGGAATTTTCCAAGATCGTAAAGAAATAATAAGCAAATAATTCGAAATTATGGGGTATATTGGTGGGAAATGCTTTTTTTAACAAAGCGTTATCGGATTTTGCTATAGATTTTGCATCGGGAAATGAAATAAGAGTTTTTGCCGACAAAGGTTATACAATTAAACAGATTAAAGAGCGACTGGATTTTCCTACTCCTGAAGAAAAGATAAGGGAGATAGTATGGAAACATTATCTTGATACGGGAAAAATTTTGCTTGAGGACCCTAAAAATGCGTCCCAGGAACGTATATCTTATGAAAAGGTCCAGGATGACTTCGGCAGAGTATCATTTAAGCAGGTAGTTGTAAAAGATGATTCAAAAATGCCGGAATATGTTATCTGTAACTTTGGCAAAGAGATTTACAAAAACTTTGATGAGTTTTCAAAGAAACTCGATGCATTAAAGGAAGAGGATAAGGAATATGTTTTATCACTTCCCTGGCCGTTAACGCCATTTTGGCATATTAAAAACGATAGAATTGAGAGGATAATTAAATGCTTGAACTCGGACTCAAAGGTAAACAGGAAGCAGTAGTGGAAGAGAAATACACAGCGAAAGCATTAGGAAGCGGCGGACTTGATGTTCTTGCTACTCCTGCAATGATTGCTCTTTCTGAAAAGACATGCTTACTCAGCGTACAGGATTATCTTGAAGAAGGAACAAGTACTGTCGGTACACAGGTTAATATGGCACATCTTGCAGCAACACCTGTCGGAATGAAAGTTACTTGCGAGAGTGAACTTATCGAAATCGACAGAAGACGTCTTAAGTTTTCCGTAGTTGTTTTTGATGAGAAAGAAAAGATCGCTGAGGGTACTCATGAACGTTTTATCGTGGATAATATGAAATTTGTTGAGAAAGCGAATGCTAAAAGATGAATGAGACTAAACTAAACAAATTCGAAACAATATTTGAACCGATTGCAGTAACAGTGAATTGCATTTCAATATATGTCGTGTATTTTCTTTTGTCGATTGATTACGGTATTTTATTATTTACAACTGTGCCGGTTGTTTCGGCAGGAGATGAACAGGCATTCTGGGAATTGTATAAAAGCGTATTTTTGAGTATGCCGTTCATTGCTTTACCGTGTCTTATTATATACGGTATAAGATTGTTAACGATTATTCAATTAATATTCATGATTACCAGATGGTTTCAGGTGAAAAAACAGGGATATGTCAAAACATCGAAAGTTATCTCGATTCTTCTTTGCATAGATGTCGGATTTAATGTTTTAGGTGCTGTTGTTTGCTTTATTCAAGGGATTATAGGACTGTTCCCTGCTATAAGAAATATTCTTGTTTTTAGATTCTACAGTCCCATATTATTTTTAATGTTTTTAGTTCATATCATTTGGGCAGTTGCCATGATAGTTTTATATGGGGTATTATATAAGAGAAGAAAAGGATTGAATGGGGGTACAGAAATTGGAAAAGAAAAAACTAACTCTTAGACAGTGGAGAAATTTTGCTAATCTTACACAGGGTGAAGCTGCCAAGAAAATCGGCGTATCACCCACAACACTTTGCAACTGGGAAACGGGTAAGACAACAATCACCATTCCCAAACTTAAAAAGATTATGGAAGCTTACGGTATTGAGGATTCAGGACAGATTCTTATGGAATCTCAGAAACTTTGGAATACTCACAAAGCTAAATAAAAAAGAGAGGGTGCCTGACGCTTGTTTGCCGGGCACTTTTTGTTGATTGAGAGGAACTTTACTTGAAGGACGTGCTTAAGATTTCAAAAAACAAAATAATCGGTGCTTCAATACTTGGATTGATATTTGCGCTTTTTAATGTTATCGGCAGTGGTTTACATAATTCAGCAGGATTATCGCTTTCATTTAGAAACGTAATTCTTGTGATCTTGTTTACGGTTTTATTTTCATGCTTTAATTTGCTCTTGTTTATAATTCTCGACAAGATAACGTTCGAAGGAAGTAAGAAAATAAAACCTTCGTTGGTGTTTGTCATTTCTACGGTTTCACTTTTGGCAGTATATCTGGTTATTTTCCTTGGAGTATATCCGGGTCTTTTTGCGTTTGATGCTCCTACACAATACATTAGTTATGTTAACCATAACATGACAGAGCATCATCCTCTTTTGCATACTCTTATTCTTGGTACGATTATTAAACTTGTTTCACCGGATAAAGATTCAATCAATCACGGGGTAGCAATCTATACGTTACTTCAAAGTTCATTCTGTGCTTTGTCTTTTGCGTATCTTACAACATACGTTTATAAAAAGATTAACAGTATAATTGTCTGGATTATTTCAGTATTGTTCTTTGCATTTTATCCGCCCATTGTTTTGATGGTTTTCTCAACTACAAAAGATACTGTATTTCTCGCATTCTTCATGTTTGCTATGACACTTATTTGCGAGATTATGGATGGAAATTTGAATTCCGTAAAGAAGACAGTAAATGAGAACGCAAAGAAAGAAGATAATACTAAGAATACAGATAATAAGAAATCAAATAATGAAGATGCTCAAAAGAACGGAAATATAATTTTGTTAGGTAAGATCATCCTTCTCGGATTATGCATAGCTTTTATGGCAATATTCAGAAACAACTGTATTTATGCAATTCCGTTTTTGTTTATTCCGCTTTTTATCATATACAAAAAGAAGTCACATATTCTAATTACGCTTGGAGTATTTATCGGTGTATTTTTGCTTTATAAGTACGCATTCGTGCCTCATTTTATTGCAAATGTTCCTGACGGAAGAGAGATGTATTCTGTTCCCATCCAGCAGCTTATGAAAGCATATACCGATGAGAATGCAACGATAAGTGATGAAGATATTGAAACGATCGAATATCTTTTTGATGAGAACGGAAGAATCTATGTATACGGTATTGCTGATGTTCCCAAATATGCCGTAAATATGGATTACTTCAAGGCTAATAAAGATACTGTTAAAAGCATGTATCTTAACGTTATAAAAGAAAATCCCAAGGATGCTTTAACTGCATTCTTTGAACTGACAGCAGGATTTTGGTATCCTCCCGAAGAACTTACCATGATGCCTGACGGAGATAAGGGTTACTGGCCTGTGGGATGTTATAAGCCTGCGGTTTCGAATCCCAAGATTCCTTTTATCTTTAATGCATTAAAAGCATTTGCAGATTCTGATACAGTAAGAAAGCCTACATTTATTTCGTGGCTTTTTGCACCGGCTTCATTTTTCTGGCTTTTCTTAATAATGGGAGTTTACGCAATTGTTAAGAAGCAGCATAAGTTTTTACCGGTATTTTCATTCACGTTATTCTTTTATCTGACATACTTTTTGGGACCCGTTGTACTTGTCAGATATACGGTATATCTTTTTACGATTGTTCCTCTTTATTTCGCCATACTCGGAGCAGAGGATAAAAAAGCTTAGGGACCTTGCGATTGTTGGCATTATTCACTAAAAGTGGTATAATAACCGTGTATGTGCATTATTTACCGAAGTGAGATTATAGCCTAATGAGCGAATTTATAAAGAATAAAAATCTTATATGGGAATTATCCAAGAACGACTTTAAGAAAAGGTATGCGGGAAGCTCACTCGGAAGAGTATGGGCTTTTGTTCAGCCTCTCGTTACGGTCGTTCTTTATTATTTTGTTTTCGGCGTTATTTTTCAAAGCCGTGCGATGCTTGCAACCAACGATCTTGAAGTGCCCTACGTATTATGGCTTACTGCAGGATTGGTTCCCTGGTTTTTCTTAAACGAGGCAATTACCACGGGTGCAAATGCGATGAATGAATATAATTACCTGGTTAAAAAGGTTGTATTTAAAGTCGGAATTTTACCTTTTATCAAAACAATTTCGGCGACCTTCATCCACATATTCTTCATCTTTGTTTTGCTTGTAATGTATTTCGGATATCATTTCAAACCGAGTTTTCAGATCGTACAGCTTTTATATTATTCGTTTTGCATGTTCATGTTTGTTCTTGCGATTACGTATACAACAAGTGCCGTTACGGTATTCTTTAAGGATTTACTCCAGATCATTAACATCTTATTGCAGGTGGGAATGTGGGGAACACCGATACTCTGGCAGCTTAGCGTAATCCCTGAGAGATTTCAGCCTATATTCAGATTTAATCCGATTAACTACATCATAGAAGGTTACCGCAGTTCGCTTTTTGACGGAACATGGTTACATGAAAGATGGCTTGATACTTTGGTTTTCTGGGGTATCACGGCTATACTTTTCGGAATCGGAGCATACGTATTTAAGAAACTTCGTCCATTATTCGCGGATGTTTTGTAAGGAAAAATTATGAGTGAAAACGTTAACAACGAATTGAATAAAGAGGCTGCAGAAGCTGCGATTGAGGTTAAAAACGTAACCAAAATCTACAGCCTTTATAAGCGACCTTCAGACAGACTTATTGATACATTTCATTTGATGCCCTGGAAAAAATATCCGAAGAATGAAGCGTTAAAGGATGTATCATTTACAGTCAATAAAGGCGAGACAGTCGGAATTATCGGAACAAACGGTTCGGGTAAATCAACCATTCTTAAGATAATTACAGGCGTTTTGACACCGACCAAAGGTAAGGCAAAAGTAAGCGGTCGAATCTCAGCTTTGCTTGAACTTGGTGCAGGCTTTAACGCTGAATATACAGGTATCGAAAATGTTTATTTAAACGGTACAATGATGGGACTAAGCAAAGAAGAAATCGAGAAGAAACTTCCCGAGATCCTTGAGTTTGCCGATATCGGAGAATATGTATATTCACCGGTTAAGACTTATTCATCGGGTATGTTCGTTCGTCTTGCGTTTGCTGTAGCGATTAACATTGATCCTGAAATCTTAATCGTAGATGAAGCCCTTTCCGTAGGTGATGTTTTCTTCCAGGCAAAATGCTACAGAAAATTCGATGAATTCAAACGCCAGGGTAAGACAATTCTTTTCGTATCGCATGATTTATCAAGCATTGCGAAATACTGCGACAGAGTAGTTTTACTCAATAAGGGCGACAAGCTTGGTGAAGGTTCACCCAAAGAGATGATCGATTTATACAAGCAGGTTTTGGTCGGCCAGTATAAAGATGATAAAAACAATACCGTCCAGGACGGACTTAATACGGATACATTGGAATACGGTTCCAAGAAAGCGAAGATTCTTGATTGCAAAGTATTCGACCATACCGGAAGAAATTCGAATGCGATTATTAAAGGATCGTCATTCAAAATCAAAATGGATGCCGAAGTATTCGAAGATCTTGAAGCTCCGATATTTGCTTTTACTTTAAAGAATGTACAGGGTACGGAAATAACCGGAACCAATACAATGATTGAAAAGAAGATAACGGAAGGCATCAAGGGCGGTACCAAGCTTTCGATTGAATTCACACAGGATATGAATCTTCAGGGTGGAGAGTATCTTTTATCACTCGGACTTACGGGATTTGAAAAAGGTGAATTCACCGTATATCACAGACTTTATGACTGTATCAATATAACCGTTGTTTCTGATAAAGATTCGGTCGGATATTATGACATGAATTCGAAGGTTAACATAATTTGGAATTAGAAATCCTTTGAAATCGTGGGATATCAGTGATTATAGTTAACATAAAAAAAACATACGCTTTACTAACATCATCTGAATGAAAAGCTTAAAATATTATATTCAGTACGTTTGTTGAATTCGGATTACAAAACGAGGTTTACATAAATTGGAAAATATCAAAATCGGAAAAGTGAATATAGACCTGACACATTATGCAGGCACGGATCTTTATTCCGAAGGCGAGATAGAAGATAAGCTCCTCAAAGTAAGCGAAGAGCATGCTCCTTCAGAGTTTAGAAAAATCATCGAAGACAACGATGATTGGTCGCATCTTTATCATCTTTCCAAAGAAAGACAGAATATTGTTTCCTGGCTTCCTATCGGTAAAAACGATAAAGTTCTTGATATCGGAGCAGGTATGGGTGCCATTACGGGAGAATTATGTAAACTTGCAGGTGAAGTCAGATGCGTTGATCTTTCATTGAAGAGAAGTAAGGTTAACGCCAACAGAAATAAAGAGTACGACAATCTTTCAATTTCTGTCGGTAACTTTACCGATATAGAGCCGACTCTTGGTGAAGACTATGATTGGATAATGCTCATCGGCGTATTTGAATATGCGATTTCATATATCAATTCAGCTACTCCTTTTGAGGATTTCCTAAAGATAATGATGAAGCATTTAAAGCCTGACGGACGAATTGTTATCGCAATCGAGAACCGTCTCGGACTTAAATATTTTGCCGGATGCAAGGAAGACCATACATGCGGATTCTTTGACGGTATCACGAATTATGTAAACGGAGGTCAGGTTAGAACATTCTCTAAAAAAGGCCTTTGTAAGATATTTGATGCGGTTGACATAACTAATTTTCATTTTTATTATCCTTATCCTGATTACAAGCTTCCCAACACGATTTTCTCCGATAAGAGATTACCGGTTGCAGGAGAGCTTAAGGATAATATCAGAAATTTTGATCAGGACAGACTTTTACTTTTCGATGAGACAAAGGCATATGATTCCTTTATTGAAGACGGAACATTCCCGATGTTTTCAAATTCTTTTGAAGTTATTATCGGTCCTGATGTTAATGTCGATTATGCGAAATATTCGATGGAAAGAGACGATGCGGTTTGCGTATTTACAAGAATTGTGTCTGAGAACGGCATTAAGAAAGTAATTAAAGAGAAGGTTTATGAATCGGGCAATGCACATATAGCAGATATGTACAAAGCCTATGATGAATTGTCTCAAAGATACAGAGGTGCAATCGAAGGTGACTGGCACCCCGAAGGAAGCGAGACTAAGTTAAGCATCAATAAGATTCTTGATTACGATTCCGATAAAGGACGAATTACGTTTGAATATGTATCGGGAAAAACATTGGAAGAACTTCTTGATGAATGTGTTTTAAAGAATGATAAAGAAGGCTTTATAAAACTATTTGAAAAGTTCAAAGCATTCGCTCTTTATAACGAGGATTATCAGGTAGTTGATGATGATTTCATTTTCTCGAATATCATTGTAAAAGACGATGTTTGGACAGTAATAGATTACGAATGGGTTCGTTTCGTTAAAGGAAACGGTGAAGAAGTAATTGAAAGAGCAATCAACAATTACCTCATAAGTGATAACTTCAGAACGAAGATTAAAGACTGGATAGATACCAAGAACGATTATAATGAGGAACTCTTCAGAGAAAGAGTATTAAAAGAAAATGTAGCCCTTCCTACAATCAGACACAATATCGGTAAGGGTGTATTTAACCTCGATTACATGACTGACAGAATCGCTTCTTTGAACATGAAAGTTCAGGTATATGAAGATTTCGGCGATGGTTTCAAAGAAGAGAATTCATACTATTTGGTTAACATAAAAAAGCAAGGTCCCAACATGGTATTAAACATACCAATTAAAGACGGAGTAAAGAACTTACGTATTGATCCGGGTGATAAACCTGTTAGGTTTTATGTAAACCAAATCAAAATAAATGATACCGATGTTACGAAAGAGAGCCTTGGTATCATGAAGAACGGCTGCATCGATATTCGTTCATGCATCCAAAAAGGAAACGTGTTTACTTTCAAAACAAACGATCCTCATTTAAAGATATCCGTAAAAGGATTGTCAGCTAAAGCCGGCGATGTTTTATCAATCGACTGCAGAGCTGAATATATTTATTGATGTTTATTTGGTTTGAATATCAGATTAACTTTAAATGAGTTAGATTATTAAACAGACAAAACAAAGAATAACAGGAATTGTTTACATAATCGATTTACATAATTGGTTAACATAAATTATGATAATTGTTTCTTTCTTACAATGTCTTTTATCTTTGATTGTAATCCCTTTTTGTATCGGATTAGTATTTACAAGACATTTTGATGAAAAATACAATACTCTCGGAAATGTTTTTTCATGCGGATTCTTATCGGAATTGGCTTTATTTCAAATTCTCTTTTTGATTGCATATAAACTTGATAAGAAATTTACGTTCCTTGTGTGGATAGGAGCGATAAGTCTTTTTGTTCTTGCAATCGTTTCACTAATCATTAATTTCAAAACGATTAAGAAGATAGTACTTCCAAAGCTAGATTGGGGGCTTGGTGTTTTTGCAGTTGTTACTGTTTTAATGATCATGATGAGAAATCTTCAGGGTGTTAATGACGGTGATGATGCCTTTGTTTTAGGTAACGCACTTACAACGTTAACGAATAACCGTTTCTATAAAGTCGATTATTATACCGGTTTTACTATTCAAAGCGAATCTTATCTTCGCCATTTACTTGCATCCAATCCGTTCTTTATAGCGTTTATTTCGAAGCTTAGTTTTACGCATCCTGCGATTGTTGCTCACAGAATTTTGGGAAGCTTTTATATTCTTTTACATAATGCAATTATCTTTAACATCGGCAAAATATTGTTTGATAAAAAAGAGAAAGATTCTGATAATGCAAAATCAGAAATGATGCCCGGATCTGTCGGAATGTTTGCATCGCTTGTTTCATTTATTACGATAATGGATTTCCATTCATACCTTACAGATTCTACTTTTATTCTTACAAGAACCTGGCAGGGTAAAGCGATGTTTTGCGAGTTTATTATTCCTCTTGGAATAATGCTCCTTTTGATGATGGGAGAGAGTAAGGGTGAGAAAAACATACTCTTTATCTTTAATGCGATTGTATGTATTGCAGCGGTTGCGATGACTCCTGCAAGTATTTATCTTTATACACTTTATATTACTGTTGGTTCTATTGCTGTTTCGGTTGCATCATTTTATACCGAGAACAGTTCGGTTCTTTCCGGAAAAGCAGATGATAAAGTTACAATGACTTTTTCACCGCTTTTGATTTTCGTAAAGACTTTAGTGTCGATTATTCCGATGGTCGGATTCGGACTTTTATACTTTGTATATTTCAGATAATTTGATTCGAAATCTGTATTTTGAATAATTTTGTTTGGTTTAATGATTAGCAGATCAAATTCAAAAATTTTTAGAAAGGATTAAGGAATGTTACAAACAGGCTTATCTGCGTTTGAAATAATTAAATTATATTCCGGTAACGCAACATTCATGTTGATGTTTGTTCTTTCTTTGGTCTATTTATGGGTATTTGAGAAGGACAGAATCAAAAAGAGTGTATTGGTTGTGCTCTCTGTAATCATGCTCGTTCTTTTCGTATTTCCGTTATTCTCGTACATTTTCATGGATAAATTCGGAGAGGAAGGAACGTATTACAGATTCCTCTGGCTCGTCCCTACTGCGATAGTATCATCGTATACGATACTTAAAATTCTTGAGAGATTTAAAAATAAATTTGTTAAAATCGGTGCATTTACTTTTGTTGTAATATGCATCTACATCGGTGGCGTAAACATGTATGAAGCACCGGTATTTTATAAGGCTGAAAATGCTTACGAATTGCCTCAGTGCGTTATCGATATGTGTGATGACATGATGATTACGGAAGGTCGTGAATATGAGGCAGTATTTCCTGATGCAATACTTCAGTATCCCCGTCTTTATACGACTTTTATAACAATGCCTTACGGATTCGAAACACTTCAGTTTGGCAAGGGTGCTCACAGTGAACTTCATGACGAAATGGTAAAAGATGAGATAGATGTGGAATATCTTTGCGCGCTCTGTGAAGGCAAGCATATTCATTACATTGTACTTAATCAGAACAAAACTTTAAACGGCAGCTTCGATAATTGCAATTACGAATTTGCCGGCTCATACGGAAACTATGATATGTATAAATCCACGACGCTTTACTTCGGAGCGTGGGAAGATTTGGAGTAGTTAAATGGAAGAGAAAAAGGAAAAGAAGATAAGCACCAAAATTGTTCCGTTTTTTGTTCTTTTATCGGGCTTTGATTTTATGTCCAAATTCGGACATCTTACACAGGCTGAAGCTGATGATCATCTTGATGAGAACATGGAAAAATGGAAAGAAATGTGCTCGAAGTATAACATTAAATATATCGAGAATCAGGGCGCAATGTCTCCTTTTACATATGGCAAATACAATGCAAAGTTGTCAAAGAGACTTCTTAATGATGCACCCTTTTGCGGCTCGACCAATACCTGCGGTGTAATCGCTGTATTCAATGCTTTAAAGGGTATGGGAATTACGGAAGATTATGTAGAGTTCCCGAATCTTTTGAATTATTTTGAGACAAGATCGGTTATTCTTAACGGATATTTCGGAACGTCATTTAAAGGATTGGTAAAATTCTTCAAGGATAAAGGTTTTGATATTAAGTTTTTCTCGGGAAGAAAGATTAATAAAGATAACATGGACTTCCTGGAGGAGAATTATACATCGTTCATATTTATGTCTTTTAACAACAAGGATAATGTTTATGATATGATGCATCACATGTGTATTACCAAAGAAGAGAAAGGATTTTATATCCATAATTCTTACAATAAAGAGAACAATTTCCCGACACTTTATGATGCTGTTACAAGATATAATGCTTCAAACGGAAAGGTATCCAAACCGATAGCGGTTTGCGGGATAAGAAAGTTTGGTTAAAACATAAGATAAGCCGGTTTTATTCGTGTTTTAAGTAGAATGCTTTTAGCAATGGAGGGTGATGACATGAAAAAGAAAAGTATAATTATCATCGTAATTGCATCTGTTATTTTACTATTGCTTTTGGGAGTAATAATAATTCCGAATATTGGCGCCAAAACGTATAAATATAATACGGATAAGATTTACCACTGCGACGATTTGTATATAACCAAAACAAAATACTACAAGAATAAAGTAAAAATCTATTTTAATACCGGGGTCGACAATCAATACGTGTATATGCCCGATTATTCTGCAAATGTTACTTATTCGAGCGGAAGATGCGTTACGATATATTCGGATAATCCCGAAAGTATTACTTCCGTCAATTACAGTAATCGTTCCAGGGATGTAAAATTCAGATATCTTGATTCCGAAGAGTATGCTACCATATGGTCTTATTGGGCTGATGATATCGGCTGGCAGGATTATAGCGGAGATAAATCCAAATATTACACTGACGAAGAAAAAAGAAAACAAAAGGAAGCAGAACAAAAAAGGGAAGAAGAGAGAAAAAAAGTAAGAGAAGAGTCGAATAAAATTTCCGTATTAATAAAAGGTACTTGGTTTAGCGATGCGGGAGATTGCTTTGAAATATGTGAAGATAAGGATACTAATTCATACACTGTAAATTATTACATGGCTGATGAAGAAAGGAACGATTGGCCGTATTATATTAATTTCCAATGGATTGATGAAGATAACAGAGTAATAGCAATATATCATAATTCAAGCGACTTTTTTGATGAACCTGTATATTTTGAAGTGACTTTATCGGAAGATGGAAAATCATTTAAGTATGAGGGCGATGATTTCTATCTTGTTGAAAAAGAATCAAATAATAAATTAAATGATGAACAATTAAAGCAAATCAGGCTTTTACTCAATGCGACTGATGAATGGAGATTTCGTGATGAAGAAATATCCGAGAATTCTATTGTGTCATATAAATATGCTTTGGCTGATTTGGATGATGACAGGTATATTGAGGTAATTAAATCAGGATATACGGAAGAAGGGTATTCATATTCTGTTATTTATGAGATTCAAATATATGAATCATTGGAGGAAGTGAATTCCAATTTGATAAAAGGCCGTTCGTTTACTCAATTACCTCCTGATCTTTTAAGCTTTGAAGGCGGAATGCGATATGATTTCCAGGATGGATACGGATACAGATATCTTGTCGAAGGGAAAGAAGACAAAGGCGAGAACGGATATTACAAGCAGTATTATCTGATGAGTGTTGTTAATAATACGGTTTTATTGGATAAGCTATGTGCCGAAGAAGATAACGGATTAGCTGAAATAACTTATTATGACGGTAAGGGCGAAGAAATAAGTGATAGCGACTTTACAGAAAAGTTTGAGAAATTAGAAGATAAAAAGAAGCATTACGTATCTCTTGGATGGTTTGAAGAAATTAATGAAGAGAATCTTGAAGCTTCATTAAAAATTTTCCTTGTTTCTTTACAATTAATGGATGAATAATTTCAGAATGGACTAAATATGACAGTAAGAAAAGCAATTGAATCAGATATACCCGGAATTCTTGATTTACTGGTTCAGGTAGATATGGTTCATCATAACGGCAGACCTGATTTGTTTAAAGGACCTGCAACGAAGTATAATAATGAAGAACTTAAGGTGATTATCGCTAATTCGCAAACACCTGTATTTGTATGCGTAGAAGATGACAATGTCTTGGGACACGCTTTTTGTGTATTCAAACAGGAAATCGGAAATTCTGTTTTGACAGATATTAAAACGCTTTATATTGATGATATATGCGTTGATGAGAACAATCGAAGAAGAAACGTAGGCAGAATGTTATACGATTATGTATATGAATTTGCCAAAGAAAACGGATTTTATAACATTACGCTTAATGTATGGACATGCAATCCGGGAGCGATGAAATTCTATGAGACCATGGGATTTCTTCCTCAGAAAATCGGTATGGAAAAAATCATAAAATAAAAAGCGTATTAATTTGGTTTATGAAATTCATACACTTGATTAATGATGCGATAAATAAATATTATGGAGTTTATAAATTATGAAAGCAAAGTATAGATTTTTAAAAGTATTAATAGCACTTTTCTCAATGCTTTTCCTTGTGGGATGCTTTAGAATGACCGGGTATAGTCCCAGCGAATTAAAAACGGAAAAGTTTGGATATGATCCGGATTGGCAATCTAAATATGAAAGCAATGAAGAGGTGACCGAAGAAGTATATACAGTTGAAGAAGGTATTGATGCTGAACAAGATGATGAGGAAGATTCGGACGACGAAGATTCAGAAGATGATTCGGATTCGAATTCGGACAATTCGAATGATAAAGAAAACGAATCAGTGGACTCTGACGGTGAATCCAAAGAGACAGGAGACAAAGATTTAAATCAAAATGCGGATGACAGCAAATCCGATAATAAAGATAATGCGAACGATGTAAAAGATGATTCTGATGCGTCTGATGTTTCAAGTTCTTCGGGTGCAATTACAGTTACAGAAGACGGTGAATATATTACCAAGGATGAGGTAGCTCTTTATATTCATACATATAATCATCTTCCTTCGAATTTTATTACCAAGAATGAAGCGACAGAATTAGGATGGATTTCTTCAAAAGGAAATCTTGGCAAGGTTGCACCCGGAAAGAGTATCGGTGGTGACAAATTCGGTAACAGAGAAGGACTTCTTCCAAAGAAAAAAGGCAGGACATATTACGAATGTGATATAAACTTCGATGGTACATTCAGAAACGGTGAGAGAATAGTATTCTCGGATGACGGACTTATTTACTATACCGGCGATCATTACGAAAGCTTTGAATTATTATACGAATAAAAAAGTTTTTTGAAACATTTACAACTGACAGAGATAAAAGATGAATTCTGAAACTAAGAAGAATTGGTTCGATGAAGACAAGAACCAAAAGTTAATTATATATTTGTCTGCGGCTTTCTTTATTCTTCTTTGGATACCGCTTGCGATAACCAAGAATACTGCATATGATCAGACATATACCGTAGCGATGGTACGTCATTCATTTTCCGAAATGATAGCTTTATGCTCTAATGACGTACATTCACCGCTATATTATTTTATTGCGAAAATATTCTATCATCTTTTCTTTAATCAGATATTCGGATTAAAAATCTGCTCACTTGTTTTTATGGCGCTTTATTTTGCACTTCTTGCATTTCCTTTCAGAAAAGAATTCGGCAATCATATGGCTTTTACGATGATTGTTTTATCGGGAACACTCGGAACCTTTATTACACATAATACCGAGCCGAGAATGTACACAATGTCGATTACGGCATTTGCTGCACTTTCTTTTGTCGGATATAAGATTCTAAAAGAATTTAAGATAAAATACGCGATTTATTTCTTCATTCTATCTGTTTTTTGTACATACATTCATACGTTTACGATGCTGTCAGCAGTATTTCTGTATTTATGTATGGCAGTTGCTGTTTTATGGATTAAAGAAGACAGAAAGAAGAGAATTATCTGGTTTTTAATTAACGCAGTTTTTGTATCAGTGACTTACCTTCCCTGGCTTTTCTCTCTTATTAAACAGTTTGGTGAAAAAGCAGAGGGCATTAATACCGAATACGATCTCATTTTCTATCTTAAAGATCTTTGCTATGAAATGTTTTCTTCAATAATGTATCCGAAGAAATATCAGGTGATTCTTTGGCTTGTAATTATCGTTGTTGCCGCAGTTTTACTTGTAATTAAGAAAAGCCCTTATATGAATTACATTATATCCGGGGCTATCATTTTCGTTGCTGTCTCAGGCATCGGAATTACTGTTTCACTTAAG
>JAEEGL011901379.1_pt1 | contig 15475 bp, 9 predicted proteins | sample 9134231 | NCBI WGS metagenome assembly JAEEGL01 (sample SAMN16246548, study PRJNA631951) | gut metagenome | biome: gut microbiome; feature: rumen; material: fiber-attached | host: Bos | place: Iran: Karaj | collected 2018-10
CTCCGGACGCGCGTCCCTGAGCGCGCTCACAAGGCTCTGGAGAGGGAAACCGCCACGGTCAATTACGGCTCTTTTTCCTGAGGGCGCTTCCGGGGATTCAGAATCCGTCATCACCGGTACTCTCCCGTCCTCCGTGATAATTGCGTAAAATAGTTCTTCCATAACTTCAAAAAGTTTTACGCAAAGATAAAACATAGCGCGGAGGCGGGTGGAGGTTAAATGGCTGATATATAATAATTTACAGAATTGTTTGGGAAAAGAAATAATCCCAAATGATTCTGTAAATAACTGATAATTAACGGGTTGGCCTCCACCGCATCGGCATTACGCGGCGGGGGGAACTATTTCTCCAGCCACTTCATAAAGCCGTCAACGCGGGCGCGGGAGACGGTGAAGTCCGTGAGGGCTGCGATGCCGGGCTGCACGCTTATGCGGAGCCGTCCGCCCATCAGTTTGGAGATGCTGTCAATGGCTTTTTCCGAGATGATGCAACTGCGTGAGATGCGGAAGAAGGACTGGGGGTCAAGGCTTTCCACAAGGGCGTCCAGGCTGTCGTCCAGCACGTAGGATGTGCCGCTTACGGTTACCATATAGGTGTTTTTGTCCTCCGAGTAGAAATATGCTATATCGGCTACGCGTACGGGAACTATCCGATCATTGAGGCGGATGAGGAACTTCTCCCTGCGGGCCTGGTCCATAAGGCTGCGGACTGCATCGGCCGATGGAGCCTTGGCCTCTCCGGATGCGATACGCGCCATTGCGCGCTGCAGATCCTTTATCTCGATGGGCTTGAGGAGATAGTCCACGGCATTTACCTCGAACGCTTGGATGGCGTACTGGTCATAGGCGGTGGTGACGATGACCGGGGAATTGATCTCTATCTTGTTGAATATGTCGAAACTGATTCCGTCCGTCAGTTCCACATCCATGAAGATTACATCCGGATCCGGATTTGAAAGAAGCCACTGGACGGCGTCACTGACGGATCCAACGGCGCCGGCGACCTCCGTTGAGGGGAAGTGCTGCGCAAGGAGGTTTTTCATATGTTCACGGGCGCGGGCCTCGTCTTCTATAATGAGCGCTCTCATAAGTTTATCTGTCTGGGGGCAAAGTTACTAATTTATTGTGATAGGGCAAAATAGGGAGGGTGACCTTGAAGTGGGTATTGGTCTTAACCACTTGAATCTCAGCGCCCGCAAGGTCACGGTACTGATTCCTGATATACTGAAGGCCGATACCCGTTGACGGTGTTGTGAATGCCTTTGGCCTGAGGGTGTTTTCCATTGAAATGCTCTTTCCGTCCGTAGTCACCTCTATCACCAGGGGATCCGACGCCGAAAAGGCGTTGTGCTTGAGCGCATTTTCCAGCAGAAGTTGAAGCGTGCAGGGGACTATGTAGCCGTGGGGGGGATTGTCCGGAATGCCGTGGTTTATGAACGTAAGGCCTTCCGGGAAGCGGATCTGCATAAGTTCCCTGTAATTTCTGGTGAATTCTATCTCCTCCTCAATGGGAACCAGCCTCTCCCCCTCCTGTTTTACAAGATACCGGTAGATGGTGGCCATCTTGTGAATATACTCGCTGGCTTCCTCACGGTTGCCGTCCTGGACTATGGAATCCAGCACGTTGAGGCTGTTGAACAGGAAGTGCGGATTTACCTGGTGCTTGAGGGTCATATACCGGAATTCCGCCTGATGGCGGCGGGTTCTCTGGCGGGTTGCCTCCCTCTGCATCCTGATGGCTACGGTGACCATATATGTGAATGCGAACACCGTTCCAACCACAAGGAGGCTCACCACGGTGGAGTCCTTGAAGATGTTGCCGGTATAGGTATCGGCCAGATAGAACCTGAGCCCCAGGATGATGGCTATGACGCTGATAAGGAGGATCTTATGCTTCTCCCAGGACTGCGCCCTCTCATATTCGGCCGATCCTTCCTTCTGGAAGATGTTGGCAAAGCCGTACAGGCCCCAGCCCAGCAGTTCCGTGACTATGAGCGTGGACAGCGAATGCTGCCACACCGGAGGGAACTGGTCAAAGACGAAAAGCGCCGCAAGGTTGCCGAGGAGAAAGCCCAGAATGTTCACCAGCACTATTGAGGCCACCGTTATTTCCACCGTGAGTTTTTCCCGGTAGCAGATAAGGACGGTCATAGTCATTGTAAGGACCGTCAGGAGCAGGCTGTCCTTCACTCCAAGAAGGGTGCAGGATATTGTGGCCAGCGCATGAAGCAGGGCGAAGCCATGGATAATCCAGGTTGTGGAGACCTTTTTCATACCGCTAAGGTAGTGAAAAATCCGTTCGTCGCAAAATTATATCCATTCGGGGAAATGGGCAATGGCAGGAATGTTTTATAATAAATTATAAATGCTACATTTGTAAATGCCGAATAATGGCTAAAACTGATAACTGTTATGTCTTCAAAACGTGATTTGACATTCCGCCAGCTGGTGGACCTGAGCTTTGGCTTTTTCGGGGTGCAGATTGCATATGCCCTCCAAAGCGCCAACATCAGCCGTATCTTCGCCACACTTGGCGCAGATCCCCATCAACTCAGTTTCTTCTGGATCCTTCCCCCTCTCATGGGAATGATAGTCCAGCCCCTTGTTGGAAAATACAGTGACCGCACCTGGAACCGTATGGGCCGCCGCAAGCCCTACCTCATCGTGGGTGCCCTCATAGCAGTGGCCGTAATGCTGCTGCTGCCCAACGCCGGATCCTTCAACTTCCCGGCCCGCCTGTTCCTGGGCCTCAATATGGCTATGTGGTTCGGCCTTTTCTCCCTCATTTTCCTTGACACCTCCATCAATATGGCCATGCAGCCCTTCAAGATGATGGTGGGTGATATGGTAAACGAGAAGCAGAAAACCCAGGCCTACTCCATCCAGAGCTTCCTCTGCAACGCCGGTTCCCTTGTGGGATATCTTTTCCCCATCTTCTTCACCTGGATCGGCCTTGCAAACACAGCTCCTGAAGGCGTCATCCCTCCGTCAGTGGTGTGGAGCTTCTACATCGGCGCAGCCATCCTTATACTTTGCGTGGTGTACACGTTCGCCCGCGTGAAGGAAATGCCTCCAAAGGAGTACGCGGAATTCCACGGAATAGACCTTGAAAAGAAGGCCGATACCCCCTCCGAGGGCCTTGTGAAGCTGCTTTTCAAAGCCCCCAAGACTTTCTGGACCGTTGGTCTTGTGCAGTTCTTCTGCTGGAGCGCCTTCCTCTACATGTGGACTTACAGTAACGGTGCCATCGCCGCAAACTGCTGGGGCGTGGATATGACATCGGCCGGAGCTGCAGCAACTGAAGGCTTCCAGGCCGCCGGCAACTGGGTGGGCGTTGTGTTCGCCGTCCAGGCCGTGGGTTCACTTGTGTGGGCCGCAATCCTTCCCCGCTTCAGGAGCATCAAACTCTCCTATGTGGTGAGCCTCCTCCTTGGCGCCGTGGGCTTCGCTTCCATCATGTTCGTCCACAACCAGTGGGTGCTCTTCGGAAGTTACTTCCTCATCGGTTTCGCTTGGGCCGCAATGCTTGCCCTGCCCTTCACCCTCCTCACCAACGCCCTGGAGGGAAGTCCCTATATGGGCAGTTACCTGGGCCTTTTCAACTGCACCATCTGCCTTCCCCAGATTGTGGCGGCTGCAACCGGCGGCGCGGTTATCTCACTGGTGGGCTCACAGCCCGCAATGCTCCTTACCGCCGGCGTGTTCCTGGTGCTGGGAGCCCTCTCCGTACATTTTATCAAAACCAAATAATTAACCAATAAATCACACTAATGAAAAGGATTTTAACCGCAATCGCAGTGCTTCTGACAGCCTGCGTTACCGTATTTGCCCAGGGCAAGTACCAGGTTAAAGGTGTGGTAGAAGACGCCATGGGTCCGGTTATCGGAGCCACGGTCCTGGAGGCAGGCACCACCAACGGTGTCTCCACCGGACTTGACGGAGACTTCGTCCTCACCGTTTCCAGTGCAGATGCTACTGTGGAAATCAGCTGCATCGGCTACGCAACCCAAACATTCAAGGCAAACGCCGTTCCGGCCGTGGTCACTCTTGGTGAAGACGCCAACTTCCTCGATGAGGTTGTTGTCATCGGTTACGGTACCGTGAAGAAGAGCGACCTCACAGGTTCCATCTCCACGGTTAAGGCCGATGAAATCAACAAGGGTGTCATCACAACTCCCGCAGACCTCCTCCGCGGCAAGAGCGCAGGTGTCGTCGTTACTTCCGGTTCCGGTATGCCTGGTTCTGGCGCTACCGTCCGTATCCGTGGCGGCGCTTCCCTGAATGCCTCCAATGACCCTCTGTACATCATCGACGGCCTGCCCGTTTCCAATGACGGCATCTCCGGTATGAGCGATCCCCTGTCCTCCATCAACCCCGAGGACATCGAGAGTTTCACCGTCCTCAAGGATGCATCGGCAACCGCAATCTACGGTTCCCGCGCTTCCAACGGTGTTATCGTCATCACCACCAAGAAGGGCGCACGCGGCGCTTCCAGCGCCATCCCTCACGTGGCCGTAGACCTCACCACTTCCGTGAACACCATCGCCAAGTACTATGATGTCCTCACCGGTGACCAGATGCGCGAACTGATCAATCAGCGCGTTGCAGACGGCAAGATGGCCGCCGCCGCACTTGAGGCCCTCGGCACCGAGAACACCAACTGGCAGAAGCAGATTTATCACGCAGCCCCCACCGTGGATGCCAACGTAAGCGTCAACGGCAATGTCAATTTCGGCAAGGCTGTCGCCCTCCCTTACCGTGTATCCGGTGGCTTCACCACCCAGAACGGTACCCTGAAGGGCTCCAAGATGAACCGCGCTACCGCCGCTCTCAACCTCTCTCCTTCATTCCTTGACAAACACCTGCAGGTAAACCTCAACGGAAAGTACACCTTTGCAAAGAACTGGTATGCAAACCAGGGCGCCATCGGTTCCGCTCTCCGTTATGACCCTACCCAGCCCATCTACGCAACTGACGCAGAAGGCGGCCTTGGCGGCTACAGGATCTGGAGAATGGCCAGCGGTGACGTGAACACTATGGCAACCACCAACCCCGTGGCACAACTTGAGCAGCAGCAGGACAACGCTACCGCAAACCGTTTCATCGGCAATGCCCAGTTTGACTACAAGATCCACGGCTTCGAAGACCTCCGCGTCAACCTCAACCTCGGTATGGACTGGGCAAAGAGTTCCGGTATGACTGAGGTTGCCCAGAATTCAGAGGCTTCCTTCCACAACACCCAGCAGTCCGGCAGCGGTTCCCACACGGATTACCACTATGGCCGTATGAACACCACCCTGGAACTCTACGCCGACTACAACAAGACTTTCGCCGATCTCCACAACGTAGACGTGATGGCCGGTTATTCCTGGCAGCGTTTCTACAATGACAGCGACTCAAAGACCGTAAAACTCAGCAACGGAGATGTCCTGAACGACTCCGTCTATATGGGCGAGTATTTCCTGATCTCCTTCTTCGGCCGCGCAAACTACAGTTTCGGAGACCGTTACCTCATCACCGCTACAATCCGTAGGGACGGTACTTCCCGTTTCCAGAATCACAAGTGGGGTCTCTTCCCTTCAGTGGCCCTGGGCTGGAATATCAAGAATGAGAACTTCATGAAGAACCTGGATGTCCTGTCCACCCTGAAACTCCGCGCTTCCTGGGGTCAGACCGGTCAGCAGGATGTGGGTGGCTACTATGACACCTTCGCAACCTTCTACACCAACCAGCTTGGTTCCCTCTATCAGTTCAACGGACAGACCGTCACTCCCATCACCGCCCTGGGTTACAACTCAGACCTTAAGTGGGAGACCACTACAACTTACAACGTAGGTTTCGACTTCGGCTTCTGGAACGACCGCCTCACCGGTAACCTGGATGTCTACAAGCGTGACACCAACGACCTCCTTTCCTACGTTCAGGTTGCAGCCCTCTCCAACCTTACCAACTACCTCAATACCAATATCGCTTCCCTCACCAACCTTGGTGTCGAACTGGAACTCAACGGTATTCTCATCGAGAAGAAGGATATGAGTTGGACCGCCGGCTTCAACGTGGCTTACAACAACAACAAGATCACCAAACTGAACGCTTCCTCCGAGAATAAGGAAGGTGTCCGCACAGGCGGCATCGCCGGCGGTACCGACAACTGGGTACAGAAGCACGACGTAGGTTATCCTATGAGTTCCTTCTATGTATACCAGCAGGTGTACGATGAGGCCGGCCGTCCTGTCTTCGGCCAGTACAAGGACCAGAACAACGACGGCGTCATCAACGAGAGCGACCGCCACTTCTTCCACAAGCCCTGGGCCGATTTCACCTTCGGTTTCAATACCAACTTCACATATAAGAACTGGAACGCAGCCCTCTCAGGTCACGCATCACTTGGCAACTACGTCTACAACAACGTGGCTTCCAACAGTGAAATGTACAAGGACCTCTGGGTCAACTCCTTCGTCTCCAACCGCGTAGCATCGGCCACAAAGTCCAACTTTGACGACGCTATGTACATCTCCGACTACTACATCGAGGATGGTTCCTTCCTGAAACTGGACAACCTCACAATCGGTTACACCTTCCCTAAACTGTTCGAAATTGCCGGCAGCCGTCCTGCATCCCTGAACATCTTCGGAACTGTCCAGAATATCTGCACTATCACCAAGTACTCCGGTATTGATCCCGAGGTCTACGGCGGTATCGACGGTACCGTTTACCCCAGGCCCCGTACCTTCGTCATTGGTGCCAAATTTAACTTCTAAAGGAGGATACAGCAATGAAATCACTTAAATATATCCTTTCTGCTATCGCTGTGGTGTCGGTGCTCGCTTCCTGCGTAAAGGACCTGAACGTAGTTCCTATCGACCCCAACAAAAACACCGCCGACAAAGCCCTCAACACCCCCGAGGCATTTGAGGCTTTCCTGGCAGGTATCTATACCGGTTACGGCACATCCGGTTACTACGGCCCCAACGGAGACCCTTCAATCTCCGGTCTTGACGGCGGTATGAGCCAGTATGTCCGCGGCCTCTTCCACCTCTGCGAACTTTCCACGGACGTGTATGTCTGCGGTTGGAACGATGAAGGTGTTCCCGACGTCTGCAAGATGCAGTGGGACCAGAATACCGGTCTTATCTACTCCATCTACTCACGTATGTTCTTCCAGATTGCGCAGTGCAACGAGTTCATCCGCCAGGCAAAGGCCACTTCAATCAGCCTTCCCAAGAAGGACGAGTGGATTGCCGAAGCCCGCGCCCTCCGCGCAATGAGTTACTATCACGCAATCGACAACTTCGGCAATGTTCCTTTCGCCGATGAGACTTCCATGGTGGGCCAGATCCCTCAGCGCATCACCCGCGCCGACCTTTTCAACTGGCTTGAGACCGAACTTAAGGACATCATCGACAACTCCGCCCTTGCAAATGCCCGCGCCGGCGAGTACGGCCACATCGACAAAGGCGCCGCAAAGATGCTCCTTGCTAAACTTTACCTCAATGCAAAGGTTTATATCGGCACTGAAAAGTGGGCCGATTGCGCAAATGTGGTGAAGGACCTGATGGACGACGGCTACAGCCTCCACACTGCTCCTAACGGAACCATCTACAACGCATATCAGGATCTGTTCCTTGCCGATAACGACGAGTGCACCGATGAAATCATCTTCGCAATCGAGCAGGACGGCACCGATACCCAGTCCTATGGCGTGACCAATTACCTTGTATTCGCTTTCACCGGCGGATCCATGGATGCATCTGCACTTGGTATCTCCTCCGGTTGGTCAGGCTGCCGCACCACTCCCGAGTTCTACGGCAAGTTCACCGCCGCTGACAAACGCGCCCTCTTCTGGACCGACGGCCAGACTCTGGATGTTGCCGATTTCGGCGAGTTCACCAATGGCTACGCTTTCCAGAAATATAGAAACAAGAAGGCAGACGGCACTTCCGGCAAGGCCGATGGCTTTGTTGACATCGACTTCCCCGTATTCCGTTATGCCGACGTTCTCCTGATGGCCGCTGAGTGCGAAGCAAACGGCGCCGCAGTTGACGGCTATGCCGGCTTCAACCAGGTGCGCGCACGTGCCGGACTTGGCGCCATCGCCACTCCTTCCAAGCAGGAAATCCTTGACGAGCGCGCCCGCGAACTCTATCTTGAACTCTGGCGCCGCCAGGACCTCATCCGTGCCGGTCAGTACACTACCGATGCTTATATCTGGCAGTGGAAGGGCGGTGTCCACGACGGTCAGGCAGTAGAGGACTACAAGAACCTGTTCCCTATCCCTACCTCAGACCTTATGGTTAACCCCAACCTCCAGCAGAACGAGGGTTATAACAAATAGAAGATATGAAAAAAGTTCTATCAATAGTTTCCGCAGGCCTTCTTGCCGTACTGGCAATCTCCTGCGCCAAAGACGAGAAAGTGACTTTCAAGGCAAGTGAAGTTACCGCTCCCGTCATTGGAGAGGTAACTGTCGGCACCGACGTTACCGTCAATTATACTCCCGCTGCCTTCAATATGTCCTTCAACGAGAAGATGCCGGTCTATCATACTCTCGGCCTCATCTCCGTTAACGATTCCCCCTGCGACGTAACCCTTTCATCCGCAAAGGACGAAGGCACTTCCCTCAAGATTTCCGGCAAGAATCTCACCGCAGCCCTTCTTAACCGCGGCCTTTCTTACGGTGATAACGCAGATCTGGAGATTGTCGTACGCGGCACCATCCAGGACCCTTCCAAGGGCGTTACCAACGGCTACGTGGATTCCCAGCCCAAGACTATCTCCTGGACCCTCAAGGAAGAGGAGCAGGGCTCAAGCAACCTGCCCGCACTTGAAGGCTTCGGCTTCTTTGTGGACAACAGCGACGCTCCCACCTATGCAGAGATGGCTCTCTACGCCTGGGGTGACGGCCTCAGCGATGCCAACGACCTCTTTGGCAGTTGGCCCGGAATGCAGCCTACCGGCACTGTGGATCTTGGCGGCACCACCTTCGTATACTTCGACCTCGGAGCAAAGACAAAGGATCTGACCGTCAACTTCATCATCAACAACAACGGTAAGGGCGCTCAGCTTGAGAACTTCGACTGCTTCAAGGGACAGAAGATCGAGCGTAACTTCTTCTTCAAGATCACCGACGACAATGTTGAGGAGATTGACGAGCCCGCCGGCGGCGGCGCTTCACTCCCTGACGTGGATCTCTCAGGTTACAACATCAACGACGCAATGGGCGGCGCAAAAACCTGGGGTCTTATCGGCCCTGCACAGCCCGGCGGATGGGATGTTGACACCGACCTTGAGAAGGTTTCCGACGATCCTGAAATCTGGTGCGTCAAGGATATCGAACTTGCAGGTGACAAGTTCAAGTTCCGTGGCAACGACGAGTGGAAGGATTATGACCTTGGCGGCGGCACCGTAGCGCTTGACACCATCATCGAACTCTCAAAGGGTGGCGGTGATATGGCTATCGAGGCAGGTACCTACACCGTGTACCTCTTCCCTACGTATATGGTTTGCTACATTACCAAGTAGCGGTTCTATACCAATATTCTTCTTGCGGCTGGCCCTTCTGGACCAGCCGCTTGTTATGTAGTTGGCAGTGTTATGATATTTTTGTATATTCGCGGTTGAAGGACAGTTACTTATGAAAAAGATATCGGTTATTGTTTTATTGATATGTCTGGCGTATGTGGCCAGTGCAGGACCCGCCACGCCGTTCCCGGTGAAAATGAAGCAGCCGGACGGCAGTTTCATTACACTCAGGCTTCACGGGGACGAGCATTGTAACTGGTATACGTCAGAAGACGGAAAAACTGTTTACGAGAGGGGAGAGGACCTCTGGTGGCGCCCTTCTTCCGGAAATAAGGCACGCCGCAAGGCCAAATCCCGTATAAACCAGAGCGGTTTGAGCGTGAATGGAAACGGAGGGGGGAACAGGCGTGTCCCGGTTTTGCTGGTTGAATTCAGCGACAAGTCTTTCCGTGAAGGTGCTTATGATTATTTCTCCCGTGCGCTAAACGAACCTGGTTTTTCCGACAACGGACAATACGGTTCTGTCCGGGATTATTATATCGAAGCTTCTTACGGGCTCTATACCCCGCAATTTGACGTAATGGGACCAGTCAAGGTTTCCAGGAAGTCGACTGATAAATTCGGCAGTGACGACACCGGCAATAACGCTCTTGCCCGCCAAATTATTATAGATGCTTTGGAGAAGCTGGACCCAACTGTAGATTTATCCGTCTACGACTGTGACAATGACGGATACCTTGACTCTGTCGCACTCATCTTTCCCGGTGTAGGGCAGGAGGAGGGAGGCGGCCCTGACGCTATATGGTCCCATATGTCCTTTCTTAACGGTCAAAATACATTTGACGGGAAAATGGCAGGGAAGTATTTCTGTTCCCCGGAAATGTCAAATGATTGGTCTTCCTTTCGCAGGATAGGTACTTTCTGTCACGAATTCGGTCATATTCTCGGCCTGCCGGATTTATATGATGTAAACTACGACGAAAACGGTTCTGCCCCCCACCCCTCATTCTGGAATCTTATGGCTACCGGCAATCATTTGCCCGTTCCTCCCAGGCTGAGTACTTACGAGCGTTATCTTCTGGGATACATAAACAGCTTGAATTCCATTGAAGGGGAGGGCTTTCAAACAATACCTGGTCTGGACCAGGGAAAGGGATATATTCTCCCTGCTTCTTCCGGAGGTGAGTTCTTCCTTTTTGAAGTCAGAAATACTTATGGCTGGGATTCCGGCGTTCCATCCGGCCTGCTTATCTACCATATAGACACTTCCCAGAATCTGGTTCACGGCTACACAGCGTCCAGCCTTTGGGTCAACAGGCAGATAAATATTTACGGTGATCACCCCTGCTACTATATCCTAAATTCAGAGGGGAATGATAACTGGAGTTCCTGGTGTATCAATTCAGAACCGGAATACACCCTTGCTGAGTGGTCTGGAGAGCCCAGTTACAGGCTCTTGGATGTTAAATATGACGGGGCGTTCAATCAAGCTACGTTTGACGTGAAATTCGTGGGGCGGCATATCTCCGGATACGTATATAACAAAGAAGGAAAACCAATCAACGGAGCGGTCGTGAACCTGTTATCTGCAGGCTCTGAGGCACGCGAAGTTCTGGCCACAACAACTACCAGGTCTGGCGGGTATTACAGTTTTTATCCTGACGAATCAACGCCGGAGGACCTAATAATTGCCGCAACTGGGCGTGACTGCATTTCCCAGGAGGCTCAGATACACGGCCACTACCTGATAAAAGACTTTACCCTGGATTCAGTATATCTGGATTCCTCCTGGATTGACAGCCGTGCCACCCTGGCCGATTTCGGCATTTCCTACATTCAAGCGCCCACAGGGCAGCTTCATTCAGGCGATTCCTTCCCCCTGAAACTTGTGAAGTCTGCCGTCGGTGAAATTGAGACTCTGCATTGGTATATGGACGGCAATGAAGTAACTGAAGACTCAGTGGTGGTTTCATCCGGACGGCATACCATCAAGGTTACGATTAACTACAATAATATATACGGCGACGGTTTGGAATCCGACACCGTTGAGCTTGTCATAAATGTTCTATAGCATATTCCTGTTATGAAAAAAGCTTTTTACATATTATTGTCGGCCGCATTATTAATGGTTTCCTGCACGCCGCAGGAGCAGACTGCTCCGGAAAAGGATGACAAAAAGGAAGATGTTTCGCCGCCTGAAAAAGAAACGTCGCGTATCATTCTGTCGGCCCCGTCAGCCGGAATAGGTTACCAGGGCGGAGAAATAGAAGTAAAGGTAACCAGCAATGTTGAACTTGAGGTGATTCTTCCTGATTCCGCTCCCTGGATAAGTCTTGGAGAAACCAAGGCCCTGACAGAAACCGTGTATACCTTCATCGTTGAGGCTAATCCGGAGACATCGCCGAGACATACAGATATAGCCTTTGTCTATAATGCCGATAACCTGAAGAAAACAGTACATATTGTCCAGGATGCCTACAAGCCGGAGGACCAGGTAAAAGGGCCCGGAGTTTACGGCATTTGCGGTTTGAATTTCGTTTACGAGGAAGGAAAACACCAGTACCTGACAAGAAAAGACGGATCTGTTGATAAGTTCATAATTCTGGATCCTGTGACTCAGAAGTTTTTAAGTGTAAGTATGTTATACACCGGAATCGCAGGCACTGAGGTTGACGCAAAAATAGTGCAGAACGTGAATCCGGCTATTCAATCCGTCTATGAGAATGTCCGCCTCAAAGTAATGAAGACAGAGGGGAGCAATACTTTTTTCTCAAGTCTGGAAGACGACACAAAAGTGCTTATGGTAAAGTATTCCAACGACAACCCTACGGACTGGAGCATAACCGGAACAATGGTTTTCCCGCAGTGGGACACCATCGCTTCCATACCTATGACACTTGAAGATGACTGGTGGGTGGCCCGTGGCGTGACTCTTACCTCGTCGGATGAATTCAAGTTCATTTACAGGCACTCCTGGGAGATTAACAGAGGCGGGAACATAATTGGTTTTGGGACACCATTCTCCGTCTATCAGGATGGCCCCAACATCATCCCCAGAACAAGCGGCACCTTTGATATCTATATGAATGCCGATACTTTTTCGGCTTATCTGGTGGCGCAGTAGGTCATTGTTTTTTTAACTGATTCTGCGTAACTTGCGGAATGAAAACAAAACTTCTGAATATTATCTGGATCCTGCCGGTGGTGGTAATTCTGGCGGGGTGCACGGCTCCGTCCGTCGTTCTGGAAAAAGAGCAGGAAAAAGAGCAGGAAAAAGATCAGGATTCAACCCCGGATGATACGCCTGAGGAAACCCCGCTGGAATTGAGCATATCCATCCAAAGCCCGGACCCTGAAATTTCGTGGTCTCTGGGCGGTGAAGCCCTGGCGCAATTGACCAGCCCAAAAGACTGGACCCTTTCTTCAAGTGAAGAATGGCTGCAGGCGCAGCCTTCTTCCGGCGCCAAAGGGGAGCATAATGTAACGCTCAAAACACCGGCAAATATTTCAACGGAGGACAGAACGGCAGTTCTTACGCTTGCTACGGAAGAAAGCAGCAGGCAGTTGTCTGTTGTCCAGCACGGCAATATCTTTAAGATTACACCCCTCCAATCCTGCGACATCTCCAGCAAGATGGTTTTTAAATGCAATCCGGGTGTGAACCGTTTGAAGTATGTCGTATTCCTTCCTTCCCCCCAGACAAATCAGTATCAGACAATAAGAAACAGCAGGTACGGGGAAGGAACACAGGTAATATCGGAGGAAGGAGTACCTTATATTGTATATTATTTTGACGGTAGTGTAACGTCTGAAGATATTGTTCTGGAGAATACATATACGGTAGATTTTCAGTATCTTGAAACGGATTTTTCCAAGATTGTGCACCGGGATCTGCCTTATGATACGGAATCGGCCTCATATAAACGATATACGTCAAGATGTACTGCAGACGCCGGATACCAGATGATAGACCCTTTGAATCCATGGGTAGTGGCCCAGGCCGATGAATTATGGTCCCGGAGTGGGAATGATCCCGTTGAATATGCGCGCCTGTGTTATGAAAAGGTTGCATTGGCATTTACCTATGGTATTTACGATGGTGACAATTCCGTTGATGAAATAATAGACCGGATGTCCGGAGACTGCGGTAATCAGCATGCCATATGGCTTTCTCTTATGAGAAACAAGGGAATTCCCGCCCGTCCCGTTGTTATGAATTCTCCGGACGGTTTTTGTCACGTCAGGGGAGAGTTCTGCGTTGCGGGTTATGGCTGGATTCCAGTGGATGTGACCTATCACCAGGGCGGTGGGGATTATTGGGGCAAATTCACAGATGACCACCTTGTGGTAATGAACAGGGATTTCTCTTTTGATACTGTTCCGGTGGGCGGAGAATCATATCACATTAATCTGCTGCAGGTTATTCACTGGTTCTATTGGTATTGGGGAAGCGGAGATGTTTCCGGAGACTATTCTATGTCGTATGATGTTGAACGGACCGCCGTGGAATGGGGGATTACCGGTACTATGGTCAGTCCGCAGTGGACTACCGAGGCTCCAATCCCTATGACCCTTGAAGGAGACTGGTGGGTCGCAAGGGATGTGGCCCTCAAGGGTAATGACAAATTCAAGTTCATCCACAATAACTCCTGGGACGTAAACAGGGGAGGAAACATGCAGGCTTTTGGAGAGTCTTTTCCCTTGACTCAAGACGGCCCGGACATCTTGCCCGGAATAAGTGGAAGCGTCGATATATATCTTAGCAAAGATACTTATTCGGCCTATATTGAAAAACGCAATTGAAAGTAGCAGAATGAAAACAAAGCTTCTGAATCTTATCTTGGCCCTGTCGGTTGCGGCGCTTCTGGCGGGCTGCACCGCTCCGGTTAAAACTGAGCCTGACACAACACCTCAGGGAGGAGAGCAGGAGGAAAACAATACGGAATTCCCCGCCCACGACGGTTATCGCATCTATGCGATTGACAATACCGGCTGGGAAAGCCTTCTTGTATATATGTATGGTACCGTCAACAACCTTGGCGGCTCCTGGCCCGGCGTGAAGTCAAGCGGCAAGATAACGGTCAAAGGCCGTGAGTATACCTATTTCAACGTGGCTCAATCGGCCGCATACGGAAATACGGAGAAACTCATCTTCAATGACGGCAACGGCAAGCAGATCCCTTCTTCCGGAGAGCCGTCCCTCACTTTTGACAACCAGGCCGATTATTTCTTCACTGTCGCGGGAAAGGAAGCCACGGCCTTCAAGGGCGGTTCTAACCATCAGATTACCCTGTCCGACGCCCCAGTGGATGTGACTCCGAAGGAACTTTTCAAGATGGCCGCGCAGAAGCGTGACGCCTGGAACATCTATCAGGTAAATCCCAAACTCTACGGCAGCAGCGGCGCCTTTGGCAAGATCAAGGACCGCCTGGACGACATTAAGGCCCTGGGGACGGACGTATTCTATCTTATGCCCATTTATCAGCAGGGAACCCAGAAGGCAATCGGCTCACCTTACTGCATCAAGGATTTCAAGGCCGTAAATACATCCTACGGTTCACTGGACGACCTTAAGGCCCTTGTAGACGCTGCCCATGCAAAGGGAATGAAGGTGATGTTTGACTGGGTGGCAAACCACACCGCCTGGGACTGCTCCTGGGTGAAGGACCACAAGGACTGGTATTCCCAGGATTCAAACGGAAATGTTGTGAATCCCACGGCCGATGGCGTGTGGACGGACGTTGCGCAGCTCAATTACTCCAGCACGGATCTCCGAGCCGCTATGACGGATGCCCTCCTTTACTGGGTGAAGGAACTGGACATTGACGGATACCGCTGCGACTATGCCCACGGCCCCACCGGACGTAACGTGGGCCCGATGGATGAGTTCTGGAAAGACGCAATATCGGCCCTCAGGCAGGAAAAGCCCGGCTTCATTATGCTTGCCGAATCA
>JAEEGL012079603.1_pt1 | contig 15475 bp, 23 predicted proteins | sample 9134231 | NCBI WGS metagenome assembly JAEEGL01 (sample SAMN16246548, study PRJNA631951) | gut metagenome | biome: gut microbiome; feature: rumen; material: fiber-attached | host: Bos | place: Iran: Karaj | collected 2018-10
AATCAAGGAAAATGATGCGGTTTACCAAGGATTTTTGCCTTTGGTGCACTCATTTTCTGACAAATGAAGTAACAAACCGCGGATTTATGGGCTTAACCTATAGTCCGACGATTTGGGAAAGTTTTAGTCAAACGGTTTTGATTAAAGGTGAACGAAAGGCTATTATCAGTTAAAAAGATAGACGAATTAAACAATTCGACAGTAAGTTATATCTGAATAAAAACTTTGAAATTCCAGTAAAAGCGACTATCGCAAAGCTGTTTTGACGGTGAAAATGAATCAAAACGGCTTTTTATTTTGTCTGAAAAAAGGTATGATTAACCATAAGTTGTCAGAAATGATGGCTGGAGGAGGTATTGAGTTTGTTATGAGCCAAATAGAAAAAACTGTTCTGCCGAAAAGGTTAGAGAGAACCACAATATATGAAAGTGACTACGTGTGCCTATATACTGACAAAGTACAACTTCCAAGTGGGTATGTGATCGACAAATACCATCAACTACATTATCCGCATAACGCAGTCAGTATAGTGATTTTTAACGATAATAACGAAATCCTGATGATCAGGGAAAAGAGATATACAGTCGGAAGACTGGAATGGGAAATACCTGCCGGAAGAGTGGAAGACGGAGAATCTAAAGAAGACGCTGCCAATAGAGAAGCAATGGAAGAGACTGGTTGTACACTTAAGGATCTGAAATTCCTCTGTTCACAGAATCCTGCAAATGGAATGTCTGATCAGGTCTGTCATGTATTTGCAGCAAAAGTGGACTCAGAGAGTAATATCCAGGATGTGGATGAAGTGGCAGATAAAGTATGGATGCCAATAAATGAGGTCAAAAAGCTCCTTAGAGAGAATCGAACCATGGATGGGGTATCGATACTGGCGATTCTTTTTGCTCTTGAGTTTTACAATTAAGATGTGACGATGGTGGAAGGTTGAAATAACAGCAAGGGAATAAGCGAGAAAGCAGATTTATAAATGCAGTTGAATTTGAGTATTTTAAGGAAGTACGAAGAAAAATAAGACTACTGCATTGCTTGGTCTTGCAGCGAAAGACATGATGTTTTTGAGGATGATAAGCTGGTGATGACAAAAAGTTATTTTGATGAGTCATACTTTAAGATGCCCGTACATGACAGCGAAATCATTCTGTGTAATAGAAAAATATCTACATACATAAATGCGTTGGCCAAAGCAGGTTTTTCAATAGAACAGCTTGTTGAAGAAAGTGATAGGGATGATTTGCAAAAACTCCTGATTGCCCCGTTTGATATTAATTTGGGGTATTCAGTGTAGGGGATTTTATCCATAATTAAATAAACCAAGAAATATGAGGATTGATAGCGCGTTAAATTGCTGAGTAAAAAGAAAAATTACAATAAGGAGGATGTGTATGATCACAAGAGATGAAGCATTTGAATTACTAAAAAAATACAATAAGGATCCATTTCATATCCAGCATTCGCTGACAGTGGAGGCTGTAATGAAGTGGTATGCAAAAGAGCTTGGGTATACTGATGATGTTGAGTATTGGGGAATTGTCGGACTTCTTCACGATATTGATTTTGAATTATTTCCTGAGGAACATTGCTTAAAGGCTCCGGAACTTTTAAGAGAAGGCGGTGTCAGCGAGGATATCATTCACGCTGTATGCGCACATGGCTATGGAATTACTGTTGGATGTGGTGTGACAATAGATGTAGAGCCAATTCACGAGATGGAGAAAGTTCTTTTTGCAGCTGATGAGCTGACAGGTCTTGTATGGGCTGCAGCTCTCATGAGACCGTCCAAGAGCACAAAGGACATGGAGCTTAAGTCCCTTAAGAAAAAGTATAAGAGCAAAGGTTTTGCGGCTGGGTGCTCAAGGGAAGTGATAGAACGTGGTGCTGCCCAGTTGGGGTGGGAACTTGATAAACTTCTTGAAATGACTCTTAAGGCAATGGCAGAAAGTGAAGACCTTATCAACGAGGAGATGGCATCGGTGGCCTAAGAAAGGTGGTGCTAATGGAAAGAAAGTCAATTCTGATCAAGGACACAACAAGAGAGGAACGCGAGCAGATAGTAAAGAACTCGCTTGATTGCGGCGGTGGTTGCGAGAACTGCTCGTCTTGCTGGCTTGGCGGGGGAAGTCCTTGGGATATTTATCAGGACTATATTGATGGCAAAAAGGAAATCCGCGAAATAAACATGGAATACATGGAAAAATATCGCCAGGACAGGCAGATTCATTGAGAGGATATGTGTGGGCTTTGCAAAGTGTTCCACTGAAAAGACGCTGAGACGGCATATGCAGATTACATCAATGGTAACAGGTCTTTTACAGAAGTGTCCGCTGACTACAAATGATTATGAAAAAAGTATGAGGGTCATTATGCTTAAATTCAGAGAAATGACAGAGGCTGACAATGTTGCAGTAGCTACGCTTGTCAGAGAGAATCTGAAACAGTTTAATCTTGATATTCCTGGAACAGTCTACTTTGATGCAGGGTTGGATCATCTTAGTGATTATTATGGCAATAATGAACGAAAATACTATGTCATCGAGGGCGATTATGGTGAGGCTATTGGTGGAGTCGGATTTGCCAGATTTGAACCGATGAAAGATACTGCTGAGTTGCAGAAATTATATCTAACGGATGCCGCAAAAGGCTCTGGACTTGGCTATGAACTGATAGACTTTATTGAAGGCAGGATGCGGGAAGCGGGATACAAGTTTTCGTACCTGGAGACTCATGATAATCTACGAGCCGCAATTCATATCTATGAAAAGATGGGATATAAAGAGATAGAGCGCCCTAGAGAGGTGGTTCACAGTACTATGAACAGATTCTTTATGAAGGAGCTGGCGACTCCGAAGAAATAATAACTTCGTTCTATTGGAAGATAATGAGTGCTATGGTTGGTTGGTTATTCTTTCTTTTCGAGTATTGATTTTTGATTATGAGCGGTTTATTATATTTTTAAGGATTGTACACAATATAATAGAGCCAAAGATGTAGATAAGTAAGGAGATATTTGATGGATATAAAAGAGGCGATAAAAGAAAGGCACAGTGTAAGGCAGTATTCATCGGATCATATTATTGGGGATGTGAGGACTTCTCTTGAAAAATGCATTAATGAATGTAACGAGGAGAGTGGACTCCACATCCAGTTAATAACTGATGATCCGGAATGTTTTGATACGCTGCTTAGTCATTATGGTAAGTTTTCAGGTGTTAACAACTATATCGCGATTGTGGGATCTAAGAAACTGGATAATCTAGAGGAACTTGGCGGCTATTATGGTGAAAAGATAGTTTTGGAAGCTCAGATGCTGGGACTTAATACCTGCTGGGTTGCCGGAACTTATGGCAAGAGTAAGTGTAAGGCTGATGTGGATGCAAATGAAAAGATAGTATGTGTCATCGCTATAGGATATGGCTTAAATAAAGGCACTAACCATAAGTCAAAAGATCTTTCAAAACTTTGCGGTGTTACTGAAAAAGACATGCCCGCATGGTTTAGAGAGGGTATGGAAGCAGCGCTTCTTGCTCCTACGGCTATAAACCAGCAGAAATTCTTTATTGATATTGATGGTGAAGAGGCAGTGATAAAAGCCGGATTCGGACCCTTTGCCAAGCTTGATCTTGGAATAGTCAGATATAACTTTGAGGCGGCATGTGGTCATAGATGTAAGGCTATATAGAAAATAGAAGAAATATGAGCAGAACTGATTTTGGAGCAAAGCACAAAGAATAGCAGATAAAGATACTGACCCACTTAAATGGGAGACTGTGGCAGGACATGGTTCGTTATATACGAATTTAAGATGCACTAAATGCGGAATCTGCACAAGTGAAAATAGCGCACAACCCAGAAATAGATTAGGGAAAGGAGCCTTGGATATGATCGTTTTGAATGTGACATACAAATGCAAACCGAATAAGAGGAAGGATTTTCTGGAAACAATAAAGAAGGAAGGAATTGATGCTTGCAGCCGTGCTGAGACAGGAAACATCAAATATGACTACTATATATCAGATGCGAACAGTGACGAGCTGCTTCTTGTTGAGAAGTGGGAGGATGCAGAAGCGATAACTGAACATTCCAATCAGCCACATTTTAAGAAGCTTGGCAAGCTAAAAGAAGAATATGTTCTTGAAACGAGAATAGAGAAGTTTGAGAAGTAACTACTGCAGAAAAGGAGTTATCTATGTCTAAGAAGATTCTTTTACTGCAACCGGGATGGTCTGTTCTCTATTGATCCGGTAAAGGGCATCGATGACAGGGAAAGCGGATATGATGATTCACAGGAACGCAGTGAACTGGAAAAAGCAGCGGATATGCTGTTTGGATAGGAAGGAGGCAGTTGGAATTTGGTTGTAATGTCTTCTACAAATATGAAAATAGGTGATTGCAGCAGTTGATTTTAGAATATATTTTCTAACGCAAATAAGAAAGAGATAATATGCGGCAGAGTAATATGGGGTAAAACGTCTGCTGCATATTAGACGAACAGAGATAGCGGTAGACATTAGATATAAAAAGCGACTGCTTCAAATGCGCCAAAATGAAATAGCAGCAGGAGATGGTGGTTTAAAATAGCCTGCTGCAAAAAGCATTACATAAAATTGCGTTAGAATTCTTGTTGTAAAAGAATGATGAAGAGATAGTTCTTCAGCTTGATTTTTGACTTATTGAAATAACAAGAGCCGAAATATATAAAATAAGATATTGAAACCAATTATATTGCATAAAATACAAAATGTGTTATAATCTTTTCATTGAGCATACCCTTGCAGTAATTTGATGAAAGGTAAAAGGTTTATGGAAAAAGAGTTTGATATACAGGAATACATGACACATGGAGTTGAGAGAGTGGTTTCTGATGCCATAAGGGCTACCTTAAGAAATCCAAGAGAAAGCGCGTACATGGCGAAATTTGCATTGGCGTCAAAAAGCGCATCAAAGAAAAGAGCTGAGCTGGAAGCAGAAGGCGAACATATTCCGCCTTTCCTTATTGCCAGCATTACAAGCAGCTGTAATCTTCACTGCAGTGGATGCTATTCAAGATGCAATAACGCAACAGAGGACACAGAGCCGGTAGAGCAGCTGACTGATGACGAATGGCTTAAGATTTTCGATGAGGCGGACGATCTGGGAGTAAGCTTCATACTTCTTGCTGGTGGAGAACCGCTCCTTAGAAAAGGTGTAATAGAAGCTGCGGGTAAAAAGCAGAATATCCTATTCCCGATATTTACTAACGGAACATATATGGCTGACAAGTACTTTGATTTGTTTGATAAGAACAGAAATCTTGTGCCCATCATGAGTATTGAGGGTGGGAAAGAAGCCACTGATTCTAGAAGGGGCGAGGGTGTATATGATAAACTCGTCTCAAATATGGATGAACTAAACAGGAGAGGACTCATCTACGGTGCTTCAGTTACGGTAACGACGCAGAATCTAAAGGATGTTTCTTCTGAAGACTTCATAAGTATGCTGTCTGATAAAGGATGTAAGGCAGTGATATTCGTTGAGTTTGTACCGGTAACTGAGGATGCAGAGTATCTGGCACCCGGAGAGGAAGAAAGGGAATATCTGAAAAAAGAGATCGCAAGGCTTAGGACTGAGCATCCTGAAATGGTTTTTGTTTCTTTCCCCGGAGATGAGAAAAACTCAGGCGGATGTATTGCTGCAGGACGCGGATTTTTTCACATCAACTCACATGGAGGAGCGGAACCATGCCCGTTTTCACCATATTCGGATATAAATGTAAAAAAGACTTCTCTCAGAGATGCCATTAATTCGAGGCTGTTCAAGGCGCTCCAAAAGGAAGGCGTGCTCTTGGATGATCATGAAGGCGGATGCGTGTTGTATGAAAAGAGGCAGGAAGTAGAGGCACTACTGAAAAATGCAGTTTAAGGACATGAAGCATTTCAGTAAATATAATTCTTTTTACCTGCAGATGTACCAGATACTGTCAGCCAAGCTTTCCGACATGCTGGGCTACAGTATGTTGGAGATCATCACCTATAATATGGAGAATGAACTGATTGGGAAAGAAGACAAATGAGCTGAGGAAATGCAATTCAGAGCTCTACTTTAGGAAGATTCCAAAGGAAATGTCTCGCCATAAATCTGAGCAGAATAACAAGAGCGAAGCTGATTACCATGGCAGCGCTCCAGGTGTGCATCAGATCATGCATTATTACCATGACGATTCCGCCAACTATAACGGGAAGAGCGTAAACATGCTTTACAAAGATGGCAGGCATCTGGTTTGACAGGACATCGCGCAACACTCCGCCGCCGACACCTGTGATAAATCCGAGGAATACCAGAAGGAACAGGTCATCTTCATAGCCAAAATTGGCTCCTATCATTACCCCGTCTACCATGAATGCAGCGAGTCCAAGCGTGTCCGATATAAACAGGCCTTTGTCATATATGCCTGAGAATTTAACCGGCACTCCTTTACGATAATACATTAAAAAGAATACGATATTTGCTATGATTGCTGCGACTATAACATAAAATGGATCAATGAACATCTGTGGTGGGAAGTTTCCCATCACAATGTCTCTGGTAAGACCTCCACCGCAGGCAGTGATTATAGCGAGAATGTTTACTCCAAATATGTCCATTTTCTTATGGATTCCGGTGATCGCACCGGATATTGCAAAGGCAACAGTGCCTATAAAGTCAAAAATTGCTAAAAGTGATATAGACATGAACTTTGTCCCCTGTCCTTTTGATTGGTGAGCACACCAAAAAGCATTATATCACTTGAAATTACAACATAGAATTAAAAATGGGTATTACACGAAAGATTTTTTTCTGATATAATCTGACCTTGTCGCAAGAATTAAAAATAAGAAGATGTAGAGTTGGTAATATTGGAAACGTGAGCACTATATGGTGCAAAACGAACAACACGCCCTAGGTCTTCCCCTGGTCAATGAAAGGAGAACCCCGGGTATGTTACCACAGAACAAGTTTCAGGATGTAATTTTCACTATTTTCATGGCATTTGTCATGGTCTATGCAATGATCTGCTACAATATTTCACTTAACGTAGGCGGTATGCAGAATTTCATATTTATTGCTGCATTAAAAGAAATGCTCATTATGTGGCCGATTGCAGTATTAATCGAGCTTCTTTTTGTAGGAAAACTTGCTCAGAAGCTTGCATTCAGATTCGTTACTCCCGGCAAGGATCCAATGATCATGATGATTCTTGGTATATCAGCAATGAGCGTGTGCCTTATGTGCCCTCTTATGAGCCTCGTTGCTACAATTCTTTTCAAGGATGCCGGGGCTGAATTCGTCGCAGTATGGCTACAGACAACTGCTATGAATTTTCCGATGGCTCTTTGCTGGCAGATATTCTTCGCAGGACCACTTGTCCGAAATGTGTTTGGATTTTTTGTAAGGACTTTTTCCAAAAAGACAATAAACACAGCTAAAGAAGTTGCATGATGTTTGACAATTTAATGAGGAAGAATTATACTGACTATAAATTCATAATTAGTCAAAAAGGATGTAAAGAGATTTGCCAAAGTCATATTCGGATCAGGAAAGAGAATATATAATTCAGAGGCTTAAGGAAGAGGCTGCAAAGTGCCTTGCCCAGTACGGTGTCAGGCGCACAACGGTTGATGAACTGGTAAAGCGTGTTGGAATTCCCAAGGGTACCTTTTATCTTTTTTATAAGTCAAAAGAGCTGCTTCTTTTTGAGGTTATCCAGGATCAGCATGAGGCCATCAATAACGAACTGGCTGATGCTCTTTCGAAGGTGGCTGTCAGGGATTTGTCGGCGGATACTTTGACAGATCTGATCTTTGAGTTTTTTAAAAAGACAGATGAGATGCCAATCCTAAAGCTTCTTGATACTGATGAAGTTGAGCTTCTGGTGCGGAAGCTCCCTCGGGAAGTAGTGGAAGCACATTTTCAGGATGACACTGATACTATAGAACAGATGCTGTCCATGTTTCCTATAAAAAAGAATCTGAACGTTAAGGTTGTCAGTGCGGCTTTTCATGCAGTGTACTTTGCAACGCTTCACAAGGCTGAGATTGGGGAAGAGAACTATGATGAAGCGCTAAGGCTCCTGATTTACGGAATTGTGAAGCAGATGATGAAGTAAGGCAGAAGATGATGCGAGAAAAATGTTGAAATAAAGCTTGCTCGGATGGCAGCTCAGGTGCATTTTTAATATGAATATTAGAGTCCGGTTTTGAGCCGGACTTTGATTAGGACTCTATTTGACTATATATTCATATGTAGTCAAATAGATATAACAGACGAAATGCTTTATTCCATAAATGCCTGCATTAAGGAGGAAAATAATGATAGAAGTTAAGGATCTTACGTTTAGCTATACCCAAAAGCCATTTATAGTGGAGATGAATTTTGAGGTGATGGAGGGAGAAATCTTCGGATTTCTTGGGCCTTCCGGTGCGGGAAAAAGTACGCTTCAAAAGATACTTTTGGGAATGCTTCCAAATTATAAAGGGGTGGCTAAGGTTGGAGGCGTCGAGTGCAAGAGATGCGGCTCCGATTTTTACCGAACCATAGGTGTTGACTTTGAGTTTTCAACCATGTACGAAAAGCTTTCTGCCAGGGAGAACCTTGAATTTTTCTCGTCTTTATATGGCATAAAGGGGTGTAGCATTGACGACCTGCTTTTGGCGGTGGGGCTTGAGAATGACGGTGATAAGAGAGTCTCGGATTTTTCAAAGGGTATGAAGAGCAGGTTGAACTTTGTAAAAGCTCTTGTACATGATCCGCAGCTTCTTTTCCTGGATGAGCCCACAAGCGGCCTTGATCCCACAAACAGCCGCATGATGAAGGACCTGATTCTTGAGGAAAAGAGAAGGGGCAAAACCATTCTTTTGACAACTCATAATATGCAAGATGCCACTGAACTATGCGACAGGGTAGCGTTTATCGTGGGTGGAAAGCTATTTGCTCTGGACAGTCCCCACAACCTGATCATGTCAAAAGGTGCCGCAAAGGTGAGCTACTCCTGGATGGAGAACGGTGAACAGACGGCCAGCTGTGAACTGGATAAGATGTCTGAGGATAAAAAGCTGCAAAGTCTTATTGCCAATAACCGGCTTAGGTCAATCCACAGCAGCGAACCGACGCTAAACGATATATTCATGGACATTACCGGGAGGACACTGGTATGAGATTTAGAAGATTACTTGGATGGGACCTGAGGTTTCAGGCCAGATACGGCTTTTACCTGCTGTATGGTTTTCTTACAACTTTTTATACGATGATTCTTTTTGCAATTCCAACCTCCTGGAAAGAGAAGACAGCTGCAATACTGATATTTTCAGACCCTGCGGCCATGGGACTATTTTTTATGGGAGCGATTGTGCTCCTGGAAAAGAGTCAGAAAGTCACTTCATATTTTGCAATCACTCCCCTAAAAGCATGGGAATACGTGTGGTCGAAGGTATTTTCATTATGCGCTATCTCGCTCGTCGTTGCTGCGGTGCTGGCATTTATTTCAGGCTGCCGACATATACTGTCGCTTCTTGTGGGGACGTTTCTTGCAAGTGTGATTTTCACGCTCTGTGGAATTATTGTGGCTACGAAGATCAGCAGCCTTAACCAGTTCATTTTGGCCACGGTTCCGATTGAGATACTGGGATTTGTTCCGGCGGTTCTGCATCTTTTTGGAGTAGGCTCTTTTTCCGGAGATAATCTCCTTTCTTTGGCAGACAGGATGAATCCGGTGAATTTCTTAATAACACTTGCAGACAGGTTATATCCTGCTGACGTGTGTATGGATCTTGTGATGGGAAAAGTACCTTCAATCCCTGGGCTGGTGGTGACTGTGCTTGTGATAGCACTTTTGACTCTAAGTGCAAACAAGAGCGTTCTCAAACTTTGGCAGGTGCAGGGAGGAGTAAAGCTATGAAAGCGATAAAGATAAGCTTTTTTCATATGCTTAGATTTGTAAGAAAAGACATGATGTTGCTGGCGGCAGGAATTTCGCCATTTCTGATGGGAGTGGCCATAAGATTTGGGATTCCTTCTATTGATAAGATACTGATGGAGGTCACGGGTATGTCTCAGATTCTTAGACCATACTACAGCCTTTTTGATATTTTTTATGCTGCAATTACCCCCGCCATGTTCTGTTTTATCGCAGCAATGGTGATGCTTGAAGAAAGGGATGATCATATCGAAAGGTATCTTTTTGTGACGGAGCTTGGGAAAAGAGGCTATTATATTTCACGAATAGTAGTTCCGGCTCTTGTGGCTTTCATTATTTCTGTGGCTCTGCTCCCTGTTTTCAGACTTGTCGTAAACTCTTTTGCTGAAGTTTTATTTCTGTCACTTGCCGGGACGTTTCAGGGAATAATCATTGCGCTTCTTGTGGTGAGCTTATCTTCAAACAAGCTGGAGGGAATGGCTCTTACAAAGTGTTCATCACTTATGATGCTTGGTGCAATGGGGCCATATTTCATCCACCGCCCCTACAGCCATATTCTCTTCTTCATGCCGTCCTACTGGACAGGGCTTATGGTTACTGAAGGCTGTACTCTTTACATGCTGCCGATGGTAATAGTTTCCGTAATCTGGATATTGATTCTGTGTAAAATTTGCGTAAACAGGTAAATTGCTTATAGACAAAGAAAAGGACTGCGCCAAGATCTTTCACTTGGACAGTCCCGGTTTACTTATTTTTTCACATGCTCACAAACATCAATTATGAATCCGGATGGAGAAACAAGGTATGCGTATTTGCTGGATGTAGTAGTGCTTGGAGCAAATCCTTTTGCCTCTCTGAATCCCCTGGACATGAAGAATTCATAAGCTTCTTCATAATTGTCCACATTTATTCTGATGGCTGTATAGGTCTGAGGAATCACAGGAACTTCAACTACGTCGATATGAAATCCGTTTTTATCTTTCATTCTGTGGGCGGAAAACTCAACATCCGTATCCTCTGCTTTATTGTGAGTCTGCTCAAATCCAAGCTCCTCGAAAAGCTTGATGACAGGTTCAGCTTCCTTGGTAATTATCGATGTATTAAAGGTTGTAATTTTCATGCGATTTTCTCCCTTCTAATGCTCAGAAAGTAAAAAAAGTTATCAAGACAAATTATAATTCATTAGAAATTATAATTACATCGAAGATGGGCAGATTTAATAAGCGTTTTAGAAAGATATGAAAATTTAAGAAAATCGAATATGAAAAATTCATGCAATCAATTGTTTCAAAACTTCAGATTATCTCCAAGCACCGGAACTTTACTTGCAAAAAAAGAAAACTCTCCACTGTCCAAAAGATTTCCTTCATCGTCAGTTACCCTTATATCAAATACCAGAATATGCTTACCTGTCTTAAGCTTCATGCACTCACAGTAAATATATTCGGTATTTACAGCAGGCAACAGAAAATTCAAATTGGCAGAAACGGTAGTCACATAGTATCCACTCATACTTCCTGTAGCACCAGCCATGGCATCTACAAAAGAAAGCAATGCACCCCCATGAATACTGCCATACGTGTTATGTAGTCTGGAATCACACTTTATCCTTGACTTGCTGTAGGTAGGACTAAGCTCCAATACCTCAAATCCTATGAATTTGTTATATTCATTTGCATACAACTCAGAAAGCATTTTCTCTCTGATCGCATTTTCCTTTTCTGTACGTGCTTTTCGCATTTCTTTTTTACTCCTATTTCTTCCACACATCAGGCTGATATCCCCTACGTGGACTGTTTTCAATTGTCTTTAATCTATACTAAATGAATCTTCCTTTCAAGATTTTGTAGAAAACGTTTTTCTGAGAAAGAAAGGAATCTGACTTTTGTAAAAGATTCAAAAAGATTATAATAGACAGCGGTATGCTTTAAAGGAAATGAAGAGGAAAATAATGGATATAGATTACGTTTTAAAACTATTCAAAGAATTAGCTGCACATTTAAAGAAATATGGAGATCAGTCCATTGCGTACCAGTACCAAACACTACTGGATGCGATTGATGTGCTCGAAGCTGACTATTCTGACGAGGACAAAGAAGATTGCATTGTCACTTGCTATAAGCGCCTTTATCCCGGAAGAGCCGGTTTGTCTGAATTTTTTATCTACAGAGAAGATTTCGAAGAAAGAAGCGCCTTAAATGAGCCTTTGTCCAGAATTCAGCATGAATTGTGGGAGATGGTAAAAAATAAGATCTGACTGCATACTGAAAAATACAGGAATTTTTTAAATGACAAAAAAGAAAAGTAAAAGAAAAACTAAAAAACCAAGCTTATTCTGGATCCTGACAATAATATGCGGAGCCATATTCCTTATACTATTTACCGGTGCTTTTACAGGAAACAAACTACTTAATACAAACTTGATACACATGGGAATTTCAGTGCACTTTAGAAAACCACAGCCTTTTAGCTGCTATCTTTTTGACGCGTTCTATTTCTTCTTTTCATGGGGAGCTCTTATTTTCGTCATAAGGCATGTTCCGGAACTTTTGCAGGCGATCGCAGCACTATTAATATACATACTTCCGATTGCAGCACATATCCTGATTAATACATACGGTCCCTGGTATGCAGAAAGTGCAACGGATGCGATAGTAATGTATATTATATTCGCTATAATAGTAGTTCCAGGAGTAGCCATCTCCGGCATACAGGACTTCATGAAAAAGAAAAAAGGGAATCTGTAAAGATAACCTTTATAACAGTAAAAAATATTGGAGGAACAAAAACATGAATCTCATACTCAAAAGTTTTGGACAGTCCGTAGCATTTTTAATGTTTGATTCAGCGCTTTCCATATTTTTTGAACATACAATTAATATTAGAGAAAAACTATTTGATTTCGTCATCTTTTTTGCAGTCATACTTCTCTTTAACTTTATGGCTCCAAGACTTAAAAAACATCTTGGGGTTGAAAAATAATAACTGCCAAAATGTATACTTTTTGATTGTTTATTATAGGTAACTGCACCTTTTTTCTGTATAATTAAAGAATGTGATTAAGTTATCAGACAGATATTGCCGTAATGGTGAAGAAATCGGGGATGTTTACAAATGCACCTATGGATGTCCGGTTAATCAGGATGGGTACGGAATCTGTTCAAAGACAATGATGATGCTGTATCCCCTAATGGATGTGTGATTTTCAAACTGACTGCACAACCTTTGGGAAATGAAAATTTCCATACAGGCGGCTTCTGGGATTATCCGGATGAAACACAAGGCTAAGAAATGCTATAAAATTGGAGGAGCTACATGGGGAACATACTTATTGACGACACAAAATTTGTTAAAGATCAGTACAAGAATTCAGCAGGACTTAACACAAGAATCTCAATTCATGACAAGTATTCAACAAATAAGATGGGGCTGCACAATTGGTATTTTACAGTAATGAAGTTTGGAGACGGAATGAGAGTTTTGGAACTTGGAGCCGGAAGTGCAGTTATGTGGGTAAATCATACGGATGTTATAAGCAGATTGTCACAGCTGGTATTATCCGACATGAGCGAAGGCATGCTTAAAGAAGCCAGGAAAAATCTTGGTGAGCATGCAAATGTTGATTACGAGGTTATTGATATCCAGGATATTCCGTATGAAGACAATACATTTGATATGGTTATTGCCAATTGCATGCTCTATCATGTACCGGATATAAGCAGGGCAATATCTGAGGTTCGAAGAGTACTTAAACCGGGCGGATGTTTCTATGCCGGAACCGCGGGAAAAAATGGCATACTGGAAACTGTTGTAACTATTCTCAAACAGGATATATCCTATGATAATAACTTCTCCCTTGAAAATGGAGGAGAAAAGTTAGAACCATTCTTTTCCAATGTCGGGATTAAGCGTTACAATGATTCCCTTGAAGTGACAAATATTGATGACCTGATGGATTATATATATTCAGGAATCACATTTGAGAATTCCTGCACACTTTCAAGAAATGAAGTAAGAGAAACACTATTAGCACACATGGTTGATGGAGTGCTGAGGTTACCTAAGGATCCGGGTCTTTTTGTAGCTTGCTGATGATAAGATTGTATGCATATTGGAACTTCTAAGGGGCTGTCGCACTAAGTAAATTTGCTTTCAGGTATACCGACATGCACTGCAATGATGATTTTGCCTTGGATGGTTCTGATCTGACTCTGACACTTGATCAGGTTAACAAATTACTGGGCAGGTTCTTTGGCATAACCCTGACAGAGGCACAAGCGCTTGACGATATATACTATTCCGTGTCAGGCAGTGCCATAGTGAGACCGTATAAATACGATAATAAGGATACATATCAGCTTATAAGAATGGATGTTGGAGAAAAAGAGTAATAATTATGCATGGTGCAATATTAGGTGATGTAGCAGGAAGCATATATGAATTTGATGCTAAAACTCACAGAATTCAAGACCTTACGGAACATATAAAACATCCCGCAACGGTGTTTACTGATGATACTGTCATGACTGTAGCGATAGCTGACGCTCTCATGCATGCAGGGGAAGATGCAGATGATCGTACCATACAGCAGAGGGCAGTGATCAACATGCGTTATTGGGGAACAGAATACTCCGGTGTGGGTTATGGATATATGTTTAATGAATGGCTATATGCAGAAAATCCCAAACCATATGGAAGCTATGGAAATGGTGCAGCTATGAGAATTTCTCCTGTGGGATGGATGTATGATTCACTTGAGAAAACCCTGCATGTTGCTGAGCTTGTAACTACTGTTACTCATGATAACAAGGGTGCCATTGATGGCGCAGAAGCAGTAGCAGCCGCAATATTCCTTGCCCGTAACAGACATAGTAAGCAGGAGATTCGCGAATATATTGAGAAAACCTTCCGCTATGAACTTGATAAAAATATTGTAGATTTGGTTAATCCGATACAAAAAAATATAAAATGCAGGACAGCAGTTATTCAGTCGCTCATAGCTTTTTTCGAGAGTGATAGTCTGGAGGATGCCATATCCAAGGCTATTTTTATAGGTGGTGATACTGATACCCTTGCCTGCATTACTGGCAGCATAGCAGAGGCATACTACGGATATATTCAGAACACGGAGCAAAAAAGCATCTTATTGAGTAAACTTCCGGAAGATATAAAAAGAATAGCTGATGAATTTGAATTTAAGTATCACCGATAAAAATGTGATGAGCTGCTGTTTTTGATGAGCAGAAAAGGCGGCCTTGGTTAGGATCTACTCCGTTTACTTTGAGCATGCCTATTTAAATCTCATATGTTTTTAATTGTTATTTTTTGCATTAAACATCACCTCAAGTTTTGTTTTACTAAGGCGGTTTCGACAAAGCATTTGAAATGCGGGAGTTATAGGTGAGCGACATGGTAATAGAAACTGATAGATTGATAATTAGAGATGTAACAATGCCGGATGGAGAGGCGTTCATTCATATGGCTTCTGATGGAAGCCTGAATGATATAGGTTTTGACAAAGAGTGTAGTTCCTGG
>JAEEGL015614847.1_pt1 | contig 15474 bp, 12 predicted proteins | sample 9134231 | NCBI WGS metagenome assembly JAEEGL01 (sample SAMN16246548, study PRJNA631951) | gut metagenome | biome: gut microbiome; feature: rumen; material: fiber-attached | host: Bos | place: Iran: Karaj | collected 2018-10
CGTGCGCGAGGTGATGAACAAGATGTACCGCAACCACCTCGACGGGCTGTGCGGCAACGACGACTGCGGACAGATGTCGGCATGGTACATTTTCAGTGCGATGGGCTTCTATCCCGTTTGTCCCGCCAGCGGCCAGTACGTCTTCGGCGCACCCTACTTGCCCGAAAACGTCCTCCATCTGCAAAACGGCAACACCCTGACGATCAAAGCCCCCAACGTCAGCGACCAGAACTGCTACATCCAGTCGGTGACGCTCAACGGCAAACCGCTGCACTGTGCCTACATCACCTACGAGCAGATCATGGCCGGCGGCGAGCTGGTCTTCACGATGGGCAGCAAGCCGAACAAGAAATGGTTCACGGAGAAACCATATTCATTAGAACCGTAGGGACGTATCGCATACGTCCTATCGCATACGTCCTATCACATACGTCCTATCACATACGTCCTATCGCATACGTCCGCCGATGGTCATAAAAAAACTGCCACAAAATAATTTTCAAAAACCATCGTTTTGTATTGAAAAAAAGAGTATTTTTGCAGACTGATTAAAAGTGTATTTTAACGTAAAAACATAGAGATATGATTGCAAAGAAAACGGACAAAGGAAATTTGGAAAACAAGCGCGGCTTGTTCCTTCTTGTCGGATTTGCCGTGGTTTTAGCCCTCATTTACGCTGGCTTTGAACTTTTCGCCAACGAAGACAAGGCTCCCGCATTTGAGATGAACGATGATGAATTCATCACCGTCGTCGATGACGATGTCATCGCCACCGACCAAACTCCTCCCCCTCCACCAGAGCAACCTCAACAACAACAAGAGGTGGTGCTCAACATTGTGGACAACAACATCCAAGTGAACACCGATATCAGTTTTGACGTGGAATTTAATGAGGATGAGGTAATTGTTGACAACACTGAAACGGAAGTGGAAGTGGTTGAAGAAGACGCCGGCGACGAACCTCCGATGATGTTCACCGAAGAGATGCCTGAGTTCCCTGGCGGTGACGAAGCCCTTCTTGCTTTCCTGACTCGCGAAATTCAGTATCCTGAAGTGGCCCGTAACAATGGTATCACCGGCACTGTGCTGATCGAATTCGTCGTCGAGAAAGACGGTCGTGTCAGTAACGCCAAGGTCAAAGTCCCCTTGTTCCCTGAATGCGACAAGGAAGCTGTCCGCGGCGTCATGGCCATGCCGAAATGGAAACCCGGCAAGAACATGGGCAAACCCGTCCGCTGCTTCTTCCAGGTTCCCGTCACCTTCAGACAATAATGACGTCTGATATTCTTTGAAATATAAAAAAGGAAAGTCCCCGCGGCTTTCCTTTTTTTATTGGCTCCTAAGTGTAAACCATTTTTAACACAATATTCCACCCTTCCTCCGCGTTGTTCCAATAAAGCAAGTGAACTTGCTGAACAAGAATGTTTCATATTAAAACACACAAAAATGATTACAAAGAAAACAGACAAGGGCAATCTTGAAAACAAACGCGGACTATTTGCTTTAGTCGGATTTGTCGTAGTGTTAGGTCTTGTGTATGCTGGCTTCGAACTTTTCGCCAGCGAAGACCGCACAGCGCCATTTGAACTGGCGAACGACGATTTCATCACCGTTTTGGACGATGATGTGCTCGCCACCGACCAAACGCCACCTCCGACAACGCCTCAACAACCTCAACAAGAGGTGATTATCAAAATCGTGGACGACAATGTCCACGTGGACTTGGACATCACGTTGTTTGATGTTGACGTTGCCCCTGACGACATCATCCCCGACATCGAAGACACAAAAGTCGATTTTGTCCCTGAATCTGAAAGCGAAACCCCTCCGGAACAGTGGACTGAGGAGATGCCGGAATATCCTGGCGGCGATGACGCACTCTTGGCGTTCCTGCAAAGGGAAATCCAATATCCCGAAGTGGCACGTACCAGCGGCATCACCGGCACCGTGCTCATCGAGTTCGTCGTGGAAAAAGACGGCAGCGTCAGCAACGCCAGAGTCAAAGCGCCCCTCTTCCCCGAATGCGACAAGGAAGCCGTCCGCGGCGTCATGGCAATGCCGAAATGGAAGCCCGGCAAGAACAACGGCAAACCGGTACGCTGCTACTACCAAGTGCCTGTCACTTTCAAACAATAAAAAAAAGAGAACCCCGCGGGGTTCTCTTTTTTTATCAGTACTTCCGTTTCAGAATCTCCGACCACACAACACCCTTATAAACCTCCTCCTCGTCCAAAGCAAGATGAATCCCCTTGTGCGGGGTTTCCGCCGTCACATGCTCAACACACTCCTCGCCGTTTTGCGCGAACAGATGCTCAAAATCCCGGTCGCTCATGGTCTCGTATGAGAAATACTCCTCTTTTTCTTCCGGTTGGACATCGGCAGTCTTTGCGGCTTTCCATTTGCTTCTCTTGGGCGGGTCAACCTCTTCTTGCTCGTTATCAGGTTCCTGACGAACTGGTTTGACCACCTTCTTGGAAGGGTTCATCTCCCCGATTACTTTTTTGATGCCCGGGAAAAGGCCCAAGGCAATGGCCCCGATAACAAAAAGTATATCAATAATCGAATCTAAAAAATCCATAATAATATGATTTATAAGGTTTTATTTCTGTTCTTGTTCACTCTCTTGCTCAATTTGATCGGCCAATTTCTTGTTTTCGCTTTTTGCCTTGGCTATACTCACATTGAGATCATAGCAGATCAAGAAAATGGTGGAACTCCAGTTCAACCACAATAAAATGGCGAAAACAGCACCTAAGGAACCATAAATAAGGTTGTAATTGGTGAAATTGGAAAAATAGAGGTTGATAATCCAAAGCAACAACACCAACAGAATAGTACAGGTGGAGGACCCCGCGGAGAAGAATTTGTAGTCGCCGCGCTTGACTGGGGCAAGATAATAGAAAATACTGATTAAGAAATAGATAGCAGCATATACCAATAACCACTTCAGAAAATGCACCACAAAGGAATAGATCTCCGGATTGTTGCCATAGCTGTTATGTATATAATCCACCGCCAATGACGCCAGGATGAAAAGGGCGGCCACAAAGACAATGATGACAAATGTCAACATCATCAATCCGGCACTTAACAGAATCTGGTCTATGAGTGTCCGTTTTTCCTCCGTGAAATAGGAAGAGGTCATCGCCGCCAAAATGCCATTGAGACAGACAATCGTGAAATAGATACCAATGACAAACATGAACGAGGACAATGTGCCGTTCTGACGCATCACCACGTCAGTTATCATCCCCGAAACCGCCGGCCAAACATACGGGGGGACGATAGATTCCATCATGGAAATCAAAGCGTTGCGGAAATCCTCTCCCAAAAAAGCAATAGCGGAGAAAAGTGCGAGAATCATGGGTATCACTGCGGCAAATATACGGTAAGTGATGGCCGCGGCACGCTGGAAAACCACTCCCTGACTCATCGATTTCCCGAAAAAACGCAAGACATCGTACAACGGAACCTTCTGCAGGCCGGGCAAAGTGATCTCTTTGGACTTTTTCACCCATTTGCCAAAACCCGGGACTTTCTCCAAATCGTTTCCCCACTGGCGGAATTTCAACTTTATATACCGAATCCGTCGTCTCATTGCTGGTCCATTGTGCTGATGAATGTGGCTTGCAATTCTCTATATCAACGATTTAAGACTCATATCCAAGCTGCTGATATGATGGGTGAAAGCACCCACGGAGATGAAATCCACCCCGGTAACGGCATAGTCGTGCAAGGTTTCGCGAACGATGCCGCCAGAGGCCTCCGTCTCCATACGATGATCCACCATCTTGACGCCCTCACGGATCATGTCCGGAGTGAAATTGTCGAACATGATGCGCTGCACACCCCCGTGCTCCAACACTCGCACCACATCGTCCAAACTACGGGTTTCAATTTCAATATTCAACTGTAGATTATTGTCTTTCAGATATTTATTGGCTGCATCGATCGCTTTCTCAATACCGCCCGCAAAATCGATATGGTTGTCTTTCAACATCATCATGTCGTAAAGGCCGAAACGGTGGTTTTGGGCTCCGCCAACCGTCACAGCGTACTTCTCGAAGATTCGCATATTCGGGGTCGTCTTGCGCGTATCGAGCAGAACAACGTTTGTGTCTTTCACTAAATCCACATACTCGCGCGTCGTCGTGGCAATACCGCTCATACGCTGCATGAAGTTGAGCAGGGTTCTCTCCGCAGTCAGCATGTTGCGCGAAGAACCGTGAAGCGTGAAAGCGATATCACCCTTACGCACTTGCGCGCCATCCGGAAGTAAGAGTTCCATCTGGATGTTCTCATCCACCTGACGCAGCACTTCCCGCGCGACATCCACGCCAGCAAGCACACCGTCCTGCTTGATGAGCAGTTTCATATCACCCTGGGCATCGGCCGGAATGCATGAGAGCGAGGAGTGGTCCCCATTGCCAATATCTTCGCGTAACGTTAACGCTATCAACTCTTTAACTTTGTCTGTTATCTTCATTTCTGTACTATTATTTCAGGGGTGAATATGGTGTCACTGTGATGCAAGGCGCGGTCCACGAGACAACAGGAAAGCCGCACCGTATCGTATGGAGAAGCAGGATTGTTGATGTACGTCAAGATGGTCAGCGTGCCCTCAATCGATTCCGGCACATCGTTGCTGAGATGCGGGACACGGGCGTGAAGCGGTGTCGGGAATTCCAACTTCACCCACTCACCATGCTGTTTCTCGTAAAAATCGATGAAAAGATTGTAATAATAGGGGGAATCCACGGAAAAAACCGGGTTCCGGTCGGTTTCATCCAACCCGATGTCGCCGTCTCCATCGTGGAAATAAAGCGTGAGATAGGCCCGACTGTCATAATCGTTGCCTTCGTCCAATTTTTCCAAAGAGAGAAACTCAATGTAGGGAATCACGGAATACTTCTCCTCATGTCGGCAGCTGAAAAAGAGCACCGATACCGCCAAAAGGCAGATCCCGAAGAGGATATTTCGCATGTGACGTCTCATAACCCTATTGATTACAAACTGCAAAAATACGAAAAAATAAAGACGAACAGCCTACCGGAATTTCCGATGGTTGAGGAAACGGTTCTCCTTTTCAATCTCCACCATACGCTCGATGGTTTCAGCGCTGAAGAAAGACTCCGCCAATCTCTCCTCCAAATAATTGACAGCCAGATCATTAATATGACACAAATCCTTTGCGTAGAATCGATAGTCCCGCAAATCGTCCATCAAATATTCGTATGCCGGAAAATAAAACGAATAGTCATTGTCCACCAATTTTTCAATCGCCAACAACAGTGTCGCCTTGCTCAACGCATTCTCGTGCGCACCGTCGCCAAGATGCCGCACCGGGCTCACCGTGAAAATCACCTTCATGTCGGGACAGCTTTCCTTCAGCAAAGCCAGCGTGCTATTCCATTGTGTCACAATCTTTTTGACATCCAATCTGATTCTGTCGAACTGATGATTCGGAATCTTGTGGCAATTGGAGACAATCAGGTCGCGGGGAATGAACTTGTAGCAGAAAGCTGTTCCGAATGTGATGAACAAGTAACGGGTATTGCGCAGGAACGCCGCACTCTGCCCCAGATTCGCGTCGATATTGGCTTCGAAATCCTCGAATATCTCCTTGGAAAAGCGCCCATGGTGGGCAAAGCTCACCCACAGATCCCGATATTTGTAGAAATAGCGGTTTTTGTCGAACAAATCGGGCTGGAGCATAAAACGCAACGCCCTGTCGATGGAAATCGGGTTGAAGAGCACCCCGAACGGATTGGAACACACCTCAAAACGGTGCGTGTCGAAATAGTGTCCCATATTGTCGGAGAAACAGGATCCGACCAACATCACAGCATCGTTTTCCTGGATATGGAACGGGTATTGCGGGGCGGGTATGATTGTTCTGAATTGCATATTCTATTATTTGGGTATCAATAATTTAGCGAATTTAAGGACTAATGTTTTGGTGCCTACGGTGTCGAAGACCACTACCGCGCGGGCATCGGGGCCGGCGCCAGAGACATCCTGCACACGACCGAAGCCGAACTTGCCGTGATAGACACGCACACCGGGCTGTATCGACTCGGGAGCCGCCAAATCGCCGATCTGGTCGAGGCGCACCTCCGTTTGGGTTTTGACCACCGGTTTCGGGGCGGGCGCAGCAGGTTTGCGGACCTCCCGGCTATATCCACCTGAGGATGAGCTCGTTCCTCTGAAACGGAACGAACCCGTGGAAGTCTCCGACGATCGACCGAACAAGCCGCTGCCTTCGGAAGCCTTGTGGGTGACATTCAGAAAGCGGGCGGGAATCTCCTCCATGAAACGACTGGCCTCGCAAGGTCTGCGCTGCCCGTACTGAAAACGGGACATCGCCATGGTGAGGAAAACCTGCTTCCGGGCACGCGTGAGCGCGACATAGAACAACCGGCGCTCCTCCTCCATCTCGTGCCGCGAATCCAGACTCAACGATGAGGGGAAGAGGTTCTCCTCCATGCCGGAAACAAACACGTAATCAAACTCCAGACCCTTCGCCGAATGGATCGTCATCAACTTCACCACATTCTGCTCCTCGGCATCTTCTCCCTTGTTCAAATCCCTCTCGTCCAGCAACGACACCGACTGCATATACTGGTCCAACGAAGGGAAATAGGTCTCCAACATCTCGCCAGTCTCCTCGTTGAGGATATTTTCGGGCTCGCGGTCAATGAAGCTCTGTATGGCGTTAAAAAGCTCCGTCACGTGATCCACGCGCTCCTTTTCTTCCACATTTTCGTTCAACGCCTGGGCAAATCCCGTCTTGGAGAAAATCTGCATACCCAGTTCATAAGCGTTTTTGGTCGTCAGTTGGGCGGAGAAGCCGCTGATGAGGGCGGCGAAATCCCGCATCTTGGCCATTGTGGGCCCATTTAAACCCGTATTGTAGTTCTCGGGGCGTTCCAGTACATCCCACATCTGTATGTGCGCTTCCTGCGCCGCTGCCGCGATTCTCGCCACAGAAGTATCCCCTATCCCGCGCATCGGAAAATTGATGACACGCCGCAACGACTCCTCGTCGTAATGGTTGATCACCAATCGGAAATAAGCCAACAAAGTCTTGATCTCCTTGCGGTTGTAGAAAGAGATACTGCCGAATATCTTGTACGGGATGTGCCGCTTCACCATCGCCTCTTCCAACGCGCGCGACTGCGTGTTGGTACGATAAAGGATCGCAAATTGACGGTTCTCGACATGATCCCGCATTTGGGTCTCGAATATCTTGTTGGCAATCTCATTGGCCTCCTCCAAATCCGATGCCGCCCGAATCACCTCGATCTTCGGCCCCTCCGCATTCTCGGTCCACACCTCCTTGGGCATACGGTCTTTGTTGTGAGCGATAACGGCATTGGCCGCATTGACGATGTTCTGCGTGGAACGATAGTTCTGCTCCAGCTTGAAAATGCGGGTGGCAGGATAATCCCTCTTGAAATTGAGGATGTTCTGGATGTCGGCGCCACGGAAACCGTAGATACTCTGCGCATCGTCACCCACCACGCAAATGTTCTGGTTAAGCGCGGCCAAACGCTTTATGATCAGATACTGCGCATAGTTCGTGTCCTGATACTCGTCAATGAGGATATAGTTGAAACGGTTCTGGTATTTGAAAAGCGCCTCGGGCGAATCGCGCAAAAGCACATTCATATAATACAGCAAATCGTCGAAATCCATGGCATTGGCCTTTTGCAGACGATCGTTGTACTTGGCGAAAATCTGCGAAATCATCGGCTTGTTCGACATGCGGTCGGCCGCTTGGATGTCCGGATTGTCAGCATACTCCAGCGCCGAAAGCAGACTGGATTTCGCCATGGAAATCCGGCTCAGGATAAATCCCGGCGTGTATTGCTTCGGATCAAGCCCCATCTCCTTGACAATGCTCTTGATCAATGATTTGGCATCGTCAGTATCATATATCGTAATGTTGTTGCTATAGCCTACCTTTTCCGCTTCCGCGCGGAGGATTCTGTAGAAAACAGAGTGAAAAGTACCCATCGTCACCGCCTTGGCCAGTTCCCCGCCAACCAGCTGAATAATACGTTCACGCATCTCCGCGGCGGCTTTATTGGTAAAAGTGAGGGCCAAAATACGGTAAGGACTGATGTTTTTCACCGCCAACATATAGGCAATCCGGTAGGTAAGCACTCTCGTCTTTCCCGAACCCGCTCCCGCCAACACCATAACCGGACCGTCTGTTTGGCTTACTGCCACCTGTTGTTGCTCATTTAGCGCTGATAAAATGCTTTCTTCTTGCGTCATTTCCTCGTTTTAGTTGAATAATCGTTTTTTAAGATATAATTGTTAAATTTTGATTATAAAAAAATTATCATTATCATAATTTTCGAACGAAAATTTTTGTATCTTTGCCCGTCGAAAGCATTGACGAATGGGCAGCTGGTAAGTCCCACCTATTTTACACATTTATCAAAAAGTCCCACCTATAAAAATTTGGCAATTACTCATCAGAAAATCCAGCTGCCCATTTTTCATTCTGTAAGCCTGTCTTGCGCCTCAAGATGACGGATAACATCCTCGACCTGTCGGTAAAGGTCTTCAAAATCCCCATTGTTCATGAACACATAATCGGCCATTTGCATACAACGTCCAATGTTCTGATGGTTCGGGTCCGTGGAGGACATCTCTCTCACCTCGTTGGCAATGAAAGTCTCATAGGAGACCTTGTCGGTTTCAGATCCGCGGCCCACAATGCGCTCATAGCGGATTTTCGGGTCCGCATCCACGCCGAAGAGCAGGAAATGGCCGTGTTGGCGCAGTGATTCCACCTCTCCGGGAGTTCGAACGCTCTCAATGATGGCATTCTCGCCGTTCTCCGCGGCCTGCAAATAGAGCTGATCGGTGATATACGAGGGCGAGTGCGTGGCACGCAGATCGTTGGCCACCACGACGAACGTATCCCGGTTAAGCTCCATACCCCGGCGGTTGGCCTCTTCGATGAGATAACCGCGGACAGAATAGTGCTTATAACCGTAATGTTCTCTAAGATAATCGACTATGGTACCCTTGCCTGCGCCCAGCGTTCCTGTTATTCCAATAATGTTCATGATGTCTCTTTTTAAGAAAAAAAAGGTGGCACACTGCTGCGCCACCTGTATAATAAAGGGTTTATTACATGGCAGCTGAAATCTTGGCGGCGATATCGGCAAACTCCTCTGGAGTGAGCTTCACACGCGGGGCCTTGAAATCCAGATCCCCTACCCCGTTGATCGGGACAAGATGGATGTGGTTGTGAGGCACATCGATGCCAATCACCGCCACGCCGATGCGTTGGCAAGGCAGCACCTTCTTCATAGCCGTGGCCACCTTCTTGGCAAACACCATCATGTCGCCCAACATCTTGTCCTCCAGATCGAAGATGTAGTCATTCTGCAATTTGGTGATGACAAGGGTATGACCCTTTGCTAACGGAGATATGTCCAAAAAGGCGAAGAAACGGTCGTCCTCGGCGATTTTGTAACAAGGGATGTCCCCTTTTACGATTTTGGTGAAAATAGTCTCTTCCATGATATAAAGATTTTAACGGGTAACGTCTAAGATTTGGAAATCCATCGTGCCGGCAGGAGCCTGGACGGTCACTACATCGCCTTTGGAATTGCCGATCAGCGCTTTCGCGATAGGGCTGGAAACGGAAATCTTGCCGCCTTTCAAATCGGATTCAGACTCGGGGACGATCGTATAGGTCATCTCAGCGTTGTTTTTCATATTCTTGATCTTGACGATGGAATAGATCAACACTTTGGAGACATCGATTTTGGACTCATCCAGAACGCGGGCTTTGGCGATCAGGTTCTTGAGTTTGGCAATCTTCAGTTCGAGGAGGCCTTGAGCTTCCTTGGCGGCATCGTATTCAGCGTTCTCCGAAAGGTCGCCCTTGTCACGTGCCTCTGCAATTGCCTGGGAAATCTTGGGACGCTCAACAGATTCCAATTGGTTCAACTCACGCTTGAGAGCATCCAATCCCTCCTGGGAATAATACTTAACATCTTCCATAATTTGGTACTGATTTTACATAAAATAGAAGAGACTTATGCAGTCTCTTCTATTTCAGATATACAATAAATAATTAAACTATTACAAAGTGACTTTCACACCCATGTAATGATTGCCTCTCCACTTATTAGTGAATCTGTAACCATAGTCGAGATAAATTCTCGGGCCGATAGTGTGTTTTTTGCGCTCGGCTGTGAGCGGAATCACGACAGAAGCGCCCACGGAAGGACCGGAGAAGAAGGTTTCGCTGTTGAAAAGAATGGCAGCGGTCTCGTTGATGTCAGACTGAGCGCCTTTTGAAATATTTTCAAGAGCGTAACCGGCACGAACCATGAAAATGTTTCTGAAGCCGTATTCCAAACCGAGAGAGAAAACGTCGCGGGTATAGGAGTTAGCGGTGAATGCACCTGCAAAGGTGATTCTGTGTTCAGCATCATCACGGGTAAGGCCTTCGCCGGAGAGTTCATCACGTGTCATACCGGCATATTGCTGGCCGAAGAAAAGAAGGTCGTAAGACACACCGATAGAGAGCAATGAAGGCATCTCGAACTCAGCGGAGCGCATCTCAAGAGTCTGCTCATATTGCTGGTTGGTGATGGTACCACGAACGGAAAGACCGTCGCCCTTGTAGCTCATCGGCAGACCGATGTTCTTCAAAGTGACACCGATTTTGAAGTTTTCAAACTTACCGGTCACATATTGGACACCTGCGTCAATGGCAAAACCAGTGGCTCTGGAGTCGGCAATACGTTCGTTGATAATCTTGATGCTCACACCACCCTTAATGAAGTTGTTGAAAGACTTCGCATAGTGCAAACCGATATAGGTCAACACAGGGCTGAAGTAACCCAAACCGCCTTCAGGCTGGTCGTTGGTGGTAACCATGACTTCACCGAAGTTCTGGGAGAAGAAAGAGACGGCAAGAACACCGAAATCTTTGTTTTTACCGAGTTTCTTGGCAACGCCAAAGGAGTTCAGTGCAATATTGGCTTGAGAACCGACGAGGTATTGCGTTCTGTTGAAACTCAGCTCCATATTGCGGACGGCAGTTAAACCAGCCACATTCGTGAAGACTGACTCCAAACCGCGCACTTCAGCTACACCGGCACCGGCCAATCCGCTAGTGCGCGCCCAGGGATCGATCAAAAGATGAGATGCACCAGCTTGACCGGAACGGTCTCTGTTACCTGCAAATACTGGAGCAGTACTTGCAGCAACGAGAGCGATAATTGTACAAATTATTAATGATTTATATAGATTTTTCATATTCTCTGAATTTTTAAATTAATAATTTTAGAAACCATTCAAGTCAGTAGGACGCATATTACAGAAGAACTTCAAAGTACGCTCACCATAGCCAGGCGCATTGACGTGGATGATATACACGCCGCTGGCGATCGGGATGTTAGCATGGTTCTTCAGATCCCATTCCACGAAGGAGGTAGCATCGCTACCGTGTGTGAGGGTTCTGATCAGCGTACCGTTCACTGTATAAATAGAGATTGTACAACGAGCCGGGAGGTTCACGATACGAACGTAGGTCTCCAAAGCACCGTTTTCATAATAGGAGTATCCGTGATACGGGTTGGGAACGATGTTGATTTCCTGCAGCATTTTATCAACGTCAGCCACTTGCTCGACCTTTTCGGGAGCAATATTCTTGGTCGTGAACTGATACATAGGATAACCATTGTTCAGACTTGCATTCGGAGACTGGGAAGGATCATCGTACCAACGGGAAGAGTATCTCATGTACGGACGGGAAACACGCAATTGGACAGTTGCATCAGAGGACAACCAATTGTCTTCAAACATGGGAGCAGGCATCGGAACGCTTGTCCACATCACGTTGTTGAAGATTTCCATCTTTCTTGCCTTGCGGGCGCTGGAGTTGATATTGCTCTCAGCGGCAACAGTCTTGAACTTTTCGCTCAGCCATTTGCCTTCATCGTACGGACCGCATTCATAATACGGATAGCTTACTCCATCGCTACCGGTGAACACGTTACCATGTGTAACACCACCGGCAGAAACCGTTTGATAAGAGTCGTTGTAGTTTCTCTCTCTGCTGAGACGATAGAAAGCGTTTGCCGTATTACCGGAGCTGCCCACCACATAGACATAGTGACGACCACCGTTCAAAGGCTCACCCATTTCCAAACCATAAGCATCGCGAATGCTATTGAAAGTGGCATAATTGATAGCTACAGGAGCACCGTCTTCCATGACGAGGGTGTCAGCTTGATAATCTTTCAGGTAAGCATACACATTTGTCGGGTTGAACAACATGTCGTTACCGTTATTCAAGGTGTCTTGAGAGTTCTCAGCAAACATGATGTTCAAACGCTCACCGGTTTCAACGTTGATGGCATAACCCGGGAACCAGCCCATACCAGTGGTACCTGAATTATCAGGATTGCCGTCTTTATCGACGGAAGGACAAGTCTTGGGCTCATGACGATAGTTGTGATAAACAGCGCCATTGAACTCTTGGTCGATGATCATTTCGCTGCCCACTTCGCCGGATCCGGCTTCCAACACAACGGCACGTGTCCAGAGGCTCTTGTCAGGAGTCAGGACGATATCCACAGAGTAGAGGTTGGTCATCGTTTGGTTGTAGCTACCCAAGTTCGGAATTGCTGCAAGCGCTGAGAAATCATAGTATCTGGGGTTAGGAGAAGCCTCACCGCTGACAACATCCTCCACGAGGTAGCATGCCTTGGGACCGCCATCGTAAGGAGAAGACAGAACGTACGGTGCCCAAGTACCATAAGCCATATCTTCAAATTGCTGGTTTGGATCCATGAAACCGCGAACAGGCTCGGTTTTGCCATTGCCATCAGGCATGTTGAAGAGGTTAAAGAAGTCTTCAGCACGCCACTTCATGTAGTCGCATTCAGAACCCTCTTGCACAGTGTTACATTCCCATTTGTTAGCGGCAGTTTGTTGACCGGAACGAATCCAGTTGGAAGGATAGTCACCCTCCTGGTCAGCAAGACCGGACAACCACGGAATGTCGCCTGAATAAGTGACATTTGAACCCAGTGCATCGGGTTGGGCAAACTTGGTAATATTTGTGTAATTATATCCACCATTGTTCTTGATGTATTCATCCAAAGACTGCACATAAACCTTGAAGTTTGCATTCTTGATGGAAACAGAGATACCGAGATCCAGGAACAGCTGTTCGTTGGTCATGCTGATAGGCATAGCGGCAACACTTGCACGAGCAGCAACAGTATCGCCATCCTCTATGGTGAAGATACCGTTGTCAATCAACTCTCTGTCAGAAACCTCATCAGAAATAACCAATTGCCACAAGGTGCTGTCGTTAACATCATTGCTGACGCTGTTTTCCATGAACTTGATGGTATAATCCCAAGGTTTCACCTTCAACGGGTCGATAACCTGGATGTTCAGAGGACCATAGTTGTTCTTGTATTGAACGTTGTTGTAAACATTGTTGGCAAGAACCAATTCGCGGGATTCGTCAGTCATGTCCAAATAGAAACCGCCGTTGCCCTGACCCTCAATACGGGTAATCATAGGCACGTCGCCATATTTTGCATTGAGAAGGGCCTCAACCGGTTTGTGAGGAATACCGACCGTAACCTTGATGTTTCTACGACCTGCCAAATAGGAAGCCTGTTGACCGTCGAGGTTATCAGGGTCAAGGCTGAAATGTTTATAGTCATTGTAGCCGTAGGCCAAAACGAGGAAGTAGTATTCTTTATGATTCACCAGATTCTTGTTGGTACCGGTAGCAAACTTATCCTCAGTGATTCTCAAGGAGTGGAAAACGCCAAGGTCGCTACCATTGACCATTTCAGTAGCCACGGAAGTACCAATAGCATCATTATACACCCAGTTCACGATTTGGCCGACACCGTTTTGAATATCGCACTGTGCCACCAGGAGAGCTTTGTTGGCATCGTCCAAGTCAGTGACACTAACGGAAGCATTGGCCAATTGATAAATCTGATAACCTTCGAATTTGTAGGAACGTTGATCATTGGTCAGGGAGTCAATGATCGTCTGGGTCTCGAAGGAGTGGATGGCAATGGTGGTATCTGAACCGTCTGCATTATAAGTGTGCAGGGAGTCAACAATCTCGACCAACTTGGAAGTTTCGAGAGTTCTCGGGATCTGAGGATCGATTTCCGTGTAGGTCTCGTGATAGTTGTTTGCGTTAGGATTATTGTTGGAAATGTAAAGGATCAACTCGTTTTCGAGCTCACGGATAGTGACATCGGGAGCGTCAGGACCATCAAGGGTCTTGAAACAGTTCTCGAAAAGGGACTGACACTTATCATCGGCGCGTTTCAGGAGTTCCACAGAAGCTTGAGCACCACCTTGAGCAGCGCGTGCCCACGGAATACCGACGGTGATGTAGTTCACAGAACCCGGTTTCAATGTGAAGGGACCTGCAGACTGCATGAAACGACGGTCGTAAGGAGCGTTGCCCACATTGGCTTCGGTCCAACCGTCTGCACCATATTGAGACACATTCGGATCGACACCCTTGGTACCCCAGTTACAAACATCGGTCAAGGCAGGGAACATGAAGTCACACTCAGGACCATTGGCACCGTTGGAGGAGTGTGCATTGGCACCATAGCGCATCTTGGAGTTATCTCTCCAAATACCTTGCAGCATGTTGTAGTACTCGTAAGCCACTCTCGGGTCACCGGTAACGCTGTTGTCATTGTTGTGATAGACGAATCTTCTCATACCGAAACGCTCGTTATCGGTAATGCTATCGCCAAAGTTCACACCATTGATAGCCATCTGGTCAAGTTCGAAATTACTGTTGAGGAATTTGTCACAGTAACCGATTTCAGAAGCACTGTCGGGATAGAATCTCGGGTTGTCGCGACCATCGGGATCCATATAGGGTCCTTGGAAGAAGTCAACACCGATCGCAGGCGGTTGGTCACCGTATGCCCAGTTTTGACCGGAACCGTCCACATTGGAACCGTTGTAACAATAACCGAGACCGCGGTTGACATCACAACCCACATAGTCATCGTAAGCATAGCCCAAGTCGGGGTCAACCCACTGGGAGAAGTAGGTGTTGGTCAAACTATAGGTAGAACGGTTGATGATTTCATAAGAGTAGAACGTCATGTTGTTCAGCTCGTCGTTGGTGGCGAATCCGAAGCACTGTCCACGGATTTCCAAACCGATAGGCTGACCTTGGGACTCAGTGTGAGCGCCAGCATTATCGTTGAAGATCCAGAACAGGGTTTCATCACCCTTCAACACATGGTCAGCGTAGATCATACCATTGGAATTATGCCAATCAGGACCGTAGTACAGCAAGTCCTCGGGAGTTCTCGGCAGGGCATGTGCAGCAGCCTTGGCAATGTTGTCTTCCGTCCAAGGACAGAGGTCGTTATTGACATCATAGTAAGGATAGTCACCGTTTTCAGGGTCATAGAC
>JAEEGL016846041.1_pt1 | contig 15474 bp, 19 predicted proteins | sample 9134231 | NCBI WGS metagenome assembly JAEEGL01 (sample SAMN16246548, study PRJNA631951) | gut metagenome | biome: gut microbiome; feature: rumen; material: fiber-attached | host: Bos | place: Iran: Karaj | collected 2018-10
GAGCGTTGACGGCCATGTTATGCTTGTCATTCCTAAACTCCTTGCGCCCTGATTCCATAGCGAGATTTCAATGCCCGGTCAGCCGAGCCGTCAGAAAGGTGTCTGTTTATCATTGCGCCGATTGTTATCTCTAGTTTTCTTTTTCCGTCCTCGGTCGTTGATTCCGTTGCGCTCACTTCTTCGTTACCGTAATTGTTGATGACTACCGTGAGCGAGTAATCGCCACCGATTCCGCTTGCACTGACTCCGAGAGAGCCGTCAGCCCCTCGGGTGAGAGGCATTATCGCCTCGGGGCCGGCTTCTCCCATGAGTCCGGTTCCGAAACCGCTTCCTTTGGCGAACTTGAAGAAGGTCGGGCTTTGCACGATTGAGTTCGTGAAAGTCCCGCCCTTTGCGAATGCGCTGTAGTCGTCCGCCCCGTAAACACCGCCAAGGGCGTTTGATTTCGTGCTGCTCGAAGATGTACTTCCGTCAACATAGCCTGAGATGATTGCAGAGCTTCCGGCCGCCGCAATCAATCCCAAGCCCAACGGCCACTGCCCTTGAGCGATGAGTTGCAATCCCGCCTGCAAGAAAAGCATCGGGAGCTGGTTTAGGATTTGCTGTGCCATGGCTGCGAGTGCGGCGGCCATTGAATCAGCGGCATCCTTACCTTCGCCAAGTGCACGGCCGAATTCCTCGAAGCCGGTCATGGTGGCATCGAGGGAGATGTTAGCGAAATTCGTCGCCATGTCAGCGAGAACCTTGCGAGATTTCGTATCCAGGACATCAAATTTTTCGAGCGCATCCTCAATGCTTAAAGAAAGTTTGTCAGTCCAGCTGTCCGCACTCTCAAGCTCAAGCGTGTCGTAAAGCTCTTTCAGCCTTGCGATTTCTTCTTCGCTTGCATTCGTAACATTATTTGCTTCAAGGTAAAGCTGGAATTCTGACTTGCATAGGTCGTCAATTTCTTTCTGCAAGTCCTTCGCAAGGCTTCCAGCTTTTTTGTTCTGTAGTTTCTGGTAATCCTGATAAAGTGCGTTTAATGCCGTGCCTTCCTGCTCAAGCTCTTCTTTCGAGAAAACCTGGTCAATGAGCGGTGAGTGAATGTTCAGAAGTTCGTTTATCTTTCCTTCGATTTCGCTGAGCTGGCTGTCGATTATATCTGTCGCACTGAATTTCTTGCCAAGAATCTCGCTCACGCCCTCCGCATTGGAAAGAGTTTTCTCCAGTCCGTCAATGTAAAGGTTCGCCGCCTCTTCGCCGGTCTTGAAAAGTGACTCGTCAACTTTGAGAATTTTTGAGAGCCATTCGTGCCAGGATTTTGCGATGGAGCTTTGGTTGCTTTCTAGTGAGTCCGTGAAAGATTTTGGGGCGGCTTCAATCTCAACCGGAATGTTGATGATTTTGCCGTCGTAAGTGAGCATTTTTCCCAGATTCTTTAATCGCTCGTTTATTGAGTTTCTTTGTTCCTCGGCTAATTTTTGTACAGCTGGAATATCCCTAGTCTCGATTTCTTTTGCACGAAGCGCATCCATCTCATTATTGTGAGATTTGTACTTCGAGACTTTCAGCTCAAGTTCCGCAACATTTTCAAGTCTCTTGATATATTGCTGAATACCGCTTGATTCCGCATCGAGCAGCTTCTGGTTTATAAGAGCCTCGACAGCTTGTTTGGCATCGGTTACCGATGTGCTGTATGCGTCAATTTTGCCCGAAAGTTCCGGGTAAAGTTTTATGAGCTTTTCGGTTGTCTCTTTGTCAAGTTTCTTGGCGTTGTTCCCGTCCGCATAGCTATCAAGCAGGCTGTCTGAGATTTTTTTTGTCTTGTTAATGTTGTCGGCGAGTTTCTTAAAATCGTCTCCGTGACTGAGTGCTTCTGTTGCCGCCACAATTCCCGCAATGCTCAGGCTTATTCCCAGAAGAACCGGGTTCGCCGCCTGCAATGCCATGAGAGCTTTCTTGACACCGCCGATTGCCGTGACCACGGCAGGTGCGAGAGCGACAAGGCCCGTGGTGGTCACGATGACTCTTTGTGTTCCCTCGTCGAGCGAGTCGAATTTCTCCAGGAGCTCCACGGCGTTCTCGGCTATGTCTGCGAGAAGAGGCGTGAGAATGTTTCCGACGGATTCCTTAAGGGCGTCCATCTCATGTTCCATCTTTGCGAACGATGACTGAGCCGCCTTTGCAGCCCCGCCGTATGTCGTCGATAGCTCGTCAAGAATCAGCTTCTGTGCGCCCGCCTGGTTTCCGGTCGCAACCATCGCCTTGAGCATTGATTTCTGCGAGTCAGTGAACGCGAAGCCCTGCCGTTTGAGGGAGTCGATTCCGTTGATCGGGTCGTCGAGGGCCTTTCCGACTGTCTGAACCGCGCTCTTAAGGTCCATGCCCATGACAGTCGCCATGTCCATGATTGCCCCGGAAGCCTCCTCGAAAGTATCGCCCGTTATGTTCTTGAATCCGAGAAGCACTGTCTGCATCGACTGGATTTCAGAGACGCTGTAGTTCGTCGCGTCGGAAAGCTCCTTTGACATCTGCGCCATTGCGTCAATGCTGGTCCATGCCGCAGCCCCCGTCGCTTCGATTGTCGTTTTGAGAAGAGAGACTTTCTGCCGGGCATCCTCTGATGCTCGGACGCTCGCTTTTCCGAAATCTATGACTTCCTTGGCAAGGAATGCGGCTCCGATTGCCTTTCCGAGAGTCTCAAAGTCTGATGTTGTTTTCTGTGTTTTCTGGTCGAGCTGGGTGAGGTTCTTCACGGCCTTGTCAACCTCGGCCGTGACCAGAACCCTCAGCTCTTCTGTGATGTCAGCCATTTTTCTTCTCTTTCTCCCATTCGTTGAAGTTCGACTTCTCGGAGTCAAACAATTCTACAATGGAGAAGAGTGTTTTTGGCTCTGCCAGATAGCCCTTGCCCTGGGGCCATCCGTACTGCTTTATTCGTTTGTAGGCCTGGAATGCCTTTAGAAAATCATCGGTTATGTAGGATTCGATTTCCTTGCGTTTGATCCTGATGTAGCCGGTCTCGCTCTCAGGCCAGCAGATTTGCTCCGCCATGTCGCCATATCCGGGGTCGTACTCAATCGGGTACAGCCCCGAAATGACAAGCTGGAAAGCTATCCTAAAATTTTTTTTTGTGAATCGGAAAGCTCGTCCTTCTGCACCTCAAGGCAGACGGCGGAGACTATGCCCTCGATGCCGAAAGCCCTGCACTCGGCAAGAGCCGTTCCATCCGTAATCTCGTGGGCGGTTTTCTTTCCGTCCTTGTCTTCCTGCTCGACGGTGAGGTTCCGGATTTTACCAACGCAGTTTCGGAGAATGTAGTCGGCGTTGAAGCGTGTCTGAGCCGTTGTGCGCTTGAGCTTCTTGACCTCACGGACTTTTCCGTCCTCACTGATCGGCTGGTCGTCCGGGTAATATTCCCTTGTCACCTCGACCGAAGTGAACTCGCTCCGCTGGTAGCCTGTCGGGCGGATAATCTCGACCGCAAGCCTCTCGCTTTCCGGGAGCGAGAGGTTGTCGCCGATGTCAGGATAGAACTCATACCTTGGGATTTCTGTCAGAATCATTCTCCGTCACCTCCCAAGTCTCCGGCCGTCAAATCCTTGACCTTGTAGTAGATTACGCCAGGATTGTTTCCGCCGTCGAGCGAGTAGTTGAAGTTGAAGTTCTGTGCTCCGTCCAATGGTTTGTCGAGCGTGATTGAGTCCACGGTGACAGGGAAATGTTCCCACATCGCAGTCTCACCGACAACCTCAGTTTCCCTTCGGCTCATCATGTAGTCCTGCTTGTGCTGTTTCGCAGGATAAATCGTGATGTGCTCTCCGTCATCGTCGGCGATGAGCGTGAACTGGTTCAGAAGCTCTTTCTGTGCCTCGCTGTCAGTCTCGACCATGCCGTTGATCGTTCCGCTTCCCTCTGTGAACGGTGATACCGTGTACTCACGGACTCCGCTCTCAAGGTTCTCCTGTGTCGTGACATCGGTTTTGTTTCCGTTGCGTGAGTTCGACACATCAGATACGAAGCTGATGAGCGTGAGTTCAAGCGGGATTACCGCATCTCCGTTCGCAAGTTTCTGACCAGGCCAAAGGTGAACGACATCACCCGCACGGATTCCGCGCGCACCAGTCTTCGAGCTGTCAGGTGTCGGGAGCGAGCTTCCGCTTGGAGCCACGCTCTTGATTTTGTAGAAGCCGAATTTGTGTCCGGCTGGGAGCGTGACATTGCTTCCGCCCTCGATTGCCGTCAGTTCCTTGATTTTGTAAAGTCTTCCGTCTTTTCCACCCGGTTTCATTTTAGTCCTCCGTTATAAGTCTTGTAGGGATGTCAATCTCGACTAAGTACGGAATCACATATTCCGCAGGCATCGAGCTTTCATCTTCATTAGGGTACACCCAGCCGGGCTTCCCGCTCCTTTTCCAGTACGCCCTGAGACTCACGCCCCCGCAGTTGAGAGGCATGTACGGAGTGTCGGATTCGTTCATCCGGCTGATTCTCCGTGACATCTTGATTGTCTCGGTGAGCCACTTCGCATGGGTGCCCGCCGTGCGGTAGTCTGCCGAGAAGGTCAATTTTTCGCATCCGTCACCGCTTCCTTCCATCGCCTGAAAGAGCAGGTCGATGTGCGCCGTGTTGTTCACCGCCTTCTGCGGAAGCAGGAACGCATGGAATCCCAGCTGCCTCTTTATCTCTGATTTGAGCGAATCGGTTATGCTTTCGATTGTCATTTCTTTGTGTCTCCTTTCAGTATCTCCCTTACTGATTTTCTTATCTCGTTAGTCACGAACTTCTCATCAGCTTCATCCAGGTACAAATACGGGCGTGCTGGAATCTTCACGCTCTTTTTCAGGATGAAGAGTGCGAACGGCTCGCCCCGTTTCTTCTTTGCCAGAAGGATGTTCGTGCTTCCGCCTCCCTCTTTTTTAAGCCGGAAGACACTGTAGCCGTCAGCTTTCATCGCCTCGATAAGCTCCCGTGGTTTCTGGGCGTTGTACCTGCGCATCAGAAGCCTGGTCTGATAGCTTGCCGGGATTGCGAGGGATTTTCCCTTTGCCGTGATTGTTCCGCCTTCCTGAAGGATTTTCGCCTGCTTCTTGTTCGTCTGAGCAGCCGCCCAGTCCTTGCCGTTTTGCGGGGCAATGCTTGCCATGAGCTGTCCGTTGTCACGGAGCGTCTTGTTTCCCTGCTTTACCTCTTGCGTGAGCGGTGCGTTCTCCGGCGGAATGTTGCCGTTGATTTTCCGAACCGCCGACGACACGAGGTATTTGCTCACCCGGCGCATTGTCGGCTCTAGGCTTCCGCTTTTAAGCCTTTTGGCAATCTCGCCGACGCGCTTTGTTACCTGTGCTCCCATCAGAACCGCCTTCTTTCAAGCGGACTTTTCCGCCCTGTGCTCATCGCTCCCACGGCAGGCCCAGAACCTTCCGCATCAGTTTTTTTTAGAATCTGACCGAATGCCGTCTCAATCAGAAGCTCGCAGTCCTCGCGTTTTTCCCTCGCGCGGCTTTCCTGACCGACGAATGCAAACAGCTCATAGAGTGCGAATTTGAGTGTGGCTTCACGGCATACCTCGTTTTTCTCATCGTAGACATGCCCCGTACTCGCCACCATTCCCTTTACGGCAATCTTAGCCTTTAAAAGACTTCGTACAGCCGTCGTGTCCTCGCCCAGTGTCAGAGTCTCGTAATCCTGTTCAGGAATCTCAGCTTTCAGGTCTTCCACCGTCAGCTGGAAGTTTTCGTTCTCGTCCGACATACATACCTCCACGAGAAAGGTTAGCAGAGGGAAATCCCCGACACCCTTTCCTGTAGGGCATAAAAAAACGCCCCGATTACTCGGAGCGCTTCGCTGCATTTTAGTTTTTACTACTCAGCTGCAAAAGTACCGTATGCAAGGCCCTTCACATTGATGAGAGGGAACGGCTTGCTCTTTGTGTAGAGCTTGATTCCGCGCTGGCCTTCACCTTTTTCAGTGAAGGAATAAAGCGGCACTGCCGACTTCTGAACCACATCGTCAAGGCGCAGGTAGCAGAGCTTCTGTCCGGCATTGAGCGCACGGTAGATAACCTCGCGCTCACCGCACATGCTCTTGGTTGTTTTAGTGCCGTTCTTTGCGACATCGACATAGCTGTCATTGTCCTCAAGAACCTTGTAAGGTCCGACCATGAGGTAGCCGTCGTGAATGTTCTCGCTCTGCTTTGCATCAGCGAGAAGGTCAACGAGCTTGGCGTAAACATCACCGGCAGCGATGAATTCGCCTGGTCCGCCTACACCCTGGCCAACGGAAAGTTTTCTGATTTCAGAAAGCTTCTTGACGGCAGTTCCGAGGGTAAGCTGAGAGACTTTCTCGTTGAAAGTGCTGTGCTTTACCGTGCCGTAGCTGACCTGATAGCGCTCGAATCCGCTTCCAGTTTTCATCATGTAGTCGATGCTTCCCTTGTGTGCCTGGCAGCAGAGGGCGTTGATTGTGTTGCGGACCATTTCGGCGTGCTGGCCGAGGTAGTCGTCAACAATCTGATCGAGCCCCATTCCTGTAGCGCGTCCGAGTTCGTCAGAATCCGTCGCAGAAAGCTTGTCGTCAATCTCAATCGGCATAGGAACGATGTCAGTGACATCCATTCCATGCTTAGGAGTAATGCCTGTGTCGCCGCGAACTACGACAGGCACATTTCCGTACTCACGCTTAAGCTCGGCTGCGGAAATGTGCGTTGAGTTTTTCAGCTTTGTCTGACTGAAGTAGCCGCGTGCGTTTGAAGTGTTAGCCGGCTGTGCGGCAACAACACGCTCAATGTCCTCGCTCTTGATGATGAGCGTACCGTTTGAAAAAACTGCCATATCCTGGATCTCCTTTTAGTTGAATTTCGATTCTGACCAGACAGCCTGTGTCAGGTAGATTCCCGAAGCCGGGAGCTTTGAGGCGAGCGTGTCGCTAGCTGCCGCTTCCGTCTCATCCGAAAAGTCAAGAAGCCGTGACTTAACAACCATTCCGTGAACGACTGCCTGAGCCTGTACGGTCTCTCCGCTGTGGGCTGCAACATCCTCTAAAAGAACGGCCGAAGGAGTGTCCGAGTCTCCTGCAGGCGCAAATCCGCCCTCTCCTGATTTCAGCACGGTTCCGGCTTTGAGAGCCTTTGAGCTTGTAGCCAGGGTCACAAAGTCCACGATAGGCGGATGTCCCGGATGGAGCACTCCGCGGTCAAAAAATCCCTCGATTTTGTCCATAGTTTATTTTCTCCCTGCCGCTTAATGCGGCGTTGATTACAGTTTTGAAGCGACCTGAGCCCAGTCGGTTTCTTTTCCGTCTGGCTTTTTATCACTGAATTCCCCGGCGTTGAACTGGCGCTCGGTGATTCCCTCGTTTTTCTTTGCGGCACAGAGTCCGTCAAGAATGTCGCCGAACATATCAAGTGCGGACTTGCTTGTCTTGTTTCCGTCCTTGTCGCTGAACTCGAAGCTGTCAGTCGAAGAAGCGAGAACACTCGCAATTTTCTGAACCCCGTCCTTCAAGCCGGCCGGAATGTTGTCGGCAAACTTGTCGCAGACTGCCTTGACGACAGCTTCCTTGCGTGAAGCCTCCAGGTCAGAAATCTGTTTCTTCATGTCAGCATACTCCTGACTGTCAGAAAACTTCTCCTTCTTGTCCTCGCTGGCTTTCTCGGCTGCCTTTTTCTCGGCCTCTTCTTTGAGCCGCTTGTTCTCGGCCTCGAGGGCTTTCATTTTTTCCTCTTCCTCTTTTGTCATAGGAATTTCCTCCTGATAATTTATCGCGTCGTTGAAGTTGAACACCTCAACCTTGTCGCCGTCTGAATAGCAGCTTTTAACCATAAGCTGCTCAAGCCCCGGAATCTTTGGCGGAGTCGCCCCGCAGATTGCCAGGCTGTGAAGATAGCGCTTACCGTCGCTTGCCCGCCGTGGAATCGTAACGCTCCAGCCCTTGTAGCATCCTGAGCCGTCATCAGCATCAGAGAACTGTTTTTCAAGTTCAGGGTGAAGCACGACCATACCGACAAGCACCTTCTCGCCCTTGTGCTTCGGGTCGTCATAAATACCGTCAATCGCGAGCACATCCCCGAACTTCGGAAAGTTGTCGCCGTGTGCCGCATCATGTCCGATTGAGATGGGGCGTGTCGGAGTAAAGGTCTCGCTGATTTCCCGCAGGTCCTTTTCCGTGATTGCCGCTCCGTCCTGCCCGAAAGTTCCCGTCCGGGCAAGCTGCCATGTACGAATGTTTTTCATGCCTTAATCCTATCTCCCCGCATCAGCCCCAAGCCTTTGCCTGTAACGCTTCCTCCAGCTCGTTGATTTCCGTCCGTGCTTCACGACGTTTCTGGAGTACTTCCGCATAGTCCTCAGCCTTAGCCGCACCCTCGGCAAGCTTTGCCGCCACATAGTCAGTCTTCGAGAGATAAGACTTGAGCTCGCTGATTCTCCACCGTGCCTTCTCGGCCTCTGTCAGTGGTGGCGGGTCTTCAAGCGTCGGCTTTTTGTCATCGTGAAATGTGATGACCTTGCCGGTGCTCTGACCGTCCATGAGAGCCATGTGCTCTTCCCGTGTCAGCTCGAAATACTTCTTGAGCGAGTCCTTCTGGTCATCGAAATAGAATCCCCAGTTCTCGCCGTCCTTGGTTCCTGCAAGCATGTTTTGTCCTCCGCAGTCATTCAATCACGGAAGCCAATTTTCAAGACTTTTCTGGGGAGAGTTGGATTTTAAAAAACGCGAAATTTCGGGGGTATTTTGGGAAAAATGAATAAGTTTGCCTTTAAATTTTATTCACCGATATTCACCGCCAATTTTGAGCGGATAGCGGTTTTTTGAGGTGTTTTTACGGGGCGATTTTGAGTGATTTTCGGGAAGATGTGAAAAATGAATGATTCCCCTGCAAATGCCCTTGAAAATGTGGTTTCTGCTATAACATTACGCAGGAGGAATCGCTATGGACGAAAATGCAATTTTGCAAAACAGAATTTTTTTTTCATTTTGCATTGGATTTGTTTTTTATTTTCTTGGCGAATTTCTTTATATGCTTGTCGATGAAATCCGCTGGAGATTCTCGCTTGATGATTTCCTGCAGAGACTCCATGTAAGGCGTAAGGCTGCTGAAGAGTTCAATCAAAGCCGCAGCCTCTCCGTTCCTGAATGTATCGGAAAAGATTTCCTGCTTGAATACAAGGATGTGCTTGAGCGTCTGCTCAACGGCGATGTTGAACTCTCTGCCACAGAAAAGGAATGCTTCGCTCTGGAACTGAAGGAGACTGTCGCCGAACTCGCCCAATATTCTTAGCGCATACTCTTTCTGATTTTGTTTTTCAGAATCATTCACCTTTAATTTGAAATTCTGAAAAAGCCGGAAAGTTTTTCTGTAAAGTTCAAGCCGTTTCGGATAGACCTCATAAAAGAACCGTTCTTTCGCATCTCGCTTTTGTTTGGAAAGAGATGCAAAATACCCAATCAAACCGCCAACGATGCCGGGCATAATAAAACCGAGGATTGTTATAAAAACTGACATATTTTATTTTCGGCGGATAATGGCAATAAAAAAGCCCCGGAAGTTCGGGGCGGTAAAATCAATGTGTAGCATAAATGCAACTTTCAGGATAATTCATCGAAATAATTTTTTTCTTTGCTATATAAAGCAGATGTTCTTTTTCTTCTTCATTATCTTTATCATGTCCGTTGACTTCAACAAAAGAAATTTCAGAGGTCTCTGTATTAATGACAATAACACCATATAAACCAGCCCCAGAAAAGCTATAACAAATCTTTGAGCCGTCTTTCGATGTCTGCTTGAATACTGTCATCTGTCCAACCTTCTTTCTTTTTGTATTCCCACGGATATTTACGGGGCTGTGGGTTACTTGCTTTCGGCGAGCTGTTTAATCTGCTCTTCCGTGCCGTGATGCAGAATGTCAAGACGACGGCGTTGATCGGGAGTAAGATTTTCAGTGATGAGAAGTTGTATATACTCCTTGTGCATATTGTATTTGCCCTGCCATTCTTGGTTTTCGAGAGGAGTTTCATCATACCAACCTGGAAAAAAATGAGCCATAACTACACCTTCCTACTGATAGAATACTTCCACTTGAAGTTTTTTACAAGGAAATTCAGTTTTTCAATATCGCTTGGAAAACTAGAAAATATTTCTACAAAGTCTTTATCGGAAAGACGTTTTCCAGCCTTTAATGAAAACACTGTGCCATCATGCCCGACTGCAACCATTTCTTTCAGAGAATCATAGTAATTAAGCGTTCGCATATCTAAAAAACTGAAGCTCTTGCTGAACGGATGATTGTGATAGAAAATGAATCTGTCCTTATCAGACATTTCCAAGAGTTCTTCCACTTTGCTTCCCAGCAGGACATTTGTTTCACTTCCTTTCCTGAAAGCGATTGTGCTACCGTCCGCTCTTGCAATCACGAAGCGTTCTTTTTTGCTCATCATTCCTTTGCGTATAAGCCAGTCGCATATTGCCTTGCGTTTCTCTTTCGGTTTCATCTTGCTGTAGCCGTAAATCCGGTCGGGCATGGCTTCATTCTGCTTTTGCTCGATTGCCTCTTTTGCTTTCTGAATAAGCTCGTCTTTTGTTGGCTCACTAACTCCAAGCGCAACCTTCGCCGCCTCAATCTCCCCCTGCACGCCGTACATCTTCGCCTGTCGTACCTGACTTTCCAGCTCGAGCCACCAGTCATCATTTGCAAGCGGGTTTGCACCGAATCCGTTGTTTGAGTCCTTAATGTCATTTGGATTGCTCCAGCTTTCCGGAATCTCACTTTCGTCATAAATCGCCCTGACAGTCGTGCGGCAGTTGAAATGGAACGGCGGCCAGTGAGTCTGCCAGAACGGATGATCATAAGGCAGGATGAAACGCTTTCCCGCATACTGACGGCAGATGTCGCTCGTGCGTAAGTCGTCAATTATTACAAGTTCCAGGGCAAGCGGCTTGTCTTCGGCAAAGCCCATCGCACGGCCTGCATTGTACGCAGTCTGCACGTTCGTTCTGTAGACCGTCTCCCAGTACCAGCCCTGATTCGGCCCCATGCCGATTTTATCCAGGATGTCAGTTTTGGTGAGAGAAAGGAAATCCTTCAAGCCCTTGCCGTCGCGGACATTCGAGAGCATTTCTGTATTCAGCCTTTCCAAAAGCTTTCCGTCGTTGATTCTGGAAGCCGTAAAGGCACGGAAGCGCATCTTGTCCGAGAGCTTGTCATAGTCAACTTTTTTTATAACGTCACGCTTTTTGAGGTATTCGACCGCCTCCGCATAGGGCAGGTTCTCGATGTCCTCAGCAGTAAGCTCTGCAAACTCTTCTTTGCGTACCGAAGAATCCAAGCCCATCATAAGCGAGCGGGTAAAGAGTTTTGCAGCTTCACCCATTGCCGCCCAGTCTGGCTCAAGAACTTTCTTCGTGTTCAGAATGTCGGGATTGCGCGCTGCTTCCCTGATGTATTCCTTGATTCGCTCAGCATAGCTGTCTGAGATTCTTAGCCAGGCGGCAGTAGAAATGCGGTCAAGCCTTTTGGCAAGACTCAGCTCCGAAAGATACTTAGGCTCTACTGCCTGTTCTGAAAAAAATCATCTTTTCCCCTGTCAGAAAAACCGAAAGAAGGCTGTGCCTTAACAAAGCTGTCCTTTTCATCAGTCGGCTTCGGCAGATGCACCTTGTTGTAAAGCGCTTTAAGGCTCACCGGAACACCACGGTCAATCGCATCGCGTATGATTTCCCATGAGGCGAAATCCGTTGAGTCAATGTCATATTGCGGGGCAGCTTCGCCCGGAAAGTTCAGCTCAACAAAAGCGTTGACGAGCTGCTGGTCAGTCTGCTGGAGAAGATATGCGTCACCCTTGATTGTCTCGTCATAGGTCGCCTCGTGGAGCGTTCCCTGAGCCCTGGTTCCGTACTGACCTTCATTCACGGCAAGAGACTGACATGTGAGCGCATAGGCAATTTCCGTATCACAGATTTCGACAATCGTCTTGAAGTCGTTTATCTGTGAGGAAATTACCTTTACGTCACGGACATTGCCGAGAGAGCCGTTCGAGCCGCTTTTCCAGTCCGACATGATTTCTGTGAGCGTCTTTGCACGCTCCTTTGCCTCAGTCTCGTTCCGTGCGTCAAAAAGAGCCAGGATAGTCGGAGCACCGACAATCTCAGCCGCCATCGCCCAGAACTTAACGCCCAGCTGCTTGAACTTCCAGAAGCCGTATGCGCTGCGCAGGGCAGGACGCCCCCACTGACTCAGGTTTCCGTCATCGTTCCTGTGGACTATGAATTTGCGCTTGTCGTCAAGGACAATGTTCTGCTGGGTGATTACAGGCGTATTGAAGTCGAGACCGTCACGCTGGGGAAAGCTCAGCGCATTTCTTGGAATCGGTACAAAGTTGTATGGAATGTAAAATCCGTCAACAAACTTCCAGAGCACCTCACACGCAGAAAGACCGTAAGGCACGGCGTTAAGAAGAATATTGTTCAGCTTGTAGAAAGTGTTGAATGTAAGAAGGTTCTCGCAGGCTTCGTTCACCCGCTTGTTCTTTGACTCAGTGAAGGATCCGGTCATCTGCAAAACCTTATCTTTGCGGTTCTTAATCAGAGACTCAATGCGCGGGTCGTCCCTCATCTCGTCAAACACAGACTCACGCTCGCCGACATCGTTAAGCCAGCTTGAAGTGTCTGCCACATATCCCATAATCGAGCGGAAGCCCGTAAGGTTCAAGATTTTTGATGTTACTGAATTTGTCCGTGCCATAAAAAAATACCGTCCTGTAATAGAACGGTATCACACGAGATTGCTTTTCCCACTTTTCTGGGGACTGTGGAAATCACCACCACAGAAAGCCTTTCTGCTTTTTCTTCTCCGTAGAGACAAACACCGGAGCCGGATCTGCCGCACACTCACGCCACGCGCACACGCAGAGCATCGCCGCACTCGCACCGTCTCCGTGCCTCTTTCCCTTCAAGTCCCGGTCAGCAGTACGCACCGCCGGAATCGTCGGTATTCCGTTTTTCAGCGTAACGATAGCAAAGTCCGCCTTAATCGTCTCATCGTCAGGAACAGTAAAGTCCGCGCTCTCCATAAGACCGTGCAGGTCAGTTCCGTACTTCGCATACCAGGCATTAGTTTCCATTACCTGAATTGCAGCCCCCGGATGCCTGAGCATTGCGTGCTCTCCAATCTGCTGGCCGTTGCCGCGTGAGTCAATCGCGATTCCGCCCAGCCTGTGCCGTTCCTCGCTCAAAAAGTCCGTGAGCAGGTCGTTGAAATACTGCTGCTGTTCAAAAGGAGCGTTCTTCAGCTCGACAATCAGACGGACTGCAAGCTGAGTCTTTGCAACTTCCTCGGAAATCCAGTAAGTCGTAAGGTCGCCCGACCGTCCGAAGTCGTTTCCGGCAAACACCTGACTTTCAAGACAGCCCAGGACCGGCCGTACTTCCTGATTGAAGAATTTCTCAATCTCCCGGTTCTTGAAATCGTCGCCCTTGTGAAGGAAGCTGTCCGAGCATTCAAGCCGGCGGATGTCATAGCCGGATTTATCAGCTGTGGCATGGTCAAGAATCCCGCGCCCGAAGTAACGGCTTCCGCTCGCCCTCGGAATGACATCAAGCTCTTCATCAGGATTGTCGCCGTAGATTCTGTACATCTTCTCCATGAACTGAGCGTCAGCTTCTTGTGACCACTCGCGCCCCTGTGTAAGACAGATTCTTTTGTACAAGCCCTGAGCCATGGCCTCGCGGAAAGTGATTCTGTGCAGGCTCCATTCCTTTTCCTTTCCGCTTCTGATGTCCTTAATCAGAATGTTGAAGGGATTGTCGTCACCGTTGTGCGTTGAAATGACACGGATTCGGCCGCCCCACATTACGAGGGCCTTTGCCGCCTGTAACACACTGTTTAAATCATCAAAGAATGCAGCCTCATCAATGACGACATTTCCCTGCTTAGAGCGGAGCGAACGCGAAACGCCCGGAAGCCCCATGATTTCCGCTCCGCTGGAAAAAGTGATTCTGTAAGTCGTGATTGATTTGTCCGGGTCGTCAAGAAGCGGCTCTTCAACTTCCTCAACCTCGCTCACCGCATAGCCCAGCTTCTTCGCCCATTCGCCCGCATCCTCGATGTACTGGCGGCAGTTGTCCTTGTTGAAGCTCATATAATAAGTATTGCTCCAGCCGTGAGCCGGAGCAGCATCCAGAACAGAGTCCGCAGAATCGGTCCAGGACGTACCGCACCGCCTGTTCTTCTCTATGATTTTGAGGTCGCTCTTGTCTTCCAGCCATTTCTTCTGATACGGCAGGAAGATTTCAAGCGGCTCAGTCTGATGGTTTTTGGTCATAAGTCACCTTCAAGCCCATAATCTTAGACTTGACGAACTCAATGCGCTCGTCACTCCATCCGGCTTTCTTACCTTCGTCAGCAACCGTCTTCGCAGCTTCAAAAAGCCCCTTCTTGTAGCCGCGCTCATACTCCAGCTTAACCCTTGCAATCTTGGTCTGTGCATCAGTATTTCTTACAACGGCCTTGAGAAGCTCTTCCGGCGAAATGGTAGAAAAGTTCTCGAACTTGTTTACTTCTTCCAGAAGCTTTGCCTGAACCAGCTGAACGCTTGCCTCCGCAATATCCAGACCAGGATTCTTGCCAAGCTCGCTGACGATTGCCACGGCCTTCTTCGCAGAATCCTTGTAAGCCTTCATCTGAGCAGCCTGATCCACAAGAGTGCGGCCGACACCGCTCTTGGAAATGTCGTAGCCCTCAGCCTTGAGGGTGTCCGTGATTTCCTTGTGGGTCATCTTCTCGTTGAAGTACATCGTGCAGATTCTTTCGACAAGCCCCTGCATCTCAATCTTGTTTCTCTTAGGCATTTCGGCCACCTCTCTCGTCAAGTTTCTTGTTAATTCCGTCAAGTGTAGACTTTATCCAGCCCATGTCACTTGAAAGAGTGGTTATCATCTTTATGTTGTCAATTTGAATCTGATTGACTTTTGCCCCAAGATTGTTGATGTCGACGGCATTCTCGTCCACGTCCTTTCTCAGTTCATCCACTGTGACTTGTGCGGGTAAGTCCGAAATCTTTTTCGTAAGCGTTTCAACATTTTTAACGAGTGTGCTGATCGTCGTATCCGTAGTTCCCTTGTCCTTGCCATACTTCACGAAAATGCCGATGAATCCGAGGACGGTAACGCATCCGCTGCAAACTGATACGATTGTTGCAAAAGTTCCCATTTTTTTACCTCACTTAGAAAGCCAGATTATACCGCCCTCAATTACCGCCGCCAGGGTCGATACAATCATAGCCGTCCGCCAGAACGCCGTTTTCTTCTTCTGCCTTGAATATGATTTGTTCAATGCGGCATATTCCGTCCTCAATTCTTCCAGCAGTCCCTTCAATGCTCTGACTTCTTCCTGCAATTCTAATGCCGTCTTCTCGGAGTTCCCCAATTCCTGTAAGGCTTTCGTCAACCTCTCTTCGAGCATCGTGCATTTGTCCTGCCAGCTCGCCGAGTCCGCCCCC
>JAEEGL010797697.1_pt1 | contig 15473 bp, 10 predicted proteins | sample 9134231 | NCBI WGS metagenome assembly JAEEGL01 (sample SAMN16246548, study PRJNA631951) | gut metagenome | biome: gut microbiome; feature: rumen; material: fiber-attached | host: Bos | place: Iran: Karaj | collected 2018-10
AGGAAGGTAATTACTTCTATGGGCACGTCCTTGGCCTTCATAAGAACGGCATTTCCTATGAAGGAGCAACCGCCGAAGAACTCAAGAAAGATTTTGAAGACGGAATTGATGATTATCTGGAAGGCTGCCGCGCAAACGGGATTGAGCCGGAAAAACCGTATAGCGGAAAGATTGTTCTGAGAATGTCGTCGGGGTTACATTCTTTAGCAGCAGAAAAGGCCAATTCCAAAGGAATCAGCCTAAATGAATTCATAAAGAAGGCTATAGAGGCCGCTGTACTATAGATTGTCCAGTACAAACTGGAGGTGGATGTTGTAGTTCTTCTTGATGCGGGCAACGGCATCGTGGAAGGACATCCGTTCATCTCCGTTGATGATCTGGCCGCCATTCATAGAGGCGTCTTCGGCGGGATTCCACAGTTTGAAATTGAGTTTGGCGCTCTCCGTAAGGAGGGCCTCGCACTCATCTATGTAATCCGGAATGGTCTGAAGTTGAGGCAGGAGTTCCCGGATACGGGCCCTTGTCTTTTCAAGGAATGCGGGATCCTGAAAGAGGCGGTCATACCAGATGGCGTGGCGGTTTATGAGGCGCCTGTCTCCGCCTGTTGTGTCAAATGTAAGCACACCCCAGTCAAAGTCCCAGCAGGGACCGGCAACCAGTTTTCCGCCCTTGTCCTTATGGATGAACACGCTTCCGGGGTTACCTAGTTCGTGATTTGTCATAACTTCAAAGACTATCCAGTAATCTATGAAGGAATCCACGTCCAGGTATCTGGCATAACCATTTGAAGGGTCCTTGAAATTGTTGCCGTATATGGCATCGGAAGCGTTTTTTATGTAGTTTTTGATAAAGGTCTTCTTCTCCTGGGTAAGCTCAGAGGGCTCCTCCGGATCCGGGTGCTTCACGGCAAAGGGAATGCCGTGCTCCGTCCATTGGAACTCGTTGTCATAATGGAAGTCAAGTTCCAGGAGGTAGCCGTCTTTCTTGTCAATGTTGACACGGTCTCCGTCCACCCTCACCTGCTCTATGAGGAGGTAGTTCCCCACGTGCCTGCCGTTGAGGACCAGTTCCACGGTCTGGCTTCTGGGGGTCCAGGCAAGGCGCGTCATTGACGACACCTTCATTGCAACCATATTGCGCATCATTGTGCGGTCCATAAAGTTTGCAAGAAGGACCCAGCGCTTGTGCTCCGGGTAGCCGAATACGGAGGCCTTCTCTTCCAGTTTCACAAGATAGGGCTTCTTGGGCCACTCCCAGGTGGTATTTCCGCGGCCGCGGATGCTGCAGTTCATTTCCTGAAGGCCTTCAATGGCATCCGTCCCTACTATTGAGATCTTTGCGTCAACATACGTCTCCTTTGAAGTTATTGCCTTGCCGCCATCTGTATCTACAAAAACCACGGGGAGGCCCGTGTGAACCATTCCAGGCTTGTAGGTTTTACCCACAACCATAAAATTCGCAGACTGAACGGCCACCCCATCCTTATCTTTGACACGAAGCTTAACCGTGCGGTTGTAGCTCTCGTCCTTGGTGTCATTCTGGACTATGGCAACATAGCTTCCGGGATTCTGGTCCTTTTCAAATGATTCAAGATGGAAACGGGAAGGGACATTGCCGTCCGTGCCAAGAAGCGTCACTTCCTGTAACTGACAGTCAGGATCCTCAACGGTGAAATGAAGGGGAGCGCTGCCGCCCGGCTCCAAAGTGACAATGCTGTCTATTATGGTTATAGACTTAAGGGAAGGAGCAGAAGACTCCTCCTCCTGCTGCTGATGGGTCTCCTCTTCCGGAGCAGGCTCCGGCGTCTTGGCACAGGCAAATGCCAGTGCCAAAACAGCCATATATGCAAGAAATCGTTTCATCAGTTTTTCTGGAAGACACGGACGTAGTCTACCTCCATTGCTGTGGGAAGGCAGGACTCGTCAACTCCCTGGGCGCCGCCCCAGTTTCCGCCCCAAGCCAGGTTGAGGATAATATAGAACGGCTTGTAGAAAGGCCAGTAGTCGTGTCCCTGACCATTGTTACGGTAGGTTAGAATGGATTTTCCGTCCTGATAGAAGGTCATATAGTCTTCCGTCCATTCCATTGCATAAACGTGGAATGATGTCTGTGAACCGGCAACGTATCTTTCAGAATGCTCTGTAGGGGTGCCTCCGTTGTTGTAACGGTTACAGTGGATGGAAGCGCTGCAATAATCGGCGTGATATCCTACTTCCTCCATAATGTCTATCTCGCCGTCCTTGGGCCAGCCCGTAAACTGTGAGGGCATCATCCAGAATGCAGGCCAGGTGCCTTTTCCTGAAGGAAGTTTTAACGACGCCTCGATCCAGCCGTACGTCCAGCTCTTACGAGTGTTAAGACGTACGGACCGGACCTTGCCGTCTATTTTCTTTGCGTGAACTTTCAGGGTGCCGTTGGAGACTTCGGCTATCTTTACGCCATTGTACTCGCCGGCAACATAATCCTGTAGTTCATTGTTACCCCATCCACCATCACCGGTCTGGTATTTCCAGTCGGCAGTTGCAGGCAGGCCCTCGTAGTCATCGAATTCATCGTGCCATACGAGCGTGTAGCCCTCAGGGGTCTCGATCCCTGTTTCCACGGGATCGAGACCGTGCTGCACTATGGGCAGATATGCCCTTGTCTGTCCTACTTTGATAACCACCTTCCCTTCACGTGTTGCAGTAAGGGTATTGGGCTTTACCTTCACGGTAAAATTGCCCTCAGTGGCCACTGAATAAGGGGGCTCAATGCTGGTTACCCAATCATCCTCGCTGTAAACCTGGATACCGGCTGCTGAAGATGTGACGTAGAACTTGAGCTCTCCTCCGGGCTGTTCGAATTCCAGCTTTTCCGGTGAGAAGGCTATACTGTTCTCAGGAACCTCAGCAGCAGGCTGGGGAGCACAGCAAATTGCAAGAATGATGAATGGAATGGCTATCAAAGTATGGATGGGTTTCATAGTTCAATTATTTGTTGTATTCCTGGAGGCAGATGTCCTTGATGGTGACAACTGCGCCTGCGGCATTGCCGCCGAAGTCGAAGATAAGGTTGATGTTGTCGCAGGAAACACCGGAGATCACAGGAGAAGTAACAACGGTATCGGTTCCTGCAGCAATTGTCAGGGCGCCTTTCTCCCAGATAGCCTCACCTTCGTGCTTGGGACCGCCGGCAGCATACTTCTCAATCTTGAAGAATGCAGGAGTATCCACACTTGCCGTGAATTTAATCTGGAGAGCATATTTCTTCTCTTCACTGAGAGCGATGAAGCTGCCTTCATTGGGGAACATAAAGAACTGGTTCATCCACTGGCTTGTAGTAGCGTTCTCATAAGTTACTGCATAGGAGTTGCCGCTCTTCACCATAAAGGGAACTTCCGTTGTCTCAACCTCGGTGCCGTTCCATTCGCTGCCATTGCAGCTGTAATAGAAGAATTTCTCGCCGTTGGCATCAACCACTGCCTTCCAGAGGTTGGCAGCGCCGTTTACATCAAATACGAAGGAAGGATCAACCTCGGTGCCGGGCTCCGGTTCGGGTTCCGGTTCGGGTTCGGGAATCACTTTGTCGGGGGCGTTGGTGCCGTCATCATTGGCGTGATCCTTAAGGGTGATGCGTGTGATGGAAACCTCCGTGCCTTCTGCGGCCCAGCCAAAGTCAAATACCATCTTTACGGCAGCGGCGTCAATACCAGGAACATCCTTCATATAGAAGATGTTTTCACCTTCCTGCATATCTTCCTGCTCAACAAAGAGGAAGTTGTCGTCACTTGTTGTGTCGGTGAGCTTGAAGGTAACACCGCCGCAAAGCTTGTTGACGGACACTATGCAGGAGAAATCATAGTGCTTATCGGAAGAGAGGGAGACGTCTGCTCCGGGAACAAGGTGGAGCTGTGCCTGCCACTGACCGTTGCAAGTGCTGTTAATGGTAAGGGTATAAGGATTGATGGTGAAAGGAAGAGCAATCTCTCCGCCCCAACCCGGGCTGTGCCAGGTGTAACTCTTATCCATACCTGCATCTTCACCAACTTTCCAGATATTGTACTGGGAGTTGTAGTTGAATCCGTTCCAACCCTGCTGTCCCTCAACTGTAAACTCAGCCTCGGAGTAATCTGCAGACTGGCCGGAAGCGTTGCTCACATACATACGTACCTTGAAAGTACCAGCATCGAAGAAGGTCTTCTGGAAACCGTTACCGGTACCTGCAAACACAAACTCTCCGGACTCGTTGGTCTGCCAGATAGGAATGAGACCGGTTACGCCATCGGGAAGGGAGAAAGTCACAACTGTTCCATCGACTTTAACTACAGGAGTGATACCTGCAGCAGAAGGAAGGGTTGCTCCGCCGGGGGTATCGGAATTACTGCCACTGGGCTTGGTGCAGGCTGCTGTTGCTATTACAAGTGCAGCGATGCTCAAAAAAGCGAAAATCTTTTTCATTTTGTTTGTTATTGGTTAATGGTTTTTAATAATTATTCTGATTGAGTGTCCCAAGTGCTGCGTCTATCTCGCTCTGCGGGATGGGGAGATATTTCTTGCTCTCGGACCAGGTGTTTGTGCGGTAGCCGTAGGTGTCAGGGACAAGTACGGTGGGGGCGTCACCCCAACGGACCAGATCCCAGTAGCGCTTACCCTCGCCGACGAATTCCAGACGGCGCTCCTGCTTGATGTTTGCAAGGGTTGCGTCAACTGTATCAGTAAGACCGGCGCGGTTATGAACCTTGTTCAGCCAGATCTTGGCGTTGGTGGGATCGCTGGCCAGGGCAAGCTCCGCAGCGTTCAGCAGGGTTTCGGAGAAGCGATAGATGCGATAGTTGTTGCCAAAGCGCATATCGGGGGCGCCGTCTCCGGTATTGTACTCGGACTGAAGGCCCTGATATTTTTCAAGGAAGTATCCGGTGTCCTGATAACGCTTTTCATAAGCATTTACCGTTGCGTCGTAGCAAGTGGCGGCGCGACGGGTATCCGTTGCCTTGAACATCTCCACGGTTTCCTTGCGAACAGGTGCGAATCCCCAGCCGGCCTTATGGTCATCGGCACCCTCTGCCATATTATAAGGGCCGATAAGCTGAGGAAGGATGGTTCCGCCTGCGCCAAGCACGTTGTCGTAGGAACGTACTTGGGCATCGGCCTTGTAGGCAATCTCAAAGATTGACTCCTTGCTCCACTCGCCTTCCGGCTTGAAGATGGTGCCATAATCGTCCACAAGGTCATATTCGGTAGAACCAATGATTTCCTTCATATAATCAAGGGCCTTGGTATAGCGGGACTCGTCCTTCTGGTACATTACAAGTTCTGCGTAAAGCATATAGGCAAATGCCTTGGTAAGGTAACCGGCCTTTGCGTCGGGCTGCCTCATAGGCAGTGCATCAATGGCGATAGCGCCCTCAAGGTCGGCAATAATCTTGCCATAAACTTCGTCGGCGGTGAACTGGGTGCCGATATAAGGGTCCTCAAGGTTGGTCTCGTAGTACACGATGTTGCCCCAGAATTTCCAGAGCCAGCTATAGTAGTACACCCTGAGAAGCCTGGCCTGTTCAAGGATAAGGGACTCTTCCGTGTCATCTATTTCTCCGGCGCCCTTGGTCCATCCGGTATACTGGATAAGGTCATTGCACCTTTTTACACCGGAATAACCGCAGGTCCAGATGGAAGTCATACAGGCTGTGGGAAGAGCCTCGAAGTTCATCATAAGGTGCCAGTACTGGTTGTCGGTCTTGCTCTCGCCGCCTACCCAGATTTGATCGGCCATAATGTCGCTCATAATCATAAGCGGATTGTACTGCCCGTTGGCCCAGTCTGTCCAGTGAAGGGGGGCATAAGCGGCCACCAAGGCCTCCTGGAGGTGGTCTTTAGTTACAAAATATTCCTCTATAGGCTGCGCTGTGGGATTTTCCACGGTAAGGAACTTGTTCCCGCAGGAAGTGGCAGCAAAGAGAGCGGATGCTAATGCGACTGCTGAAAGTATATTTCTTGTTTTCATTTCTTTTCCCTCCATTTTTAGAATGCGACACTGATGCCTGCGGTAAAGGTGCGTGCCTGGGGATAAACACCGTAATCAATGCCCAGGGATGTTCCGCCGGAAGCAATTTCCGGATCAAAACCGTGATAACCCGTAAGGGTAAGAAGGTTTTCGGCGGCAATGTAGACGCGTACATTGGAGATGAGTATCTTGCGTGTAAGGGATTCCGGCAGGGTGTAACCAATCTGTATATTCTTGATACGGGCATAAGAACCGTCATACACGTAAAGGTCGGAAGAAACCCAGTTGAACTTATCACCGATAACAAACCTGGGGATTCTGTTGGAGGTGCCTTCACCGGTCCATCTGTCAAGCATATAGGAAGGAAGGTTGACGGAACGGATATCCGTGCGGCGGGTGCAGTCATACACCTGTACTCCGGCAACGCCCTGGATGAGCATTGAGAAATCTATTCCCTTCCAACTTGCCTGAAGATTGAGGCCGAATGTCCAGTCGGGGGTACCCTTTCCAATATAGGTACGGTCATTGTCATCAATGATTCCGTCGTTGTTGAGGTCCTTGAAACGGACGTCTCCGGGTGCGGCCTTGGGCTGGATGGGCTTGGCTTCTCCGGTTTCAGGATTTGTCCAAACATAGGATGCAATCTCACCGGCATTCTGGAAAATACCGTCACTCTGGTATCCGTAGAAGAACGGGAAAGGATAGCCGTTTTCTGCGCGTGAGATGGTTCCTACACCCTGGAAGGAGTCATAGTTGGCCCAACCTGTGTCGTTACCAAGCTTCACGAGTTTATTCTTGAGATATGTTGCATTTGCATTGGCCCTGAAATTCCAGTCTCCAACGGAAAGCTTGTAGCCAAGTTCAAATTCAACACCGCTGTTGGCCATAATGCCAACATTGCCGATAGGTTTGCTTTCTCCCACATAGGAAGGGATGGGCATAGTCATAAGCATACCGTCCGTAAGCTTGTAGTAGTAGTCTACGGTAAAGGTGAGCTTGTTCCCAAAGAATCCAAGGTCAAGGCCTACGTCGGTCTGGCTGGAGGTTTCCCAGCGGAGGCTCCTGTTTGCAAGGCCGCTGGCCTTTACGCCGATAGCCTCTGACTGGTCCTTTCCGTAGAAATAGTTGTTATTTCCCTCCGTAAGCACGGTGTAGCCAAAGTTACCGATATTCTCGTTACCGTTCTGGCCCCAGGATGCACGGAGTTTGGCGTTGCTGAGAACGGGAGTCAATCCCTGCATAAACTCCTCTTTCCAGATGTTCCAGCCAAGGGAGAAGGAAGGGAATGTGGCCCAGTGATTATTGGAGCCGAAGCGGCTTGAACCGTCGTGACGTACAGTGGCCTCGGCCATATAGCGCTCTCCGTAGTTGTAACTTACACGCGCAAAGTAGGATGCCAGTTTAGCCTGGGCATAGGGGGCACCCCAACCATTGCGGTCGCCATCGGCCTGGAGACCGTTGGTGTAGTCAATATAGGGCTTGTTGATATCCTTGAGGAATTTGGAAGAGGCGCCAAGATATGCGCCGTTTGAGGCTTTGGCCGACTGGCCAAGAAGGGCGGTGATGCTGTGCTTGCCAAACTCCCTGCTGTATGTGAGGGTGTTTTCAACCTGCCAGACCAGTGAATGACAGGCCGATGATGAGGCGTAGGACTCCGTTGCCTGCTGGCTGCTGCTGAGATAGAAGACATCTGAATAGCCGTCGTCACCCCAGAATGAGAGGTCAAGGCCAAGGGCGCTCCTGAATTTGAGGCCCTCGATGATCTGGAGTTCTCCGCTGAATCCGCCCACGAACTTGTGGCTCCATCCCTTTGTCCCGGGGAGGGAGAGAGCGGCCACGGGATTCACCATTTCATTGTATCCGCCGCCGGGGACGGTGTACATCCTGCCATCTGCGCCGTAAAGCATTCCGGCAGCACCGTAAGTTGCAATCTGGTCTGCGGCCTCCTGCTCATTTGCATAGACGTTGAGGATAGGAGAAAGGGCCACGGCAGAACCAAGGGGAGAGCCCCAGGTGGAGTTGGTGGCAATGCCGGTAGATGTAATATAGGCGTAGGAGAGGTTGCTGCCCAGAGTTAATTTATTGAGGAAACTGCGGTCCTTCGTCCTGTCAAATACGTCATAGGTAGTGTTGCTCCTGAGGGTAAGACGGTCATAGTTGGACCTTCCCACATTACCGCCGATGATACCCTTCTGGCTGATATAGCCAAGAGAAAGATAGTAGTTTACCTTGTCCGATGCGCCGCTTACGCTCAGCTCGTGCTGGACCTGGGGAGCATTCTTGAAGAAAATCTCATCCTGCCAGTCTGTGCCTGCGCCAAAGCTTGAAGGATCGGCATACTTGGGAGCCTGTCCGGAATTCATCATACCCTCGTTCACCATCATTGCGTATTGGGAAGCATTGAGGACACTGAGCTTTTTCCAGGGGCTGGAAATACCATAGGAGAAGTCATAGTTTATCCTGGCTGCTCCTTTGGTGCCCTTCTTGGTGGTAACAAGGATGACGCCGTTGGCTGCACGTGCACCGTAAACAGCGCCGGAGGCGGCGTCCTTCAGGACCTCGATGGACTCGATATCGGAGGGGTTAAGGTAGTCTATACCGCCTTCGATAGGCATTCCGTCAACAATGTAGAGGGGGTCAGAATTATTGATGGTACCGGTACCACGGACGCGGATTCTTGCGGCTGCGCCGGGCTGGCCGGAAGAAGATGTTACGTTAACACCTGCTGCAAGTCCCTTGAGGGCATTGTCAACACGTACGGGAGCTGTTTTCCCAAGTTCATCGGATGAGACCTTGGCTATGGAAGCGGTAACTACGCTCTTTTTCTGAACGCCGTATCCCACAACCACAACGTCGTCAAGCATAATGGTGTCTTCTTCAATGATGATGACGGCGGAATCTGAAGCCGGAACCTTCTTGGTGACATACCCGATGGATGAAACCTCAAGAACGGCCCCTGCAGGCACGTTTGAGAGTGACCAGGCGCCGTCGGCATCTGTAACCGTACCATTTGACGTTCCTTCCACCATAACAGCCGCGCCAATGACGGGATAGCCGGAATTATCCTGGACTATTCCGCTTACACGACCCTGTGCAAAGGCACAAACGGAAATGGCAAAAGCCATAACAATGAGTAGTGCTTTTCTCATAGAAAAAATTGGTTATTATATCTACAAAATTAATAATTAATCTCGTTTTACAGTACTTCAAATTCAACGGGCTCTCCGGAGGCGCTGCTGGTGGCTACCCAGAGCAGGAAGGAGCCGGGTTCCACTTTGCATTTGCCGTCAAGGCCGTAGAAAGAAAGGTCGCTGACGGGGATGCCGATGGTGATTGTACGGCTCTCCCCTGCGGCAAGGCTCACCCTCTCAAAGGCCTTCAGTTCCTTTACCGGGCGGGCGATGGAGCCCACAAGATCACGGACGTAGACCTGGGCCACTTCCGTGCCTTTGACGCTGCCGGTGTTGGTGAGGGTGAAGCGTACGGAAATGGTTTCATCGGCCTTATAAGCGTTTTTGTCAAGGCCGATATTCGAATACTCGAAGGTGGTATAGCTGAGGCCGAATCCGAAGGGGAAGAGAGGATAGGCGCCGTAGTCAAGATAATATGACGTGTTGCCAAGGGAGGTCTGGCCGGCCTCCAGGGGAATGTCCTTCATAAGGAGTTCTCCGCTGTAGGGACGCCCCGTCATATTGTGATTGTAATACATAGGAGCCTGGCCTACGGTGCGGAGGAACGTTACGGGAGCCTTTCCGGAAGGATTCACGTCTCCGGCAAGGAGGTTTGCAAGGGCGGGGCCGCCCATAGTGCCTGGGTGGAAACTGTAGAGCATTGCGCTGCAGTTTTCAAGGTCACGCTCTATTGTGAGGGGACGTCCGGCCATAACGGTTGCGACAACCGGCTTTCCGGCTGCCCTGAGGGCTTTAAGGAGGTCGCTCTGGGAGCCGATGATATTGAGGTCGGCCAGGGAATGGGCCTCGCCGGAAAGGATGGCTTCTTCACCAAGGAAGGCAAGGACTACGTCTGCCCGGCGAGCTGCTGCAACGACATCACTAAAACTCTCACGCTCTTCACGGCTGTAAGTGAGGCCAGGAACATAGGTAACCTTACCAGGAAAACGCTCCTCGAGAGCCTTCAGGGGCGTTACGGTGTGGGATTTCTCACCGTCAAACACCCAGGTGCCAAGTTGGTCGTGGGGGGCATCGGCCATAGGACCGGTGACAAGGATGCGGAGGCCTTCCTTAAGCGGCAGGACGCCGTCGTTTTTAAGGAGGATTGCGCTTTCCTCCGCGCTCTTCTGCGCTGCCGCAAGGTGCTCAGGGGCATACTGGACGGCGGCGCCTTCCTCTATATTAATATAAGGATGCTCAAAAAGGCCCAGTTTCACCTTTACCCTGAGGATGTTTCTTACGGCTGCGTCAATCTGGGACTCCTTTACCTCCCCGCGGCGGACCATTTCTTCAAGATGGCCGATAAAACCGTAGGTCATCATATCCATGTCAACTCCGGCGGCCACGGCCTTCCTGACTGCGTCCGGGCGGTCTTCGGCAAAGCCGTGATTTATCATTTCGCCCATAGAGTTCCAGTCAGTGACAACCAGGCCGTCAAAACCCCATTCACCGCGGAGGATATCCTTTACCACATACTTATTACCGGTGGAAGGAACTCCGTCGTTGTCGTTGAAAGAGGTCATAAGGGTCATCGCGCCTGCTTTCACTGCCGCCTCAAACGTAGGGGGGTAGACTTTACGGAGAAGATGCTCCGGGATAAGGGTGCTGTTGTAGTCACGACCGCCTTCGGCCGCGCCATAACCTACAAAATGCTTGATACAGGCCGCCATTGAAGTGGAGTCCAGGGCGCGTCCCTGGTAGCCGTAAACCATAGCCTCGGCCATACGGGCGTCAAGGTAAGGGTCCTCTCCGCTTCCTTCCGCAATGCGGCCCCAGCGGGGGTCACGCGCAATGTCAAGCATAGGGGAGAAGGTCCAGCGAACGCCCTGGGCGGTTGCCTCAACGGCTGCTACGCGCGCGCCTTCCTCTACTAATGCGGGATCGAAAGTTGCTGCAAGACCAAGCGGAATGGGGAAGATGGTATGAAAGCCGTGGATAACATCGCGGGAAACAAGAAGCGGAATTCCAAGCCTTGATTCCTCAACGGCAAGGCGCTGGTACTCGTTTACCTTTACGGGATCAACCTCATTGAGGATGGAACCAACCTGTCCGTCACGGATTGCTCCGGCGTAATTGCTTACCTCGCCCCCTACTGAAATCTGGTTCATCTGGCCGATTTTCTCCGAGAGAGTCATCTGCCTGAGAATAGAGTCAACTCTAATATCCACATCACTTTTACGCTGACCGCAGGAAACGGCCGCTGCCACGATGGCGATAAGCAAAACAGGTGTTGAGGTTTTCATTCCGCGCGTTATTAATTAACTTTCTTCGCAAATTTACCGGAAATGAAACATCAAGATTTCGTTTGTAGTTTTAAAGTAGTGGGTATGGAAAATTAAAGCGCTTTGTTTCAAGCGCTTAAGTTTTTTCATAGTACGTAAAAAAGTAGTGAAGTTAAAGCTTCTCCGCAAGCTCTTTTACACGCTTTTCAAAGCTGTCCCGGTCCCCCAGGGCATTGTTTTTAACGCTCACCTTGTAGTTGTAGATGGTGCTTACGGAGTAGTCCAGCATAGAGGCTATCTTCTTGGAATCATCTACGCCAAGGCATATCAGGGCAAAGATCCTGAGCTCCGTTGTGAGCCTTCCGGCGGGCGGATAGATGCGGCCCTCCTCTTTGAGAAGCGCGTTGAAGCGGTCCGGAAAATCCGGATACATTGCAAGGAAGGTGCGGTCGAAGGTCTCGTAGAATTCCTCCCTGGCCTTTTCCGAGCGGCCGGAGATGGAGAGTTCCTTCAGAAGTTGGTCGGCCTTGCCGTGCTTGAGGAGATTACGGAAATGATTGTCCTCCGTGCGGATTACGGAAATCTGGGAACTCAGGCCCTCCAGGAAGTTCACTATGTAGTCTCCCTTCACTTTATCGGCCTGGGCTAGTTTGCGGTTGCTGCTTTCAAGGGCAGCCTTGGTGCGGGTGAGATTACGGGAACGGGCCACCAGCATCCAGGTGGCAAGAAGGAGGATTACAACCAGGATGGCCATAACCACCAGGCCCACTATTGCGCTGCTGCGGGCATCGGCCTGCCTTACGGCGTAGGCGTCCTCAACTTCCATCAGGAAGCGGGAGATCTGCCAGGGGCGGAGGCGCGCGTTATAGGCCAGGGCGTCCTCCTGCGCCATCCGAAGATAGCGGAAGGAGCGGTCCACGTCACTGGGAAGGATGATCTGGGCCACCATCGTAAGCGAGGCATAGTCACGGACGGCGTTCACAAGGTCGCATTCGGCCGACTGGACCAGCCAGCGTATACGCTCGGGATGGTTTCCGCGCCGATACTCTATCTCGCTCTGGAAATATGCGTGGATGGCATAATCACGGTCCTCAGGCTTCACTCCGGCAAGAAGAAGGGCGCTCACGCTGTCGGCGCTGTCAAGATTCCCCTCCTCTATATATTTATTGCGAAGGGCCATACGCCAGCGGGGGCTGTCTTTTGGAAGCAGGCGGAAAAGGATGGGAAGGTAGGCCGATGCCGGGGGAATGCTCAGGCTTTCCACAATGCCGGAATTTCCGGCCATATCTCCGCAGAAATCGTAAAGAACCCAGTAGTACTCAGCCTTAAGAGCGGGAGAAAGTGAGGCCGAATCTATCTGGCCGTAGAGAATCTGGGACGCTTCCAGATAGTTTCCGCCCTTGCCGTAAAGGTGTCCCAGCATTATTGTGGCGGCGTTGTAACGGTCTTTGTCCTTCAACTGATCCCTGGCTATGGACTGACAGGATTTTAGGTAATGCTGAGTTGAGTCAAGGCTGTAGGAAAAGTATTCCCCGGCCATATTCATCCCTAGTTCATACAGGGCTTCCGGGCTTTTTGTTGTGCCGATTATTGAGCGCAGGGACTCCAGGCGGCCGTTTTTACGGGCGTAGTAGATTTCCCGGGAGGCAATGTAGCGATCCAGTTCCTCAAGTTTGCTGCGGGTTGCGCGGTCAAGGGAAGAGCCGCCCTCGCAGGCGGTAAGGCCGGCCAATGCCGCAAGTATGAGAAGGATGCGTTTCACAGGCTTCTGATGGCGTTTTCTATCTCTTCGCGCCTCCCTTCCGGAATAACGGGAGTGAGGAAGGAAATCATCTGGAGGGACTCTGCTTCCTTTCTGGGAATACCGCGGGAGCGCATATAGAAGAGTTCGTCCTCATTGAGGCGGCCAACCGTGGCGCCGTGTGAGCACTTTACGTCATCGGCATAAATCTCAAGTTGGGGACGGGTCTCAACCTTGGCGGTGTCGGAGAAAAGGATGTTGTGGTTTTCCTGGAAGGCTTCCGTCTTCTGGGCGTCCGGGGCCACCACTATGGTTCCGTGGAAGGTGACGTTTGAAGTGCCGCCCGCAATGCCGTTCACAAGTTGGGTGCTGCGGCAGCCGGGGGCCCTGTGATGCACCAGGATGCGGAAATTCACCTTTTCGTCGGCCTTGCAAAGGTAGAGGGCCTTGAGGGAGAGTTCCGCGCCGGGGCCCGTGAGATCCACGCTCACGTCAATGTCCCTGGATTCCCCGGGCAGCACAACGTACTCCAGTTCCAGTTTTTCTCCGGCCGGAACCTGGTAACGCCCCTCAGGCGGGGCTATGTACTTTCCGTGTCCCATACTAGAACTGGTCAAATCCTTCAGACTCAATAGCCTCTATGAGTTCCTTTCCGCCGGTTTTCACTATGCGGCCGTCCTTGAGGACGTGCACAAAGTCAGGCTGGACATACTCAAGGAGTTTGTGGTAGTGAGTCACTATTATGGCAGACTTCTCAGGGCTTCGGAGGGCGTTTACTCCGTCGGCCACAATTTTGAGGGCATCCACGTCAAGGCCGGAATCGGTCTCGTCAAGGATGCTGAGGGAAGGGTCCAGCATAGCCATCTGGAATATCTCATTGCGCTTTTTCTCTCCTCCGGAGAAGCCTACGTTAACCTCACGCTTTGCAAATTCCGGCTTCATTTTGAGGAATGCCATCTTCTCCTTCTGGAGTTTCAGGAATTCCCCGGCCTTAAGTTCCTCCAGGCCGCCTGCACGGCGCTTTGCGTTCACCGCAGCCTTCATAAAGGCAGTGATTGTAACGCCGGGAATCTCTATGGGGTATTGGAAACTGAGGAAAAGCCCCGCCCAGGCGCGTTCTTCCGGGCTCATTGAAAGAAGGTCCTTGCCAAAGAAGGTGACGCTTCCCTCCGTTACCGTGTAGCCGGGACGGCCGGTAAGTACAGCAGCCAGGGTGCTTTTACCTGCACCGTTGGGGCCCATAACGGCGTGGATTTCCCCGGGGCCTATCTCAAGGTTCACCCCTTTCAGGATTTCCTTGTCCTCAACGGAGGCGTGAAGGTTCTTTATCTCAAGCATTGCGTTTTTGTTAACTTCTTTATTTTCAATCTTTTATAACTTTTACTCCTATCTGTTTTATCTGGAGTAAAATGCGCAACTATCACATTATCAGGCCTTTATCGATTACGGGCATAGAGTTTCCTCCAAGTAATAAGTGACCAGATGCCGTTTACAAGGTACAGGCCGCTCACAATGGACATGAAAAAGTTTCCAACGCTTACGTGCAGGATAAGTTGGGTGATATTGACCAGCAACCAGGCAATCCAGCAGTCCCATTTCTTGAGGGCCGATAACAATTGCGCCGTAAGGATAAGCACGGTGACGGTGCAGTCAAGGTAGGGGTGGGGATCGGCCGGGAAAAGATTGTCCAAGGTCCATCCCCAGAGTGCCGCCACCAGCATCACGGCGCTTACGCTCATTATGCGCCAGGGCAGGCTGAGCATACTTACCTTGAGGTCCCCCTTTGCCGTGGCCTCCTCCTTCTTTGGATGAGTCCAGCGCCAGTGGCCCAGGATGTTTATGGCAAGGGAAATGGGCTGCAGAAGCAGGCTGGCGTAGAGGTTCCTGTTCCAGAAAAGGAAGAAGAGCGCCGCCGTGTAAAGGTAGCCCACCCAGAAGTTGTACTTTGAGTTTCGGCCCGCCAGGACAACGCAGGTAAGGCCCAGTATACTTGCTATCAGGTCTATCAGCAGCACCGGTTTGTCGGCTATTTCAAATAATACAACGTCTATCATAATTCCTTTCAAGATTCCCGGTCAAGCCGGGAATGACGGGGTTATCCAACAGAGCCTTCAAGTGATACCTGGAGGAGTTTCTGGGCCTCTACGGCAAACTCCATGGGGAGACGGGAAAGGACCTCACGGGCATAGCCGTTCACAATGAGGCCCACTGCTTCTTCGGGGTCAAGGCCCCTCTGGTTGCAGTAACAGAGTTGGTCCTCGGAGCTCTTGGAGGTTGTGGCCTCGTGCTCCACAGTGGCCGACGGATCGGCGCTGCGGATATCCGGGAACGTGTGGGCGCCGCACTTGGATCCAATGAGGA
>JAEEGL012229440.1_pt1 | contig 15473 bp, 7 predicted proteins | sample 9134231 | NCBI WGS metagenome assembly JAEEGL01 (sample SAMN16246548, study PRJNA631951) | gut metagenome | biome: gut microbiome; feature: rumen; material: fiber-attached | host: Bos | place: Iran: Karaj | collected 2018-10
AACGCGTCGCCGTCCCAGCCCCCGGGGAAATCAATCCGCTTGGCGCCGTCGTTGTTCCGGCCTCCGGAGGCCCTGAACATCATCTCGTCACCGGAAAAGAGCTGTGGTATGCCCCTGAGTGTGGCAAGCATCGCAATGCCCAGCTTCATCCTGGACACATCCCCGCCAAGGACGTCGCCCATGCGGGAATGGTCGTGATTGGCCATGAACACCATCATGTTCATGGGATCGGCATAGGCGAAATCGTGGGAGATGGCGCCGTATACCCTGGTCATCCCCTCCCCCCATCCGGGAGTGTCCTCGGAGAGAGCCGATACCATGGCGTCACGGAGCGGAAAGTCCATTATGCAGGGAAGGTTGCTGTCAAAGCCGTCGGGATTACGGGCACCGGCCTGCCAGTAGGCAAGCTGGCATACCTCCGGATCCCAGCATTCCCCGACGATGTTCATCCACGGATACTCCCTCCTCACCGCAGCGCACCACTCCGACATGGGTCCGGGCTCGTTGTAAGGATAGGTATCCACCCTGAATCCGTCCAGGCCGGAATATTCGGCCCACCATACGGCCCATTGCTGGAAGTATTTGAGTACAAACGGATTGTCGAGGTTCATATCAGGCATGCTCGGCACAAACCAACCGCTTTCCTGAAGGTTTCTGTCGTACTGCGACGCATGCGGATCCATATAGGCCGAGAACAGTACGTTAGTCCCCGTGTATTCTGGGAAGACGTGATACCAGTCCCTGAAAGGAGGATTCTCCATCCACCAGTGAGCCGTCCCGCAATGGTTTGTGACAACGTCCATTATCACCTTGAGACCCCTGGCGTGGCAGGAGTCCACGAACTCCCGGAAAAGGGCGTTGTCCCCGAAACGCGGGTCGATGTGATAATAGTCCCCGCAGGCGTAACCGTGATACGAAGCCCTGCGCTGGTTGTCCAGAAGCAGAGGGGTGTTCCAAACGGCCGTGGCCCCGAGGCCGGCGATATAGTCAAGATGGTCCATCTGGCCGCGAAGGTCTCCCCCGTGCCGGCCGAAATCGGCACTGCGGTCACTCTTCTCGGCAATGACGGGAACGGCCCACGGCAGGGCGGAACCGTCGTCATAGGAACTGCCGGAGAAACCGTCGTCATTGGAAGGGTCCCCGTTGGCGAACCGGTCCGGCATTATAAGGTACACGAGGTCAGCGGTGGAAAAACTCTCCCGAGTCCGACTCTCCCGACGACGGACAAGATACGGATACCGGAAACCGCCCTCACTGCCGTCAGATGGTGTAAACACCAGATAATGAATACCTTCTTCCGTCCTCGGCGATACCTTCACATCCACAAACAGGTAATCCTCACTGTCTGCCTTGTGAACGGCCTCCACCTTCAGGCCGCCTCCCTGGAAGTCCACGTCAAATGCAGCTATCCCGCTTCCCTGAACCATCAGCTGAAGCGGTGTTTCCATGCCGGTCCACCAGCAGGGAGGCTCAATCCTGGTCACCTGCGAAACATCTGCGTCAGGCAGGTCTTTTACCTCCGTGCAACCGGCAATAAGAGCCAGGGCCACCAAAAATAAACTGCCTCGTTTTGATACCGTATGCACCCTCGCATGTAGAGGGAGGGGCGAGCGCCTTGGAAAACCGGTCCCCAGGCCGGTCGGCGGTGCGGGTATTTTGCTGTTGCAAAATACGGGAGCAAGGAGCCGCAGGGGTTTGGGGCAGAGCCCCATCTTAAAACTTGAAGGACGAGGCCGGAGGCCGAGGGTGGAAAAACGAGGCAGTTTATTTTTTAACTCCATATTCTACTACTTTGCAAGCACCATGTAGCCCCAGGGACCGATGGGAAGGTAATTGCTTCCAACGACAGGGGTGCCGGTGAAAATGTCATGATACTCTTCGCCGAGTTCCACGGGCACCGAAGCCTCCTCTCCGGAGAGATTCACTATGACATAAACCTTGTCTTTCCCTGCTGAACGGGTGAAGGCCAGGACACTCTCCGGAGCCGGAATATCAAACTCCTGAGGGTCCAGGTACTCGATCTTTCCTCCACGCTCGCCCGCGTCAAGGGCCGGATGATTGTGCTTAAGGTCCACGAGCTTCTTGAAGAACTCAGTGTAAGAATTTGCCTCCCAGGAAGTTATGGGATCCTTCTCGAAGAAGGCGAGCCTGCGGTCCAGGCCTATTTCCTGTCCCGTATAGATAAGCGGCTGGGTCTTGGGAAGGGTGAAGCAGAGCACCGCCATGGCATTTGCAGCCGGGCCCATGCGCTCGAACTCGGTCCCTGCCCATGAATTCTCATCGTGGTTGGAGGTGAACGAAAGTCGGAAAGCCGTGGGAGGCGTCTTCTCGGTCTCGTCCCTTACCAGGTAGTCCTTTATGTCGGCAACGGTCTTCTTTCCCTGGGCGACACCGTTCATGATATGGTGGAGTTCCCAGGCATAGGTAGCGTCGAAAGTGCTGTCAGGGTCGCTCAGCTCGGGTTTTTCAGCCTCGGCCAGGAAATAGGCTTCGGGATAGTCGGCCTTGAGACCGGGCATCACGCTCTGCCAGAAGGCGGCGGGCATCTCACCGGCGGCGTCGCAGCGGAATCCGTCGACTCCCTTGTCAAGCCAGAACCGCATGCAGCTGTCCTGCGCGGCCCATACGGCCTCGTTGTCGTAATTCAGGCTGCGGGTGTCAGTCCAGTCGTACTCCCAGATTGCATTTCCAAGGGAATCCCTCTCGTAAAACTCGGCGGGACGCCCCTCCATCCAGATGTGGTCCGGAGCGGTCTGGTTGGCCACCCAGTCCAGTATGACCTTGAATCCCTGGGCGTGAGCGGCGGCGAGCAGCTCGTCAAAGTCCTGCATCGTACCGAACTCCGGATTCACCTTAAGGTAATCGGAAATGGCATAATACGAGCCCAGGGAGCCCTTGCGCTCAACCGTGCCGATCTCATACATGGGCATCAGCCAGAGTATGTCCACACCCAGTTCCTTGAGCCGGGGAAGCTGAGCCTCCACTCCCTTGAAAGTTCCTTCTGGTGAGAACTGGCGCACGTTAACTTCATACATCACCGAATCATAGGTCCATTCGGGATGATGCCTTACGGCCTTGTGGCAGCAGGCAGCCGCCATCGCGGCCACGGCCGCAACAATAAGTATCTTTTTCATAATCTATAACTTATATACTACCGAAGAATATGCGCCGAGGGTTATGTTCTTCCCCGACACGGTAACTTCCCCGTTGCGGATGAGCTCCTTCACAGTGGAGAACGAGCCGGCCGGCGCGGAGGAAGACGAGAAATTGTGAAGGACCAGGACCTTCTCGCCCTGGTAGAGCATAGTCCATGCGGCGATGCCCTGCGAAGCGCTCTCGAGCGGGGTCATCTCTCCGTTCAGGAGGGCCGGGGTCCCCTTCCTGAGCTGGGCGAATGCCCTGTAATGGCTCAGGAGCGAAGAGGCATCGGCCGACTGGGCCTCTACGGAAACCGAGGCCGAAAGCATGTTGTTGTCCACCTTGCCGCTCAGTGCCGCTGAAGGGACAGAGCCGGTCTTGGTCCACTTTATGGGAGAGCGGACATATTCGTCACCGCCGCCTTTATTGCCGTAATAGCCCAGTTCCTCACCTTGGTAGATGTAGGGCTTACCCGGAGATGTCAGCAGTACGGCAGCTGCAAGTTTCTCTTTTTCAAGGCTTTTGCCGAGGTCTTCCCCAGCCCTGTCCTCGTCGTGGTTGGAAAGCTTGATAGCGTCGATATAACCAGTACGGCGAGCCTTGTAACCTTTCCTGAATCCGGCGATGACGGATGCAAAGTCGTCGCCCTTGCCCCTGTTTATACGGTCCTTGAGGGTCCACCAGTAGCTGAAGTCGAACATGGAGGGTAGGCCCTTGAAATACGGGGTGACCTTATTGACATCCGAGAGGCATTCCCCCACCATATAGATGTTACCCTTGCCGCCGGAAGACTTCCATGTGGCGTTGCAGTGGTCGTACCACTGGGTCAGGAACGATACGTTGGCGTCGGTCTGGTCCTGGTATATCCACTGGACAGCGTCGAGCCTGAGGCCGCCCACCCCCATCTTGATCCATTTGTCGGCCGATGCGGCAAGGGCCTTGAACGTCTCCGATGATGAGGCCTGGCCGTAAGGGCCGTAGTTGATGTCGGGCATGTCACCGCCGAAGCTGGCGAAATAGCTGCCGCCTCCGGGAGAAGTGTGCCAATCGCCCATTCCAGGGGAAGTAGCCCCGGCATAATTGTCAATCCTGCCCGCCGCCTCATCGGAAGCGTGATCGTTGGAAAAAACGTAATAGTTCCTGTAAGGACTTGATGCCGAAGAATTTGCCTTCTGGAACCAGGAATTGCCGCTGCCGGAGTGGTTGAGGACGTAATCCATATAAACGGATATCCCTTTTGCGGCCGCCTTGGAAAGCAGCTCCTTGAAGTCGGCCTCCGATCCGAACTTGGGATTCAGAGCCGAATAGTCGGTGACGTTGTAGCCGTGGTAGGACATTGCCTTCTGGATTGGCGAGAGCCATACCGCCTCAACCCCCAGCGACTCCAGATAATCCAGATGCGAGATTATTCCCTTGAAATCTCCCCAGCCGTCGTTGTCACTGTCGGCAAAGCTGTAAACGTTTATCTGATAGGTGATTCCGTTCATGGAAGATTCCGCCCTGTCGGTTTTGGACGGGGTGGGATGGAGCGGCCTGTCATCCTTGCATGAGAAGGCAGCAAGGCATACGACCGCCAGGATAAACAGTCTATTTTTCATATATCCGATATTCATAGGCTCCCATCTCCAGCATGGTGGGAACCGAGGTTTTCTCTCCCGTTACCATATTCGTCACCTTGTCTCCTATCCTTTCCATGGGTGCCTTGGCCGATACGGCCTTCCCCGTGGGATTAACCACCACGAACAGGCCTTTGGAACCGGAAGCATAATAGATGGCGAGCAAATCCCCCACCGCATAGAACTTAGGTGCAGACGTGCAGATGGAGGCCGCAGACCTGCGCAGGGAAAGGATTTTCTCAAAGGAGGCGGTAAACGTCGGATTGGAATTCCAATTCAACACATTGACATTGAAGAAGGACAAAGCCTTGTTATAGGCCAGTTCCTGTGAACTGTACACAAGGCAGGCCTCCCCGCAGAAAGCCATTATGGCCGTGGCGGCAAGAAGGCCAGAAGCATTCCTGTATTCCGTCACCGGCGACTGTTCGGAGGCCTGGTCATGGTTGGTCACAAAGCGCATGACGTGCTTCCCTTTTGGAAGAGGCGCCGACTCGGCATTGACAGCCGCCACGAAATCCGTAGCCGAACCGCCGTCAAACAGGGCTTTCAGCGCTGATTTGAACGGCCATCCGTAGATATAGTCAAAGCCGTCGTCCAGGTAGGAGCGGTTGCTGCTCTCGGCAAGGAAGATGGCATCCTTCTTCTTACCGCGTACGGTGGAAATGGCATCTTTCCAGAAATCGTGCGGAACGCCGTCGGCATAGTCGCAGCGGTAACCGTCCACGTCCGCCTCGGTCACCCAGTAAAGCATGGCATCCTTCATGGCGGAACGCATGGCCTGCGAGGAGTAATCCAGGTCGGCCACGTCGTTCCATCCCATTCCCTTGGGGGAAATAATGGCTCCTCCTTCCCGGGTATACCAGTCGGGATGCTCCGTAATCCACGGATTGTCCCAGGATGTATGGTTCGCGACCCAGTCAAGGACCACTTTCATATCCTTGGCGTGGGCCTTGCGGACCAGCGATTTAAGATCGTTCAGGCTCCCATAGGAACTGTTCACGCTTTTATAGTCGCGGATGCAGTAGGGCGACCCTACGGCATTCTTCTGACCGAATTCGTGGATGGGCATCAGCCAGAGGATGTCGCAGCCCATCGCATCGATCCGGTCCAGCTGTCCTTCTATGACCCCCAGGCTTCCGGTAGAAGCGAAGAGTTTTGGATTGGCCTCGTAGAATACCGGAAGGGCGGATGCGGAATCCTGGGTTCCGGGGTCCGGAGAAGAAGGCTGCGGAGCCCTCTCGCATGAAAGGGACAGCAGGAGGGAAATGGCTAAAAACAGATGACGGGCTCTCATGGGAACAAAAATAAAAATAAAAACGGGAGGACCGGCATCCAGCCCTCCCGTTTCGTAAGAAATTACTCGATCGGCGTTGCCGTACCGGGCGTAAGGGTGTAGAACACGTCCTCGCCGGCGATTACCTTGGCGGCGTCAAACTGGTTGCCGTCACCTCCGTTGCCGTTGTTGAAGATCAGGTTCATCTCTATGCCGGATTCCGGAATTTCGAAGTACAGGTACTCCTTGCCGTCCACGGTCTGCTTGCCGCCGCTCACCGAGCCGGGCCAGCCGCCGAAGGCCTCGTACGTACCCCATGAATAGAGGTGAAGGTCGGCATCAGCCCAACCGGTGTTGTTGACCACGAATATCCTGGCCTTGGGCGCGGGCAGGGCTTCAGACTTGAAATCGGCTATCCTGTACCAATGGTCCTCGCCGGTCTCGATGACATCCGAATCAAACTGGTTGCCGTCACCGCCGTTTCCGTTGTTGAAGATCAGGTGGGCCTCCTTGTGGGCATCGGCCGCAGCTATGTCAAAGCGGTACCACTTGTAGCCGCCCATCCTTACGGTTGCATTGGGAGATGCGCCGGCCCATCCGCCGAATATCTCGGAGGTTCCCCATGCATACAGGTGCAGGTTCTCGCCCCAGCCCATTTCGTCCCTAACGTAGATGCTGGAAGGATTGTATTCCAGTGCCTCGTCAAAGATAGTCTGGGTGCCAAGGAGGTAGAAGCGGTCCTTGTCGAGTTTCATGGTGGTCTCGATGCGGTTCTCCCCATCGTTCTCGTCGGAGTGGATTATTGCACTCACCGTCTGTCCGCTGAGGTTGCGGGGAGCGGTGAACATCAGGTAGTTGGTGCCGTTGAAGTTCACCATCTCGCCGGAGATTCCAGGCCATTCGGTAGAGACACCGCCGTCGTTCCACATGTGGATGTAGAGGTTTCCGGGCCAGTGGCGCTCGTCGGTGAGGAAGATCCTCACGGGATCGGCGGGAGCCGTGACGGCTTCTGCCGAAGAGGCGGTGATCTTGTAGGCCACGCTGCCGTCGATGCTCACGTTTTCAACCTGCTGGCGGTTCTCGCCGTCATTCTGGTCGGAATGTGCGATGAAGCTGATGGACTTGCCGTTGACTTCACCGGGGAGGTCGAACACCTTGTAGGTGACGCCGTCGATCTCTTCGGTGGAAGACACCGCGAGGCCGGGCCATTCAGTGCTGTAACCGTCGGTCCAGAGATGGACGAAGAGGTCGCCGGGCCAGGAAGTCTCGTCCTGGACATACATCTTGTAGCCGGGAGTGGGATAGACCGGTTCCGGTTCGGGGATCTCGCCGAATTCAGCCTTCCTGTCCATGCCGGGATTCTTCAGCGCGGTGCATCCGTCGGCAGTGATGCTGAAGAAATAGTCTGCATTTTCGAATGTGATCACGGGTTCCTGGTCGCCAGGAGTCTGGGCTCCGTTACCGGCGTTGTTGAAGATCAGGTGCTCCGCAAGCTGGTTGGCCTCGGGGCCGACCTCGAAGTACTTGTACTCCTTGCCGCCGATCTCCTCGGTGCCGGTCACGGGAATTCCGGGCCATGCGCCGCCGAGGTCGTTCTTGTCGCCGTAAATGTACAGGCAGACATCATCCCAACCGCTGTTGTCCAGTATGTAGACACGGAAATTGAGATGCTCGGGAAGGTCGACGAGAGGCTGGACGATGAAGTCGTTGGACCATGCGCCGGCCATGTACACGTTGTAGCTCTTTCCGGTCTGGGCGTTCAGGGTGTGCTCGGGCTCCTTGTTGAGAGGAGTGACCTCATGTCCCTTGTCCACCGCCACGAAGCGGAAGCCGTCGGCAAGGGTCTTGCCGTCCAGGAACCTGGTCGGGTCGAGGTATACACCCCACTTGCGTGAGATCTCGGTGCTCTGCTCAAGCTGGTACTCGGGCTTTACACCAACCACCGAAGCGGAGTCGCCGATGGCGGGACCGATGATGTAGATCTCGTCCCCGGCCACGATTCCGGTGGGAGCGATGGCCTCGATGAGGATCATTCCCTCCTTGGCCTCGAAAGCGGGATTCTCATGGCTGAAAGTAATCTCCTCGGGGGCGCAGCCTGCAAGGGCGGCACCGAACACTGAGAGGATTGCCAAAGGTTTGAATATCTTTTTCATGACTCGATATCTTTTAATAGTTGGGGTTCTGCTCCAGACCGGGATTTACGGTAAGGGCCGTTGTAGGAAGCGGATACCACTCGTACTTGCGGTCGCGCTTCGCGGGGTAACCCTCGTAGCAGCGGCCGAAGAACCACCACTGGCCCTGGGTGAACTTGTCGAACCTGCGGAGGTCGGTGCGGCGCCTTTCGCCCTCGCCGAGGAACTCAAGACCCCACTCGCTGAGCATCCAGTCCTTGTCGAAGGCGGTGAAGCCGGGACCGGGGGTATCCTTGACCTCGGCCCAGTCGGCGGCGTTGTAGTAACGCTTCCTGACGCTGTTCACGAGGGTCTTGGCATCCTGGGAAGTGGCAATACCGTTGAGGTTGCACTCGGCCAGCATGTAGACGACCTCGGCAAGCCTCATCTGGACATCGTCGATGTCTATGAAATGCACGCCGCAGGCATCGGGGTAGATGGGATAGCGGATGAGCCTGTAACCGGAGTTGGTCTCGCCCCAGCGGGGTGACATCACGACCTCAAGGTCATGACCTTTTCCGAGGAAGGAACCCACCTGGTCAACGTACACGAGGTCCTCTCCGGGACGGTCGGCATCGGCCACGGCGGGCTTGTTGGTGCCGTAAAGGTACTGCGGGCCCATGAGGAACAGGCCTGACCAGCTCTTGTCCTCCTTGCAGACGAACGGTCCGCGGCGGATATCCTTGCGGTTCATCCTTTCATAGACGGCGCCCAGCTTGTCGCCATAGTCGGTAACGAAGCTCTTTCCGCCGTCGGTGCCGCCGGTCTTGAGGACCTTTCCGGAATTGTCAAACGAAGGGGCCAGGATCACGCAGTTCCAGGGGCCGGCATCGGGATGGCTGCCGGAGAATCCCAGGATATCAAACGTGTTGTAGGCTATCGAAGGGAAATTCCTCATGTTGTATGCCAACGCAGGGCTGTTGGCAAGGTCCCATGCATATGCGAATATGATTTCCTTGCACTTCTCGTTGCCTTCGCTGTATATCTCGCGGAAGTCCTCGGCCAGGCTGTACTTGCCGTAGTCTCCGCGGAGGATGGCTTCGCAGATATCCGCGCAGTCCTTGTAATGGTCTTCTCCGATGTACACCTTGGCGTTTATGAGCAGACGGGCCTTCAGGACGCGGTTGGCAGCCTGGTTCATATGGTTGACGTCATTCACCGGGAGGGCCTCAAGAGACTCGTCGAGCTCTGTGGAAATGAAGTTATATATGCTCTTGCAGCCTGCCTCGAACGATCCCTGGACCTTGGATTCGGACTCGGGAAGGTCGACGGTCTCCTCGGCGCTCTTGGTGTTGAGAGGAAGCACGCCGCCCCAGAGGTCGAATATCTTGAGGTATGACCATGCCCTGATTGTCCTGGCCTCGGCTATGTAGGCGGCCAGTTTCTCTTCGGAGATGCCGAAGTCGGCACTGCTCTTGCCACGGACGTCGTAAAGGAGCTGGTTGCAAAGGCCGATGGTGCTCCAGGTGCCGGTCCAGGCTTTACGGATGATTACCGACTCGGGAGTCCAAGTATGTGTAGAAAGAACGTATTTCTCACCTTCGTCATAGCCCCAGTTACCTTCGTTCCAGACGCGCCATGCAAGCTGGTCGCCGGAACACTCGTTCAGCCAGATGAAGTGCTCCACGGGGCACTGTGCCTCATAGTAAATGGAAGCGAGAGCGCTCTGGAATCCCACTTCCCCATTGTAGAAGGAAGCCTTGTCGAGCCTGTCGAAGGCCTTCTCCTCGAGATTGAAGCATGATGTCACTGCAAGCGAAACCGCAGCAAGTACAGTCAGTATTTTGAACGTATTTTTCATGATCTTCAATTTTTAGAAAGTTGCAATTACACCGAGTGAAAGCTGGAACGCCAGGGGATAGGCTCCGTTGGTGTCCACGCTCGGGGTGAGACCCACTGAATTGACGGCCGAAGGATCGGTACCCTCGTATGCTGTGAGGGTGAAGATGTTCTTCGCTGCCATGTATATGCGCAGGCGGTTGACATACTTCCAGTTTTCCGTATTGAAGTTGTAGCCGAGGGTGGCGTTGGAAAGCTTGAAATAGTCTCCCCTTGAAAGGAAGAAGTCGGAGAACTGTCCGCCGGCGGTGACGATGTCACTGTATTTGGTATAAGCAGTGCGGTAGACGTTTCCGCCGCCGTTCATGCCCTGGATGCCCATGCCGTAGAGGCGCATGCTGAAGATCTTGAATCCGAAGGCGCCGTTGAAGGCGAGATTGAGGTCCCAGTTACGCCAGCGGAAGGAGTTGTTCCAGTTCAGGAAAACCTTGGGGGCGCCGTTGCCGATATACCTCTTCCAGGAGGCGTCGGCCTGGGAAGCGTCCACAAGGTTGCCGTCGTTGTCGTAGACCTGGATTTCACCGGCCTCGGAGACACCGCCGTACTTGTAGCCGTAGAACTGGCCCACCTTGCTGCCTTCCCGGGTGCGGAAGAGATACTCGTTGGTACCCACTCCCGGTTTCTGGTAGAGGTCGACCCAGGAGGCCTTGTAGAGGTCGCTGGAGAGCTTCTTGAGAACGGTCTCGCCATAGGAGAAGTTGACTCCGGTGGTCCACTGGAAGCCGTCGGGCTTGTTGAACACGTCATAGTCCACGGAAATCTCCACACCCTTGTTGTCGGTGGTTCCCACGTTCACGAGGATGGAATCGTGGACATACGGAGGCTGGGGAGCGGTATAATCGTAGAGAAGGTTCTTGGACTGGCGGTCGAACAGGTCGATGCTGCCGCGGAGCCTGCTTCCGAACAGGGCGAAGTCAACACCGATGTTCACGCTCTGCAGCTTCTCCCACTCGAGGTTGGGATTGGCATTGAGGGAAGGATAGAAACCGGTAACCCATGAACCGTTGTAAGGATATGCACCGTGCGACGAATAGGTCTGGATGGACTGGTAGGAGCCGAATCCGGAACGTCCGGTGACACCGTAGGAAATCCTGGGCTTGAGGCTCTGTACCACGTGGGAGGCTCCCTTCATGAAGTCCATGTGGGCCATTTCCCATGCCACCGAAACGGCCGGGAAGTTACCCCACTTGTTGTTCTCGCCGAACTTGGTGGAACCCTCGCGGCGGATCGAAGCCGATGCGAATATGAGGTTCCTCCAGTTGTAGTTGACCCTGGCGAAGAGGCCCACGAGCCTGTATGACTCCTTGGCGGACCACATGCCGGCCTCGCCCTTTGCAAGGGCGGTACCGCCTGCGAGCTGGTTGTAAAGGAGTTCGTCAAAGACGTAGCCCTGATTCTTTGCGCCGAAGCTCTCGCTCATGTACTGCTCCCAGGAATAACCGGCAACTGCCTGCACGGTATGGTCCTGCAGGGAGAGGGTGTAGTTCCACAGCCACTCGAGGTTCTGGGTGTCGTACTTGTAGTAGTTGATGCTGGCCTCGCCCTTGTAGCCGCCCCAGTAGGAATTGCCGGAATCGGTGGGAGTGTACCAGTTGGTCTTGTAATCGTTGTAGTTGAGCGAGTAGGTAAGGGTGGTGGAGAGCAGGTGACGGTCATTCTGGATGAGGTTCACCTTTGCGGCTGCCGTTGCAAGCAGGTAGAGCCTTGCACCGTTGGAGGTGTTCTCCAGCATCTGCTTGTAGGGGTTCTTGGCGTTGGTGGGCGAAGTAGGCTGGAAGTAGGAGCCGTCCTCATTGTAAACGCCCATGGTGGGGTTCATGGAAAGGGCGGTGTCGAACATGCCGTCGTCGCCGTAGGTCTCGTTCACCCTCCTGACATTAACGCCGGCATTGAGCTGCAGGCGGTTGCCAAGGAGTTTCTGCTCCACGGAGAGGCGGGCGCCGTATTCGCGGCGGGCATCCACCAGGTCCAGACCGGTAGCGCTCTTGTAGTTGACCGAGGCGTTGTAGGAAGAGGTCTCGGTGCCGCCGTCGATGGAGATGTACTGGTTGTGGTCATAGGAGAACTTCCTGAGGAGCATCCTGTACCAGTCGTTGGAATAACCGTAGTCGTTGCCCCTGAGGGAACGGCGGAATTCGTCCGGGGTGAGGACCTCGGGGATGTCCTTTGCCAGATTCACACCGAAATAAGAGTCGTAAGTGACGTGCGCGCGGCCCATCTCGGAGGTCCCTTTCTTGGTGGTCACGAGGATGACGCCGTTTGCACCGCGGGTTCCGTAGATGGCTGCGGAAGCTGCATCCTTGAGGACGGTCATGGACTCAATGTCCTGGGGTGCCAGGTTGCGGATGCTGCCGCCGGGGATGCCGTCGATGATGACCAGAGGGTCGTTCCCGGCCTTGAGGGAGGTAGCGCCACGGATCTGCAGGCTTGCTCCCGAGTTCGGGTTTCCGGCGGCGGTGGTGCTCACGTTGAGACCTGCCACCTTACCGGTAAGCATCTCCATAGGGCTGTTGACGCTTCCCTGGAGGAAGTCTTCCTTGCCCACCTGGACGATTGACGAGGACAGTTCCTTCTTGGAAAGGGTACCGTAACCGATGACGACCACGTCGTCGAGGAATTCGGTATCCTCAGCGAGAGTCACCGTTCCGGGCATGGCCGATGCGGCGAAGGACTGCGTGGCATAGCCGATGCAGCTCACCTCCACAATGGCATCCGGTCCCGATACGTTGAGCACGTAGTCGCCGTCGAGTCCCGTCGAGGTGCCGTTGGACGTTCCCTTCTCGAGAACGGTGGCTCCGATGACCGGTCCCTGGGCGTCGACTACGACGCCTTTAACCTGATACCCGTTCTGCGCGGATACAGTAGGGCTGAACACTCCTGCGAGGAGGACAGCCGCCAAGGTTAAAATTCTTTTCATCAGAATGTAGTTAGTTAAACATTATTGCTATTTGGATTTTTTCACTTTCACGAGCGAGACGCACGCGGCCCCAGCCAGCAGGAAGATTCCCGCCAGCACCAGCATCGCGGCCTGGCTGCCCCCGACGAGGCTTATCACAAGGCCGCCTGTAGCCGCCGCCACTATCTGCGGCAGGCAGATGGTGCAGTTGAAAAGGCCGAGGTATGAACCCATCCTGGGGCTTCCCTCAAGGGCGTTCGTCAGAAGGGTGAACGGCAGGGCCAGCATTGCCGCCCAGGCCGCCCCAACCAGGAAATAGCTCACGCAAGCAAGATACTTGTCATGCACGAAGAACAGGCTCACGAAGCCGGCCGCACCAATGATGAGGCTGACCACGTAGCCCGTTTTCACGTTTTTGAACCTCGGCAGGACCAGGGCCCAGAGAATGGATCCCACGGCCTGCACGGCGAATACGACACCGACCCAGTTACCGGCGTCCTGGTAGGCCTTGGAGGCGGTATCTGTCACCCCCCCCCAGCAATTATAGGCCAGGGTACCGTTGGAATAGGTCCACATATACAGGAAGGCGGCCCAGCAGAAGAACTGTACCAGGCCCACGGTCCAGAAGGTGGACGGGGCCTTGACCAGGAGCTTCAGCAGCCCCTCGCCCTTTTCGGAAGATTCCGCAGCGGGGTCTATGCCGTGGAACTCGGCATATTCTGCCGGAGGCATCTCCCTCACTTTCAGGAATGTATAGAGGACGCAAGCAATCAGTATAGCCGCTCCCACGTAGAACGAAGTGATGACAGAATCCGGCACCACGCCCTTGGGGGCCTCGTTGGCTATTCCAATCCATGTAAAGAATATGGGAAGCAGATATCCCACCAGGCTTCCGGCGTTGCACAGGAAACTCTGGATGGAATAGGCCCGGGTCTTCTGCTCCTCGCCTACCATGTCGCCCACCATCATCTTGAACGGCTGCATGGCCACGTTGATGGAGGTATCCAGGAAAATGAGCGAGAACAGGCCGAACCACATGGCGCTGTTGAGCCCCAGGAAGACATAGGCGGTGGAAAGGTTGAAACTGCCGGCGTTGGGAAGCAGCATCATCACCAGCACGGCCACTATTGCACCGGCCAGCAGATAGGGCTTGCGGCGTCCCAGGCGGCACCACGTCCTGTCGGACCACTTGCCGATGAACGGCTGCACCAGCATGCCCATCAGCGGCGGAAGAATCCAGAAGAACGACAGCTGGTGCGGATCGGCGCCCAGCGTGGCAAAAATCCGGGAGATGTTGGCGCTTTGCAGCGAATATGCAATCTGAACGCCGAAGAACCCGAAGCTCAGGTTCCACATCTGCCAGAACGATAGTTTTGACTTTTGCATCAGTGTCAATAATTTGCGGTCGGCATGAGCCGAAAATTCAGGACAAATATAGGCCGACTTTAACCTTTAATAAATACGCGCAGGAATGAACGGCGGACTTTCAGTGACGGACGGCGATTTTTTTGCGACGAACCGCCGGCCGGTTCGATATTTTTTCCTATCTTGCAGACGATGACACTGAAACGCAGGATTCCATACGTAATACATGGATTCGCGGTGCTGCATGCACTCGTGACCGTAATCTGCATCGCCGGAGGATTCCCGGACACGCTGCTCCTCACCCTGATCACCATGGCCATGACGGTCATCATCTGCATGCTGCACGGGCTATCGGTGGAATTCACCGCAATCAGCGTCATCCTGGTCAACATAGGCGGATTCATACTTGGGACCGACGGTGCCTGGCTGATTTCCAGAATATCAGAGAACGAACTGGTTTTCAGGCCGATAGCCACCTTCCTGACCACTGAGATACTGGGTTGGGCAATGCATCTGGCAGCCCGTGCGCTCCACGGAGGCGATTCAGGGGACCCGGAGATAAAGCGCTCATGGAAGCAAAACGCCGGATGGCTGCTGTTTGCCTTCGTCTCCATCTTCATCCTCAGGATTGCAGTGGACATAGTATTCTCCACCGGGCTGTATTCCGGGATAAGCATCTCTTCCCTGCTGGCCGAATTCATGGGGAACTCCATCCTGATAATCTTCATGGTGGTCGTCACCCTGCTGTTCATCAGGCTGGTAAAGCTCCCCTTAAACCGCTACGCCTCCTTCTTACTGGTGGCCGGATTCATACTTCTCACCGCAACCGTCGCGTCGGTCATTCAGGGGTTCGGCCTTCCGCTCCATTTCCGTACCGGTTTCACTTTCAAGGACTTCCTGAGGCTGCTGGTATTCGCCCTGCTGGCCGAGGTAACCATCTATGCCGTCCTCTACCTTATCAATTACCTGTTCCGGATGCGCAACGAGGTGCTCAAGGAACGGGAAAAGACCCACCAGGCCGAGTTCCAGTACATGATCCTCAAGCACCAGGTCAACCCTCATTTCCTGTTCAATTCCCTCAACGTACTGGATTCGCTGGTACAGGAAGGCGACCGGGAAAAGACCGGAGAATTCATCCACAAGCTTGCCGGTATCTACCGGTATATGCTCCAGCA
>JAEEGL012589684.1_pt1 | contig 15473 bp, 11 predicted proteins | sample 9134231 | NCBI WGS metagenome assembly JAEEGL01 (sample SAMN16246548, study PRJNA631951) | gut metagenome | biome: gut microbiome; feature: rumen; material: fiber-attached | host: Bos | place: Iran: Karaj | collected 2018-10
AAGATGCTTCTCTTTGCCTTTTCCGATAAATAGATCCTGGCTATTATCAGCTGTGTCTGAATCTTCCTCTGTTTATCCATGATCATACCCCTTACTCGTTACCATTCACGGGTCACCCCACCCGCATTCGCAAAACCCGTGCTCGCGCACTCTACCGTCTGCTTACGCAGACTCGTTTTGCTCATGTGGGTGGGGTGACCGCTTCCCGGTTTCATGATAGAAATGCCGGTCACTGCCTGTGAGCAAGCTCCCGTCAGTGACCGACATTTCTATCATGACCCGTGAATGGTAACCCTTGATTATCATAATATCATATTTTGAGGATATAGGAAAGTACAGGTTTTGCTCATGTGGGTGGGGTAACCGCTTCCAGGTTTCATGAAGGGTAATTTTATTTCTGGTAGGCATACATCAGCCCGAAGGTCGCGGGGCCGCAGCTGATGGTAAGCGCCGGAGAGATCTTCTGACGCACGATCTCGCGGAAAACAATGTGCTTGCGGATCTCCTCCTCTATCATATCAAGCTCCTCATCGGAGCGTCCCACATGAACGATGATTATCGTTCCCGGATCGATCCTGTCTTTTTCCCGGAGACAGTTCCGGATAAAATACTTCCAGGCATGCTCCCTTGTTCCGATATGAATGCCGCCGATCACCATCCTGCTCTTTTTCATCACAAGCACAAGATGCAGGAGAAAGGCGCGGCTGATTATATGGAGCCTTGAAGTGATATAGCCGGCCTTATAGAGGGCAGTTGTATTGCTGACGATGAGAGTAGTTCTTACCCGAAAGGCATTTCCCTGCAATCCCTCGATTATCTGTTCGGTCGTAAGGCCGTCCTTTACCCTCAGGCTGGCGATCATGGCTATAAGGCCGAGCCCTGCCGACATCTGACCGGAATCATAAACAAATACATTCTCAAAGGTCGAGGCTGCCTCAGTGGCATGATCGAAGGCCTTGGAGATATGACGGGCGGCGGAGATATGGATAATGTTCTGGGCGCGGGTGAGCTGTTCGGCAAAAAATGTTTCAAATTCAGCTACCGTGGGAGACTGTACATGGGCTTCTCCTCCTGCCTCCAGATAAGCCAGGATCCCGTCGCTTTCTGCTTCAAATCCGTCCAGGAAATCGCCTCTGTCGGTAAAAACGTGGAAGGGGATCATCTCGATATGATACTCCTTCATAATTTCGACCGGAAGGTCGGCAACGCTTTCGGTTGTGATAAGGATCGGAACCTTCTGACGCTTTACCGAGCTTATGGGATCGATCAGCTCGCCTGCCATGGCCTCCATGCTGGTTATCGTAACCTTTTCCTGGGGCAGGAATTTAAGCGTTTCGGATTCCAGCAGGGCTCCGTTGACAGGCTTTATAAGGTAGTCGTCAAAGCCCTCACGATTATAGCGGGCAATGTATTCCGATCCCGCATTTGCGGTCAGAACGATGACGGGCGTTTCCCGGCACAGACCGCCTGCCTGCTCGCGGATCGCATGAAGGCACTCTATCCCGTCCATTCCGGGCATGAGGTGATCCATAAAGATCAGATCATATTTTGTCTGAAGAGTAAGCCTTAAGGCCTCAGCTCCGGACAGAGCGGTATCGATATTTGAAAGGGTATCATTAAGCAGCTTCTTTGCAACAAGGAGATTGGTTTCATTGTCGTCTACGAAAAGGATCCTTGCTTCCGGGGCTTCGAAGCTCTGACGGTAGTGTTCTCTGGCGCGAAGCTGATGCCTGCTCTCCAGGTTAAGGTCTCCGATCTCTGTCTCATCAGAGATCTGCTGAGGAATGGAAACTATAAAGGTGGAGCCCTTGGTATACACGCTGTTTACGGATATCTCCCCGTTCATCAGATTTACCAGCTCCTTTACGATGGCAAGGCCCAGTCCCGTACCCTCTATATAACGGTTTTCGTTTTCCTCATCCATACGTTCAAAGGCATCGAACAGATGGGGGATGCTTTCCTTACGTATTCCGGCGCCGGTGTCCTCCACGATATAGGTCACAATAACAGATTGGGCCGTGGTCTTTTTATATTGCAGCGTAAGCCTGACCTCGCCCTCCTGTGTGTATTTGATGGCATTGCTCAGGATGTTCACAAGGATCTGGCGTATGCGGATCTCGTCACCGAAGAGCTTTGAGGGCAGGGTATGGTCGATCTCCACCCGGAAGGTGAGACCCTTATCCTGGGCGCGCAGCCAGAGCATATTTACTATATCGGAGAGCATGTCTCCTACGTCGTATGAAACGGGGCGTATCTCAAGCTTTCCGGATTCGATCCTGCTCAGATCGAGAACATCATTGATGATGGAAAGTAAGAGCCTTCCTGCGGCCTGAATATTCCTCGCATCCTCTGCTACCTCCTCCGATTCCGTTTCCCTGAGGATCATTTCATCGAGACCGATGATCGTGTTGATAGGGGTACGGATCTCATGGCTCATGTTGGAGAAGAAACGGCTGCGGGCACGGGTAAGCTCTTCGATCTTTCGTGTCTGCTCCTCTGCCCGTTCCTTTTCGGCTGTATATATCATGGTGACAAAGATAAGCAGGATCCCCAGCAGCATATTGATCAGGACAATACTGAGAACCGAGTCGAGATAGCTGATTCGTCTTTCGTAGATCGTAAACAGACCCGGATTGAAATACATCAGGATATAGGTTAAAAAGATAACAGCTATCTCCAAAGCCTGATAGAGAAACCTTCTTTTCCCGGTGACTACAAGAGTGATATAGGCAAAGCCGAAAATATACCAGGAGGGCTTGCCTCCGTAAAGGCCTCCGCCGGAAAGGAAGTAAAGAGGCAGAAAAAAGAAGATAAGAACCAGTGAGACCAGATTGCTTCCCAGTCCGCATCTTTTTTTATCACTGCAAAAGAAAAGGATGGTCATTATAATAACATCCGATATTGCCAGTATGGTCAGATTTAACGGACTTTCCTGTATGAGCAGCCCTGTAATGAGTGTAATGTGAAAAGCGCATGCCAGGACAGAGGTCGTAAGAAGAAAGAGCCTGTCATGAAGGGGACGTTCGGGATTACGGATATCTCTGCGGATTTCAAGGATTTTATTCATATATCTTCTCCCTCCGTGATTCTCTCCAAAATGGCGGATGCATCAGCGGCAGCTGCTTTAAGATCAAATTCCGCAACCAGAAGCCCGGTATGCTTTAACAGGGCGGAAAGAGGTTTGCCGCGGTAGCTGCAGGAAGAAAGAGAACGGATGATGCCTTCGGCCTTATCTCCTTCGAAGGTTTCCAGACAGGAAATGAGCTCGTTCATTTTTTCGATCAGCTCCTGCCTGCCGATCTCTTCTGTTACCGTTTCTTCTTCAGGTGGCTGAACTCCGACGGCATCGTGGATCAGCTGTACCGTACGCTCATAGGTACGGATCAGTTCCTTCTGATGAGAGAACAGGTATTCGGTATCTGCATCCCTCGAAGCCTCCTCCGCGGCCCTGGCCAGTTCGGATAAGCGTTCTGCGCCGATCATTTTAGAGGTGCTCTTTAACGCGTGCACCCGGATATTATAGTCGGGCCAGTTACGCTCTTCAAAGAAATATTTGAGCTCACGCAGACGATCGACGGAGGTCATGGCAAAGCTTATCAAAAGCTCATTGTAGAAGGCGCTGTCTCCCTTGCAGTAACGGATACCGGCGCGTGTATTGATCCCTCCCTCGGAAAGAATCGTGAGGGTTTCTATCTGCCGAAGCGGTGTGTTATCGGACAATAACATCACGGCTTCCTCCGAGGCAGCCAGCTTTTCCTTGTCAACATAGGTGATCGCGGATTTCGGGAGCACCAGCTTCAGGATCCGTTCCAGTTCGGTATATTCGATGGGCTTGGGAAGAAATCCGTCAAAACCGGCGGAGATAAAGGTTTCTCTGGCTCCGGATACGGCGTTCGCCGTAAGAGCCACGATACTGACGGAGCGTCCGGCTCTTGTCAGGTTTCTCCTGAGATGAAGCATCGTTTCTATTCCGTCCATTTCCGGCATCATGTGATCCAGGAAGATTATGTCGAATTCCTCAAGCTCCACCGTCCGGATCGCTTCCGAACCGCTTTTTGCCGTACGCACGATCATGCCGTACTGTTTAAAGATCCCCTCCGCCACCATAAGGTTCATTTCCTCATCGTCCACAACCAGAACACGGACTCCCGGACACAGCATCTGTTTTTCACTGAAATACTGTTCGGATTCACCGGAATTTATGGCAGAAGCTAAGGTGAAGGAATAGAAAGGCGTCTTAACGACCCGGATCCGGCTGTTCTGCGGAAGCGGGAAGCGGTTTTCTGCCACGACAATGATCTGGATACTGCTGTCGAGGCCTTCATAGTAGGTGACATTCTCCTCATATTCATATTGGCCGATGAAGAGATGTGTCAGTGAATAGGTCTTCATCAGCTGGTTAAGCTGGTCATCATTTTCAATCCTGTGAAGAGGGATATGCAGCCCTTCACTGGCATGAACCAGCATGATATTGAAATAATCCCTCATTTTCGGGTTATTCAGATGACTGCCGCGGGAATAGATAGCCGTGCAGACCTCCTCCTTGTTTTTGATGGCGATGCAGGGGGATCCGTCCAGAACCTTCTGGGGAATACTGAGACGGACATTTGTGCCCTCCCCCGGTTTACTGGTGATCTGCATAAAGCCGCCCATGGAGTTGACAAGACCGTGGACTATGGAGAGGCCGAGGCCAAGGCCTCCGACGGTATGCTCCTTCCCTCCGCTGGTCTGGTAGAACTGTTCGGTCAGCCGGTTGATCTCATCCTGTTCGATCCCTATCCCGGTATCGCTTATCGAGATACAGAGGTTTACACCGTAAGCTTTTTTACGGGAATATATGTGTACATTGACGCCGCCCTCTTCGGTAAATTTCAGGGAATTTCCGATCAGATGACGCAGTATCTTACGGATCTTTCCGCTGTCTCCTTCCATCTGCAGCGGGATATCCGGAGAGATATCAAAAATTACGATCTTATTTTTTTCCCGGGGAAAGACCCTGCTTTCGTTCTGAAGGTCATTGAGAACGGAAAAAAGCATATAGGGTTCTTCGTTCAGGCTGAGGGTTCCCGTATGTATTTCGGTATAATCAAGGATATCGCTGATCTGTTCATGGAGACGGAAGCCTGCCTGGCGGACCGAGTCGATCTCGTTTCCGAATTCCTCCTCGACCCCGGAGCTTAAAATAACCGAAGTGATTCCCGTGACCACATTTATCGGGGTCCGGAGCTCATGGGAAACATTGGTAAGAAAATCCTCATTGCGCCGGTTGACCTCAGTCAATTCGTCTATCTTTTTTTCGTATTCCTGATAGTTATAGTTTCGGCGGCGTATAAAGAACCTGGAGGCGATGAGGGCTACGAAAACTGTAATGAAGTGAAAGGCAATACGGGAAATGGTGGCTGTGTCCAAAACTATTTCTCCCTTATGAACAAGCCACGACAGATCCATCAAAAAATAGGTGTAGTAGGCCACGACATAAAGGTAAACGACCCCCAGCTTTCCGGCCAGGGAAAAGAGAAGGATCCCGATCATTGCAGTATGTGTAAGATCGAAAATATTGTCGGTAACAAGAACAAAGAAAAAGAGCAGAAGGATAGCGAAAAAGCCGTAGATCCAGATGCGGATCTCGGCTTCCACGGGCTGCGCAACATGTATGAACCAGGCGATCGACAGGCCCATGAGAATAAGGGGAACCGGCCAAAGCGGCCAGTCCAGCAGTATTATATCTATTGCCAGAAGCAGCGCAAATAAAGTATAGGTGATAAGGATCACCAGATGCAGCGCGTTCTGCAGGTCATTGGATTGCTGGTGTTTTAATTCCACGTTAATGCTCCCTCATTGTGTAGTCCGTGTCTTCGTCGATCATGGAGATCATGATATCGGCAAAGGCAGGATCAAATTGCGTGCCGCGTCCGTCTATCAGTTCCTGCCGTACCAGATGCTGTGGGAGGATACTCCGGTAGCTCCTCCGTGAGGTCATGGCATCGTAGGCGTCCGCTACGGCGATGATACGCGCTTCCTCCGGGATATCGGTTCCGGACAGTCCGTCCGGATAACCGGATCCGTCATAGTGCTCGTGATGCCATCTTGCTCCGGTGACCAGCTTGGGAAGTGAGGATATATTTTTAAGTATCCTGGCACCCATTACCGGGTGGTTCTTTACGACATCGTATTCCTCTTCTGAAAGCCGGGAGGGCTTGTTGATGACCGCATCGGGCACCCCTATCTTTCCGACATCATGGAGAAGCCCCATCATATAGAGGTCCTCCTGATCCTTTTGGGAATACCCGATAAGCTTTGCGATCTTTTTGGAATATTCCGCCACCCTCAGGGAATGTCCGTTTGTGTAGGTATCCTTGGCATCGATAGCGCCGGCCAGAGTCTCGACGATCTGCATGGACATGTGTTCGTTTTTTTCATGCTCCGCCACCAGCTCTCTCGTTTTCTTTTCCACCTCTCTCGTCAGATCACCCTGCAGCCGTATGAGCTGAAGGGTATGACGTACCCTCAGGAGAAGTACATCCGGTACGAAGGGCTTGCGTATAAAATCCATGGCCCCGGCCGAAAGGCTTCTGGTTTCCGTATCCGCATCATCATCTGCTGTCAGAAAGATCACGGGGATATTCATTGTCCCGGCATCCGCTTTAAGGCTTGCCATGGTTTCAAAGCCGTCCATTCCGGTCATATGAACGTCCAAAAGGATCAGATCCGGATGATTTGCTTCAAGAAATTCAAGAAGCTCTTCTCCGGAGCGCAGGGCGCTGACCCGCATCCCTTCCGTACCGAGGATGCGGCTTGCCATTCGCAGATTTGAAGTATCATCGTCAACTACGGTGATCCAGTCGCTCATACAGCAGAATTTCTCCTTTCATGGGAAGAAGAGGGATAAGGAAAAAATTAACAAAAATAAGCCATTTTATTTTACATTATATTTATAAGGAAAACAAGGATATTTGGCTATATTGAAGGGCAATTGAAGGCAATTGAAGGGTAATTGAAGGGTAATCGCTTTTTACCATTCACCACGGCCCCAAAGGCTGTGATAGTAATGATCGCTTAATATCTCAATAGCCCCGGATTGTGGGAAAGCTGTAATGATGATAAAATATATAAACAACTCTGAGGTACAGGATCGAAACAGGAGGGTTATAAAATGACGGAGAATATCAGGGTTTATTCACAGAACTGCATAAGGATAGAGACCGGAAGGGGGATAGTATACGTGGATCCGTTCCGGATGGAGGAATCCCCGAAGGATGCGGATTTCATCCTGATCACCCATGATCATTACGATCATTTTTCACCGGAGGATATCGAAAAGGTGGCAGGGAAGAATACGGTAATGGTTGTGCCGGAGAATATGAAGAAAAAGGCAGGAGAGGCAGAAGGCTTTGTGAGCAGGACGGAGACCGTAAAGCCCGGGAGCTCAACCGAGGTCGACGGATTGGAGCTTGAGACGATTCCAGCGTACAATACTCTGAAGCCCTTCCATCCGAAGAGCGCCGGTTGGGTGGGTTATATAGTGAAGGATGAAGGAAAGAGGATCTACATTGCCGGCGATACGGATGCCACAAAGGAAGCGAAGGCCGTGAAATGTGATATTGCCCTGGTTCCCATCGGGGGTACCTATACTATGGATGCAAAGAAGGCTGCGGAGCTGGTGAACGAGCTGCGCCCTGAGGTGGCGATACCTGTGCATTACGGAAGCGTAGTCGGAAAGCCTTCCGATGCTGAGGTCTTTGCGGAGCATGTAAAGGAGCCCGTAAAGGTGGAGATAAAGATCCGGTTTTGAAATTGAAGTGTTATAGGCTGAGCCTATAACACTTCATATTTTTCACGTATTATACAAAAACGGCTCATGGTTGTATCATTCGGGATGCAGGACAAAGAGTTATGTTCACAGCCTGTAAGACTTTGATAGTAGCGGGTGTGTATATAATACCAGAATGAATCTTACGGAGGGATAGAGTCATGAGTGATTACAGATTTGAAACATTACAGCTGCACGTAGGTCAGGAGCAGGCGGATCCGGCAACGGATGCACGCGCAGTTCCGATATATCAGACAACATCATACGTGTTCCATAACAGCAAACACGCGGCGGACCGCTTCGGACTGGCGGATGCGGGCAATATATACGGAAGGCTGACTAATTCTACTCAGGAGGTGCTTGAGAAGAGGATAGCCGCTCTTGAAGGCGGATCAGCCGCTCTTGCGGTCGCATCGGGCGCTGCGGCGATCTCATATACGATCCAGGCGCTTGCCGCGGGGGGCGGACATATAGTTTCCCAGAAGACAATTTACGGAGGCAGCTATAATCTGCTTGCACATACTCTTCCGCTTTACGGAATAAATACAACCTTTGTGGACGCCCACAACCTTTCGGAGGTGGAGAGCGCGATAAAGGATGATACCCGGGCGATATTCCTTGAGACCCTGGGAAACCCGGGCAGCGATATACCCAATGTCGATGCGATCTCCGAGATAGCTCATAAGCACGGGCTTCCGCTGGTCATAGACAATACCTTCGGAACACCCTATCTTTTCAGGGCTTTCGAGCACGGCGCCGATATCGTGGTCCATTCCGCAACTAAATTTATCGGTGGACACGGTACCACTCTGGGCGGTATAATTGTCGAAGCAGGAAAATTTGACTGGAAGAGCGCGGGTAAATACCCTAATCTTGCGGATCCCAACCCAAGCTACCATGGTCTTTCCTTCTATGATGCCCTCGGTCCCGCGGCTTTTGTTACCTACATAAGGGCGATCCTTCTGCGAGATACGGGAGCTGCGATCTCACCATTTAACGCCTTTCTTCTGCTTCAGGGTATCGAGACTCTGTCCTTAAGGCTTGACAGGCATTCCGAGAATACAAAGAAGGTTGTTGAGTATCTGAGCAGGCATCCGAAGGTAGAAAAGGTGAATCACCCGTCGCTGCCCGATCATCCGGATCACGAGCTGTACAAAGAGTATTTCAAAAACGGCGGCGGATCCATATTTACCTTTGATATCAAGGGAGGACAGGAGGAAGCGTGGAAGTTTATCGATAACCTTAAGATATTCTCGCTCCTTGCAAACGTGGCTGACGTAAAGAGTCTTGTGATCCATCCTGCGTCCACCACTCATTCCCAGCTGTCAAAGGAAGAGCTTACGGAAGCGGGTATCTATGACAATACGATCCGTCTCTCGATAGGAACGGAGCATATTGATGATATAATCGCGGACCTTGAAAATGCCTTTGCGGCTATCTGAGTATGGACTGACCGGATCAGTGCCCCACTTTCAAAAGAGGATAGTAAATGACACTCAACCAGTTGAAATATGCGATAGCTGTTTCAAAAGAGAATTCGCTTAACGATGCTGCAAAAAAGCTGTTCATTTCCCAGCCGAGCCTTACAGGCGCCATGCATGCCCTGGAGGACGAGATCGGGTTCGACATCTTTATACGGTCAAAGAACGGGATTTCTTTGACCGTAAAGGGTGCCGAGTTCCTGGGTTATGCCAGATCGGTCATTGAACAGTACGATCTGCTGGATGCGAAGTATATTTCCAAAACAAACGTGAAGCGGCAGTTCAGCGTATCGATGCAGCATTACTCCTTCGCTGTGAAGGCTTTTATTGATCTCGTGCGTGAATACGGTTATGATGAATATGAATTTGAGGTTCATGAAACGAAGACGCACGAGATCATTTCCAATGTAAAGAATCAGAAGAGTGAGCTCGGGATAATCTATCTGAACGATTTTAACAAAATGGTGCTTAAGAAGGTACTCAGTGAGGCGGGGCTTGAGTTTAAACCGCTTTTCGACTGCGGGATATATGTCTATATCAGCAGGGAAAACCCGCTTGCTGTAGAGAAGCTTAAGAGCAAAGCTCCCGTTACCTTTGAGGAGCTTGATGAATATCCGTGCTTAAGCTTTGATCAGGGTGAGTACAATTCGGCCTATTACGCCGAGGAGGTCATGAGCACCCATCAGTACAAGCAGATAATAAGGGCAAATGACAGGGCTACCATGCTCAATCTCATCAAGGGTGTATATGGTTATACACTCTGTTCCGGCATTCTCTGCGAGGATTTAAACGGCACCGATTACTGCGCCCTTAAGCTTGATACCGATTCTAAGATGACTATAGGTTATATTTCCAGGAAGGCTTCGATGATCAGTGACATCGGGCTTAAGTATCTGGAGGAGATCTCAAAATATAAGGATATGGTCTTTGAATAGGCAGGTGAAAAAAATCAGAACAGGAGATGAGCGTATATGAAAAAAACAGCGGTGGTCTTTCCGGGAGTAGGCTATACAAAGGACAGGCCGCTTTTGTATTATTCGGGAAAGCTTGCGGTAAAAAACGGTTATGAACTGAAGTTTATGGATTTTTCCGGGATCAGCTGGAGCAAGGAGAAGCTTAAGGATAAGGAATTCCTGAAGCAGACCGTTGAGCGGTGTCTGAAGATCACACAGGAGTCGTTAAGGGATGCCGGAGATCTTTCGCAGAACGAGGTTGTCTTCATATCCAAGAGCATCGGAACGGTGGTGGCGGCCGCTTATGGGGATAAAGCAGGAGTGAACGCAAGGCAGATCTGTTTCTCGCCGCTTGAGGCGATCGGGAGTTTTGTCAGGGAGAAGGGAGCCGTGCTGTTTTACGGCGATGCGGATCCTTATGCGGACTATAGGGAGATAGAAGAGATAGCAAGGGAAAAGAGCCTTGAAACCTTCAGGATAGCAGGGGGCAATCATTCCCTTGAAACGGGTGACATATTTACCGATATTGAGAACTTAAAAAGCATGATGCAGCGGGTTTCGGAGCTGATCCTGTGATTCTATGATAAACGATATCAGGTTTTGTCGGAGAGTGTTTATCGGAAGCGGGGAAGGGTGCAATGGAAGATAACAGTATAATAGTAGTCTATGGCGATCAGGCAAAGGAGATGACTCTTTCGCTTCTTACTGCCGCGCAGATTGAAAAGGATATCCCCTTAAATGCAAAGATCGGGATAAAACCGAATCTTGTAAATACGACCCTGCCTGAAAACGGAGCGACGACACACTGCGGGATAGCAGAGGGAATAGCCGAATATCTAACCGGGCGCGGATATAACGATCTGACCATCTTAGAGGGCTCGTGGGTTGGGGCGTCTACAAGAGAAGCCTTCCGCAGGCTGGGGTATGAGAATATTGCGGGGAAATACGGGATAAAGCTTGTTGACACGAAATCGGACCGGTTCGTAAAGAAGGAATACGGAGGTATTCAGATCGAAATAAGCAGAACGGCGCTGGAGCTGGATTATCTTATCGATCTCCCCGTTCTCAAGGGGCATTGCCAGACCCTGGTCACCGGCGCTCTGAAGAATATGAAGGGGCTTATTTCCGACGGGGAAAAACGCAGGTTTCATTCCCTGGGACTGCACAAGCCGATCGCTTACCTGAATAAGATCATCAGGGCGGATTTCTGTATAGTAGACGGAATCTGTGGCGATCTGGACTTTGAAGACGGGGGGGAATCCGGTCCGGATGAACAGGATGTTCTGCTGCAAGGACCCGGTCCTGACCGATTCGTATATCGCAAACCTGATGGGTTATACTCCGGATGAGATAGGATATCTGTCACTGGCAGGACAGCTAGGGATAGGCAGTACCGATATCGAAAAGGCGGAGATCACGGAGCTGAATAAGGACAGCTCAAAGACTATGCCGTCCCCTTCAAGGATGGTAAGGGAGCTGTCGACATACACGGATGAAAGGGATTCATGTTCCGCCTGCTACGCAAACCTGATGCAGGCCCTTATGAGGCTTAAGGACAGCGGAGAGATAGGGAAGTTCAGGAAAAGCAGGATAGGAATAGGCCAGGGCTTCAGGGGCGTGTCTTTATCCTGCCCCGGGGTAGGAAACTGCACCGCGGGCTTTAAGAGCCATGCTGAGGGCTGTCCCGCAAAGACCATGGATATTCTGGATTACCTCAGACAATGGCCTGAGGTCTGATCTCTTCTCCCCAGGCTTTCGCAAGCCTTTCGAGAGACCAGGCTGCGTTTGCCGGGCTCGTCGACGGAAGGCAGACCGCCTTGCGATGGGTGATGGGCTCTATATACTTCCTGTAATATTTTTCAGCCGTTTTTCCGTTTACGATTATCTTTTCGATGTCTGCTCCTTTCAGGATCGGTGCCAGGTCATTTGCCTTTACGCCGGAAATGCTGGCGTCCGAGGATCCTCTGATCTCACATTCCGCGATCACATCCCAGAGAGCGAGATGGTGATCGGTCAAAAGGCGCTTTTTTTCTTCGATCGTTTCCGGGACGGGTTCATTAAAAACAGCTGCCAGCATTTTCCAGAAACGGTTCTGCGGATGACCGTAGAAAAACATCTGCTCGCGGGACTTTACCGAGGGGAAGCTTCCGAGGATCAGTATTTTTGAATCTTCGTCAAATAACGGGGGAAAAGGATGGTTTACCATACGCCTGCCTCTGATCTGCTGTTCTATATACAATAATAATTATTTCTCCTAAAACATAATAATCGGATCTTTCCGAGATCACTACCGGATATCGTTAACATTTTAACATATTTATCTTTGGTCCTGCTATAGAATAAGGATCATATGGTTCTGTTCTGACCTTCATCTTCACATTAATAGAATAAGTATACACAGCATCCGGTCTTTGCCTTGACAAAAGGAATATCCCGCGATACAGTTTTTGGGAACAGAAGCAAAAGGAGGTCGTCCATGACTTTAAAAAATCTGAAGATCGGATGTACCGGAACGATTACCAAAGTGGGCGGAGAGGGAGAGCTGAGGCAGCATTTCCTCGATATGGGAGTGATCCCGGGAGCGGAGGTAACAGTTGTAAAGTATGCTCCTATGGGCGATCCCATGGAGCTTCAGATTCATGGATACCAGCTGACGCTGCGGCTTGAAGACGCAGACAGGATCGAAGTCGTGCCGGTTTCGGAGCACGCCGAGGCAGAAGATAGGACTGAGAGAAAATCGAAATCCTTCCATCCCGGTCTCGGTGAGGGAGGAAAATTTCATCCCAGGGGAAGCGGGGACCCCCTGCCGGAGGGTACTCTTCTTACCTTTGCCCTGGTCGGAAACCAGAACAGCGGCAAGACCACCCTTTTCAACCAGCTCACGGGCGCAAACCAGCATGTGGGCAACTTCCCGGGAGTCACCGTGGACCGCAAGGACGGAGCCATCAAAGGGCATCCGGACACCATGGTCACGGATCTGCCAGGGATATATTCCATGTCTCCCTACAGCAGTGAAGAGATAGTCTCCCGTAATTTTGTTCTTATAGATAAGCCGAAGGCAATTATCAATATAGTGGATGCCACCAATATCGAACGAAACATGTATCTTACGATGCAGCTTCTGGAAATGAACATACCCATGGTGGTGGCTCTTAACATGATGGATGAGGTGACCACCAACGGCGGCACCATAGATATAAATGATATGGAGGCTGCTCTCGGTGTTCCCGTGGTCCCTATCTCCGCTGCCAAAAATCAGGGTATACACGAGCTGGTGGAGCATGCCGTTCATGTGGCGCATTACCGGGAAAAGCCTCTGCGACAGGATTTCTGTGATGAAAATGACCATGGCGGCGCTGTCCATCGCTGTATTCATGCGGTTTCCCATCTTATCGAGGATCATGCCGTGGCAGCAGGGCTTCCCGTTCGTTTCTGCGCGTGTAAGCTGATCGAAGGGGATCCGCTTGTGCTTTCCCAGCTTGCTCTTGACGAAAACGAAAAAGAAGCCATCGAGCACATCGTGCAGCAGATGGAAAAGGAACGCGGTCTTGACAGAAGCGCCTGCATGGCGGATATGCGATATTCCTTTATCGGAAGGGTCTGCTCAGCTTTTGTTAGAAAGCCCAAACAGAGCAAAGAGAGCATAAGAAGCGAAAAGCTTGACAGGATACTGACCGGCAAGTGGACTGCGATCCCTTTCTTTATCCTTATAATGTTTGCGGTTTCAATTCTTACCTTTGATACCATCGGAGGAAATCTGGAGGATCTGCTGGATACCGGGATCGATGCCCTGATCCTGGCCGCTGACAACGCCATGACAAAAGCCGGTGTAAACGATGTGCTTCACGGTCTCGTTATAGACGGGATCTTTACAGGGGTGGGAAGCGTGCTGAGCTTCATCCCCACCATCGTAACTCTGTTTTTCTTCCTGTCACTTCTGGAGGATTCCGGATATATCGCAAGAGTTGCCTTTTTTATGGATAAGCTGCTTCGAAAGATCGGCCTGTCCGGCCGCAGCATTGTTCCGATGCTCATAGGCTTTGGCTGCACGGTTCCCGCTGTGATGGCCACCCGGACCCTTCCCAGCGAACGGGACCGGAAGATGACGATCCTTCTTACCCCTTTTATGAGCTGTACGGCAAAAATGCCGATATATGTCTTTTTCGTGGATGCCTTTTTCTCCCGGTATAAGGCTTTGATCCTGGTGGGACTGTATCTTCTGGGGATCCTCCTTTCGATACTTGTTGCCCTTCTCTTTAAGCGGACTCTTTTCAAAGGAGAGGCCGTTCCCTTTGTAATGGAGCTTCCCAATTACCGCATGCCGAGCCTGAAAAACGTTTTACAGCTCCTCTGGGAAAAGACAAAGGACTTTCTGCATCGGGCTTTCACTGTGATCTTCCTTGCCTCCATTGTGATCTGGCTTCTGCAGAGCTTTGATATCAATTTCCGTCTTGTGGCACAGCAGCAGGACAGCATGCTGGCAGGCATTGCGGGATTAATGGTTCCTCTTATGCGGCCCGTAGGTCTCGGTGACTGGCGGATCTGCACTGCCCTGATCAGCGGATTTATGGCAAAGGAAAGCGTGGTCTCTACCCTGGAGGTCCTATACGGTTCGGATGTGACCACGATGATGACCACCGGCATTGCCGCATCTCTTCTTGTCTTTTCTCTCCTTTACACGCCCTGTGTCGCATCGATCGCTTCGATCAACAGAGAGCTTGGGAAAAAATGGGCGCTCGGGGTTGTGTTCTGGCAGTGCTTTATCGCCTGGGTGGCCGCGCTTATCGTATGGATTATGGTCGGAATGGTATAAAACTCTTCATTTTTTTCTGACAGTTCAGAATATGATTTATTCCATGCTTTTGCCAAAATAGGCATAAGAGTAAACTGCATATTCAGAACTTCTTTATCTCTCGCATTCGTAAACATAACAATCCCCCGTCTTCCATATTGCCACTTCTTTATTAATTCATTCCTCTTCTTGATCATCGCGCTTGTCATTAACAGTTCCTATGAGACCCGTAACCAAATCCTGCAATTGTGCCGCGTTTTTATTTGTAATCACCGGCTTTCCCGTTCTCTTCTCTACAGCCATTCTTGCTTCTCCTGCGGCTTCTCCACCTTCAATTGCAACCATTCGACTTTCTTCAAAGGTTTCCGGTTGTTTTTGCTTTGATATTTCCGTGGTGGTAGCCTCAGCCAACATATTAAGTACAAGTTCCAAAGTGG
>JAEEGL013686183.1_pt1 | contig 15473 bp, 15 predicted proteins | sample 9134231 | NCBI WGS metagenome assembly JAEEGL01 (sample SAMN16246548, study PRJNA631951) | gut metagenome | biome: gut microbiome; feature: rumen; material: fiber-attached | host: Bos | place: Iran: Karaj | collected 2018-10
ACCGCGTGGACCGCATAGCGGACGTGAAGATACTGGAGACGCCCGTCAAGCCCTTCGAGAGTCTCCCTTGGGCGAAGGAGCGGCGGCTCGACCTCGCGGAATACATGCGCGAGCATATCTATATGTTTTCGAGCGAAAACGTGCGGGCGAAGTTTCGCATAGTCAAACCCATGATCTCGGACGTCATCGATATGTTTGGCAAGGAGGTACGCTTCTCGGACGAGACCGACGAAACCGTGACCGTCACCGCCACGGTGAACGAGATGTCCATGCTGCAGTTCGCCCGCAGCTTCGCACCCGACATAGTCCTTCTCGAGCCGGAATTACTGGCGAAGAAGGTTAAGGATACGGCCGAGAAAACGGTCGAGGTTTATAAAGATATTTGAGGAGGAAAAATGGAACACAAAATTGAATTCGGAAAGCTGTATAGGAGAAACGGAAGAGACTGCTATCTTGATCCAATACGAAAGCGTTTGATATATGTTACCCCTGAGGAAACCGTAAGGCAGGAAGTAATACGATGGCTTGTTGAAGAATTGAATGTTCCTCTTGAAGCCATGTGTTCGGAGATTCACCTTTCGGCATATAATCAGAATACAAATAAACGTGCAGATATAATTATCCATAAGCAGGACAAGGATAACAACGAGCTTTGGTGCCCTGTCGCCGTCATAGAATGCAAAGCGCCAAGCGTATATATCGATGACGCTGCCGTTATGCAGGCGCTTGAATACTGCAATCTGATCGAAGCCGATTATGCAATGATAACCAATGGGATCGAAAAAACTTGTTTTCATTACGACGAAAGCACAAACAAGTACGTTGTGATCGACGGGCTCCCCGTTTTTGACCAGCTCTGCAAAGGAAGATTCGCGGAAATCGATATCGGCGAATTGCCTACCCGTATCCCGTTTGATAAGCTTAAAGCTTTTCTGATGGAAGATTTCGCAATGCGCGAGGATGATGACTTTGGGGATTACATAAGCAAACTCACCCCAATGGAACTTGCGGTTCCCGCCTTCAACTTCGAAGAGTGTATGCTTGATACGCGGGTCAAAATGCCCAAAGGGGATTATGGACATTTCAAACTCATCGATGATATCGGTGTTCGGATGCTGTCCTACGGAAATGCAGGCGGCGGAGTTTTCTTTGGGCCATATCGATCTTTCCTAGTCGACGTAAACGGGAGCAGCGAGTTTTATTCAATATCGGTTTCGACCTATTCGAAAAGTGAAGCGCCAAATAAAGTCAAGACCTGTATTTGTGTCGCGCATGATGACGAGAAGAGTCAACATCATTCGCTTCAGCTTGTGCTTGAAGATAATGTTGAGGTAGATGACAGCAACATAGACTTTTATCACAACGGCAGGATCGCCGTCGGCAACAGGGGCAGCGGAAAGATCGAAGAACTCAAAGAGCTTATTATGCAAAGGAACCCGTCATTGATAACTAACGGCAGGATCTTTTTGGGCAGAATGGTCAACGATCGTCTATGGAGACTTGACGATCCCGAGATGATAAAGCTTGTTGTCAATCTGATCTACTATTCAATGATACGCGATGAGTACAGGGAGATCATCAAAAACGGAAAGGCAAAGGGAAAAGGGCGATAAAAGAGTTGTGTGCTACACGGCCGAGAAAACGGTCGAAGTTTATAAAGATATTTGAGGAGGGAAAAATATGGAAACCCAGAAACAGAATGCTATTAGTTTTTTATTGTTCAGTTGTCTTTCAATATCGATAAAATCATTATCCTACAAGGAAAAAGAAAAGATTCTCTCTGCCGTTATTAACCGTGCTTATCGAGATGCATCAAGTCATGTGTTATCGATCAGCACTGGGAACCCACGGGATGCAGACAGTAAAGTCAAGCCTGATGATATTATAACTGAGGAGATCTGTAATTTGACCGAAAAAACGGAATACGATGAATGGCACTGCAAGGTTTGTAGTCGCTTGATCAACGTATATGCCAATTGTCAATACAACAAAAAAGATCAGAATACCGAGCTGCGATTCAGCTATGGCATAGCCCAAAAATGGGTTAATATGACGATGAAGTACATGACTATTCTTTGCGATATCTGTGATGAAATGGAATTATACAATAGTCCGTTCTACAAAGTCTTTGGCAAAACAATAAATGCTCTGCGAAACAGATTTCACTCGCCAGTTGACCGCTATATAATCGACGCAGCATGGTTATATTGTACTGATATAGTAATGCCATTAAAAGGAAATAAAAGTATTAGGCGGAATTATCCTTACAGTATACCGTCTGAATACGTTAAACCATGGAGCCAATGGAATTGTATTGAGTATTGTAAATTCCGCAAGAGTTTAGTTAAGTGTCTCAACGGGCAATCGGAGTTGGATTGGGAAAGTGTCGCTTGGATTAATAAAGCTGAAAAGTAATCAAGGAGAAGTAATGATATCAATTCCCGGCACCTACGCCACCGCAAAAGTTTACACCGACGTCATCGAGCCCTCGGCGGAGGGTCAGATCCGCGCGCTTTGCGATCAGCCGTTCGCGGCGGGCTCGAAGATCCGCATTATGCCCGACGTGCACACGGGCAAAGGCTGCACCATCGGCACAACCATGACCGTCGGCGATTTCGTCGTTCCGAACCTCGTCGGCGTCGATATCGGCTGCGGCATGAACGTGGTGAGGCTTGAAGAAAAGCGCATCAACCTTCCCGAGCTCGATTCGTTCATAACGAAGAACATCCCCCACGGGCGGGACGTGCGCGAGAAGCCGCACCGCAGCCACGGGCGCATCGACATAGAGGAGCTGCGCTGCTTCAAGAAGGTCGATACGCGCAGGGCGAAGGAGAGTCTCGGCACGCTGGGCGGCGGCAATCACTTCATCGAGATCGACCGCGACGACGAGGAAAACCTCTATCTCGTCATCCACACAGGCAGCCGCAATCTCGGCCTGCAGGTCGCGGAACACTATCAAAACAAGGCGTACGCGAATATCGGCGGCAGGAAGCAGACCGAGATCCCCTTCGAGCTCGCCTATCTCACAGGGGAGGACAGGGACAGCTACCTTCATGACATGGCGCTCATGCAGCGATTCGCCGCGCTCAACCGCCAAATCATCAAGGAGTGCATACTGGACGCGCTGAAACTGCACGAGGCGGATTTCTTCACGACCATCCACAATTATATCGACATGGAGCATATGATCCTCCGTAAGGGCGCGGTCTCCGCGCGCGAGGGCGAGCGCCTGCTCATCCCGCTCAACATGCGCGACGGCGCGCTCATCTGCACAGGGCTCGGCAACGACGAATGGAACCAAAGCGCACCTCACGGCGCAGGACGGCTCTTCAGCCGCACGCAGGCGGAAAACAGCTTCACCCTCTCCGATTTCAAAAAGAGCATGGAGGGCATCTTCACCACCTCCGTCAGCGCCGACACCCTCGACGAATGCCCGATGGCGTATAAGGATCCGCAGACGATAATCTCCGCCATAGGCGATACGGTCCGCATAGAAAAGCAGATCCGTCCGATCTATAATTTCAAATCGAGCGACAGGTTTTATACGAAAACGAGAAATTGACATGCCAAAATTCATTCCATACAAAAAGCTTTCCAAGCGTAAACGCCGCGAGCTCGACAAAACTCAACGCGTGACCTGGGGAACGGTGAATCCCGTCACACGCGCGGCGAAGGACAAAAAGGTCTACGACCGCAGGCGTGACAAGCGCATAGAGCGATTCGAAGAGTGATACGATCATCCCCGCCCGGAGCAGACGCTTCGGGTTTTTCTTATGGCCTGAAATTGCGCCATGGTTTCTGCTATGATGTATGCATAGGAGGAAACACGAATGCAAAGAGTTCTTGAATTGATGAAAGGATATGTTATCGGCGAAGCCCATAACAGGCTTTTAGCCATTTTCCTTGAACGCCATCATTCGGATATATGTAAGGAATGGCTATGGCTTAAACCGGAAAAGGTCAAATCACTGATTGACTATGTGATCGGTTGGATCGGATTTGATTGTCATGACGGAATCACGCAAGCTGATTTAAACAAGAAGGAAGCTATTATAGCAACCGCCATTGATGATGGTAGCGGAACAATAACGACGCAGTTGTTCAGACTGAAGGATTACAATGCAGGGAAGAAAGAAAGCAAGCTGGTATTTCCAAAGGAACAAGGCAGATGCCAGAGGATGATGAAAGACCTGTTCATCGGGAACGATGAGCTGACAACCAAGCACAAAGAAGAAGTGCTGGCGGATGTGATAAGAACATGCCTTTGGGAGATATACACGATCGACGTGCCTTTTGAATACAAAGCTCCAAGGAATTGGACTCCGTGAAGAAAGTGAAGCCGGGCTATGTTACGAACTGCTTCGGAAAGCTTCTCGAGGAAAACGGTTTGAGGAAGATCCGCTTCCACGATCTGCGTCATTCCTGCGCTTCGCTGCTGCTTTCAAGCGGTGTTCCCATGAAGCAGATACAGGAATGGCTTGGTAACAGCGACTTCTCGACGACGGCGAATATCTACTCGCATCTTGAGTACAGCTCGAAATTGGTTTCGGCAGACGCGCTGCCTCAGAGCCTCGGATTGTGATATTCGATTTTCAAGTTACGTTTTTCAAATTTTCTCTCCCGATTCTCTCCTAAATTCGTGGGGAAGTGCGTGTTTTGTTAAAAAACTGCTTGACAGTGAAAAGAAAAAAGCCAGAAAACCTAATGATTTACTGGCTTGTTTGGCGGAGCGGGTGGGATTCCTTTTTTCGCGCATCGGGTCTCGAAGTCGGCTCACACCGCCGCCTTCTCGCCCTGCGATGAAAAAGCCGGGGCGGGGAAACCATCCGCCGGATGGTTTCCTGATCCGCCCTTCGAATCCCACAGCATTACTAAGCAAACAAACAGGAAGTGCCTTTGGCACTTCCTGTTTGTTTGGCGGAGCGGGTGGGATTCGTTTTTGCACATTGGCTCTCGCTGCTTGTTCTCCGAACGGCGCAGCTTCGGCCGTGACAAAAACCCAGGCTCGCACAAAGCGCAACACCGTTGCCCTTTGTGCGGCCTTCGAATCCCATAAACTTAAACCAATAACAAACCCCCCGTAAAGGGGTGTTTTTTATTGGCGGAGCGGGTGGGATTCGAACCCACGGTAGGTTGCCCTACACCTGATTTCGAGTCAGGACCGTTATGACCACTTCGATACCGCTCCAATTAATTCCGAAACATTATACAGCAATTCGGGAGGGATTTCAACAGTCCGAAAAGATATATAAAAGGGGCACGGAGATCATCCGCGCCCCTTTTGCAGAAAGATCATTTATTCGCCTTTGCGGCGGCGTAAGCCAGGATGCGCTGCATCTCGTTATAAACGATCATGTAGCCCTCGTCTACGCCCATGCCGGGCTTAGCCAGTATCTGGTCGGGACGGGTGGCCATAGCGCATTGTACGCAGACCTGAGCGGAGCGGTCGGTCTCGTTGCAGGTGCCTCCCTGGTAAGCGCCTATGCCGCGCTCCTTGCAGTAGAGGACGGCCTCGATGGTGTTGTTGATGCCGCCGAGGTCGGGGGTCTTGATCTGGACCATGTGGCCCGCCTTGTTGTCGGCAAAGTACTTGATATCCTCAAGGGTGTTGCACCACTCGTCGGCAACGATCTCCACGTTGATGCCGCGGTCGTCGAGTTCCTTGGTGATGGCCTTTAACGCCAGCATCTGCTTCTCGCGATCCTCAACGTCCATGGGGCCTTCGATGCGAAGATGGAAGGGAGCGGCGGCCTTTTCAAGCTCAGCCATGTAATCGGCCATGGCCTTGTAATTGTCGTTGCCGAAGGCGATGCCGATGGTGCCGTAAACGTCGATGTGGAAAATGGGGTTGTAATCCTCGCTCGTGCGGAGCTGGAGAACGCGGTCGCGCAGCCACTTGACGTACTCAAGGAGCTTCTCGCCGTGCTCGCCGAGCTTGGTCTTTACGTTATTGATGAGGGCGTGGGGAAGTATCTGGGCGCCCTTTATGATCATCTTATCGGAATTGGTGTAGCGATCGTCGCCCGACTGGGTGAAGATATCGAGGGGCTTCGCCTCAAAGGTGAGGCCGTATTCCTCGGCGACTACTTCGTACATCATGCGGTGGGTCGCCTTGGCGACGGCGTCGAGCAGCGCCTGGGTCATGCCGTAACGGATGGCGGTGTGAAGGCGCTTGCCGTCAACGGTGATGGCCTCGAGATCCGCGGCGAGCTTGCGGAAATTATCCGCCTCGCGGCCGATGAGCTCGGGAGCGATGTACTTTTCGATAACGGGGATGAAGTCCTTGGCAAGGAAGAGGGGATCCCTGCCGCCGCAGCCGGAATACTGAACGGCAGCGCAGTCGCCGGTGGCGATCTGACCGTCCTCCAATACGAGCATGACGGAGATGGACTCGCCGGGCTGACGTACGGAGGTGAAGCCGGGGGTCTTGGGCTCGCCGAAATAGGCGGCGCCGTCGCTTCTGGCGCCGGACTTGATGGCGCGCTGATCGTCAAAGTAGAAGCCTGTACGGCCCGCGGAACAGATAACGTTTGTGATCTTCATATTCTTATACCTCTTATAGTTATTGGTTTTCGGTTTAATTCCTGGGCCTGCCTACGAGCCTGCCCTTGCTGATGGCGTAAACGTCGTCGATGACCATTTGGAACGAAGCGTTGCGCTTCTCGGCCTTCGCCCTTTCCGCGATCTTGGCGCGGTGATAGGCTTTGATCTCGTCCGTAAAGGGCAGATGGCCCATTTCGAGGATGCGGATCGCGCCGTCGTTATCGCGCGCGGGGAGCATCTTGCCGGCGTTGAAACGGCTGGGCGCAAAGGGGATGTCCAGCACGCCGGTCATAACGGCCTTAACGGTGCCGTCCGCAATGTCGCCCTCGCCGAGCTCGAAGCACTTATCGACGATGCAGCGGGTCTCCTTGCGGATCATTTCCTTTTCTTCTTCAAGGTTGGCGGCGGTGCATACCTGGTCGGCAAGCATCGAGATGACCTGCTTGGTGCACCTGAGGCCCTCTGCGTTGGCTTCCATGGTGGGAACGCCCGCGGCCTCATGCGGGGTCTTGACTATGACCTTTGTCGCCTTGCTGAGCGCGGCAGTGGCGGAGCCCCAGCTGATAACGCCGAAAGCCTTCGCCTCGTCCGCGGGGAAACCGCCCATCCATTGATGGAAAACGGTGGTAACGCAAACGTCGTGATAGCCGTTCTTTTCAAGGTACTCGTTGGTGAGCTCCTCAAGCACGCGGATGGCCGCGACGTCCTGCACGAGGTTGCCGCATTGGCCGTAGCCGACGGTGATGTTCTTGACGCCCTGCTCGGCAGCAAGGAGCGCCTCGATGATGGCGACCGCGTGGGAGATGCAGGCGGGAACGAGAGTGCCGGTCAGGGGGCCGTAAGGCTCGCGGTTGATGGAAACGCCGTGTTCCTCATAGATGCCGGTGAGGCGGTCGACGTACTGCCAGTCGCGGATGGTCTTCTCCATCGGGACGTTCTTCGCGTAAGGAAGGTTATAGGAGATACCGCCGCCCTCATAGCTCGTAAAGCCGCCGGCATAGGTTATCTCGGTAAGGAGCCTCGCATCGGGGGTGCCGTGACGCACCTGCAGAGGAGTGTTCAAAGCTTCGATGAGCCTGCGGCAGCCGGAAACGCCGTGGTTGACGGCGGGGAAGCCGTTGAGCATGGAACGGCCTTCCTTCATGGATTCGCGAATGCCGTTCTCCGCTTCCTGATAGCGGTTCTGCCTGGTGTAGCTGTCGATGGTGGTGGGAAGAAGATCCGCTTCGCCCTTATCCTGCAGATAGGTCAAAAGCTCGATATGCGCGTTGATCAGCGCAACGCCGGCGCGCGGCTGGATGAGGGTGACGCCCCTGTTCTTCGCGTCGATGAGCTTTTTGGAGAAGACCTTATGCTCGGGGAGCGCCTTGTGGAACTCGATCGCTTCGTTGAGATCGACGTCCGCGCCGGTGGGCCATTGTTTGAGGACTTCCTCGCGGATGGCGTTGAACTCGTCATCGGGGATGCGCTTATTCTGAATATTGTTCATTGGTTAACTCCTCTTTAAGTATAGTCAGCGCCGCGTCGGGATAATGCTCCGAAAGCAGACCCATAGCGGCGATTATGTAGCTTCTGTCAACGAGCACGTCGCAGGCCCTGGGCTTCAGCGAGGTGGGATCCTCCTCGTCGTAGAAGCCGTAGGAGGCTATCCTGCCTGTGTGCTCCGTGTGGATGAGCGAACCGCCGGTGACGATGAACTTATCCACGTTTACAAGGTTTTTGCCCGTCTGCACGAGCTTCAATCCGCCGAGGCCGAATATCTCTTCCAGCCTACCGGCGTGCCGCGTTACGGCTGTGCGCACCGCCCAGGAGGCAAGCGCTTCGTCCGCGGCCCTGGTCTCTTCATCATAGGGGAGCATGTCGGTGTTCGCGGCGAACATATCGACTATCTCCGCCATGCGCTCCTCGGTAAGCCCCGCGGTTTGCGCAACTTTGCCGAGCCCCGCGGCTTCGATTATGCCGCGGATGCTGTAACGCATGCCGATATCTCCCTCGACCGTGCGCTTGATATAGGGCTCCGGCAGCCCGCGAAGCGATGTGCGCGGATCGTCGGGAAGCCCGTCCGCCACGGAATAGATATCGGTGGTGGCGCCTCCGACGTCGACCGCAACGAGATCGCCGAGGCCATTTTGCTTTTCGGTGCCCTCGGCAAGAAGCTTCATCGCAGCCATTACGGCGCTGGGCGTGGGCATCATTATGCCGCTTATCAGCTCGGAGGCTTTGGTCAGCCCCTTAGCCTGAACGATGCGGTTTAAAAACACTTCGCGTATCTGCTTCTGCGTCGGCTCAATGTTGAGCGTGCCGAATTTGGGCATTACGTTTTCGCAGATATGCACCTCGCGCCCGGAGAGTATCCGCTCGCACTCGCGCGCGGCGTTGCGGTTGCCGGCGTAGATCACGGGGTAGCTGCCGCCGATCTCCTTCAGGACGCGCGCGTTATGGATAACGCAGTCCGAATTGCCGCCGTCTGTGCCGCCGACGAGCAGGAAGATATCCGGATCGGTCGCCTTGATCTCATCCGCGTCGTCCTCCGTGAGCTTGAACGCGTAGGTCTTCAGGACTTTAGCGCCCGCGCCGAGGGAAGCGGTCTTTGCCGCCTCGGCGGTGAGCTCGGGAACGAGCCCGGAGGCCAGCATTCGAAGGCCGCCCGCCGCGGAGGAGCAGGCGTACCTTTCAGAAAAGTCAAGCTTGCCCGTGCGCTCTTCAAGCTTTGAAAGAGCGTTGGCAAGCCCGTTGTTGATATCGGTTTGTACAGTTGTATATGAATTCGCTGTTCCCAAAAGCTGCGGCTTGTCTATATCGACCGCAGTCACCTTGGTGTATGTACTTCCGAAATCGATGAGAAGAACAGGTTTCATACTATCTGCCTTTTACCGAGCGAAGGAAAGCTCATTTTTCGATGTGAAGATCCTCGTAAAGCGCCTCGATATCCACCTCGGGAGGGGTTCCCGGAGGGAAGGAGCGGTCAAAGCCCATGGCCTTAAAGCGCTTTTCGACTTCGTCAAAGGGCTGCTTTCCGATGACGATGTTGCCGCCGACGTAGAGCAGGATCCCTTCAAGACCGGCTTCGTCGCATTTTTCACGAAGACCGCGGCAGTCGAGCTCGCCCTGACCGTAAAGGGAGGAAACGAGTATCGCGTCCGCGTTGGTCTCGATGGCGGCGTTGATGAACTCCTCCTGGGAGACCATGACGCCTAGATTGATCACGTTAAAGCCCGCGTCGGTAAAGGCGTGATACAGGATCTGGTTGCCGACGGCGTGGACGTCCGCGCCTATAACGCCGATGACCAAAGTTTTCTTTTCCATTTCAAACCTCGCTTTGATTAAGCAATTTGATCGTTGAACAACAGATTCTAAAGCGGCCGCGAAGCATACCCGTTACTCGCTGTAAACGATATAACTCCGCGATATCCACTTTAGCGTATGATATGCCAATACGTGGGCAAAGTCAATAGAAACGGGCAAAAAATACCATATATTAATTGCGGTTTGCAGGACTTTTGCAAAGAAAGAAGCCCCTGCGGCAAATGTTTGCCGCGGAGGCTTTCGATCGGATGTATCCTGTTTTCGGAAAGGGTCATTTCAGCGAGCCGAGATATTCCTGCCTTCCGAGCTTATAAAGATCGCAGCCCTCGCTGTCAATGACGCAGACGACGGGCAGATCTTCGACTTCAAGGCGGCGGACCGCCTCCGCGCCGAGATCCTCATAGCAGACTATCTCCGCCTTTTTGATGCAGCTCGAAAGCAGCGCGCCTGCGCCGCCTATCGCCGCGAAGTACACCGCGCCGTATTTCTTCATGGCCTCAACGACCTCCGGCCCGCGCTTGCCCTTGCCAATCATGCCCGTTTCGCCCTGCGCAATAAGGGTGGGGGAGTAGGCGTCCATGCGGTAGCTCGTGGTCGGACCTGCGGAGCCGATCACCCGGCCGGGCTTTGCCGGGGTCGGGCCGACGTAATAGATGGTCGCGTCCTTAATATCAAAGGGGAGCGGCTCGCCCTTTTCGACGAGCTCGACAAGGCGCTTATGCGCCGCGTCCCTCGCGGTGTAGATAACGCCCGAAAGCAGGCAGGCGTCGCCGGAACGTATCTCGCGAACGGATTCGCGGGTGATGGGGAGCTGAATACGTTTTTCCATGATGCACCTCTCTTACAGCACGACCGTCTTGTGCCTTGTGACGTGGCAGTTGATGTTGACGGCGACGGGCAGCCCCGCAATATGCGTGGGATACCACTCGATATTAACGGCTAGCGCGGTCGTCCTTCCGCCAAAGCCCTGCGGCCCGATGCCGAGGGAGTTGATCTTTTCGAGCATCTCCTCCTCGAGCGCGGCGTAGAATTCGTCCGGATTGCGCTCGTCAACGGAGCGCATCAGCGCCTTTTTCGCCATATAAGCCGCCTTGTCGAACGTGCCTCCGATGCCGACGCCGACGACTATCGGCGGGCAGGGATTGGGGCCCGCCTCCTCGACGGTCTTTAAAATGAAGGCCTTTACGCCCTCGATGCCGTCGGAGGGTTTGAGCATGGCGAGCCTGGACATGTTTTCGCTGCCGAACCCCTTGGGGGCGACGGTAAGCTCTATTTTATCGCCGGGAACTATCTCCGTGTAGAGCATGGCGGGGGTGTTGTCGCCCGTGTTCACGCGGCGAAGAGGATCCTTGACGACGGATTTCCTCAAATACCCCTCTCCGTAGCCGCGGCGCACGCCCTCGTCGACGGCGGCGCGCAGGTCGCCCGAGATATGCACGTCCTGACCGATCTTCAGGAACACGCAGCAAACGCCCGTATCCTGGCAGATGGGCACGAAGTCCCTGTCGGCTATGCCGTAATTCTCGATGATGTTGTCGAGTATGCCCTGCGCGGTGGGCCAGGGCTCAGCCTTTCTCGCTTCCTCTATGCGGCGCTTCACGTCGCAGGGGAGCAGACAGTTCGCCTCGACGGCAAGCTCCGCGATGCGATCGCGGATAATATCTGCATTGATCTCTCTCATAGTTATGCCTTTCGTTTGTTTCAGCTTTGTTTATCGGGCGCCCGTCCGCCGCGCGGCGGACGTAAAGCCCGGGTCACGCCTCGACCTGCCTGATATGATCTATCACCGTGCCGTCGCGGTAGATGATGTCCGCAACGATCTTTTCGCCCAGGCGGGGCTTTGCGGGGGCGCCGCTCAGCTTCTCCGCGACCGCCTTGAGCTCCTCTATATCCATGACCTTTATGCCTGCCTCTTTAAGACGGAGCGCCAGCTCCCTGTCCCTGGGATTGACGGCGACGCCCTTTTGGGTCACCATAACGTCGATGGTGCTGCCCGGGGTGGAGATGCAGTTCACACGGTCGGTAACGATCGGGAGCCTTGCGCGGGTGAGCGGAGCGATTATCATGGCAAGCTTCGCGCCGGCCGCGGTATCGCTGTGCCCGCCGGAGCCGCCCATAATGCGCCCGTCGGAATCGGTGTGGACGTTGACGTTGAAATCAACGTCGATCTCGGTAGCGCCGAGAATGACGACGTCGAGGCTGTCCACGACGGCGCTCTTTGCCTCGGGCGAGGCGTAATGAGTCGCCGATATCTCACAATGCCTCGGATCGTTCCTGATGGATTCGACCGCCTTCAGATCGAAGCATTGAACGTCCATGAGCGAATCGAAGCAGCCCTCGTTGAGCATATCCACCATGTATCCGGTTATGCCGCCGAGCCCGAAGCTGCCGCGGATCTTCTCCTTCAGCATGACGTCCTTAAGGTATTTCGCCGCGGCGAGCGAAGCGCCGCCCGCGCCGGTCTGGAAGCTGAAGCCCTCCTTCAAAAGCCCGGAGGCCTTAATAACGTCGACCGCGGTCTGCGCCATTAAAAGGCCGACCGGATCGCGCGTGATCTTGGTGGTGCCGGAGACTATCCCGGCGGGATCGCCTATCGAATCCACGACGACGACTTCATCGACGTCCGTTTCGGGTATCGACCAGCCGGTCAAAGGATAGGGGCGAAGCTCGTCTGTGACGACCACGGTAAAGCGCGCGTTCTTCGCGTCCGGCATGGCGTAGCCCAGCGAGCCGCAGGCGGATCTGCCCTGCTTGCCCGTGCAGTTGCCCATGCAGTCGGAGGAAGGCGCGGCAATGAACGCAACGTCTATGGGCGTTTTGCCGTTTTCTATATCGCAGGGCCTGCCGCCGTGGGTGCGGAACTGAACGGGGTTGGCCATATTGCCTTCCGAAATGAAAGCGCCGAGCTCGGCCGCCATGTAGTCGGTGAGGATCGTGGTCACGACGCCTCTGCGGATATGCTCCTTCAAGGGGCGGTGAGTATTGAAGAGCGAGCTCGCGTTGAGGGTAAGATCCTTTATCCCGAGCTCCGCGATCGCATCCATTACCATGTTGAGCACGTAGTCGCCGTTCCTCAGATGGTGGTGGAACGATACCGTCATGCCGTCCTTCAGACCGGAATCAATGATCGCCTGCTTGATGGAATCCGTAAGCTTATTCATCGATATCACCTGCCAATCCGAGTATTTTTGCCGCTTCAAGGGTCTGGCGCGCCCTTTCGACTATGGGCTTGTCTATCATCTTTCCGCGGAGCGAAACGGCGCCCTTGCCCTGCTCCTTGCCTATCCTTATCGCCTCGAATACGAGCTTGGCGTATTCGATATCCTTTGCGGAGGGGCTGAACACGCCGTTGATCACCTTGACGTGCCTGGGAGCTATGGCCGATTTGCCGGTGAAGCCGAGGCTCTTTGCGTATTCGGCGTCGACGACGATGCCCTCGTCGTCGTTCACGTCGGTGAAGGGAGTATCGTAAACGTCCACTCCGGCGGCTCTTGCAGCCACCACGAGGCGCTTCCTGGCGTAATCTATCTCGTTGCCGGCCTTGGTGCGCTTGCAGCGAAGATCCGCTGTGAGATCCTCGCCGCCGAGGAATATCGCCGCCACGCGCGGACATGCCGAGGCGATGGCGAACGCGTTCTCAACGCCGAGAGCGGTCTCGATGAGCGGTATGAGCCTTACCGTGCCGACGGGTATGCCGCAGCGCTTTTCGACCTCGGCGATATAGGCGTCGACCGTAAGGATATCTTCGGCGCAGCTCGCCTTGGGCGGCATGATAAGGTCGGGCTTCAAGGGGACTATCGCGTCGATATCGTCCTTCCAGTATGCCGTGTCGATCGAATTGATGCGTACGGTTATCTCAACTCCGTCAAAGCCCATGTTCTTTATGGCGGACCTTACGAGCAGCCTCGCGGAGTCCTTCTCATCGGGACTGACGGCGTCTTCAAGGTCGAGAATAATGTTATCCGCGCCGAGAGCGTCGCCGTTGATTATCATGTTTGGCGTATTGCCCGGCAAAAAAAGCATGCTTCTTCTCATAGAACCTCCATACATTTGATAATTATCAATGGTCGCGCATACACAATAATTATAAACCCGCTTCGATGAAGTTTCAATACCGCTTTTTCTTATATTGCCCATTGTGGAATCCGCGCTTTCGTTATATAATAAAGCAAATAAACCACTTGAAAAGGCGGTGGGGATATGTCGTATTCCGGCAGGATGCAGCAGAACCATTATTACAGCGTGTTTTTCGCACCGCGCGGGCGCGACCGAATGTACGAACTCGGTATGCAGATCGCGCAGATGTATCTTTCGCCCTTTGATAAGCTTATCGGCATCATCGGCGAGGCGGGCTCCGGCAAGAGCATGCTGATAAAGGGCATGTTCCCGGGCCTCGAACTTACCAACGACGACAACGGAGTCAACGTGCGTCCGCTCCCCATACTCGATCAGGATGATTACGGCTTCTTTACCGCGCATACTTATCATCTCGACATCCGTTTCGAGGCGGCTTTCACCCAGATGGGCACCCTGGCGGAGGCGATACTGAAGGCGGTCAAGAACGGCAAGCGAGTTATAGTCGAGCATTTCGATCTCATATACCCCATGCTTGGCATCAACGCGAACCTGATGATAGGCGTGGGCGAGGAGGTCATAATCACCCGCCCGACGATATTCGGTCCGCTCCCCTCGGAGCTGCACGAACGCGTCGCGAAGTCCGTCAAATACCGCCGCATGACCCATACCGCCGAGGATCTTTGCGAGATATTCCTCCCCGAAAAGGAGTTCAAGCGCTGCAAGCACCGCGATATAAAGCACGGCTTCCTGCTTGCCTTTGACGGGACTCCGCCCGAAATAGACCTTATCGATCTCGAATTCAAGGTGGAGGAGTGCATAGCGCAGGATCTGCCCATTTCGTACGTCGACGACGAGCACGTTAAGATAGGCGATATCATCCATCCCTGCACGGGCCCGCGCACGCACGTGCCTTCCACGGGCTGCGTCGAGGGCTTCCGCCTGCTTCACAGGATCGTTTACGATCCCATTGAGCGCTCCTACCTGATAGCGGGGCGCGTCGGCCCCGGCGCCGGCGGCGACAGCATCGACGACGTTAACGATATCAGTCTGGAATAAAGCCCGGATTATTATAAAAAGGCCGGATCTTTTCGCCCGGCATGAAATGAAAAAAAGCATTATGCGCGACAATGCGCATAATGCTTTTATGCTTTTTATTCCGTCAGCCCTGCTCGGACGTTATGATGTCCATTATCCGCTTTTCGGCCTCTTTGAGCCTGCTCTTTATAGAGGGGATGGAGGTGTTGTCGGTCGGAACGACTACGAAGTATTTCCCCTGAAGCTGGGGGAATACCCGGCACGGGTGGCAGATCTCGTTGGCAACGAGCACTCTTCCGGAGCTTTCGCGGGTGATCCTGACCTCAACTATCACGGTATCGTTGGCGGTCTCCCTCGCCATGCTCGAAACGAAATTACCAAGCGAATACATGCACAGCACCCGTCTGCCGTCGGAGGCGGTCAGCCAGACTATCGGCTGCATCGAATGGGAATGTGAGCCGCAGATGATATCCACGCCCGCGTCCGCCATCTGCTTCGCGTGCCTGCGAACA
>JAEEGL016256997.1_pt1 | contig 15473 bp, 12 predicted proteins | sample 9134231 | NCBI WGS metagenome assembly JAEEGL01 (sample SAMN16246548, study PRJNA631951) | gut metagenome | biome: gut microbiome; feature: rumen; material: fiber-attached | host: Bos | place: Iran: Karaj | collected 2018-10
ATAGGTAGCGCTATTTCTATTACTATCGGTTAATTCAAAGTTTTGATAATAAACTTGGGCTCTTAAAATAACATCACCACTATAGGCAGTTGTACAAGTGGTATTGGTATACGCCCCATGAGTGTAGAAAGAGAAACGATTACCTTTACCAAAATTAAAGTGTTGATTTTGATTAAAAGCGTCGATGCTCCAAATTCTCGTCCATCCACCGCTCCAACCTTTAATGGTGGCAGCTTTATTACCGCTATGTTTCATAGAGGTGGTTAGATTCAAATAATCAGAAGATATCGCACAGTCAAAACTAGAACTCTTAATCCAAGTTTTATAACCGCCACCGCCATAGTCGGCGTAATAATTCGCTCTTAGACCGGTAGCACTATATAAATTAGTAGCGTCATTTGTATATCCGGAGCCTGTAGAACCATATTGTTCAAAGTCTTCCATGATATAGACTCTATTGAATAAAGTGATTTCTGGAGCGTTACTACCAGAGATATTTAATACTTCTAAAGAATGATAATCAGAACTGACTTTACCGCTATAAATGAAGGAATTATTTGATAATGCCATGGTGAAATAACCACTGCCATCTATAGAAATTGTGCCTGTTAAATTATTTAAAGTAACACTATTACCATTTCTCGTTAGTGTATAAACTGTGCCATCTTGGGCTTTCGCGTTATATGTTTTTCCTAATCTTTCGTATGTATAACCCGCTTCCGTACATGTATAGGAAATAGTGATGCTCGTAATTGTTGTTGCAGCATCTAAATTATTAATCATGAAATAATTCGGATGAGAGAGGAAATTCGCGGTGACACCACTGGTGAGATAAATTTTATTATCATCATAGACTTTATTATCTCCAGCGATGCCTTCTTGAACATATAAACGACCACCACTAAAAGTGACGGAAATAGAGACGGCATTAGTGACTCTTCCTTCGTAAGTAGCGGAACTACTATAGTTATAAATTCTTCCTCGAGGAGAAAGAACTAGATTATTGTTACTATCTTTCTTTGCTAGATAATAATTCACAGTAGGAGCGTCTTGTTTAGGAAAAGATTGTGTGACTAATTCTTGATATGAGGTAGTTAAATTAGAAGAAGAAAAAGCGCTATTATTCAAAGTCATTGAATATGTATCAGCGTCAACTTTTTTAAAGAATGATTGAGAATTGATCTTCGCAAATGAAGCAAAAATACCAATCAATAATGATGTAGTAAAAACTACACCGAAAGTAATTAGTCTTCCTCTTTTCATATAGAATACCTCGATAAACTCAAAATAAACTATATAAAAGTAATAAGGAAATATGTTTTTCGTAAACATTTTATCTTTGATATATCAAAAACAAATTTGTGTTTACTATTTGTGTTTATTTGTTTACTGAACAAAGCAAAAAAGTTATTACTTTTCTAACATTATATTCTTTAGAGAACTAATCTCATCATCGGTGACATCACAAACAGTTTTTAAATAATTAGTGACCGCTTCTTGATAGCTACCATTAGGCGCATAGGTCCTCCATAAGGAATCGACGCATTTACCCATCGCCACATAATTATTGTAATCATCTTGCATAACACCGGATTTATCAAACGACAATGTCTCATAATCGATGCTACTTCTCCATCTTTTGGCATAGGGAGAAAAAGATGTTAATTCAAAATCTTTATAAATATCATCCACCGATAAACCTAATACACCTTCAATGAGCATGCAGACGGTGCCAGTTCTATCCGCACCGGCATTGCAATGGATATAAACAGGATAATTAGATTCATCCGCGAGGAATGAGAATATCTTCTTAATGAATATCGGAGCGTTCTTATTATATTTTCTCGGTACAGGATTATTCTGCTGGAAATCAGGCAAGATTTCCGAATCCACCATAAAGGCGACTGTTAAATAAGGATAAGTCTCATCAAAGATATTGAGGGTTTGACCAAAATTATCATTTTCATTTCTTAAATCAATTTCCCCATAAATTTTTAAAGAATCCATCAAAACAGCGCGTCCCTTATCACTATAAGCGGGTGTGTTGTCGTAATAATTAGGCTTACCACCACGGATGATTTTATCAAAGTTTAGTCTCTTTCCGCCTTCCGCTTTCCATCCGCCTAAATCTCTAACATTATTCATGCCGTCAACCGTATAAAAAGTACCAGGTTCTTTTTTTGTGGTAATTTTACCGGTCTTCACATAATTGCTCGGATCGTTATATTCATTGATACGATAATAATAAGTTCGACCAGGAATCGCACCAAATGTAGGGACAGGATTAAAAAAAGAAACCATCTTAAATGAATCTTTATAATCTTCATATTCCGATAATTCTATTTCATACATATTAAAATCATTTTCAGGATCTTTCCCTACGGTAATAAAACCTGCTTGTTGATCGTGTTGCCCAATAGATGAAGTGAGAATTTCACAAATTGTCTTTTCTTTTTTCGCAGAGACGAATTTCCTAATTGTCTCATCTCTTAAATCTAATTCTTTAGACTGATTGCAACCCGCAATAGAAAAAGACAAGACACTAATCAAACTAATGGGTAATAATACACTGATAATTTTTTTCATAAACTTATTATAGATAGGATCATTATTTTTTAATAGTCACCCAGTAGCGTTCAACGATACTACCATCATCTTCCACTACTTCGTTTTCTAAAACACCACCATTTTTCATAATAGCTTTCTTAGAACCAATGTTATCTTTATCGCAAGTGATAAGCGCTTTATCAATTCCTAATTTTTGGCATTCTATTAAAGCTAATCTAATGATTTCTGTGCCATAGCCTTTTCTTCTTTCACTTGGTCTAATGCCATCGCCAATATGACCACCAGTTTTAAGGAGGTTATCATTCAAATAATGACGGATATTGACCGCACCGATAAGTCTATTTCTATCAACATCCAAGAGAAATAATGTTGTGCCCGGAACATGTTTTCCATCAGGAACTATATAATCTAAATGTTCTAAATAGTATGCAAAATCCCGATAATCATTCTTAAAAATAGCCCAAGGAGAACGATTTGTGTGATTGATTTCTTGATCTAATTTCCATTCCTCAATCATCTCGCCAAGAGGCTTTTCATATTCTTTTGTTAACTTAATCAATTTGCAGTTCATTCTTATTTCTCTTCTAATAGACTACGGAGAATCCAATCTTTGATAAAGTCTTTTTCTTTCTCACTATGAATATAATGTTCGGTATCTTTTCTAATTGTCAATTTGGAAATGGTTTCTTTAGACATAGTAGTTCACATTCTTTACATTTTGTTATAATATAACCAGAAGAACGGAGTCCTCACAAGCACTTGGGTTATGTAGCCATGGAGACTCTTTTATTTTAATTTGCTATAATATAACCAGAAGAACGGAGCCTCACCGACACTTTACTGGAATTTAGTGGATTGGGCTCTTTTATTTTAATAATCGAATTCGTTATTACCTATTTTAATAATTGTTTTTGTTTCTTCGTTCTTAAATGGTTTTCTTATTTCAATCAGATTTAATACTGTATAGCCTTTAGATTTTAAGAATTTGATAATAGGTTCATTATTCGGATGAACATAATTGAACAATGTATCTTCTCCAATTTCTTTTGATCTTTCTTCTGCTTTAGAGAATAGAAGAGAGGCCACACCTTTTCGACGATAGTCTTCACTCACGAATAGTTGCTCTACCCAAATCACACCATCGACTTTTAAAATCATATAACCGATAATTTGTTCCTTTTCCACGCATAAATAAATCGGATAGTTTTCGTCATTAACAAAGCTATTTAGTTCATCTTTTGCATTATCGAGGTCTGGATCAGTTTCAAGACCTTTAAATTTTCTTAATTGAACGCGAAACAAAGAGAGTAATTCAGCAGTTTGATTAAAATATTTTTTATCAAATAAGATAACTTCCATTCCTAGACACCTCTCTTTTATATTTTTAATTTCTTGAGATATTGTTTATGTTCATCACTGACGCGATAGGACTCCACCGCTTTTTGAATAGCTTTATTGTGGATAAACTTGTCAAATCTTTTTTCTTCGATAACTTTGACAAAAGAATCGTAGTTCTTCGCTAGTCCTGTAGCAAGATACCAAGCAATCATCATTTTGACATAATAATCATCTAATTTAACTTCTTCTACTTTTAGTAGATATTCTTCTTTGAATTCATCGCCTAGATAATAATTCATCAAACACTTCACCGCATATCTGACACGATATATTTCTTGGCTTTTAAGCCAATCATATATGACAGAAATTAATTTATCTAAATGCTTATATAAGTGTTTATTGCATATCGTGTCACAAGTGGACCAGTTAGAAACATAAGGAAGAAAAGCATCAACTTTTTCTATAAAGAAATCATAATCTTTGATACTGGAAAGAATTAAAGCGTGTAAGATATTTTCCTCATGATATTGATGAGGTAGTTCTTTAAGAAAAACATCTCTTTCCTTATCATCTAATTCTTTCGCGTATTTCTTGATGATGGGTAAACGCACACCGATAAAGGTTTTTTCATCAACATTCGGAATTAGAGGTAAAGTAAAATCACGGTATTTTTGATCTTTTTGCGATAATAAATACTTTTGTATTTCTGTCATATCTTTTTTATCTATAAAAACATCAAAACTGATTCTTTATCAGATAACTCTTTTTTATTATCTCCAGAATGAATGATGACTTTGCTTTCATCTAAGGGAATCACTCTATCGCTAATATTCATATAAAGAACGAGTTTATTTCTCTTAATGGACACTAAACCATTATCATTATTTATTTCTACTTCGTTATTACGTAAATCATCGTATTGTTTTCTTATAGAGATCAACTTTTTAATATAATTCAAAAGGGACTTCTCATCTTTAAGACTATCTTCGACATTATTCTTATTCGCAAGCATTGTGGGAAGATATAATTCCCCTTTAGTGTTAGAGAATCCACCATTTCTAGATTTATTCCACTGCATGGGGGTTCTACTTCCGGTTCTACCATAGCCACCATCTTTAGATGTGAGATTAGAAGTCTTCATACCGATTTCATCACCGGCATAAATAAAGGGCATGCCAGGCATTGAAAGTAAGAACATATAGAAACTTCTTAATTCTTTATCATTAAGTTTACCGGCAATTCTCACCGTGTCATGGTTACCAGAAATAAGTGAGATAAAAGAATTATATTCTTTGGCATAATCCAAATCTCTCTTCAACACTTCTAGAGCACGGTCGACTTCAAATCCATCGAAGAATCTATCATCATAAAAGACCATTCTAGTGTATATATTTTCACCACTATTAAGGATAAAATCACCGTCAAAACCGGCTTTAAATGGTAATGAAGGAATATATCCCCATTCACTAACAAATATGGAATCCGGGAATTCTTTTCTAATTTTACCGAATAGATAATGCCACACTTCAATAGTTGCGGTCTTTTCTCTCCAATCATCATTTTTGACTAGAGAAGAGGCCATATCTACACGGAAACCATCCGCTCCTCTCTTCAGCCAGAATCTCATAATATCTAATAAGTAGTTTCTCGCTAAGAAAGTTCTCTCATCTTTATAAGACATTTGCCATGGAGCGTTAATCTCATTAAAGCCATAATTAAAGGCTGGCTGAATAGCGAAGAAATTGACGGCGTATCCACTATCTCTATCATAGACACCTCTAATAATGTCTATATCACGAGAAACAGTCCAAGCGGAATCGGTCCATATGAAGAGATCAGAATATTCATTTCTTTTTGGTTCCGCACTTTTTAAGAAGACAGGGTTTTCATTACTTGCGTGTCCCGCGACCAAATCGATGATAACTTTAATTCCTAAATCATGGGCTCTTTTAATCATCGCATCAAAGTCTTTTAAAGTTCCAAAGCGAGAATCGACATCGAAGAAATCACTAACATCATATCCACCATCTTTGAATGGAGATTTATAAAATGGATTAATCCATATAGCATTAAATCCTAAATCTTTAACATAATCTAGTTTTTCTTTAATACCATTGAGATCACCAATTCCATCACCATTAGAATCATAAAAAGAAGTGGGATAGATTTCGTAAAAAATTAAATCTTTGAAATAGTCTTTCATATTTAATAATCCTTTATTAATATGTCTATATTTTAGCAAAGTGATATAACGTTTTTAAATCAGTTAATAATATTTGTGTTTTTGATAAATAATAATCCCTTTTTGGTTATATTATTTATTTTTGCCTTTGTTATAATGAAAACATGGTTTTTACTAAAAAGAGAATATGCGTTCTTATTTCCGCAATAGCGGTTTCATTTTCCGGTATTACTTTCGGCACTTTAATTGATCATAGATTATTAAGTCAAACAGTCTTTGGCGAAGGAATTCCTACATCACCATATTCTATGATTTTTTCTTCAACATCAAATAAATTAGATTTAGGTGATGGCGTTTCTAATGCTTACACTAGAAGAGGTGGTCTAGTTCGCTTTGCCCATCAAGGATTATCTTCTAGTTCCCACTGGCATAAAATCTCTCACAGTGGTTATCTAAAAAATGTCGATGCGATTAATGGCTTAAAATATATCAGCATTGATTTTTCTAGTAACAATAACGCTAAATTAAATATTTCCTATGGCTCGGAAGATGATATGGTTGTGCAAACACAACTATCCTCTGGCCAATTATATAGCTTTAATAACGACAATCCATCTTATTTCCAAATCAGTAACTTATCTGGAGAAGAAATTGATATTTCTAATATAGAAATAGGATATTCCTGTTCACCTAGTGCTAACCCAGATATGAGTGGAACGTTTGTTTCAGAAATAAAAGATGATAAATATGTCATAGATGTCAAATCTTTAAATCTCAATAATATTCAAAGCGCATATGAACATGCGATCAACTTAAATGAATCACAATTAGATAATCTTAATGAAATATTGATTAATCTTCCTTCAGGTTCAATAAACTTAAATGAATCATTATCTTTCTCAGGTTCAAGAAAGAATAATACTCCTATTAGAATACTCGGTGACCACACTACTATTTATGGCGGGGAAGAAATCGCTAAAGGTAATTGGGCTTCTTATCAAAATGGTATCTATCGCACTTATATCGGAACTAACCTCGATAAGTTCTCATCTTTAATTGTTAATGGAGAAGCTAAAACTCTAGCGAGAACTAATGATTTAACTTTCACCTATTCCTATGATAATAGAAAGATTTCTTTTAAGAAGTCACAATATGATCTCTCTTCCATGGAAGGGACTTGTGAAATCGTCACTTTGGAAAGATGGGCACAATGCATAGGCGTTGTGGAATCATACAGCAAAAGTGGCGTATTTACTGTCACTTTTACCTTAAATTTAGACACAAATGGGCAATATATCTATTATGACACAAGCGTTTCTTATAGACCCACTTCCACTACTGAAATTAAAGGCTATTTGCAAGATAATTTATCTTTCCTAGATGAGGTTGGCGAATGGTATTATTCAAAGACTGATGGTTACCTATATTACAAACCAGAAAATGCCTCTTCGATTAATAGTGACACTTTCATCATTCCTAAAGTTGAAACTGTTCTCTCTACAGAAAACCTCGTTGATGAAGTTACCTTTGACGGCATTACATTTAACGGAAGCAATTATGCTAGACCATTAGAAGTCGGATTCTTTGAAATGCAAACATCTTGGTTCCTCGATCCTGCGACACAATCAAGTGGTTTGATGAGTGGTATGGTTGAAGTTCAAAGTGAAAGAACTCAATTCACTAATTGTCTTTTCAAGAATTCTAGCAATATCGGAGTACATATTAACACTGCTAGTAAAGATATCACATTATATAATAATGAGATTATTAGTTCTGGCTCTGGTGCTATATATGTTGGCCATCCTTCAAGCCATTTATTTGGTGAGATTCCGCAAAACATCAATATTGAAAATAATGTCATCGATAACTTTGGTCGTTTCTATAAAGGTGGTCCCGGTATTTGCGCTGCCTATGTTGACGGATTAGATATCATAAACAACACTATTAATAATGGCGGATATAGCGGAATTGCCGCAGGATGGGGTTGGTTAAACAATCAATCCACATATGGTCATGGTCGCTATCATATTTCTTATAACCGCATTAGCAATGTTATGAATAGCGCCTTCCATGATGGCGGAGGTATTTATGTTTTAGGTAACTTCCCTAATCAATTAAATGAAATCTTCAATGAAATATCTTATAACTACATTGAAGTTAATTATCTCATGAATGGTGGCATCTATTTAGATGAAGGCAGTTCTTCTTGGGATGTTCATGACAATGTCATCAATGTAACAGCAAATAATTTAACGCAACATGGTGTTATCATGATGCACGACCCCATCAATACGGAAAACATTTCACAATTTGCCAACCATATCACTAACAATTATTATCGTGGCGATGTCGATGGTTCGGAAAACCTATCGCAACTATCTTATCCACAAAATAGTAGCTATTATACAGGTGATCAATTAGTCGCTTATAACAATCAAAGAAATATTATCTTTGATACCCCGATTTCCGGTAATGAAACATATGTCAAAGATGATATTTATAATGCTTCCGGTCATCAAGATAGTAAAAATGTCTTATTCTCTAATAACACAATATTTAATAAATATATCGAAGGCACAACAAACTTAACGCTTGACGCTATAAATGGGCAAGCCACATTTAATGTCACAGAAGGTGGTTTTGTCTTTACCTCCAACTATATTAGTTTCTTGTTAAACCATGGTTATAGCGGTATCTCCTTAAATATCAATGCAACTAGTTTAAATTCTACTGAAGCTGTTTATACTGTATGCTTTACTTCAGGCACGATGACATGGGAAGAATTCTACACTCAAAGTCATGTCGGAAATAATATCTTAATTCCTCTTAACAAATTTAAAGAGGGCTCTACTTGTGTATTCAAGATTAGAGACTACCAAGGTTTAGGTGCGGATAATAATTTACCCGCAAGAGTTACTATTTCTAATCTGCAATTATCGAGTTTTTCTACATTAAAAACCGTGCAAAATGATGATATTTCTCTTATTTATTCAACAAATAATGTTGTTACTTATTCTTTGAAAAATATTTCTTACAACTGGACAAGAATTCTTTTTGGTGGCATGAAAGACGCTTTGAAAAAAAGCTATTCTAAAGTGAGAATATCCATCAAAGGCAATAATCATAATATGTACGTCTTTAAGAGTGGTAGCGATGAAGAAGTTGATTATAACCATCGCATTCTCGTAGGTGGAGGATCCGCCATTATCGATTTAGACAATAATGATAAGAATATCGCCATGATGACTTCTCACGAAAATTATGATGGTTCGCAAGATGATGCTGGACAATACGGACAAGTTGAGAACCTCACTATCACTTTAAAATTTATCAAGTCTTCTTATGAAGAAATGCTTTTTACTAGAAATCTCTTATCTAAATATATTAGCGGAATTGCTTTATATAATTTAGAAAATGAAAACGCCACTATTTCCTTCGTTAACTGCACTATGCGTCTTAATCATGCTTTGATTGCGGAAATGATAGAATCAGGTGTTTCTTCCATCGAATTTGATTTAATTATTCCTAATGAAAGTGAAGTTAAATCAATCGTCACATGTTGGTTTGGTGGACCAAATAATACCGATGTTTCCTATGACTCTGCTGGTGTATTCTATATCAACAATAATGTCATTCATATCATTCTAAGGTCTAATAAATTCAATAGCTGTTACGATATACAACTCGTCTCTCGTGATGCGGACGCATATGGCGGCGTTAACACAAGTTTAGAAAACGCCATAATGACAAATCTAATCTTTAATTAATAAATTAACTGATACAATAAAAAAGTCGCCCAGTAAGGACGACTTTTATATTTAATATAAATTAATGATTATTCAAATCTAATATTTGACATCACTTGTTCAGCAGCAAAACCACTAAAGTCTGATTTTTGAGGTTCGAGCTTATAGAATAAGGTTGGGAATTCAACTAAATGATTTAAGTCAATTGTGATATCCGTATCATTTGTATCTACAGCGGTGAAACCAATAGCCCAGTTAGCTTGATATCCTTTTGCGATGGCTTCTTCAGATGTTACACCATCGGAAACAACAGTTAATCTGCCGAGGCCTTCAGTATCAGAATGTAAGTGGAATATCATTTTAGTTTTGCCAGCTTTAAGAGCGGATGTAAGGAAGGCATTAGAGATATGAACACTATGTGTTCCATCTAATGTGATAACCCTATTAACTAAATCTGCTTGGAGAGTAAGATTTGTTCCGGGTTGAGCTGTGAAAATGGCTTTCAAATTGTCAATGCTATCAAACATTGTGTCATAACCAGTTGTAACAATACGGAAATCATAGAATCTTGCACCTTGTGATCTAAAATTAACTGTACCATCATAATCACGCCACAAGAATTCTAGATTCTTTGTATCATCAACAAATTCTTTTGTTAAGACAACTTCAAGAGAACCATCTTCAGCTTTATTTTTATTTTGTAAAACGTAGGGATTTCCAGTTTCACTAATTGGAGTTCTAATCGTACAGAATGCATTAACTTCTTCTTGATTATTCGGTCTCATTTTGAATGATAATGAACCGAAACCATCAATACTTCTTAATAATTCAAAAAATGGAAGACCAATATGGAATGTTTGGCAATCCGCCATTTCGAATGCTTTATTTTCTGTATCTAAAGCGGTAATGTCAGTTGGAACATTTTTGTTATTACCATTAACATCGTTACGTCTTTCAATTGTGAAATAATTGTGAACAGCACCTTTAGAATTAAACATTTTATCAATAGAATTGACAAATGTGAGATTGCTTAAAGTAACATTCGCTGGAAGTGAATTATGTCCACCAAAAGCGCTATCTCTTAAATAGAAATCAAAGCTTGCATTAGCATCATCACCATCAAAATCATATTTTGTTAAATCGATTTGATATGAATGTTTTTGAGTTAAATCGCGAGCAGCTTCATCATAGTTAATCATCCAGTTAGAATTAGATGTAATAGCAGCATAGTAGTTTGGATTTCTTCCAAATAAAGCTTCATCAACGACTAAATCAAATGCAAGAGCAGTAGCTCCTTCAGATTTAGCGAGTTTTAATAATCTATTACTGAAACTAATAATAGCTTGAACATCTGCTTGTTCTTCAGAAGCGGGATCTTTACCAACTCTAAATGACATAGAATCATTCGCACGGTTGGCTTTTATATTCTTAATAACACCACCGACATATGTGTTAAAGACGCCACCACTTTGCATGATTCTTTCTTCCCAAGTTGTGACTGGAGCAATATAAGCTGGGTGTCCTTCGTTAACACCACCAATTAAAGAACCATCTTCTGAAAAAGTACCTACTTCTGGTTGATCTAGAAAAACACTATGGCATTTGCAGCACACATAGAATTCATCATAACCGGCTTCATCAAAAGTCGCTTCTTTAGCGGCATAATGATTGCCAACGTGGTCGCATTCATCTGCTGATGTAATTTTTATATGTTTGTTATTCAACAAAGTGATTGTCACAGCAGAAGAAAACGCTAATGCGCTGACAAGAGAAACGATTAAAAGATTCTTTCTTTTATTTTTCATAAAATTCTCCTCTTTTGTTTTTTTCATTATATTTCTTTAATATAAGGAATTAAATATAGTTCAATATTTGAAATAGAAAAATGAAATAATGAGAATTTTAGAGATAATTATATTTTTTCCAAAACGCAATTCTAAAACGCAATTTATGATATTTTGCGCTTTGGAATTAATTTACAGACCGATTTAACACAAAAAAAGCCGCCACAATGGACGACTTAATTTACATTTTTTAGACGATTGTTTCGTCTTTTTACAACATTGAATTAGTCTTCAACGTATGGGAGAAGAGCCATGAATCTTGCTCTTTTAATAGCAACGGCTAATTCTCTTTGATGTTTTGCACATGTACCAGTACCTCTACGTGGAGAAATCTTTCCGTTAGGGGTAATCATGGTTTTTAATGTTTCGATATCTTTGTAATCGATAAATTTAGATTTATTTTTGCAAAACACACAAACTTTTTTATGTGGTCTAACTTTTCTAAATGCCATATTGTTTTCCTTTCTAATTAGAATGGAAGATCATCGCCTGGCAAATCTAATGTGTCGAGATTCTTATTAGAATCATCTTGTTCAGGAATGTCACTTTCGAAAGAGACAGCTTCTTCACCTTCACCTTTAGATTTTGGTTCTAAGAATTGAACGGAATCACACATAATTTCGACGACAGAACCTTTGGTTCCATCTTTACGGGTGAATCTACGTTGGCTTAGACGGCCATCGACGCCTACCAATGCACCTTTTCTGAGGAATTTGGTCAAATTATCAGCTTGTTGTTGAAACACTGTGCAGTTAAAGAAATTTGTATTCTTTGTGCCATCAGGATTTCTTTTGCGATCATCAACAGCGATAGTAAATGAACAAACAGACATACCAGAATTGGTGGTTTTGAGTTCAGGGGTATCGGTTAAACGACCCACTAAAATTACACGATTAATCATATAAATGATAATCCTCCTTATTCTTGATCGGCGACGATAAAGAATCTTAATACTTTTGCATTGTGACGAACTTTACGGGTGAATTCATCTAATGCAGTTTGTTCAGCCGAGACTTTAACGACGACATAGTAACCTTTGGTTTCGTCATCGATAGGATAAGCGAGATCGCGTAAACCAAAACTTTCATCAACTTTACCTAATGTTGCACCATTAGCAACTAAGAGGTCTGCTAATTCTTTTTTGGCGGCATCGCGACCGGCTTCATCTAAGTCGGCTCTCAAAATGTACATTAATTCGTATTTGCGCATTTTCGTACCTCCCTTTGGACTTCTGGCTATTTACATAGCAGAGAGTAATTGCTTTAAAAAGCATTAAGATTATACCTATACACGTACGATAATGCAAGCGAACAAAAGAAAAAATGAGACATATGTCCCATTTCTATCTATCTCTCATTGTGGGGAAGAGAATAACTTCACGAATTTGAGGTTGATTGGTTAATAACATTACCAATCGGTCAATGCCCATTCCAACACCGCCTGTAGGAGCCATACCATATTCAAGAGCCTCTACAAAGTCGACATCCATTTCACTAGCTTCATCATCGCCTAATTCTTTTGCTTTAAGTTGATCGATGAATCTCTGTCTTTGGTCGATTGGGTCATTTAATTCGCTATAGGCATTCGCGAGTTCACGCCCATTTACAAATAATTCAAATCTTTCTGTAAAACGAGGATCTTTACCTTTCTTGGTTAATGGAGAAACTTCGATTGGGTAGGAATAAACAAATGTTGGTTGAATGAGTTCGTCTTGGCATAATTCCTCAAAGAATTCATTCATAACATAACCTACAGTATTCTTAAATTTATCAAGGTGAATTTCATATTTATCCGCGAGGGCTTTCGCTTCTTCAAATGAGGTGATAGAAGCAAAGTCAATACCGGTCTTTTCTTTGATTAAATCATTCATAGAAATCCATCTAAATGGTGATTTGAAATCGATATCAACACCTTGGTAATTGACGATTGCAGAACCGGTAACATTCTTCGCTACTTTTCTAATCATTCTTTCAGTTAAAGCACCGATACCTCTTAAGTCAGAATAAGCTTGGTAGATCTCGATAGAAGTAAATTCAGGATTATGGCTAGCATCCATACCTTCATTTCTAAATAAACGACCGATTTCATACACTCTTTCCATACCACCAACAATTAAACGTTTTAAGTTCAATTCAGTAGCAATTCTAAGGTAAAAGTCTTTATCTAACGTATTATGATGGGTGACAAATGGTCTAGCAGAAGCACCACCTAAAATAGGATTAAGAATAGATGTTTCCACTTCCACAAAATCATTCTCATCTAAGAAATGTTGAATCTCTCTAACGATTTTAGGACGAGCAAAAGCAACCTTACGTGAATCATCGTTAACGATTAAGTCTAAGTATCTTCTTCTACTTCTTTCTTCCACATCAGTTAAACCATGGAATTTTTCTGGAAGAGGATGTAAGCATTTTGTTAAGTGAGTATATTTTTCAACACGGATAGTTAATTCGCCAGTTCTAGTCATCATAACACGACCTTTTAAACCGACGATATCACCGATATCTGCCAAGCGGAAAACTTCATAGGATTTTTTACCTACAACATCAATACCAATATAGCCTTGGATATTACCGGTTTTATCTTGAATATTAACGAATGAAGCCTTGCCCATTCTTCTGATAGCCATGATTCTTCCCGCTACTGAAACGATGAGATTCATCTTATCTAAACTAGCAGCAGTTTTCTTTTCACATAATTTACGAATATCTTTAACGTGATGAGAAACTTTATAAGCTTTTCCAAAAGGATCGATACCTAATTCTCTATATTTATCGAGCTTATCTCTTCTAGCTTGTTCTTGATCGTTTAATACTTGTTTGTTATCCATATAAACACCTCACATTTGCCTAAATAGTATACTTTAATAATTTGAATTTTTATAGTCAAAATTCAATATCGTTTTCTTTAGCGTAATCATCTAATATCTTCTTTAGAGATTTTAAATCGACTAATTCAGTTGTTAATCTAACTTTATATTCTTTAGAATTGGGGAAACCGTTTAAGAATTTGGATGCAATGGAACGATATATTCTCATTCCTCTTTCTTCCCCTTTTTCTTCTACAATCATTTTGCCCAATTCATAACACCATTTTAATTGGTCTAATAAAGATGGAGATTCTAATCTCTCGCCAGTTTCATAATAATGGTTGATTTGTTTTAATAGGAACGGATTTCCTACACCACCTCTAGCTACCATAACAGCATCAGCACCAGTAATTTCTAATGCTTTAATAGCATCATCTAAAGTAAATATGTTGCCTGACACCGCTAAAGGAACATTCATCTTTGAACGTAAGTCTTTTAACAATTCAAAATGAGGTCGACCTGTATAAAGCTCCTTCTTCGTTCTAGCGTGAATGCCAATCATATCAACACCAGCTTTTTCAAGCTCACTAATAACTTCTAAATAATTAATGGAATTATTATCCCAACCCAATCTAATCTTCGCAGTTATAGGAAGATCAGTAACTTCTTTTAGCGCTCTAATGATATCACCACATAATTTAGGATTTTGCATCAATTTAGAACCGGAACCATGGTCAACCACTTTAGGTACAGGGCAACCCATATTAACGTCAAAAAATGCAATGCTATTATTGATATTTAAAGCGATTTTTGCAGCTTTTTTAAAAGTTTCGGGGTCATTTCCGAATAATTGCACACCGATAGGATTTTGGCTCTTATCAAAAGTTACATAAGTCTTAGTTTCTTCATTTCCGTAGATTAATCCCATGTCACTGACCATTTCTGTCACAGCGACACCATAACCAAAATCCGCCATAAAACGACGA
>JAEEGL010607435.1_pt1 | contig 15472 bp, 10 predicted proteins | sample 9134231 | NCBI WGS metagenome assembly JAEEGL01 (sample SAMN16246548, study PRJNA631951) | gut metagenome | biome: gut microbiome; feature: rumen; material: fiber-attached | host: Bos | place: Iran: Karaj | collected 2018-10
CGCCATCTGGAGGTCGTCGAAGAGTGAAGCCTCAAGTGTGGGGTCGCCCGCCACGCCGGCATATACAAGAGTGTAATGGATATTGTGTCCCTGTCGTTGAGCTTTCTCAACGGCCCTCACGATAGGAGCCACCTTCACAAAGTTGGGGCGTGCTCCTGCCACGATACAAATGTTCATGCAGTTGTCAGTTTCTTGTTAGTTTTTGGTATAGGGATTACTCGCCCTTGAATAGTTCTTTTATGCCGCCAAGGCTGCCCATCACGTTGGTAGCCTCATAAGGTAGGTAAATAGTCTTTGACTTGTCGCCCTTGGCCAGTTCCTCCATCATCTGGATGTACTTCTGGGCAAGCAGGTAGTTGGCGGGATTGGTGCAGTCGCCCACAGCCTCTGTAATCTTCTTGATGGCAACAGCCTCTGCCTCGGCAACGCGGATACGTGCGGTGGCGACACCCTCTGCCTCGAGGATGGCCTGCTGCTTCTGCGCCTCGGCACGGTTGATCATGGCTGCCTTGTCACCCTCCGACTGGAGAATCTGCGACTGCTTGGCACCCTCGCTGGTGAGGATGGCGGCACGCTTGTTGCGCTCTGCCTGCATCTGTTTCTCCATGGCGCTGAGCACACTCTCGGGAGGTGTGATGTCCTGCAGCTCCACGCGGTTCACCTTGATGCCCCACTTGTTTGTGGCATCGTCGAGCACGGCGCGCAGTTTGGTGTTCACGGTGTCGCGCGAGGTGAGGGTCTGGTCGAGTTCCATCTCACCAATGATATTACGGAGAGTGGTCTGTGTGAGCTTCTCGATAGCGTTAGGCAGGTTGTTGATTTCATACACTGCCTTGAAGGGGTCGACAATTTGGAAATAGAGCAGTGCGTTGATGCCCATCTGGATATTATCCTTGGTGATAACGTTCTGCTTGTCGAAGTCATATACCTGCTCTCTGAGGTCGATGGAGTCGGTATAGACATATCGGCCACGCTGCAGTGAGATAATACTTTTGGCTGAGTCGATAAAAGGTATGATGATGTTGATGCCCGGGCTCAGTGTGGCATGATAGCGGCCCAGACGCTCAATAATCTTGGTTTCCGACTGCGGGATGATAACCAATGTCTTCTTGGCTACAATGACAGCCAAAACGACGAGTACGATAAGAACAATGGATGTGACACTCATTTTCTATATGTTTTTTGAAGGATTAAAAACTTTTTTCAGACTCTCTCTACAGTGACAATGATGCTGTCGAGCTTCACAATGCGCACGCGCTCACCCTTGGCGATGGCAGTGCCGTCGGCACTCACAGCTTTCCAGTCGTCGCCGTCGACAGCCACGCGTCCATAGCCTCCGGCAGCTATGGCTTGGCTCACAGTGCCAGTCCGGCCCGGCAGCGCATCGGCATTGCTGAGCCGGTTCTCGGTGTTACGGTGCAGGTATTGCTTGGCGATAGGTCTAAGATAGAACACGCAAAGGAGCGAGAACACTACAAACACAATAATCTGCACGACCACACCCGCACCCAGTCCTGTGGCCACGGCTGCGCAGAGTGCGCCCACCGAGAACGACAGTATGAAAAGGTCGCCCGAGCCCAGTTCCAGTATGAGACACAGCAGTGAAACCAGGACCCAGATGAGCCAGATGTTCTGCATGAAATAGTCAATCATGGCACGAGTTTATTTTTTGTTGTAATATTTCAGTGCCTCAGGCAGGAACTTGTTCTGTATATCGGAAATACGCTGTGCGTCAGATGGGTGAGAACTGAGCCATACAGGTTGGGAGCCTCCCGACGAACTGGCCATGCGCTTCCAGAAGCTGACTGCCACGCGGGGATCGTAACCGGCCATGGCTGCGAAGATAAGACCCATGTGGTCGGCCTCGGTCTCATGACCGCGAGAGTATTTCAGATTCATCAGGTTGGCAGCTTGTCCTGCCACTGCAGTTGCCACAGAAGCGGTACCTGCATCCACGCCCACTGCCTGGAGCACACCTCCTAAAATCTGTGTTCCGGTAGAGGCTGTCTGCTGCTTGGTGAGTTGTTCGGCGGAATGCTTTGCCACAGCGTGAGCCACCTCATGTCCGATCACGATGGCGAGAGAGGCCTCGTCTTGTGTGACAGGTAGCAGACCCTCGTAGACCACAATCTTGCCGCCAGGCATACAGAAAGCGTTCACATTTCTGTCCTGCACAAGGTTGAACTCCCATTTGAAGTTCTGCACCTCATTGGCATAGCCATTATTCTTGAGGTAGGTTTCCACAGCAGAGGCGATGCGCTGGCCCACCCTCTTCACCATGGCTGTATTGGTGGCATTGGTCGAGGGCTTAGCCGACTTCATATATTCTTGATACTGCTGCTGACTGAGGGCGAGAATGGTTTGGTCATCCACAGCGATGCGCTGCTTGCGACCGGTTACGGGCACCACGCCAGTGGCGCCGCAAGAAGCAAGTATAACCATGGCTACAGCAAAGAGCCAGTAATTCATTGTTTTCTTCATAAAGTTCGTTTTCATAACTGGTATTATTTTAATGTGTGTATTTAAATTCAAATAGTGTAGACGACCTTCACCGTCTATTCATCGCCGCGTGCCAATGCGGTTGAATTGGATGCGCTCGAAGCGATGAGGTCGATTTGCTCATGGATTTTGTTGCTGAAATGGTGTGGCTGCAGAATGAACTCGAAACTGTCGGTCTGCTCGCCTGTCGACACCACCACGTCGCCATAGCCAAAGATGCGTCCGGCGATGCTCTGACGTGTCGATACCGACTCCACTTTGCGGAGCATCAGCTCGGCAGTCTCGCGGCGGATGATGCCCGTCTTCTTGATGATGCGCTTATTGGTAAGGATATAACGCTTTCCGTTGTTGAGTGCTACTATCCACAACAAGGCCACAAAGAGAATGGCGCCTGAGCAAATGAGCATATAGGAAGTGGGGGCCTGCAGTGGAAGGAAAGGCAACACCACGGCCAGCAGCACAAGCACGGCTGGTAACCAATAAAGGAAATAATGAAACTGTGCCTCGGCTACAATGTTCTCGCCAGTCATCAGATTGTAATCAGTGAGACTCATACTTATCTTATTGTTAAGGTTTTAATCAGTATACGGAAAGGGGCAAGCCCCTATCATGCCACAAAAATACAAAAAAAATCTAAACTTGCACTTTTTTATCGAAAAATAACTTACATCCCCACTAGTCATGATAGTGCTGTTCAGAAAAACATTTGAGGGATAAGATAAAAAAACAGTTTAAGCCCCCTTCTCGGGGACTTAAACCATACAGGAAAACAATCGCATGGTGAAAGTTTTCCCTTTGCGCCCAATCCGTTGGATATCCAGCAACCGCCTAATATCCTATGGGATGGTTGAGCTCAAGTATTTGCTTTTCGTTCAGACCGAGCGTCTGGGCTAAGGCAGCCTTGTTCATCATGGCTCTGGGAACCGTCTTCAGACCAAGAGCGGCGCACATGAGACAGATATTTTGCGAAGAATAGCCTGCATCCATAGCACCGTATATCTCGCTGCCCTGGCGGAATTTCTCCTGATTGCTGACAATCAAGAGGAAAAGCGGTGCATTCTTCATGTTCTGCTGCCTGTCTGCCAATTGCTCACGGACATCAGTGCCGGTGATTTTGAGCAAGGTGTTCTCATAGGGTTGATAAAGCGAGACCCCTTCCTTGGTGCATACATAGACCTGGATGTCCTGCGCATTGATGGCCGTCGGAATGGTGAGCAATTTCCTATCGGCACGGTTGACACCACAGGCTGCCCACAATAATTGAGAGAGTTGCTGGTCGCTAATGGGAGCATCAGACTTGAATTCACGGTCCGACCTACGCTTTTGAAGCGCTTCGGTCAGTGTCACCTGAAGTTGCATGTCGGGCTGAGGAAGTTTTTTCACTTCCTGAGCGTTCATATTCGTTGCGAACACAACCAATATGATAAATAAAAGAATCTTTTTCATACAATTATTTAGACGAAGACGAACCAAAATGGTTTAAATTGCATTATCTTTACATAAGATAAGCTGCACCTCGGAAAAAGAAATGAATGAATTCATTTCATTCCTCTCTCGGTTTGCATTATCTTTACATAAGATAAGCCGCACCTCGGAAAAAGAAATGAATAAATTCATTTCGTTCTTCTCTCGGTTTGCATTATCTTTGCAAAAGATAAGCGGCAAGATTGCAGATTATAATTTTTTAGGGTCGGCATCATACAAGTTGTAAAATATTTGGAAAATATTTTTAATGATAAAAACAAAAATCAAGAACATTTTGCAGCAACTGCTGCACAGCCCTCGGAAGTTTCCCGTCGAGGCTGCCATGGGTATTCTTTTCTTTTTCATCAGTGCCTGGCATACAAGTCATGCCAAATTGAATACTCACACGGGCGAGCTGGAAAGTCTTGTCAATACAGACATTCTCTGGCTGTTCGTTCCACTGTTGGTTCTGACTTTTTGGTTGCACAAGGTGAACCGCTGGGCTTATATGGCATCGGGATTGCTGTTCCTGCCGTTGATGGCGCTCAATCTCAAACCGTTCCTGTGGACTTACGGTTTTGCCTTCACCTATGTTCTGGCCGCCATCCTGCTGTTGGTGGGTGTACGACGTATGGACAACCGAAGCTTCGCGGCACATGCCCTGCATGTAGTGACACAGTTGTTCTTCGGGCTCGTCATTTCAGGACTGCTCACAGTTGCCGCCATGGCCATTGTCGCCTCATTTCTCTACATCTTCGGCATAGACACAACGACACATATCTATGAGTATATTCTGGAGTTCATCTGGTTCTTCATCGCTCCACAGGTATGCTGCACACTTATTTCACAGGATGAGGATGAAGTCAGGGAACCCGCCAAAGTGCTGCGTCTGATTCTCAACTTCATTCTCTCTCCAGCCGTCATCATCTACACCGTCATCCTTTATGTCTATTTCATCAAAATCGTCCTTGTGTGGGACTTGCCGAAGGGCGGCGTGGCATGGATGGTGATGGGCTTTGTGACAGTGGCTCTTGCAGGGCGACTGATGCAGTATGTGCTCAAAGAACACTATTACGACTGGTTCTACCGCAATTTCACGTGGATAGCCATACCTCCGCTCATCATGTACTGGATTGGTTCTATCTACCGCATTCAGCTGTACAGCTTCACCGAGAGCCGTTTCTACTTGATGGTTGCCGGTGTTCTGATGACGCTCTTTGTCCTCATGCTGCTCTGGCGCCGCACCCGTTGGTTCCAACTAATGGCCCTTATCTTCGGCGCAGCCATTATCGTGTTCACCTACCTCCCCGGCATCTCGGCCAAGAACATCGGCTTTAAAAGCCAGAAAGCCCGTCTGCAGCAATACATCAGTGATTTGAAACTACAGGATACGAAGACTGGCAAGTTTGTCAAAAAACTGAATATGAATGAAATTTACAAAGACAGCATGCTCTGCAGACAATACCAAGAAATGTGCAGCATCATCGATTATGTGCGCAAGGACATGGGGCGCGAAGCCTTCACCGAACAATATGGCCAATGGAGTTGGTATGACTCAGATTTTAACGTAAGAGTGGACAGTGTTTCAGCTTATAACACCTACACATGTCACATCCCCCTTCATTTGGGTGAATACAATATCATGCTGCCTGCCGACGATTATGGTATAAAAGTAGAGGAAGGCAATATTTGGGTAATGAGAGACGAGAAAGTTGTATTGGTCTATCCCTTAGACGAAAGAATCAGAAAGAATCCCGAATTGCTTGACAACCCCGACAGTCTTTTCCTATGGTGCAATGACTCTCTGATGTTCAAGCTGAACAGTTTTTATATGGATTCCAAGGGGGTGGCCAGACCAAGCACTTACGGTTACGATTTGTTCAGGAAATCGAAGTAGGACATCACGAGTTTGTTCCTCTGTGTCTTGCAACCCATCTCTACAGAACCCTATGTATTCCAAATAATGAGAGAAAAAAGGGAAAACTTGTGGGCGGCAATAATCATGCTTGAAAAGTAAGCCCATACAACGAGGAAGAATACCCAACTACAAAAGGGCGCAACAGTAGAATTAAAGACAACAAATAACAAGATTCGTTTTGCTGTTTGGATAGTTTAATGTAAATTTGCAATCAAAACAGAGAAAGCACATGACAAGAATAGCACCATACTTGAAAATGGCCCTTATTGCCCTGTTGACCATGACAGCTCCGAGAATCATGGCACAGGAAGTGGAGACGGACGCAGACAATGAAAGCGACAACGTGACACAGGAACTGGAGACTGACGATGAAGATGGAAGCAACAACGTGACACGCGAGTTGTTCATCTACTCGCCCGACCCTACTCAAGGACTCCACGCAGCCTACATGGACTTCGACGGCAACTGGCAGGAGATAGGACAACTGTGCGCCTCCGACTATGGCCGATGGGGCAGCGAGAAACGCATGTATGCTCCCAATGTAGTTCATGCAAGTGACGGTACATGGCGCGCTGTGTGGCAGGTGAATGACCATTCCCCATGTTTTGCCGCAGCCTACAGTGAGGACCTGATCACCTGGAGACCACAGGACTATCCTCGAGTGACCACCAAAACTTGTCTTCGCCCCATTGTGTTTGAGGGTGAGGACGGCTCGTACGACATTTTCTACCAGAGCGGCGATGAGAAGCGATACCTCATGGCGTCAAAAGATTTCCGCGTCTTCTCTGCCGACACCCCCAGCACCATCAACGACGTGGCTTGGGGCGCCGATACGGTTTCTCTGGGCGGCAAGCGTTGCGCAGGACAGATCTTCGACATCACCCAGGGAGAACTGGTAGACCTGCTCACCTATCATGAACTGCTGCGCCGCGACGCCTCGCTCAACAGCGAGCGCATGACACAAGACAACGAGCGCTATAAAAATCTGAGCATGGCACAGGTGAAACTCATTGTCGACGAGCAGAAGCAGAAACCCATCAGCGACCGCCTCATCGGTGTCTTCTTTGAGGACATCAGCTATGCCGCCGACGGTGGCCTCTATGCCGAGATGGTGCAGAACCGCGACTTCGAATACAACCGCAAGGACCGCAAAGAATGGACCGCCACCACGGCATGGACTGCCGAAGGAACTATCGCCACCGGCACCGACCATCCCCTGAGTGCGAACAATCCCCACTATGCCTTGCTCACCAACCAGGCCATCACCAACGAAGGCTGGGACGGTATGGTTGTGAAAGAAGGAGCACACTATGACTTCAGTTTCTACGCCCGTTGCACAGACTGCAACAGCAAGAGCTTCGTGATAGCCCTGCTGGCCGAAGGCGAGGAAAAGCCATTGGCGCAGGCCAAGGTAAAGGTGGAGGGCGCAGGATGGAGGCTTTACACCGCCAGGCTCACCGCCAAGAAAGGCTCCATCAACGCCCGTCTGCGCGTGACACCGCAAAAGAAGGGCACCGCAGCGGTAGATATGATCAGTCTGTTCCCACAAGACACTTTCAAAGGCCGCAAGAACGGTCTACGCAAGGATTTAGCCCAGGCGATAGCCGACCTGAAGCCCAAATTCGTGCGTTTCCCCGGCGGCTGCATGAGCCACGGCGACGGTCTTGAAAACATCTACCACTGGCACCATACAGTGGGACCGCTTGAGGACCGGAAGCCCGATTTCAACATCTGGCACTATCACCAGACACGCGGACTGGGATTCTATGAGTATTTCCAGCTGTGCGAGGATATTGGCGCAGAACCTCTGCCCGTGCTGGCTGCCGGTGTCCCGTGTCAGAACTCAGGCAACAACGCCGATGGATGGGGCGGTCAGCAGGGTGGTATCCCCATGGCCGACATGCCTGCCTACTGCGAGGAGATACTGAACATGATAGAATGGGCCAACGGTGACCCTGCCACGAGCAAATGGGCCAAAATGCGTGCAGACGCCGGACACCCCGCACCCTTCGGTCTGAAGACCATCGGCATCGGCAATGAGGACATCATTTCCACCGTGTTCGAGGAGCGCTACCTCATGATATGCAAGGCGGTGAAGGAGAAATATCCTGAAATCACAGTGTGTGGCACTGTAGGACCTTTCCACTCGCCCTCTGCCGACTATATTGAGGGATGGGATTTCGCTGAGAAGCACAAAGACGTAATCGACATGGTGGACGAACACTACTATGAGAGCACGGGATGGTTTCTGAACCACCGAAAATACTATGACGACTATGACCGCAGCGCGCCCAAGGTGTATTTAGGCGAGTGGGCTGCCTCGACGCCTGAGAAACGTCCCAATGTGGAGACGGCACTGGCCGAGAGCATCTATCTGACCGACATAGAGCGTAACGCAGACGTGGTGGAAATGACCAGCTATGCGCCGATGATGTGCAAAGACGGACACGCCAACTGGAACCCTGATATGATTTACTTCTCCAACACCGAGGTGCGCACGACTCCCGCCTATGAGGTGCAACGGCTCTTCTCCACCTACGGAGGCAACCACTACATCACCTCAACTACCGAGGGGGACAACGACATCACCCACCGTGTGGGTGCCAGTGTGGTGGATGACACAAAGAGCGGACACCGCTACCTGAAAATAGCCAATGCGCTACCCGTGCCCCTGACAGTGAACGTGGAAGGCATTACGCTGCCCGCCGAAATGAATTATGAAGGTTTCGACGGACAACCAGCCGACCAAAAAGTGACAATAGAAAAAGGGAGTTGCCATGGCGGTGCATTGACTCTCCCTCCCTACTCTCTGCGCATCTTCGTCGTGAGATGAGATTTATTCAGCATCCTACTAATACTGAAATAATCCTGAAAAATGTATAATAAAACCGTAACACTATTGCTGACAGTCATGCTCACAGGGCTTGCCCTCAGCGCCAAAGCACAGGAGAAAGCCAATGCCGACAACTTGATAGTGAATGAGGTGATGGCCTCAAACATCGACATGTATATCAGTCCGACAGTGAATTTTGACGGATGGGTCGAGTTGTACAACCCTACCGACCAAATTGTGAGCCTGGCGGGCATCTACATGAGCGATGACCCCACCCAATTGTTTAAATGGAAGGCTCCCGCCGGAATGGGCTATTTACCTGCCCACGGATATACAGTCGTCTGGTTCGACAACAACTACCTGCTAAGCACCAACACAAACTTCAAGCTTGATGTGGACGGCGGCACACTGTATATTTGCGATGCCATGGGCAACCTCATTATAGAGCAGAGCTACCCTGAAAGTGTGGAACGCACCTCCTATGCCCGCACCACCAACGGCGGCGATGAATGGCGGATGACCGGCTACCCCACACCGGGTGCCAGCAACACAACCAGCATCTTCGCTGAAGAGGAACTCGAAGCACCTGTGGTGAGCCATGATGACCAGCTATTCAGCGGCACACTCTCCATAGAAGTGGAAATACCCGAGGAATGCACCCTGCGGTACACACGCGACGGCACACTGCCCACGCTGACCAACGGTTTCACCAGCGAAACGGGCAAATTCAATGTGCGCAGCAATACCGTGTTCCGATTCCGACTCTACAAGAACGGTGCTCTGCCCGGCAAGGTTACCACCCGCAGCTACATAAGAAAAGACAAAAACTATACAGGTCCCATTCTCTCGGTGGTGAGCGACCCCAAATTCCTTTACGACGATAAAATCGGCGTATTGGTACAAGGCACCGGCGGCAAGCCTGGCCATGGACAAAGCACAAACTGCAACTGGAACATGGACTGGGAGCGCCCAGTGAACTTTGCTTTCATTCCACTAAACGGCCAAGAGACCGTGAACCGTGACGCCAACCTGGAGATGTGCGGAGGTTGGAGCCGCGCCTGGGAACCCCACTCCTTCAAGCTGAAAGGCAACAAGGAGTACGGCACCAAGAATCTCGACTACCGCTTCTTCGCCAGTAAGCCATACGTGCGCAACCGCACCCTTCAGATAAGAAATGGCGGCAACGACAACTACTATCGTTTCAAGGACCCCGCCCTGGAGACAATCATACTCCACTCGGGCATCGACATCGATGTGCAATGCTATGAGCCAGTGCACGAGTTTATCAACGGCAACTACATAGGCGTGCTCAACATGCGCGAGCCAAACAACAAACACTTCGTCTATGCCAACTATGGATGGGACGATGATGAGATAGACCTCTTTGAAATGGACCCGGACTCTGCGTACCTGCAGAAATGCGGCGACTCGGAAAGCTTCGACAGGCTGTACGAACTCACCAAGACAGCAGCACAGACCGACTCATACAACGAGATAAGAGAACTGCTCGACATAGACGAGTATGTGAACTACATGGCCATGGAACTCTATCTCGGAGGAACCGACTGGCCACAAAACAATGTGAAAGGATTCTCAAAGCATGAAAACGGACGATACAGGTTCGTGTCGTTCGACCTCGACTTCGCCTTCAGCGACAACAATCCTTTCCGGACCTTCGCAGACAAGCAGACCTACACTTTCGACTACTGTTATGACACGAAAAGCAGAATCAGAGCAGAGATAAAGTTTGTGACTATCTTCCTGAACCTGCTCAAGAACGATGATTTCAGACGGCAGTTTATAGATACCTTCAGCCTTATGGGGGGAAGTGTTTTCGAATCCAGCCATTACATACCCATCGTCGACTCTCTCCTGACCCGCGCCAAAACCATGATGCAACTGGAGAACATTGACCCCACCAATGCCGCCAATGACATAAAAAACGGATTGAGCAACCGACTTGGCATCATGACCAACGCCATAAAAAGCTACGCCCCAATGAAACTAAGCACCGCCGTGGAACAACGCGTCACACTGAACAGCGACACCCGCGGGGCCAATCTCTACATCAACGGGCTGAAAGTGCCCACGGGCTACTTCAAAGGGCATCTTTTCGCTCCCATGCGCATCAAGGCCGAGGCGCCTGCCGGCTACACTTTCAAGGGATGGAAAGAAACGAACGGCAACACTCAGCCGCTGTTTGAAAACGGCAGCATCTGGAAATACTATGACCAAGGCTCGCTCGACAACACCGGATGGATGTCAGAATCGTACAATGCTCAAAACTGGAAACAAGGCTATGCTCCATTGGGATACGGCAAGACTGGCATCAAGACCACCCTTAACTACGGCACAACGAGCAGCAACAAACGCCCCACCTACTACTTCCGCCGTACAGTGGCGCTCAGCCAAGAACCGAAGGCCAATACCATCTTCACCCTGCAATTCACCATCGACGATGGACTTATCGTATATGTGAACGGCACTGAAGCAGGACGTTACAACATGCCCTCTGGCAACGTGAACTACAACACCTATGCCACCACCTACGCAGAGGGCAACCCCGACACGGGCGAGATGACACTGCCCGCAAACCTGTTCAAGCAAGGCGACAACATCATCGCCGTGGAAGTGCACAACAACTCGGGTTCCAGTACCGATATCTATTGGGACGCCGCACTAGTGACCGACCTCTATAGCGAAAGTACTGAATTCTACAGCACAGAGCAGGAGATAAACCTGCCCACGGGCAACGTGGCACTGACCGCCTGCTATGAAGCCATGACCCAGGAGGAACGCGACACCGAATGGATGACTCCCGTGAGGATAAACGAAGTCAGCGCCGACAACAACGTCTACGTCAATGACATCTGGAAGCGGAGCGACTGGGTGGAACTAGTGAACACCACCGACAATGACATCGACATCGAGGGCATGTACCTGAGCGATGACGAAACGAAACCCAAAAAATGGCGCATCAGCGCCGACGGCTCACAGGCCAGCACCATCATTCCCGCCCGCGGCCACCTTATCGTGTGGTGTGACAAGCAAGAGCCAGTGTGTGACCTGCACGCCAGCTTCAAGATAAGCAATGATGGTGGCGTAATGCTGCTTAGCTCAGCCGACGAGAGCTGGACCGACCGTCTGCCCTATCCCGCCCATGACGGCAACAGCACCGTGGGACGCTACCCCGACGGCTGCGGTGACATCTACCTGATGACTCCCACCATCGGCGGCACCAACCGTCTCACCTCATACGACACACTCTACATGAGCGGAGAAACAGGCATTACGGCACCCGCCATTGCCACCATCGGCAACATGCGGATGGGCTATGCACTGGGCACACTGACTGTGAGAGGAGTAAAAGGCAGCACCTGCCACATAGAACTATACACACTGAGCGGACAGAAAATACGTTCACTGACCACCAACACGACCGACGGCACAGCCACCTGCATGGTGGAAACAGCCACCGCCGGCTGCTACATAGCCCGCGCCACCGACAGCGAGGGAAGGACATGCACCTGCAAATTCATTGTCAACTGAAAAGCGGGCAGTCAATCATCAACTAAAAAAAGGAAACACCAAGACAACAATGAAGAAAACCACCATGATGTGGCTGGCTGCAGCCTTGATTTGCTGCACCAACCTGCATGCGCAAAGCATGCTTACCATGACACAGATACAAGAAAAGGCTGTTAAAGGCGATGCTGAGGGACAAGCACTATTGGGAGAAAAAATCCTTAAAGGCGACGGCATAAAACAAGACTATTCTGAGGCTGTGCGATGGCTGTCGAAAGCCGTCAAACAAGGACATCCCAAAGCCATGTACAACCTGGGCTACTGTTATGAAGCCGGTCTGGGTGTAGAAAAAAACTTCAACGAGGCCGTTGCCTGGTACAAGAAGGCGGCCGAAAAGGGAGAAGTACTCGCCATGAACAGTTTAGGCCACTGTTATGACGCCGGAGCGGAGGGTTTCGACAAGAACTATGCCGAAGCAGTGAAATGGTACAGGAAGGCGGCTGAAAAAGGCAATGCCGCAGCCCAATTCAATTTAGGGGCATGCTACTATCTGTACAAGGGTGTCGACAGGCAAGACTATGCGGAGGCAGTGAAATGGTGGACGAAATCTGCCGACCAAGGCAACACCACCGCCCTCTATCATCTGGCCCACTGCTACAAGGTGGGCGAGGGAGTGGATGCCAATGCCGAACGCGCCGCATCCCTCTACAAGCGTGCCGCTGACCGAGGCAACATCATGGCCCAATATGAAGCGAGCAAATGTTACCGCGACGGCAACGGCGTGGCACAAGACAATGACACCTGTCTGAGCTATCTCCAGAAATCGGCAGAAGGAGGCTATGCCCCCGCCCAACTGGAACTCGGCAAATGTTATGACATAGGCAAACGTCTGGTTCAAGACTATGAAAAGGCAGCCCAATGGTATCTCAAGGCCGCCAAGCAGGAAAATGCCGACGCCCAATACAATTTAGGCAATCTCTACTTCTACGGAATGGGGGTGAACAAGGACTATGAAGAAGCAGCCCGGTGGATGGAGATGGCCGCTCAGCAGGATCATGTGTCGGCCATGTGCGGCATCGGCATCTGCTACTACTACGGCTATGGTGTGAAACGCGACCGCGCTGTAGGCCGCCAGTGGCTGAACCGTTCAGCCGCCAGTGGCAACGAATACGCCCAGGAAGTGCTCAAGCAGCTAAAATAACACCAGAAAAACATTTTGTTGATAAAAACAGCCGATTGGCTGATTGTTTTTGCGGGCTTCGCCTCTTCGGCATATCTTTGCACCGAATCTCAATAGTAATCAAACAAAGAAGTAACTATGAAGAAAGGTTTGCAAATGATAATGATGACGGTGGCGATGATTGCTGTATCATGCTCCAATGAAGAAAACGACATCCTGAATGACTGGGGCATACAACCAGGAGAGCGCACTTTCAACCAAGGCAACGACAGCAGTGCCAGCATCGGTGACTTGACCAGCTTTGACATCCAACTGGACACGAGTTCTCTTGAGGAAAACGAATCCATACCCTCCGATGACGAAGACTACATCGAAAACAACGCTTTCGACAACCGCATTGCGATAACCTACAACGAGGGAACTGCATCAGTGAGCGGAACGGTCGACGGTGTAGAAGTGAATGTGAACGGCGGACATGTGACAGTAAACAGCACTGTGAAATGCGCATACGAACTGAGTGGCAACAGCGATGACGGCTCCTTCAAACTGTACAGCGAGAAGAAATACAGCGTAGTACTGAACGGGCTTACACTGACCAATCCCACCGGAGCCGCCATCAACAGTCAGAGCGGTAAGCGCGGCTACTTTGTGGTGAACGATGGTACCAACAACACGTTGACCGACGGCAGCAGCTATACCACTGTGGGCGAAGAAGACATGAAAGGCACGCTCTTCAGCGAAGGCGAAATACTATTCAGCGGCAAAGGCCGACTGCAGGTGCAGGGCAACTGCAAAGCCGGCATCTGCTCCGATGACTATATCTTGTTCCGGCCTGGAGGCAACATCACCGTCAGTGTAGCCAAGGGACACGGTGTGAAGTCGAATGATGGAGTGGTGATAAGGGGCGGTGTGCTCAATATACAGGCCACAGGCATTGCCGCCAAAGGCATCAAAACCGATGGTTATGTGGAGATAGACGGCGGACGAACTACCGTCCTGACCAGCGGCAATGGCGAGTATGACAGCGAAGAGAACGATGTGAGCGGCAGCGCGGGTGTGAAAAGCGACAGCATCTTCACCATGAACGGTGGCGAACTCTATATCAAGAGTACCGGTCAAGGTGGCAAGGGCATCAGCAGCGACCAGACCATCACCATCAACGACGGTACGGTGAAAATAATCACTACAGGCAAAACATTCACATACGGCAACAGCGACTCCAAGTCGAAAGGCATCAAGGCCGACGGTGACCTTACCATCAACGGCGGTGCCGTTGCGGTGAGGGCCACAGGAGGTGAGGGCAGCGAGGGAATAGAGAGCAAAGGCTCGCTCACCATCAATGCCGGCACGGTAGAGGTATATTCCTACGACGATGCCATCAATGCCAAGAAAGCTCTCAACATCAAAGGCGGTTACATTTTCACCTATGCCACCAACAATGACGGCATAGACTCGAACGGAGCCCTCTCAATCAGCGGCGGTACCGTGATAGGCTGCGGAACCACACAACCTGAGGACGGTTTCGACTGTGACCAGAACACATTCACCATCAGCGGCGGTACAGTGATAGGCATTGGCGGCGGCAGTTCATTGCCCTCATCAAACACCTGCACACAACCTGTGGCAGTGGTGGGCGGCAACAACATCAGCAGCGGCACCTACATCACCCTGGGCGACGGCAGCAATACGCTAATGGTGTTTAAGGTGCCACGCAGCTACCAGGCCTATACTCTATTGGTGTCTACCCCATCCATGAAGAAGGGCGGCAGCTATAGCCTGGCCAGCGGCGCAACAGTAAAAGATGGCACCGATTTCGACGGCTATGTGGCTAATGCCACTGTGAGCGGTGGAACCACCATGGCCACGCTGAACCTGAACAACATAGTGACCACCTACAACTATAACGCCATGTCAGGCGGAGGTGGTATGCCAGGCGGCCACTGACAGCCATACCAATCGCCGGCTGCTCCGCATGACAGGAATCACGGAGCAGCCGGTTCCCCCAACAACAATATACTTCCCCACTTCATACAGAAACAGCTTATGAAACATA
>JAEEGL010714123.1_pt1 | contig 15472 bp, 9 predicted proteins | sample 9134231 | NCBI WGS metagenome assembly JAEEGL01 (sample SAMN16246548, study PRJNA631951) | gut metagenome | biome: gut microbiome; feature: rumen; material: fiber-attached | host: Bos | place: Iran: Karaj | collected 2018-10
AAAACGTTGACTACTGCAGCGTGCCCTGAACACTACAGGTCGTTTCTTCCCTTGTCAAGCGGTCCGGTGCCAACAAAAAGCGAGCACCCCGCCCACGTTTTGTTGGCACCTCACCGGCGTATCGCAGCGCTTTACGAATATCCGCGCGGCGTTTCGTACAAAAACACTCAGCTCCCGCCGGCGACCCTTTTCACTTCCCAACATTTGATCCACGAGATGAAGGCAGCCACAAAACAGGCCCCGATTAGCCAGTACGCGCCCGATATCGTCATATAACTGATAATATCGGTGTACCGGAAAGCGGTTATCGTGAATGCGGACGGGAACAGGAGCACAGCCGCAAGAAGATCTGCCAGCGCCACCATTCCGGCGATCCGAAAAATCTCCAAAACAGAATAACTGCAGACCAGCGCCGCGAGCACCAAAACGACCGGCATCAACCGAACAGCAGGCCACCTTGCCATGTTGTAATATTTCTGAGTTGTATTCATCGTGACAATCATCTTTCTCGCGAACTCATTATCTCCCGGATGCGCGAGATCCTGATCAACGTACAGCGCCATAATCCACGCCACGACGCCTGTCAGCACCTGCAGAACAAAATGAATGATAAGCGTTCCCGCCAGCACCTTATGGGCAACTTCCTTTTTCATCCTGCTTCCGCTCCTTTTCAGCTCGACAAGACGTGATGTGTCTGGAAAGTGATCGACCCCTGCGAATCAACGATCATTCCGTCATAGTACTGCCCGCGGCGAACGGTCTCATTGGATTGGGATACAGCAAGATCCAAGTAATACCGCGCCGTCACATACGCTTTTCCGGAGACAATCTCCTGCGACAGGTTCTGCACCGTCAGAGAAGCTCCGGAAAAACTGTTCCCTCCTAGAAACGTCTCTATCTGGACGCCGGCGTTTTCTATCGCGATGATCGTATTCGTTGACGCGTTGACCCGGATATCCGCTTTTAGTTCAACTTTAACGTAGTAGGTGCCATATCCAGGAACGTTTTCAGTCCAGGAGGAAAAGGTCGATATCTGATATACCAAAATCTCCCTTATCATCCCGGCAATATCTTTCTCCTTCAAGATCCTGGGCTGCGCCCCCGTCCGCGTCCAGTTCAGGGAGCAGGAACGTCCGCAAATGATGCTCCAAAGGGCATCCGGGTCCGCCTGAGCTCCCTCCGTAGCAGCCTCAGCCAGCACCGCCCCGGTAACATCCCGGCCCACCGCATCCAGGATCCGGTAGTTCCCGGATTCCAATACAGTCCGGACCTCTTCCGGCACGCCGCCTTTTTCTGCGCCCACAGGCATCACGCTTCCTGCCGCCAGCAATACCGCCAGAATACAAACGGCAAGTTTTCGGATTGTATTTTTCATAGCTCATCTCCCTTTCTTTTTGTTTTCCCCCGGCTGTCATTCGCTTCCGTTGATCCGGTTCTCTCGTCTTCGCCGTACCTCCCCCAGAAACCGGAGCAGAAGCGGCATCCCGATACAGACGGCGCCGCAGAGAATATATTGTATAAATAGCCGGACGTTTCCTTCGCGGGGCGGGTAAAGAATCTGCGCTCTCACGATCACCACATCCAGCAAAAACCCCGCAGCCGCGATCATGACCAGCGACCGGAATTCGTTCCAGTTGATATACCGGTCGATCAGAATCAGAAAGAGGAAAAACATCCCGATTCCGATCGCCAGCATCCCCCAGAGAAACCAGGGTTGTATGACCAGGGACTCATCATACGGGACCGGCAGCGGCCAGCTTTCTCTGTAGCGGGAATAGAGCCGGTTATACAGAGTTCTGGAAAACAATACATAAAACACACAAATCAATCCGTAAGCAAGAAAAATGTGTTTCCTGATCCTGTTTCTCATAAGGATTCCTCCGGTTCCGACTCTTCCGGGGCCTCCTCCGGCTGATCCATGTCCTGATTGATGCCGGCAAGCACCGCTTCACGGAACACGGTTTTTACCGCCGAATCCCGATCCGAACTGAGAAGACCGTACGGAATCCGCGGCAGATCCCGCATTTCGACCCTGACAAGCCCCGGGTGAAGATCCGGTCCCAGGTCCGGGAGAAGGAGCGTGGTTCCCGTCCGCGCGGCACTGTTGATCGCTTCCAGGCTGACGGCCGGAAGGGGTCGTTCCCAGGCGACAAGGGGGTTTTTTTTCTGCATTTTCATGACGCCCCGGTCCAGCGCGGGACAGCGGCCTTCCTTGAGGGTCATAACGACAGACATTTTTGCAGGAAACTGTCCGCGAGAAAAGCTCCCGGATTTCATTTTATCTGCCGGACCATAGAGACAGGGGTATTTTTCCGAAAGCCGGAGAAAGCGTAACCCCGGCAAATCCTGGACGTAGCGATAACAAAGCAGGTACTCATAATCCTGATCGAGGCACTGCATCATTCTGTCGCTGGTCGTAAACGAATACTGTATCGTAAAGCGGTCGGTCAGCCCCTGAACGGCGCGCAGGACTCTGCAGGCTTCCCGGTAGGATGAAAACAGATTGACGCCCAGACGCACAATCGGTTTTTCCCGGATGGGAGCCCGGTTTTTCGCCCGCTCAACAGCAGCCTTGAGCTCCTGGCTGATTCTGGGAAGGTCCTCATAAAGGGAGAGTCCGGCAGCTGTCACGACCGCCCCGCTTCCGGATCGTTCAAAAAGCGGGGACTGAACCATTTGTTCAAGAAAGTCGATATGCTTTGCCACACCGGACGCGGAAAGATGCAGCAACTCTCCGGTCTTTCGAAAGCTCCCTGTCTCCACTACCGTCATGAATGTTTCCAACAGTCTTTCATCCAGCATCTAACCACCTCCTCGTTAAGAGTATAACACGCCGGATTCAAATACGGAACAGGGGGAGTGTTAACTAATAGTGCGCACCCTGCCCACTTTTAGTTAACACCTGACGTGGGCTTTTGGGCCTTTCAAACCATAACAGAAAACTCCCGCCTCTTCAGGGGAAGAAGCGGGAGTTTGTACTGACGGATCGATCACACCCTGTGCCGCAGCACCTTGCCCGGCCGCGCCAGTGTGTGTTCCCCGCGGGCGATCACGGGCACCCCCTTCACGATCACCCAGTCCATGCCCGAGGAATAGCGGTTCACCTTCCCGAAGTCCGCGTTGATCTTCAGATCGTTCAGGTCGAAGACGTTGATATCGGCAAAATACCCTTCTGCGAGCACGCCCCGGTCCTTCAGCCGGTAATGCGCGGCCGGCATCGACGAGACCTTCATGAGCGCCTTTTCGATCGGAATGGCCTTCAGGTCCCGGACATAGCGGGTGAAAAAGTACGTCATGCTCATGTAAAACTGGATATTTCCGGTCCGCTCCGCCAGCGGTCCCTCTTCGACCGTCGTCCGCGAGTCGGTCATCCACATGTAGATCGGATCCCTCACCACCGAGTCGATCATGGTCTGCTCGTGGAAGACGTTTGCCTGGATCCCCACCTTGCCGGCTTCTTCCAGCGACGGAGCTCCGGCCATGATATCGAGGAAATAATCGGCCGGCGCGCGCCCGGCAGCCTTCGCCAGCTCGTTAAACGGGACGTTCCAGATCTCCGGCCGGTACGGTGGCTGAATATAGAGCAGCCGGTCCCACTGCCCGTAGGAGAGGAAGCGGAAATAGCGGCAGAGGTCGCCCTTCACCTTTTCCCGGCCGGCCGGGTCCCGGAGGATCCGCCGCGCCTTGTCCCAGCCGTTTTCATAAAGCCAGGGCGGCAGCACCGCGATCGCGTCCCCGTTCGCAAAGCAGGTCGGCAGCATGTCACAGTAAACGTTCAGGTGCTCTTTCTCCCGGGCATCCTTCACCATCTGCATGCTCCGTTCCAAATACTCGTTCGGCACCCCATTGTCGTATTTGACGTTCAGATGAGAAATGGTCCCGCGGAGGCCCGTTTTCCGGATCACGTTCAGGAATTCGTCGACCGCCTCGAAGATGTACGTGCCCTCGTCCCGCATGTGCGTGCAGTAGTTTCCGTCGTAATCCGTCACGAGCGCGGCCAGATGCTCGATCTCCGCCGGCTTTGAGATATTGCCCGGGACGAATTCCAACCCGGTCGAAAAGCCGATGAAGCCCGCGTCCAGTGCCTCCTTCAGCTGCGCTTCCATGTGCCGCAGCTCCGCCGGAGCCGGCTCCGGCCCGAACGAACCGGCCATCGCCCGCAGATCATTATGACCGCAGAGCCATGCCATATTGATAGAGGCGCCCATTTTGTCCAGTTTGTCCAATGTCGCCGCCACCGCGCCCTTCGGATAGACCGGGCCCGGGAGGTTGTAGATGCAGTCGATCCCTTCCGAGCGGGGATCAAAGGGCAGGCCCTCCATCAGGGAGCGCTTCGAGAAGCCGCAGTTGCCCACGATCTCCGTCGTCACGCCCTGCCGCACCGAGCTCTGCGCCTCGGGGTTAGCCCAGATCGTATAGTCCGAATGGGAGTGCGAGTCTATAAAACCCGGTGTCACGTATTTTCCCGCCGCATCGATCTCCACGGCCGCATTTACACCCCGCAGGTCACCGATATAGTCGATCCGGCCGCCACGGACCGCGATATCCGCGTAGAACGGAAGCTTCCCCGTTCCGTCGACCACCGTCCCGTTTCGGATGATCAGATCCGCCTGTCTCCGGTAAAAAGCCATCTATGCCTCCTCTCCCGCCGCGACCATGACTGAGATCCCGTTCGGGATCACGGTGAGGCTCCCCGGTCCGGCCATCGTCAGGGCCGTATCAAGATCCGGCGCGTATTCCATCTTCATCTCTTCGATCGTCCGGCGCATTTCCGGCCGCGTCACGAAGATCACGCGGGCCCGCATGAGCACCCGGCAGAGGATCTGCACCTGCCACTGATCGGGCACCGTCTCGTCCTGCGGCACGCGGCCAAACTCCTCATACAGAGCCGCCGGCGAGGCGCAGTCGCGCATCAGGCGGTAAAAAAAGTCTCCACCCGCGCCGTCCGCCATCTCCGCACAGAGGATGATCGTCCCCCCGGACTTTACGCAGGCCTCCGCCGCCGTCAGTCCCTTCACGCACTGGTAGAGGTTCTGGTCGAGCGGCGCCCCGCCGTTCGTGGTCACCACGATATCTGCGGGGACCGGCCGGACCCGGCAGTAACGGGAAAGAAGCTTCGTCCCCGCCAGATGGGCTTTCTCAAAATCCCCTGCAAAAGCAGCCGCCGTCTTCTGCTGCTCATCGATCACCACGTTCACGATATAGGCCAGGCGAGCCATCCGGGCCGCTTCCACCATGTCCCGGTGGATCGGATTATCCTTCAGCACGCCCGTCCGGGCATGTTCATCCGCGATAAAGGCCCCGCAGTGATTCCCGAGAACCGTCACCCGGTCGCAGATGCCGGGCAGCACGCTCTTGCGCCCGCCGGAAAAGCCCGCGAAAAAGTGCGGTTCGATAAAACCCTCCGCGACCAGGAGCTCCGTCTCCGCCGCCAGCCGGTCGATGACCAGACGGGCGCCCGAAGGCAGCGTCCCAATCTCCACATTGGAAGCCGGGTCCTGCGCGTCGTGGACCACGATCTTCTCCCGAAGCAAAATCTCACTTCCCAGCTTCCGCTCCAGCTCGTCCACCCGGGTTCCCCGGTGGCAGCCGGTCGCGACCAGCAGAGTGATATCGATATCCGGATTCCCGCGCCGGAGCGCTGCCAGCATCGGCGGCAAGATGTCCCGGCTCGGCACCGGCCTCGTATGATCGGAGATGATCACGACCGCGTCCTTTTTTCCCACGGCCAGCTCCTCCAGGCGCGGGCTCCCGATCGGATGGGCCATCGCTTCTTCCACGATCTCCCGGCCCGGTCTGTCTCCGGCCAGTTCGTCAATCCGCGAACGGATCACCGCCGCGTTTTCGGTTTTCAGTATGATCGGTTCTCTTCCGTACGGCAGTTCCAGTCTCATCGGTCTCATTCCTCTCAGTCGACGGACACGTAGGTCAGCTGATTGATAAAGCCCAGCCACTCATCATCTCTCGGAATGAGCGGCTCATAAAGCAGATAAAGCATCTCTCCCTCCCGCACGTTCAGGCGGTAGGTATTGAACACGATGTGCTGCGTGTCGCCGATATTGTCGTAGTTCCCTACGATTTTCTCCGGCGTCCCGAGCGCGATCCTCACGTGGTAGCCGTGCTCTCCTTCCGGCCCCTGCAGGGCGGTCCAGGTGAAAAGATCCACTGTTCCGCCGGCCGGGATCCGGTAGCCGATCGCAACGTATTCGTCTGAAGTCGTTCCCGCCGCCCCGTAATTGTCCTCCGGGACGACCGACGGATAGGCCACGAGCCCGCGGTCCCCCTCGATCCACCGGCCTTCCTTGTAGTTCTCAAAGCGGGTGAATTCCTTCAGTTCTCTTCCGTCGGAAGTATGGTAGAAATACAGGCCGTTCTCCCCGTTCCTCGGAGTCGCGAGGTCTGTCAGCCGGATCACGTCGCCCTTCCGGATGCTCCGCTCCACTGCCGTGTAGGTCAGCTGGTTGATGAACCCCAGCCACTCCTGATCCAGCTTCACGATCGGTTCGTAGAGGAGGTAGAGCATCTCCCCTTCCCTCACCTTCAGACGGTAGGTGTTGTAGACGATGTGCTGCGTGTCGCCGATATTGTCATAGTTTCCGACGATCCTTTCGGGCGTCCCGAGAGCGATCTTTACATGGTAGCCGTGTTCCCCTTCCGGCCCCTGCAGGGCGGTCCAGGTGAATAGATCGATTGTTCCGCCGGCCGGGATCCGATAGCCGATCACGACGTATTCGTCCGATGTCGTTCCGGCCGCCCCGTAATTGTCCGCCGGCACGACCGACGGGTAAACCTGGAGCCCCCGGTCTCCTTCGACCCAGCGCCCCTCCTTATAGTCCTCGTATCTTGTGAATTCCTTCAGATTCTTCCCGTCGGAAGTGTAATAGAAAGTCAGCCCGTTCTCCCCGTTTCGGCGGGTGGCGAGCTTCGTCAGGCGGATGACCGTCCCCGCCTCCACCGCCGGGCCCGGCCCGGCAGCGCTTTGATCATTGACCGCCTCAAAGGTCAGCGGGGTGAAATCGGATCTCATCCCGGCGGTCCTCCTCTCTCTTCCTAAAACCGCAGTGTGACCTGTGCCGAGCCGTTGTCCATTCGGACCGTCACGGTCTCAGTCCCGGCATCATACGTGCCGCCGGTCACCGATACCGCCTTCTTCCCCTCCGGATGAGGCAGGCGGATGCGGACCGCTTCCGGCCCTGCGCCGCGCTCTGTCAGCCTGATCTCCGCCCGGATCTCTCCGCGGGAAAGATCCGAGACCGCTCTCACGGACAGGCGTCCGAACAGGCTGTTCATTCCGTCAAAAGCGATCTCCTGCCCGTCAGCCAGCCATCTCCGGGGGACCCCCTTGAGCAGGGAAAGCGTATTTCCCTCCTCCAGGAAAAGCATCCACCGGCAGCGCATGAGGAACCAGGATTCCTCGTGCGTCTTGTGCGACGAGATCTGGCTCTGGTGCTCCCAGAAGCTGTAGGTCTCCCGGTCCGCCATCGCGGACATGTTGTTGTAGAACTCCTTGAGGAACGATCCCGTCTCCCCGCGCCTGAGGTGCGCGTAGGGATGCACGCTGTAGTAGGCCTGACTGAAGACCGTGTTCTCAAGCGCGTTTAATTCCGTCACCGCCTTCACGATAAAGCCCGCGAAGACGCTGTCCGGCTCCAGGATCCCGTAGAGGATATCATAGCACCCGTTCTCCGAACATTCCACCATCATCCCGTGGCTGAAGGTCTTTCCTCCGTCCGCGAACAGGCACATCGGCCCGTGGATCTCCGGCCACTGCGGAACCGCCGGGCACCACGACCCGTCGGCGAGCGGAATGACCGGCGCCACCGCGAACGACTCGGCGAGCGTCTCCAGAATATCCTTCTTATACTTCTCAGCGAACGCCAGGATCCGTTCCGCGTTCGGGTCCCCGATCTCCCGGAGCACCTCGCCGCAGTTCTTCACGCCGCCGTAGGTGGTCGAATTGAGCATGTACGAGTGGAAGGGGTAGGCGCAGTCGGCGACCTTTCCGGAGATCATGCCGTATCCGTGTTTCCGATACTTCTCCTCCCGGATCTCGTCCGACCAGTTGATAATGAAGTCGCAGCCCCGGACCAGATTGTCCGCCACCGAGCGGAGGTAGTCCTTATCGCCCGTATAGCGGTAATGCTGCGCCAGGCTCCAGAGCCCCAGTCCGGTCTCGGACATGTAGTTGGAGAAATTCTGCATGAACCCGTCGGGCCTCTGCTTTTCGGCGAAATACCGGGCGGCGCGGCCGGCCAGCACCGAATCGCCCATGGATTCGATGTACTGGATGATGGGCGTGCTCTCGGTCCCGATGGGCGTATAGACGCCGACCGTCGGCGCGACCGGCCCGTCCGGCTCCTCGCCGTAGCATATAAGGTCGAGATGCAGGAACCCGGCCTTCATCATCTCCTCGATGCGTTTTTCGGGCAGGGAGATCTTCGCCGTCTTTGCGAGCTTCGCCCGGAAATAAGCCCGGCATTCCGCCAGTTTTTCGTCAAAATCGGTCCGGTAAAGGGCCTCCGCGCGCGCCCGGGAAAGCGGCTCGTGCGGGATCTTGAATTCAAAGACCGTCTTTTCGCCCGGCGCCAGCAGGATCGCGTATTCCACGTCCCGCACCGGCTGCCCGTCCACGGAAGCCGTCAGGAAGACCCGGCCGCTCTCGTTAAAGGTATCCAGCCCGTCCTTCAGGCTCATATCAAAATTGGAGAATTCCGCGATAAAATGCACGTTCGGCTGCGGGATCCGGAAATAGGCGTATTTCTCCGCCGTGGAGATGTTCTCCGCCTCGATGCGGAGGTAAAGGACCGTCTCCTCCTCTGCGGACTTTTCCGCCTCCACAATGCGCGGGAGCAGCGCCTTCTGCGCCTCGGTCCGTTCCGTCGGGGAGATGGCGCACATATCGGCAGCCAGATAGTGTGTACCACGCACGTTTTTCGCCGTGAGCGGGGCCTTCTCCAGCGTCACGAACATGGTCTGCCGGTAAAGGATCTCGTCGTCCCGGCTGTCCATGTGCAGGATCGGAAGCACCCCGTCCTCCAGCCGCCGCGTGACGTCCTTGCGGCAGCCGACGCCCCGTCCGGCAAAGTAGTTGAATTCCACGTTCCGGTCGCCCAGCTCCGGAAATCTGACCGGCGTCGAGTGACGCATCGGATAGACCGTGTCCATGGAGCAGCTGGGGTCGGAAAGGGTGTTCGGCCGTATCTTGAAAATGCGCACGTCCCGACTGAGTCCCAGCCAGGTGTCGCAGGGCATGTTGCGGTTGTGGGCGGCCGCCGTCTCAAAACTCTCCTCCGGCTGCGACTCCATCTGCCCGATCTTGCTCTTAAGGCCCCTCGCTCGGATGTCCCGCACCACGGCTTCATAGTCCCGGGGGTCATCCGCCTCCGTGACCGCCGCTTCGTATTCGGGGATCCAGACCGGCCGGTCCTTTCTCACGTCCCGAAGGAAAAAGCTGAAATCATGCGGCCCGCGCACCGTGACGATCGTCGCGAAGCTGCCCTTGTCCAGCTGCGCGTCCCCGATCTCAGCCGTCAGACGGCCGCCCTCTATGACAAAATCAGCGATGCCGGTCCTTCCGTTCAGGGAGACGATCTCCCCCCCGTGGATCAGTTCCAGCCGTCCGCTGACATGATTTTCGTTCCAAAGTACTGCGATCTGCTTATCCATCGCGGCTCCTTTCCGCGCAACGCGCGGAGTTCTTTCGAAACTGTCGGGAACCCTCCCGGCGGAAGATCCGCCGGGAGGGGGTGCGGCCGTCTTTTCAGCCGGCCGGAGTCATTCTAATACACTTCCACGTAGGTGATCTGGTTGATGAACCCGAACCACTCTGCGTCCTTCATGGTCACGGGCTCATAGATGAAGTAAAGCATCTTGCCCTTGTCCACTTCAATCTCGTAGGTATTGGCAACGATATTCTGCGTATCACCGATGTTGTCATAGGTAGCCACCACGTTGGCCGGTGTGCCGTGCGCGATTCGGACATGATAACCGTGCTCACCACTCGGTCCCTGCAGTGCCGTCCAGGCGAACACTTTCACCCGGCCGTCTTCGGGGATTTCATACCCAATCGCAACGTAGTACTTCTCCGAGGTTCCAGCCACGCCGTAGTTATCGCCCGGGTTGAGGACCGGGTAAATCAGCAGGCCGCCACCGCTCTCATGGACCCATTTCTTCTCGTCCGCCAGATAGTCGGTGAACTCGTTCATCGTCTTTCCGTCGGGCGTGTAGTACCAGTGCAGACCGTTGCCGCCGTTTTCTTCGGTAACCAGCGCCGTCAGCTTGATCACACTGCCTTCGGAAATGACCGGATCCAGTGTCTTGTAGGTGATCTGATTGATGAAGCCGAACCACTCCGCATCTTTCTTTACCACCGGCTCATAGATCAGATAGAGCATCTCGTTCTTCTTCACCTTGAGCGTGTAGGTGTTGGCCACGATGTTCTGGGTATCACCGATGTTATCGTAGGATTCCACCACATTCTCCGGATCCCCGAGGGCGATCTTCACACGATAGCCGTGCTCGCCGGCAGGTCCCTGCAGCGCCGTCCAGGCAAACAGATCGATCGTGCCGCTCGCTGGGATCTCATACCCCAACACCACATAATCGCTCGTATCGCTTCCCGCAACCCCATAGTTGTCGGTCGGATTGAGCGCCGGATAGACCAGCACGCCATTACCGCCGTGATACCACTTGCCTTCGCCTTCCGCGTAGTCCGTGAACTCGGTCAGTTCCTTTCCGTCGGAGGTATAGTACCAGTGCAGGCCGTTTTCACCGTTCGTCGGAGTCACAAGAGCGGTCAGTTTGATCACATCCCCCTCTTTGATTTCGGGATCGATGGCTGTATAGGTGATCTGATTGATAAAGCCGAACCACTCGCCGTTCTTCTTCGTTACCGGCTCGTAGATCAGGTAGAGCATCTTGCCTTCTTCGACCTTCAGACTGTAGGTGTTGGCAACAATATTCTGCGTGTCCCCGATATTGTCGTAGGATGCCACGATGTTGGTCGGTCTTCCGAGCGCCACTTTCACATGGTAGCCATGTTCGCCGGCAGGTCCCTGCAGGGCCGTCCAAGAGAAGAGGTCGATCTTGCCGCTAGCCGGAAGCTTATAGCCGATTACCACATAGTCGGTCTCATCGCTGCCCGCCGCGCCATAGTTGTCGTTCGGGTTGAGCGCCGGATAGATCAACACGCCGTTGCCGCCGTGATACCACTTGTTTTCCCCTTCGGCGAAATCCGTGAACGGAGTCAGTTCCTTGCCGTCGGAAGTATAGTACCAGTACACGCCGTTGCCGCCGTTTTCAGCAGGGATCGTTTCCTGTACCAGTTTGATCACGTCGCCTTTCTTGACGGCCGGTTCAGGTTCTACTTCGGCATCGTTCACGCTCTTATAGGTCAGCTGGTTGATAAAGCCGAACCACTCGCCGTCCTTCTTCACGACGGATTCATAGACAAAGTAGAGCATCTCGCCCTTCTTCACGTCCAGCGTGTAGGTGTTCGCGATCACGTTCTGGGTATCGCCGATGTTTTCGTAAGACGCCACCACGTTGTCGGGCGTGCCGAGGGCGATCTTCACACGGTAACCGTGTTCGCCGCTCGGCCCCTGCAGCGCCGTCCAGGCGAACAGATCGACCGTACCGCCCGAAGGGATCTCGTAGCCGATCACCACATAGTTTTCGGCATCACTGCCCGCAGCGCCGTAGTTGTCGTTCGGGTTCAGCACCGGATAGATCAGCAGACCGCCGCTCCCCTGATACCACTTCTTCTGACCGGCATCGTATTCCGTGAACGGAGTCAGGGTCTTGCCGTCGGAGGTATAGTAATAATGCAGGCCGTTGCCGCCGTTCTCTTCTGTGACCAGCGCGGTCAGTTTGATGACCGTGCCTTCCTGAATGCCCGGCTCCACCGGCTGATTCGGATCTTCCACGTCCTCGCCAATCGCGGTGTAGGTCAGCTGGTTGATGAAACCGAACCACTCGCCGTTCTTCTTCACTTCCGGCTCATAGAGGATATAGAGCATCTGGTCCTTCAGGACTTTCAGCTTGTAGGTGTTGGCGATGACGTTCTGCGTGTCGCCGATATTGTCGTAGGACACCACCACATTTTCGGGATCGCCGACCGCGACCTTGATGTGGTAGCCGTGCTCGCCGGCAGGTCCCTGCAGGGCTGTCCAGGCAAAGAGGTCGACCAGGCCGCTTTCGGGGATCTTGTAGCCGATCACGACGTATTCAGTCTCGGAGGAGCCCGCCGCGCCGTAGTTATCCGCCGGATTGAGAGCCGGATAAACCAGCACGCCGTCGCCGCCGTGGTACCACTTCTTCTCGCCTTCCGCGTATTCGGTGAACTCGGTCAGGGTCTTGCCATCGGAGGTGTAGTAGAAGTACAGGCCGTCCTTGCCGTTCTGATCGGAAGCCAGATCCGTGAACCGTACCACATGGCCCACTTCGATCGGGTCGGTCACTTCACCGATATCGTCGCCCATCATGGTATAGGTGACGACCGTCTTGTAGCCGAACCATTCCTGATTCTTCTTCACCAGCGGCTCGTAGATCATCAGAAGCTCGTCGCCCTTGTTGACCTTGAGCGAGTAGGTATGGGCTTCCTGGGTCTGTGTGTTGCCGGTCAGCTGGAAGGTACGGACCACATTGTCGAGGGAGTTCAGAGCGATGCGGACTTCATAGCCGTGGTCACCCGAGGGCCCCTGCAGCACGGTCCATGTCCAGAGATCAATGGCGCCGGAGGCCGGGAGCTTGTAGCCGAAGACCACGTATTCACTCTCCGAGGTGCCCGCACAGCCATAGTTGTCCTGCTTTACCGTGACCGGATAGACCAGCACGCCGTCGGTGCCGTGGCGCCAGCCCTTGTCATTGCCGGTCGTAGCTTCGTCGACAGCAAACGGGGTCAGGGTCTTGCCGTCGGTCCAGTAGAAGGTCAGGCCGTTCGCACCGTTTTCAAAGGTGACCAGATCCGTATACTGGATCGGCTCGATCGTTACGGCGGAGACCGGATTGATCTCGAAGCCGTCCGCGCACTTGATAAGCAGGGACTCGATCGTCATGCCTTCCTCGAACTTCACCAGATTGCCGCGGGGATTCGCGTAGGTGTAGTCCTTGCACTTGCAGTAGTCAACGCGCATACCGTCGATCAACGCACTGTACAGCTCCAGACCGGTGATATCGTTGGCGGCGGCAAAGCCGTATTTGTCCAGGCTGTAGGTCTTGCCGTTCACGATTGCTTTCCAGATATCATCGCTGAAGTTAATGCACATCTCCAGCCCGTTCGTATAGCGGATGTAGAGTTTGGACTGGGTGAAGTCGTAACCGGCCAGGATTGCCTGATCCAGTTTCAGCCGCTTGCCCTCGTCCGTGTAGTAGTAGATCTCTCGGACCGCATTGCTGGTGTCCAGATACTCCTCCTGCACTGCGCGGAATGTGTAATACACATTCACGATCTCTTTCTCAAACGCAGGATTGCCCAGATGCACCTCTCCGATAAAGCCCGTGTGGCCATAGGCCAGCGCAAAGGCGTTGTAACGATCGAAGTTATACGGTTCAGAAGCCGTATCGGTCTGGAAACGGGCAGGCGGGCCCATGCCTTCGTTCGCCATCAGGCTGCGGATATAAATGAGCTCATAGTCCGGCATAATTCGGGCATTGCTGTTTCCGGTGATTTCCCGGGCGTGAGCGTCCATATATCCCGCATACAGCGACCGGGCCTGAACGCCGCCCGAAGTGCTCTCGGAAATAATCGGGCCACCGTAAATGGACTTCATGCTTTCGAACAGGGTCACGTTGTCAGCAACGACCTGCGCCAGCGTGCGAGCCGTTTTGCTTTCGGCGTTAAACGTCAGCTGGTTCAGGATGGAAGGATCGTTTCCTCCGTTGACATCCAGGAAAACTGCGTCTGTCTTATAGTTTTCCTTTATAAGTTTCGACTCGATATCCGAGTAGTATTTCATTCTGTCCGACTTGATCGCCGGGGAAGAAAGCCAGCCGGGGCGGAGCGTTCCGTCCGCGTTCTGGGCCAGATACTGCTCGACTTTTTCAACGTTCCAATACTGGTTCGTCTCCGTGGGATTCATGAACCAGTAGTCTTCATGAAGAGCCGGCCGCCAGCCGCTGTCCCGCAGGCTCTTTAAGAGCGCCGCGAAATCCTCGGCCGTGCCCCAGTCCGTGTTGGCCGGATAATGGGCCGGCGTCGAGATATCCAGTTTGTCTCGCTGCCAGCGGTGCTCAACGTAGAGGATATCCTTCAGATTGTATTTTTCCACCAGCGCCGAAGTTGACTCGATTCGGTTGCGGTAGGACGGCTGTCCCCAGCTGTCGTAGACGACCAGGTTGTTCAGGCTGTCGCGGTAAGCGTCCTTCTCCGCGTTGTTGAGCGAAACGCAGTTCAGGATCTGGTCCGAAGCCGTGACGTAAAACAGCTCGTGCAGCGGGTTGGTCTTTCCGGCCGAGTTCAGTTCATAATTCACCGTCATCCCGTGGGATGTCGAAGTCTTCCCGCAGTCAGGTGTGTTAGAAACCCGTGTTCCGAAAGTCTTCGCCTTGTCCACATAGGCCGTCAGGAAATAGGGGGTCTCGCTCCCCTGTTTCACGACCGTCGCGGAGACTTCCTCCACGTACATGACGCTCATGATGGAAGGATCAGTCAGGCCTTCGGTACCGCCGGTATAGAACCCGCAGTAGCCGCCTTCGCCTTTTTCATCGGCGCTGGTTGCCTGGATTGCCAGAGATGCGCCGAGCAGGAAGAAATCGAAGGTCTTTCTGATCTCCGTGTCTTCGATCTGCTCCATGTAATCCAGGGCCAGGTGCCCCGTAGCCTCCTCGAACTTCGCCGTCATTGATACGACGGCAGTCTCAGCCAGCTTCTTGGGCGTCAGTTTCTTTCCTTCCTTGGTCAGATACATCGTGCCGGCGTCCGTTACGGCGGTCGTCTGCGTGCCGCCGTTGAAGCTGACCAGCACTTCGATCACGCCCTTTTTCACCTTGTCACGGTTGGTATCCACGGTGTACGTCACCGTGTTCTTCCCCTCCGTGTAGGTGAAAGCCGCCACGCCGTCCTTGAAACTGCTCGCCAGCGTGCCGGTGCCTCTCGCGGCGATCGGCGTCATGGTCACGTCGGCCGCCAGCGCTTCCAGGCCGGCATCCTGAGCCAGTTTATTCAGGACATCTTTGGCTTGTTTCATGGCTGCCTCCGCTGTCTGGCATGTGCCTGTCTGATCCTGGGGCGGCAGGGGTTCCGTTTCCTGTGGCTTTTTTTCACAGCCGGAAAGCGCCGCAGCGGACAGGAGCAGGGCCAGCAGCATCGGAAGCCATTTCCTACAGACTCGTTGCATTTCCTTTCCTCCTTGTATGATTTTGAGATGGTTCCTTTTCCATCTTATGGTTCGGTTCTAACTGCTTCTGTGTTCCGTCTGGAAGAGCACCGCCGCCAGCATGATGAGGCCGGTGGCCATGTGCTGGTAGAAGTCGG